>Ga0268262_10000094_pt1 | contig 109278 bp, 113 predicted proteins | sample TergutNc150P3_FD_190354 | JGI IMG/M metagenome (GOLD analysis project Ga0268262, IMG submission 190354) | Nasutitermes corniger P3 segment gut microbial community from laboratory colony in Florida, USA - Nc150 P3 (SPAdes) (version 2) | ecosystem: Host-associated > Arthropoda: Insects >... | reverse complement strand
CTTTGCTCAAAAGAGGCTTTTACGGAACATTCCACAAGTTCTCCGGCAAGCACTTGCAGAGGTATGTGGATGAGTTTGATTTTCGCTGGAATGAGGGCAACTGCAAATATCCCACAATGAACAGAGTGGATAGCCTCGCTAATGGCTGTTTTGGGAGACATTTGCCATATAAGGCTTTAATTGGGAAAAGCCCTAGATAAGTCCAGAATAATTCTATATTCATCTTTGAATTTATGATAAGAAGCCAACATTCTGTGTATTGCAATGATTTTGGGAAGTCTCAACGGCTTATCCTAGAGGGTCTTATTTCTCAAAAATTATCCTTTTTTACTTGGTGTAACTTAGCCACTGCCTATAGTAAGAGCAGAGCAGAGCAGAGCAGAGCAGAGCAGAGCAGAGCAGAGCAGAGCAGAGCAGAGCAGAGCAGAGCGTATGTAAATAAAATAGAAATTTCTTTTGAAAAGAGGGAGGATTAGCAAATGCCTCACTCTTTAACAAACGGAAAAAGACTTCTAGAAATAAAAAAAGAAATTATTGAAGAACTTGAGAACAAAAAAGAAGAATATATAGCAGAACTTGAAAAAAGAGTTGCTGATAAAATACTAGAACCAGAAAATTTTAAGTTGCTGAAGAAATTAGTGGAAAACGCTGATAATCCAAATGAAGCACTTATGATTGCAGAACTTGGAACAACTTACAAACGTACGGGCTTTCATTTTGATAAAAGACTAGAAAAGAAAACCGAAAGAATTGCTTATCTTAAAAAAAATGAAAATTTTTCTTTCGTAACCGATAAAAATGCCTTGACCCATAAACTTATTATTGGTGACAATTATCCTGCTCTCTTAAATTTGCTCATTGAATATAAGGGCAAAGTTGATGTTATTTATATTGACCCGCCTTACGGAAAGGACAATATGGGCGAATTTGCGGAAACAAATTATGATAACGCTATTACAAGGGATAATCTTTTATCTATGCTTTATCCTCGTCTTTGGCTGGCAAAGCGGTTACTAAGTGATAGTGGTGTTATATTTTGCAGCATAGATGACCGCAACCAAGCCTATGTAAAAGGACTTTTTGATGAAGTGTTTGAAGAAAGAAATTTTGTCGGTAATCTAAAGTGGAAACGCAAAAAGCAACCATCATTTTTGCATGGACACATAGCTAGTGTTATAGAATATGTTATGGTATATGCAAAACATAAAGATGATTTAGAAAGATTATCTATTGAAAACCGAAGTGATTTGAATACAAGGGTTGATAATAAATCAAATGCCATTACCGAAAGAAGTATAAAGAAAGGCATTAGAGTAAAATTAGAAGATTGCGTTATCAAAGCTGGAATATATCAAAATAAAACAATGACAACGGAATATATAGATGATGTTGTTGTAAAAAATGGGCGCACTGCCAATGATTTTCGTGTTAAAGCACGATTTAGAAATGACCAATCTGGAATAAACAACTTCATTAAAAATGATGTTATATTTATTACAAAAAATTACGGCTTTAGGCGTGATTTACTTGAAGAAGAACTCTTAAAAAGAAAATCCATAACAGACTTATTGCTTGATTGGGGAGATAACCAAGATAGCGATAACGAAATAAAAGAAGTATTTGGCGATAATAAACCTTTTGATTATCCTAAGCCGATAAACCTAATTTTTAATCTAATCAAGAGTGTTGATACTCCAGATAACGCAATAATCCTAGATTTTTTTGCAGGTAGCGGAACGACAGGGCAAGCCGTTTTAGAATTGAACAAAGAGGATGGCGAAAAAAGGTCATTTATTTTGGTGACAAACGATGAAAAAACAGAAAAAAATCCTAATGGAATTGCTACAGACGTTACAAGCAAACGTTTGAAACGGGTTATGTCTGGCAAGTGTTACGATGGAACGTGTGATTTTGAATGGATAAAAAAGAATAAGCCTCTTGGCGACAATCTTTTAGTTTTAGACATTGCTGAAGTGACACACTTTGAAGAAACAGAAGGCAAAACGCCTTTTGACGTTATAGATGAAACTTTATATGGCGAAAAAAAATTTAATTCGGTTAAAGAAAAAGTTGAGTGGGTTTGCGATAATTTTGAAATAACGGAAAAAAGAATTTTTGGGGAACAAGAATAATGCTACAAGAAATAATAAATCTTCAACGAACAACTGTGGATGCTCTTGTAAAGGAATTGGAAACATCAAAGAAAGAAATCACTTTCAAAGCCCCTACAGGAAGCGGAAAAACTTATATGATGGCAGATTTTATGAATAGAGTTTTAGATAAATACTCAAACCGAATTTTTATTATGTCTTCACTTTCAAAGGGTGATTTGGCTCGGCAAAATTATGAAAAATTTGTGGAATATAAAGACAAAGGCGATTTTACAAAACTTGAACCTTATTTGATAAATAGTGACATAGCAAATGAGGAACGCCTTTACATTCCTTTAGAATACAATGTTTATGTATTGCCTCGTGACCTCTATAAAAAAGGAAGTCGTCTTATGGAAGGGGCTATGACAAGTTTTTTAGATAATTTCTTAATGAAAAAAGAAATTATACTTATTCGTGACGAATGTCATATTGCAACAACTAATTTAGATAATATACCTTTTCCTAATATCAAAATAATAAATTTCTCGGCAACACCCAACATTAAACGAGGGCAACATCCAGACGTTGAAATTAAAGTTGAAGACGCTGAAAACTGCAAACTCATTAAAACTATTGAATGGGGTGCTAATACCGATGATGTAACCGATGCCATAAAAAAATTTGAGGAAATTAAAAAAGATTACCGCAATCTTTTAGGTGTAAATCCTTGCTTAATTATTCAAATATCCAATAAGGATAGAGCAGATGAGGAACTATCAAATAAAATAATGCCAGCTATAAACAAAACAGACCTAAAATGGATGCTAATAGTTGATGACGATAAAAGTTGCAAATCAAATGATGAAGTCCAAAAATTACCCGTAGCTAAATGGAAAGACTACGCCAAATCCAACAATGCCTTAATAGATATAATCATATTCAAAATGGTTATTACAGAAGGCTGGGATATACCTCGTGCTTGTATGCTATATCAAGTTAGAAACACGCAAAGCAAGCAACTTGATGAGCAAGTTATCGGTAGAGTTCGGCGTAATCCTCGTCTCTTGGATTTTGAAACTTTAACAGAAAAAGCACAACAACTTGCTATGACTGCCTGGATATGGGGAATTAACGAACATAAAAAAGTTTATGGTGTTAAATTATATGATGAACCAACTGACATAACTGACAATATAAAAGTTAAAATTACTAAACTTAAAGACCTTACGGAAAAAATAGATTTTGACTTAGCAGAATTTTTGAAAAAACAAAATAAAGCCAACATCTATAAAGATAGTATTTTTGATTTAGCAAGAAAACTAAAACAAGCAGAAAATGAAGTAAGAGATATGATTTATTCTTACGCAACTGATTATACAAAGTGGTGGGAAGCCGCTAAATTTACAACTGAAATAGCAGCTAAAAATAAAGAATATAAATGTGATTATGTTCAAAGTATGGAAGTTGCCGATACGGAAGTCTCCTTTACTCTATCAAGTCACTATACGGACAATGGCAACTATATAATTATCGGTAATTGGGTTTGGAAGCGTAAAGATAGTGCGAATAAATTTTCTTTTGATAGTGATGCGGAAAAAGATTGGGCAGATATTTTGAAAGAACTCTCTCAAAAAGCATTTACTCCCATTACTATTGGCAAGATTAAGAAAAAGGAATACGCAGGAAGCAAAAACCTGCTTGGAGAAATAATAACCGATACTAAAATTAACGAAAAAGAGATTTTTTTGTGGGGCAAAAATTATGTACCTAACTCCCCTATTAAATTTGAATACTATATGATAGCAAAACATTCATCCTATCCCGATTTTATTATGAAAGACAAATTTGGTAGAATACATATTTTTGAAGTTAAAAGCGTGAATAAGTCTAACAAATATAATTTTGACAAAAACATCTACGAAGCAAAGGCGGAAGAACTTGGAAAATGCTACAAACAGGCTTCTAAAATAACAAACCAGATATTCTACTTGCCGATTAGAGGCGATAAGGATAATTGGCAAATTAAACGGTTTTATCAAGGTGGAGAAGATACTATTGACGAAGATATGTTTATTGACTTTGTGAAAACAGAACCTTAGCAGACAATAAGAATTTCTATATTACCCCTAAACAAATAACTTTATGGAGTGTTTTATGTTGAATAAAGAGAAAGAAGCAAGCAAATCCAAGAAAAAAGAGGAAAATAAATATATTTTTGAAACAAAATTTGCTTTGTATGGATTTAATCTTTGTAGGCAAAAATATGCCTACTTTAATTATTTGAAAGAACTTGTGAATTGCAATAAAGAAGATGATTTTATTAAAATAAATCTATATACATATTATTTGGAATTTTTATGTGAATTATTTGAATTTTACATAGCGATTGGAAAGAAAGAAGATATAATTACCAAAGATTTTGATAAAGAAATGAAAAAAGACTTAATTATTGAAGCAACTGAAAGATTATTTCGTTTTTTCCTAATAAATAAAATCCCACCTGATTTGGCTGATTTTGCAGATAAGTTTAGAGAATTAAGAAATTTCAAATCACATATCCCTTCTCAAATGTTATCGCAAATTCCATCATTAACAGATTTTTATCGTAAGTATCACAAATATGTAGTATTACTGATGGAGCCACTCCTCTTTTCTTGGAACCATCCAACAGAAATATGGGATGATATAAATTTGTTTTCTTTACAAATAAAAAATTCTCAATAAAGCTCACCTAATTGCTAATATAGACTATGTTTCACCCCAAAGGTAAATTTAGAATTGACTTTTTACCCTGCGAAAGATTGTATATAATTCCCAATTAAAAGCTGAAATAGAACGGCAAAAAGAAATTTACCTCAAAGGAAACTAAAAATGAAAGCAACAAACAATCTCTCCGAAGATATAATTAAAGCTCATGAATATTCTTCCAATAATAGAGCATCCTTGAAAAAAGATGATTTATGTGGCTGTTTTTATTGTTTAAAAATATTTAGTCCCAATGAAATTACAGAGTGGACGGATTGGACAGATGAAGATGAAGAGTCTGGTGAAATGGCACTTTGTCCGTATTGCGACATAGATTCGGTTATTGGAAAAAATTCGGGTTATCCTATAACAGAAGAATTTTTAGGAGCATTTGATAATACAGAGAGATTAATTTAAAATATCATGTTTGTGGTTATTTTGCCATAATAAAATATTTAATTGTAGCTAATGGGAGAATAAACCCTCTCCAACAACGCCAACCCCTCATTCGCCATTTTCGAAAAAGCAAACCACTTCTTACCCAAATCCTTCAAACTCGCTCCTAAATTGTAAGCATCCTTGCCGTCTATAATCAAAAACCTGTCTTGGCTTCTTGTACCCCCGTGCGAACTTGGTATCACAAATTGTGATACCATAACTTTTCCACCAGACAACAACAAAATTTACTACATTACCCCTATGCTAACATACAAAGCTATCTACACAGAAAGTGGAGCCAGTTTTTATGAAGAAAAAACTTCAAACTCTCCAATAGATGAGAAACTGCATAAAGAACCTTTTGCAGCATTGTACGAACTCGCTTTTGAAAAAAATGTTGAATGTGATGTTTCAGTAAAGTTTTTGATTGAAATAGCAAAAAATGTAATCTCGGAAATATCTCACAATCCCGACATTGAGATTTTAAGAATAGCACCAGAACCTAAGCAAGAAACTTTATATTCTCTGATATGTTCCATTCCATATACAAACGGTTGGGAATTTGTGAATATCAACTGGATCAAAAAATTTTGGAGCAACATTTCAAATGTGTTCAATACAGAAATAGCGAATTTCAAAGGAACGGTTGAAGAATATTTTCGTACGAAAGATAAAAATTTAATTACAAGCGGCAGAATATTTTTTCATTTGGTTGAAAATAAAGACGAAAAAGAGCCTTTTGCATTTTTAGCAACGTATAGCACAGGCACAAAAGATGAAGTCAAACATTTCCCTTTAAAAAACGCACTTGAAGAATACAAAGAACAGAATGATTTAATTAAACTGCTCGCAAGCATAAACAAAGTTGCGGCAAAAAGCAATTTTATGTCGGAAATAATAGAAAACGGAGAATTGTTTTCTCCACTGCATTTTTCTGCGAAAGAAGCCTACTTGTTTTTAACCGAAACTCCGATTTATGAAGAATGCGGAATCAGTTGCAGAATTCCTAATTTTTGGAAAAAGAAATACAAGGCATCATTGAAAATTTCCATCAAAGAGCCAGCCAAACTTGGGCTTAATGAAATAATGTCTTTTTCACCAGAAATTCATCTGGGCGATGAAAAATTTTCACCAGAGGAAATAACAAAATTTCTCTCGCAAACAGAAGGTCTTGCTTTTTTAAAAGGAAAGTGGGTTGAGCTTGATAGGCAAAAATTAAATAAAATTTTAGATGTTTACAGTAATGTCAAAAATAAAAACATCACTTTGCTGGAAGCTCTGCAAATAGATTCAAAATTAGATGCTTTGAACAGCGAAAATACGGATTTCGATGTTGAAATTTCAAATGAACAATGGTTTAGCAATTTGAAAGAAAAAATGCTGAATCCAGTAAAGACGGAAAAAGAAAAGGTTCCAAAAACTTTCAAAGCAATTTTAAGGCATTATCAAGAAATTGGCTTTAATTGGCTGAATTTTATGAATAAGCATGGTTTTGGCGCATTGCTAGCCGATGATATGGGGCTTGGCAAAACCGTTCAAATGCTTGCGCTTTTGGATTTGCTGCGTGTAAATAAAACAAAAACCCTGCTGATTATTCCTGCATCGCTTATAGCAAACTGGAAAAGGGAAACCGAAAAATTTGCTCCAAAAATCAGATTTCAAATTCTGCACGGCAAAGAAACTTCCATTGCTCTGGAAAATGCCGATTTATTCATAACAACTTATGGAATGGCTTTGAGACTTGAAGAACTCAAAAAAATAAATTGGGATTTGCTGATTTTAGACGAAGCCCAGGCAATAAAAAACAATGGGTCAAAACAAACGAAAGCAATTAAACAAATCACTGCAAAATCAAAAATAGCTATGACTGGAACGCCAATAGAAAACGGGCTTTCGGATTTATGGTCGGTGTTTGATTTCTTAAACAAGGGAATGTTATTCTCGCAAAAACAATTTGCAGAGTTTGTTGGAAATTTAAAGAAAGAATCGCAAGGCTACGAAAAACTCAGAAATATAGTAAGTCCCTTTATTTTAAGACGGCTCAAAACAGACAAAAAAATCATATCCGATTTGCCAGATAAAATAGAAAGCAAGCAATTTGTTGCGCTTTCCTCAAGGCAAGCTGTTTTGTACAAAGAACTTGTGGACAATCTTGCAAAAAAATTGGAAGAAAAAGACATTGATGATATTCAAAGAAAAGGTCTGGTTTTGGCGAGCATAATGAAACTGAAGCAAATTTGCAACCATCCGGCGCAATATCTTGGAAACGAGGACTTTACCCCGAAACACAGCGGCAAATTTGAAATGCTAGCAGAGATATGCGAAACCATTTGCGAAAAAAGAGAACGCACTCTTATATTCACTCAATTTAAAGAAATGACAGAACCATTGAATAATTTTCTGAAAAAAATCTTTAATAAAGAAGGTTTGGTTTTGCACGGTAGCACAAGCGTAAAAAGCAGGGGAGAACTTGTGGATAAATTCAACGGACAGGAATATGTGCCATATATGGTTCTTTCTTTGAAAGCTGGAGGAGTAGGTTTAAATTTAACTGCGGCGAATCACGTTGTGCATTTTGACAGATGGTGGAACCCCGCAGCTGAAAATCAGGCGACCGATAGAGCATTCAGAATAGGGCAAAGCAGAAATGTGAATGTTTATAAATTCATATCAAGTGGAACTGTTGAAGACAAAATAGATTCCATATTGGAAAGCAAGCAAAGCTTGGCAAATGAAATTATCGCCGAAAGTTCTGGTGAAAAAATGCTCACCGAAATGAGCAACAAAGAATTGCTGAACATATTAAAATTGGAGGATGTATGAATGCGTATTATAATTATCCTCCCTACGTATCTCAGGCGGAGAGATTAAAAAAAGCTTTGAAAATATATGACAGGCTGAGAAAGAAAAACCCAAATCTTTCTCCTATTTCGGTTGAAGGCAAAATTGCGAAAACCTGGTGGGGAAAATCTTGGTGCGATAATTTGGAAAAATATGAAATATATCAAAATAGGCTTGGCAGAGGACGTTCGTACCTGAGAGCTGGCATGGTTTTGGATTTGCAAATTGAAAAGGGTTTGATAAAATCGCTGGTAGTAGGTTCTGGGCGAAAACCTTATGAGATAACGATAAAAATTGATTTACTGGACAAAAATTTGGAAAAAAATATAATAGAAGCTGTTGGGAATAAAATTGAATCGTTGGAGCAATTATTGCTTGGGCAATTTCCAAAAGAATTTGGGAATTTATTTTTAAATCAAGATAATGGCATATTTCCTTCGCCAAAAGAAATTCATTTTATATGCAACTGTCTGGATTATGCAGATATGTGCAAGCATTGCGCAGCAACTCTTTACGGAGTCGGCGCACGATTGGACAAAGACCCTTTGCTGTTCTTTAAATTGCGAGGAATTGACTTTAATGTGTTTTTGAAAAAGACAGCAGAGAGCAAACTCTCGTTGCTTTTGCAGAACGCAGGTAAAAAGACAGGGCGGGTTATTGAAGGCTGCGATATTGAGAAAGTTTTTGGGCTTGGTGGGTAGGTAACTTTTCTACATTCTCCCTAGAGGTTTTTATGGCTGAAAAAGCAAACTGCAAAGACAAAATGAAACTCAAGTGGCTGAACAAGGATGCTTCTTTTGAGCGCCTTGTTTTAGCAGGTGATATTGGCGGAACCAATACAAATTTAGCCTTGGTAGGCATAAAAGGCGAAAAATTCACCATTGTGGTGGAGGCTGTTTTCCCATCTGGCGAAATTGATGGGCTTGCCGAACCCATAAAGGAGCTTTTTAGTGCAGCAAAGCAAGAGAGGGCAGATTTGGTAGCGAGCAAAGGCTGCGTGTGCGCAGCTGGGCCTGTTGCGCAAAACGTGTGCAAAATGACAAATTTGAGCTGGAATATAGATGGCAACGAGCTTTCAAAGGAATTAAGCATAGATTTAAACATAATCAACGATTTTTTGGGCATAAGCTACGGCATACCGACTTTGGATGTGAATAATCCAGAACAGATTTTTGCATTTAAGCATACAGATGGCTCTGTAGGCACACCTCGCCAAGCAACCAAAGCCGTAATTGGCCCAGGAACCGGTTTGGGCGCGGGATATTTAGCCTGGAACGGCACAAGCTATATTCCAAATTCCTCCGAAGGCGGACATTTAACTTTTGCTCCCTTTGATGAAGAAAGCCAGTCTTTTAGAGATTATATGAAAAAGCTGCTCGGCGAAGTTCCAGATGTTGAGGTGCTGGTTTCCGGCACGGGAATCCAAAATCTTTATGAGTGGCATAGAGACACAAAAGGCTTGCCAAATAGCGATGCTTGGACAGAAATTGAAAATGCAAAGCCAACAGACAGACCTCGGCTAATTTCCAAACTTTCGGACTCAGACCCAGTTGCCGCTTCTATGCTTCGCTTATTCGTTAAAATGCTGGCTCGCTATGCAGGCGATATTTCCACGCTTCTCTTGCCGTTTGGAGGTTTGTATTTGGCGGGTGGGGTTGCGCAAAAAGAACTTCGCTGGCTCGTTGGCGATAATCTATTTATGAAATATTACGAAATGGCTTACAACAAAAACATAAAGCCGCTCTTAATGCAAACGCCGGTTTATTTGATAAAGGATTATTCCATTAGCCTGTATGGCGCGGCTAACGCGTGTAGCTAGGCTACCTCATTTTCATTGCGCCGCCGCTTTTTGTATTGCGCCCTGGCATAAAAGGGCTGGTTGTTGCTTGACCGCTTTTTTCACTTGCAATATGCACGCCAACAACAATGGAAGTGGCGGCATCCACGCCTTCTAGCACCTGAATTTTTGCCCCGTCAGAAAGCCCAAGACTAACTCGCTTCATGCTCACAGAACCATTGGGGTCAAGCACCCATACTCTATTTTTGCCCTGATTTCTCGCTTCTCCACCAGGCTGCGGCACATAACCTGGTGTATTTTCATCTGGCCTGAATTGCAGGGCGCGGAGCGGAATGGTTAAAATTTGCAAAGCCTCTTCAACTATTATATTGCAGTTTGCAGTCATGCCGGGCAAAAGTTTTTGCTCTGGATTATTTGCTTTTATCACAACGGTATAGGTCACAACATTTGAAGAAATATTTGGCGAAAGCCTAACCTCTTGTACTTCGCCTGTGAATTTGTCATTTGGAAAGGCATCAACGGAAAATTCAACTTTTTGCCCAGCTTTCACCATTCCTATATCCGCCTCATCAACATCGGCTTTAACCTCCATTAGGGTTAAGTCTCTGGCGAGCGTGAACAGGGTTGGCGCAGAAAGCGAGGCCGCCACGGTTTGTCCGGCTTCCACTGCCCTGCTCAAAACTATGCCGTCTATGGGGCTTTTTATTGTGCAGTTGTTCAAGTCTAGCTCTGCTTGCTCCAAATTGCTCTTGGAATTTATCAAGCTGTTCTGCGCATTTATATATCTGTATTCTGCCGTTTCCAATTCGGCTTTGGCTATGGAGCCTTTTTCAAAAAGTTCCAATGTTCTTTCGTAGATTCGTTTTTGATATTGTCTTTCATTTTCCGCAGATCTGTAAGAAGCTCTTGTTTGCTGAACTTTTGCCACTGCTTTTTGAGGATCTATTTGCAAAAGCACCTGCCCTTTTTCAACCTGCTGATTGAAATCCGCATATATTTTGCTAACCGTGCCAGAAATTTCTGTGCCAACATCCACTTGGTCTATTGGTTGCAAGCGGCCTGTTGCAGTTATGGTTTGAACTATATTGCCGATAGTTGGATAAACCGTTTCCAAACTCGCACCTTTTTTTGAATTTTTTTGCTTGTAAAAATAAAAAGCTCCTCCCGCTATGCAAACAACTATTAAAACAATTAAAACTTTCCAAGAAACTTTCATAATTCAAATGTAGAAAAGTAAATGGGCTTTTTACTATATTACTGCTATGTCTGTTCTGCACAAAGCTATAGAAGACAGCGCTACGGAGGTTCGCAAAGTAACTTTGCTCGGAATGGGCATTAATATATTTCTCACCATATCAAAATTTATCGCTGGTATTTTTGGCAATTCACGCGCACTGGTTGCCGATGCAATTCACAGTTTGTCGGATTTAAGCACAGATATTGCTATTCTCATAGGTTCGCACTATTGGAACCTGCCGCCAGATGTGGAGCATCCTTATGGGCATCGCCGCATAGAAACGCTTATATCAATAGCTATAGGGCTGGTGCTTGCTTCGGTGGGCGTATTTTTGACTTTAGAGGCTATAGAATCCTTGGGGGCTGAGAACAAATCCAGTTCGCCGGCTCTTGTTGCTGCCATAATGGCATTTGTTTCAATAATCGTAAAAGAGTGGCTGTATCGCTACACGTTAAGTGTTGGCAAACGCATTAAAAGTTCTGCCACCCTAGCTAATGCATGGCATCATCGCTCAGATGCCATCAGTTCAATTCCCGTGCTTGTGGCTATTTTGGTTTCTTATGCTTTTCCTCAGTTGTTCTTTTTAGATGCCGTGGGAGCCATATTAGTATCTATATTTATTTTGCAGGCGGCTTTTCACATTGCCTGGCCAGGAATTTCAGAAATTATAGACCGAGGCGCATCAAAAGAGATAAAAGAGAAACTTATGAATATGGCTTTGGCCATTCCAGAAGTTAAAAGCGTTCACAATTTGCGCACCCGCTATTCCGGCGGTTCATTGCGCGTTGATCTGCACATAGTTTTAACACCGAACATTACCCTGCACAAAGCACACCTCATTGGCAACCGAGTTAGGGATTCCTTCATAGCTTCCGATTTGGGTATTATCGAAGTCCTTATACATTTGGATCCTCGTGATGACCATGAGGAAGACGAGAGAATAACAGAGAAGTTGAGTGCCAATTAATAAAGAAGATTTTTGATCTATAATTTTTCACATTTATAATTTTTTATATCATCTTTGGGAATATCAGTAGGCAATCCTACACGCATAAAATATCTTGCAAAACTTTGAGATAAATGTTCGCGATACGGAGGCAAAAATCTTCTGAAAGATTTTCTGTTTTAAATTTATTTAATAAGTGATAAGCTGGACTATTACCTCTTCGTAAAATTTCTCTTTCCTTTGGGTCTTTAAATGGTTTCCCTTCGACTGTTAACTCTGAAAAAGGAAATATCGGGGGCAAAACGCCAGCCTTCTTTCTCCAGTAGCGGACGTTCTTCAACGTTGTGCTTATGCCAACCAGATATGCCGCCATATTTTTCCAAAGATTCAGCTTCAGTAAATAAATCAGCAAATTTTTTGAATTTATCTTTTTCGTGTTCAGAACACATAGCCTATAACTTCTTTTCTTTTGCGTTCAACGTCAGTGGCTGTGATAATTCTACCTAAACGAGCACGAATATTACCGTGAAAATAGCTAGAAATGAAACTAAGCCTTTCAGTATCTGTCTTGGCAAATTTGCTATTTTTAAAACCAAAAACCCCCCACCTTGCAGGGTGGGGTGGGTTGTGAACATCAACGACGAAGTTCTTCTTCGGTAGCAAAACGCCAGCCTTCTTTCTCCAGTAGCGGACGTTCTTCAACGTTGTGCTTATGCCAACCAGATATGCCGCCATACTTTTCCAAAAGCTCGGCTCTAATACGATGAACTTCTGCCACTATGTCTTCTTCATGGTTATACAACATTTGATTCCTCCCTTTCTAATTGAATAATATGTTCTGGAGTCACCAATTTTGGTATCCAAAGCCCTTTTTTACCATTATATTCGTATATTTTGGCGTAAGCTTCAACTCCTAAATGTGAACAATTCCAACTCATTAAATAATCTATTTTTGCCTCTACGCACACAGCTAAATGGAAACAATCTGTTTTTGCTCTTTCTGAAATTTTTAAAAATTTGAAATATTCATTTGCTAAATTTTCAGTTGAATCTGTTTCTGGGATTAAGGCAATGTTTTTTAAAAATTCCAATCTACGGTTTGCTGCATCTAAATCTCCTTGCTTGCATTCTGCCAAAACGAATTGGCTTATATAAAGCCTATATTTGTTTCTCTCGTATTCCCAAAACAATTTAGTGATATTTTGCCTAGTAGCAGATATTATATCCAAACTTGGCTTTGCCGTAGCATAACTTGGTATAGTAGTCTCAATATAGATACTCTTTTGAAGTTCACTCATACGATTTAAATATACAAAATTTTAAACAAAAACCCCCCACGCCGTAAGGAGTGGGGGGTTGTTAAATAGCTAATAAGTTATTCAGGCATTGAGATTGAGCTCAAATCAACACTCTTTGTGCCAGTGGCTGTTATAAGAACAGCTCTGTTAGCTCCTTCTGTGGTAATAACCAAGAAAGCAGTGTTTTTGGTTGCAGGAACGAAGTCCACCCCCTCACCGTCCGTAATAGCACCTATGCTTTCTAGTAAATCTTTAATATCCGATACTTTTGAAGCACTATTCAAAACCGTGAAGGCTGAACTGGGCAGCGGATAGAGAGAGACTGAGCCGCCAAGATAATTATCATTAGCGTCCCAGAAGAAATCAAGCTCCATCGGGTTGTAAATCGCATCATCTGTACCTGCTTGTCCATTATAAGCAACTACGTCAATTTTGTTCTTTATTGAAGCTGCTGCTGCTTGTTTGTATGTTTTACCATCATCAAGATCAGCATAGCTTTCGCCTGCACTGGAAAGTTTTACGGTTGTCTTCACTAAATTGGCATCGTCACCAGGATCGGTGCTGCAATTAACTTTCTGTGTCTTTGTGACTTCAGTGGTTGTGTTATCAGAGAAGGTTGCGATAAACACAATTTTAAATTCATCGTTCTTTTTTGAATTGTTAGCATCACAAATACCGCCAATATAGGTATCAGCTAAATCGACTTCTTTGCCACCAAGAGATAAGCCACCTAAACCCGTAAGTGCTGTGTTATTGGATTTTGCCTCAACTTTTGTGACTGTGATTCCCTCATTAGCAACGACTTTGCCTGTTTTAACGAAAACTCTACCTTTATTATCCCTATCCAAGACAAGGTTTTTGAATTCTCCGCTTCCATCGTCAGTAAGTTCAGAGCAGGACATTGTGAAAGCTGTTAAAGCAGCTACACCCAAAAGGGCGATTTTTTTAAATGTGAACATAAGGATCTCCTATTTGAAAATTTTCACAGTAAATATAGAAAAATTTCTCTTTTTTGTCAAGGGTAAAAGCCTTAAAAAGAGAAATTTTTCTATATTAATAGAAAAACCCGCCTGTTTTTACAGACGGGTTCCCCATCAACAAAAATTTCAATTATTTGCCAGCTGCTTTTGCGGCTGCTTTTGCGGCTGCTTTTGCGGCTTCTTTTGCGGCGGCTTTAGCGTCTTCTTTTGCGGCGGCTTTTGCTTCTTCCCTGGCGGCAGCTTTAGCTGCGGCTTTGTCATCGGCTTTTGCGTCAGCTTTTGGGGCTGCTTTGCCTGGTTTCTTTGCGGCGGCGGCAATAGAGTCGGCTGCGGCTATGGAGTCTTTGACTCTTTTTTCTTCGGCTTCGGCTACTAGGGCTGCTTGAGCAATGGAGTCTTGGACTCTTTTTTCTTCGGCTTGCCTTTCAGCTTCGGCTTTTGCGGTGGCTTCGGCTTCGACAGCGGCTTTTGCGGCGGCTTCGGCATCGGCTTTCTTTTTATCTTCGCCACAAGCTGTGAAGGCTAGGGCTATTGAAGCAACAACTGCTATTTTAGCAATTTTATTCATTTGAGGATCCTCTCTAGGTTAAAGCTTTGGGCTAAAATATAGAAAAAAAAAAACATATTGTCAAGGGGAAAAGTTCTTAACTTCAAAATCTGACCCATTTTATAGTATATTTGGAATAATTTTCTACATTCAACCTTATGTCTTTAACCAGAAAACTCCTGCTTTTCCTATTATTATCCGCCTCTCTAGTTGCGGCGGCAGACGGAATGCGCATTGCGCACGTGGATTCAAAGCTCATTTTTGAAGGCTATAAGGGCACAAGAAAAGCACAGGATGAGTATGACCGGCAAGTGGCAAAGTGGGAACAGCAGGCTAATTTGCTCCAAAAAGAGCTAGGTTATGTGAAAGAAAGGCTGGAAAAGCAAAGCCTTATGATTTCCGATGAGCATAAGAGGGAATTGGAAGCGGAATATGCCCGCAGAGATACGGAGCTTAAAAAATTCATTGAAAAAATTTATGGCAGAAACGGCGAGCTTTTAACAGAAAACGAAAAGGTAAGCGCTCCCATAATAGCTTTAATAAAAAAAGCCATAACAGAAATAGCCCTGAGCGAAGGTTATGATTATGTTTTAGACAGAGCCACAGGAGCAGTGCTTTTTTGGAAAAACGAAAATGACTTAACTCAAAAAGTATTGGAGTATTTAAATGCCAGATAACCACGGCCACGGTCATAGCCATCACGACCATTCGCATTTTGATGTTCAAGATGTGCGAAAAGCCTTTGTTATAGGCATTGTTCTAAATATAACTTTTACCGTGGCAGAAGCCATAGTTGGTTATTTGGGCGGCTCGCTCGCTGTTTTAGCAGATGCCGGCCACAATCTGGCAGATACAGCAAGCCTTGTTATAGCGCTTTTGGCACTGCGCCTCGCCCTTGCAAAACCCACTACAAAATACACCTACGGTTACAAAAAAGCTACTATTTTAGCCGCGCTTGCAAATGCGATTATTCTCATGCTGGCAATAGTTGCCATAGTTTATGAGGCCATTGAGCGAATTTCCTCGCCTGTGGAAATAGACGGAAAGGTTGTTATGATAACAGCTGGCATAGGCATTCTCATAAACGGTTTTACCGCAATGCTTTTTTTCAAGAGCAAGGAAAAGGATTTGAACGTAAAGGGTGCATATCTGCACCTGATGGCAGACGCTCTTGTGTCCATTGGCGTGGTGATTTCCGGTGCCATAATAATGTTCTCTGGCTTTTACTGGATAGACAGCGTGGTTAGCATTGTAGTTGCAGTTGTAATTTTCATAAGCACTTGGGTGCTATTAAAGCAAACTTTGAGAATTAGCATGGACGGCGTGCCAAACAACATAGATTTCGCAGAGGTTATAAAAGAAATAGCAAAGGTAGAGGGCGTTAAAAGCGTTCACCATTTGCATATATGGGCTCTTTCCACAACGCAAACCGCATTAACCGCTCATATAGTTCTAAAAAATGAAATATCGCTAGAAGGCATTCCAAAAATCAAAGACAATATTCGCCACGAAGCCTTGCATTTTGGCATAGGTCACTGCACACTTGAAACCGAGAGCGAAGGCGATAAATGCGAGCATAAAGAGGATTGAAACACCGCCAGGCTAGACTCTCCGTAGTTTCTCACCTTCACAGCTTCATCCGCCCATTTTGGCATATCTTTAGAAGGCATTTCAAAAACGGCAAAGCCGCCTTCATTCAATCTTGGCAAAAAAATTCTCAAATCTGGGTATTCTTTGCCAAAAGGCGGGTCTGCAAAAATTAAATCATATCTTTCCAGGGATTGCAGCCTTTGCGCAGCAAAGCGCAAAACATCATTTCTTTGGCAAATAATTTTTTCCGCGATTTTCCATTTCTCCGCTGTCTCTTTTATCACTTGCAATAGATTGCTAGATATGTCTACCATCGTGGCAGAGCTTGCTCCTCTTGATATGGCTTCAAAGCCCACGGCACCTGTGCCGGCATATAAATCCAAAACCTTAAAGCCTTCTACACCGCCAAGGATGTTAAAAAGGGCTTCTCTGGTTTTTGAAGATGTGGGGCGAACTCCTTTGTCTTTTAGTGGCAATAGGGCACGCCCGCGCAAATCGCCTGCTATTATACGCATTTTAGCGGAGAACGAGGGACTCGAACCCCCAAGCCTTACGGCGGCGGTTTTCAAGACCGCTGACTTACCATTAGCCTAGTTCTCCAAATTATGCAGAAAAATATAGAAAAAATCAACACAAAGCGCAACGCACACAGAAACCGTACAAGAAATAAGCGGGTTCCAAGGCCAGGAAAATACTATTATCTTTGTGAGCGGCGGCACATAGCCTGGGATAAATGGAATGTTATTGAATAAAAGCAAACTTAGCATTCCGCAAATAACCCCTGTTAAAACAGAAGCGGAACGCAAACGGGGAGCAAAAAAAGAGAGCAAAAATAATGCCAGCAAGGGGCCTGTGAAAAGACCTGTGAAAAACAGGGCGTTTTTCAAAAGCGAGCCAGCCTGCGAGGCAGCGATAAAGGCGGCAAGGGTTCCGCTTATGCCCCAAAGCACAATCCATATCTTTGTCCTTGCAAGGGATTCCTGCCCGGAGGCTTTGCACAGAATATCCTTTTCCGTTGTGTTTCCAAGGGCGTGAATTGCGCTAGAAATGCTGCTCATGGCAGCGGCGTAAATTGCGGCAACCAAAAGCCCTGTTAAACCAGTTGGCAAACCCTTCACAATAAAATATGGGAATACATCATTTACGCCCAGATTATCCGGCAAGGGTGCAACATTTTTAACCTTGTAATAAACAAAGAGCGCGGCTCCAAGCCAATAAAACAAAAGCGAAACAACAAGCCCCAAAACCATAGATAAAATGCTAGACCTATTTGCCGCTTTAACATCTTTGCAACTCAAATATCTCTGCACAAATTGCTGGTCGCAGCCTCTAATCGCAATTTCCAAAACCGCGTAAACAATGCCAGCAGAAAGCAAGGTTCTGGCATTGGAGGGGTCTAATGAGCCGTTGAACCAGTTGCTCTTTTTGCTCTCTGCGGCAAGGCTTGCCAGTTCCCCAAAGCCGCCTATCCCTTTTGCCAAAGCGAAAAGCGCAAAAATCCCTCCGCCAAAAAACACCAAAAACTGCATAACATCTGTCCAAACAACCGCCTTGAACCCGCCATACCAAGTGTAGAGAATGGCGGCAAAAGATGATATTAAAATTGCAGCCCAAACGGGAATTTGCAAAATTGAAGCAAGCACAATGGAAGGAGCAAATAGCAAAATTCCCGTTCTCAAAACCAAGTGCATAGCGTAAAATATTGCTGCAAGCCTGCGAACCGAACGCGAAAAAGTTTTTTCCAAAAGTTCATAAGCACTTTGAATTCCACTTTTTCTAAAACGAGGGATAAACAGAAAGCCAACCACCAGAATGCTCAAAAAGCTCCCCACATTGGTCATTATCAGGCTCATATCCACATCAAAAACATCTGCCGGAACCCCAAGCAGAGTTGTTGCGCTAACAGAAGTTGCAATTAAACTGATGCCAACCGGAATCCAAGGCATTGAACCTCCGCCCAGCATATAATCCTTAAATGAGCGATTGCCTCTAGCTGCATAAAGCCCAATGAAAATGGAAAAACTCCAATAAGCCGCAAGCACAAGCCAATCTATTATGCCAAACACTCTAGTTTGTCCCATTCATTTCTAGGAATTTATTCATAACTGAATATGCAAATAAGGTGCCGTAGCTTTTCTTAAATTCCTGTTCTATTTCTGCCATTCTGTATCTGTTAAGCCAAATAGAATGGGTTCTCATAGATAAAGAGTGCTCCGCAAGCATATTTCCAGCACTTGTTATTATTTGAACCGCCACCATTTCAAAAATATCTTCTTTTAAACCCCTTATGCAGAGCACAAATTCGCCATTTCCAAGCATAGCCAAATGCCTGCCATTCCAAATTTTTTTCAATTCTTTCAACACAGACAAAAACTCATCAAAATCATTTACTCTGTTTTCTTTTTTTACCTGATCGCATTTCAAAAATAAAATTCCCATGCTATCTTCGCTTTCTCTGAGTTCATTAAATTGCGTGTGATAAAAACTCAAAAGCTCGCCCAAGCCATTTGAATCTATGCCATCAAAGCTTTCATCTCTCTTTTGCTGCGAAGAATCTCTGGATTGCATATCAGAGAGTTTAATAGAAGCGCAAGTTGTTAGGCAGGTTAGCAAATCTTCGTCCATTCTGGAAATGGCTCTGTAGTTTTTGCTCTCTAACACAACGGCAAGTGGAAAAGAGTTGTTTTGCACAGGCGGCATAATGGCAAAAAGCGAGCGCAGTTCCAAATTTTCCGGTTCGTTCTCATAGAACCGGCGTTGATAGGGGTCTATTGGAATATTTACTTCATTTACTCTAGAAACTTTGCCGCTCAAAAGTTCGTGGAGCAGGCATTTTTCATGAACGCTAAAAACAACCTTTTTAATTTTTTCGCTCTGCTCGCCCGTAGCCTCCGCAATCAGCCATTTATCCTTGTCTCTTTCGTCGGGGATAATTATCATCATTCTGTTGGATACAAAATTATCCCTCAAAATCTTTGATAGATTCGCAATTAAATTTCCCTTTGAAACTGAGCAAAACAAATTTGAAATATCTTTTAGCATTCCATAAAAGTGATTGTTTTCCTTGTTCAGTTTTAAATTCATATCCAAATTTCTCAGCATCTCTTCTGCCACATTTGCAAGTTCCCTGAGTTCCATGCAAATTTCCTCGTCAAAAGCATTTTCGTGAGCGCTATCTATGGTAATATAGCCGTGAAGTTTGCCCTCGCCAGAAACGGCGGAACCAGCTACGGAACGAGTTATTTGTTCTTCAGAGTGAAAAACATCTATGGGTGCTTCATCTATTCCGTTCCAGTTAAAATCTCTTCTGGAAAAATACCTATTGTCTTTAGAAACAAATAAATTCTCACGGAGGCGGCGTGTACTATTGGAAAGCCTTAGGGCAAAACCCTCGCCGTTAAATACCCAGTAGCATATTGAGAGTATTTTATCGTTTTCTTTTTCCAAGCGGCTGCGAAAAAGCATGAGCAATTTTTTTATAAAAGCATCTCTATTGGCAAAATCCGTCTCAGTACAAGCTTTTTCTTGTTCCAGCCTTTTTAGCGCAGAAGTGTTATATTCCGCTGTGGCAAATACCGGAACTGGAGCGCTATCCGTCACTTTTTGCGGTTCGCCCCCTGGTTCCTTGTGCAATTTGCCATAATTGTAAATCCAAGCAAAAACATAACCCAGCGCAAGCGCAAAGCCAAGGCAAAAAAGAAAGGCGGTTATTGATATGTGCACAAAGGTGAATGTAGAAAAAATAATATTGTCTGAACCGGAATTTTCGGAATAAATTTACTATATTCAATGCCATGACTTTTATAGAATGTCCATATACAAAATTTTTAGTTTTCATTTTGCTGGTTTTTGCCATTGCCGCTTATGGGCAGCAAACCTCGGTTGCCATACTTCCACCCTTTGATGTAGCTAAGTTTGGCAATGACGAAATTAAGGCTCTTACAAACGAAATGCGTGAGGCGGCACTGAAAATCTTGCCTACGAATACCTTTGTCTTGCTGAATCAAGATGTTGTTGTTAAGCGGCTTGGCGGGGTGGAAAATTACATAAAGGAATGCGAGGAAAGTTCCTGCATTGCAGATTTGGGCAGGAAAGTGAGTGTTGATTATGTGGCACAAGCCAATGTGCACAAGCTCGGCAATAGAATTAGGCTTACAGTTGAATTGTACAATGTAAGTACTGGAGGTCTGGTGGATATGTTCAACGACGAGGCAGATAACGTTAGAAGCTTGCTTGCTATTGTGAAAAAGAAAGCTCCGGATGTATTTGGCAAGATAAAAAGTTATCTGATAAAAATAACAAGCGACCCTGAAGGGGCTGAATTAAGTTTTGACATAGGGTCTCTTCTTTGCATTACTCCGTGCAACGTTGAATTGCCAGGGGGGTAGTGTTCGCATAACTGCGAATTTGGAGCAATATGAAAGAATAGATACAACTGTTTCTATAAAGCAGGATAACCAACGAATACATATTCGTATGAAAGCGAATTTCGGTTTTTTAGAGATAAAGCCTGCTTATTCTGATGGCATAGGCAAGGATGAGCAATGGAGTTTGACTTTAAACGGGCAATCTTTTTATTCTTTGGAAAATAAGCTGCCTGCTGATAAATACAAGGGAGAACTCAGCCATAAATGCTATGAGGATATAAGTTTTAATATTGCTGTGAACAAAGGCAAGCGACAAGTTTTTGATATGGCGAAGCAGGTGAAGTTGAAAAAGGGTGGTTTGGTTTTGAAGGCTGAAAAGAACGGCGAGCCTGTTTTTGTGAATGGCAAGCAAGTTGGCAAAACGCCTTTTAGCGGTTCTGTGCCGTTGTGTGCGGTTATAGAGGTTGGGAAAGGTAAGGAAAAGGTGGATGTTGTGTTGGAGCATAATGGGAGGGTTGAGTATACGCACGAGTATGCCTATAAAGTCCTGTTCAACCGAGGCGTTGAGTATGGCAATAAAGGTAACTATGACCAAGCTATTGAAGATTTTAATGAAGCCCTAAGGATTAAGCCTGATGACAAAGTTGCCCTGTACTACCGAGCCGGTGCGTATCGTTTCAAAGGCAATTATGACCGCGCTATTGAAGACTATAACGCAGCACTAAGAATTGAGCCTGATTACCAAGATGCCCTGCGCGCCCGAGGTTTGGCGTATGTCGGCAAAGGCAACTATGACCGTGCTATTGAGGACTACACAGCAGCCCTAAGAATTAAGCCCGATTTACTTGCCCTATTATTCCGAGGCGTTGCGTATTACAATAAAGGCAACTATGACCGTGCTATTGAGGACTACACAGCAGCCCTAAGAATTAAGCCTGATCACCAATATGCCTTGTACTGGCGTGGCCTTGCGTATGTCGGCAAAGGCAACTATGACCGTGCTATTGAGGACTATAACGCTGCCCTAAGGATTAAGCCTGATTATTTAGAAGCCTTGAGCTACCGAGGCTTTGCGTATGCTAAAAAAGGCAACGATGACCGTGCTATTGAGGACTATAACGCTGCCCTAAGAATTAAGCCTGATTATTTAGATGCCTTGTACCACAGAGGCTTGGCGTATTACGCAAAAGGTAACTATGACCGTGCTATTGAAGACTTTAACGCTGCCCTAAGAATTAAACCTGATCATTACAACGCCCTGTACGACCGAGGCGGGATGTATTACAATAAAGGCAACTATGACCGTGCTATTGAGGACTTTAACGCTGCCCTAAGAATTAAGCCTGATCACCAATATGCCTTGTACTGGCGTGGCATGGCGTATGTCGGCAAAGGCAACTATGACCGTGCTATTGAGGACTTTGAAGCAACATTGAAAATTGATCCAAATAATACCTTAGCTAGAAATAGTCTTGAAAAAATCCATCAAATCAAAGCGAGAGCAAAAAGCAATTCATATGCTAATGAATCTTACCCACCTCCCGCTACACAAGCGAACACGCCAAACTATGCAAATGTGTCTTACGGAAGCATCTTAACAGATAGCAGAGATGGCAAAAAATATAAAACTGTTGTGATAGGCAGACAAATTTGGATGGCGGAGAACCTTAACTACAATGCCAGCGGTAGCAAGTGTCACGATAATTTGGAGAGCAACTGTGACATATATGGAAGATTGTATAATTGGAACACAGCTAAAAAGGCTTGTCCCAAAGGCTGGTTTTTGCCAAATAATGCTGAGTGGGAAGGATTGAAGTCATCAGTTCACGTTGGCAATGTCGGCAGTAGCGGCTATTGGTGGAGTCATACTGATACTGAGAGGAGCTACAGTGCCTACGTACTGCGCTATGTTGATTGGAGTTTGAGCTATGATGGTAAGTCTAGCTTGCATAGTGTTCGTTGCCTACGCCGCCCATAGCGTAGCAATGGGCGTTAGCGTATGTTGCGGGGTGAACAAAAGCGTAGAAAAAGGAGTTAAAAAATGAATAGGATCGTTATTATTGGAAATGGATTTGATTTGGCTCATGGGCTAAAAACGAGTTATATGGATTTTTTTGAGTGGTTTAAATCCCAAATAGAAAAAAATCTAGATGAATATTTAGAACCTATTTCTTTATCCAAGCCCAATCCTAATTCAGGAGAGATCTGCAAAGCATCTGTTTACTATAAATCCAAAAAATTTGATGAAATTATTTTCGATCCTAAATGTAAATTTACACAAAACCATATATTTTTAAAACATTTAATAAATGTACTAAAAATAAATGTACTAAATTTGAAAAATTGGGTGGATATTGAGGAAGAATATTTTAAGGAACTGAATAAACTTTTTCAAACTTATGTAGATAATGAAGATGAAAATATTACTCCTATAATAAAGTTAAATCAAGATTTTACTCATATTGAAGGCTATCTAAAGGAATATTTATGCGAAAAAAATGAAGAAAAAATACCAATCAAAGAAAACCTAAAAGCTAGTATAACAGAACCATTTAATGAAAAAGACAAGGTTTTTACCTCTACTGAATTAGGTAAGATTTTGCTTTTGAGTTTTAATTATACATCTTATGAAAAATATTATGAAACGCCACTTACTCAGACTATTCACATACATGGCGAATTGAAAGATGAAAAAAATCCAATTATTTTTGGTTACGGAAATGAAAATAAGAAAATATATAAAGAAATTGAAGAAATAAATCGCAATGAATTTTTAATAAATATGAAATCGTTTAAATATTCCAATGTTAGTAAATATAATGACTTGATGCTTTTTGTAAAATCTGCTAAATATCAAATTTATATTTGGGGACATTCTTGTGGAAACTCTGACGGTACGCTATTGAAAGAATTATTTGAAAATGAAAATTGTGTTTCGATTAAGCCATTTTATCATAAAGATAATGGCAGTGATAACTACAGTGATATAGTAATGAATATATCTAGACATTTTTTAGATAACACTACTTTTCGTGCTAAAATTGTAAATAAAGAGCTTTGTGAAGAGTTATAATAAAAATATGCTTCTCTTCAAAAGTTTGTATATTTCCTTTCCACATTATGGAAAACGAAAATCTACAAACAATGGAAGATGCATTAGCCAAGTCGAAAAAACGTTTGGCTTATGGAAGTCGTGAGACCGGTAGCAACAGTGCTATCCCACCTCAGTGAAGAAGTACCGTATAAGCCGAACGCCTCTACCCATAAATATACAAATTTTTTTAGGAAAAAGCAAGGAGAATTGTAATTATAAAAAGAAAAACAGCGATTTTAGGTTAAATTCGGGGTTTTTGCAATGGCATTTTATTGCGTTTTAAAAAATTGCTTTACCCCAAAAATATTTTCCCAAATGGTGTAGCACAGAGCCGCAGGTAGATAGCTTAACTCCTGCTATTGAACAATAAATTCAATTTCTGCTTTGTATAAAACGCAAATTTAGTATCCGAACTGATAAGTGTCATACACTCTGCAATAGCCTGAGATATAGTTTCATTTCAAAGCCGCTCTCATATCAAGGATTTTTCCGTAATTTTTGTTCTCTCGCCTCCAAATACCATACTTAGACAATTTTTCTGGCTTTGAACACGTAAATATTTTACGTTCGCCGTTTTTTATTAAATACGCCGATAACTCTTTCTTTTTCTCAATTTTATTCAACATAAAGCCTCCAATGGAAAAATATAGAAAATAAAAGCAGTATCCGCCAACCCTTTGGCGTGAACCAAACCCGCTTTATTCTAGAAACTTTCCCAAATGGGGTAAGAGCTACTGGATTTTGGTATAACCTTGCATTGCTAATTTACTAACATCTTCAACAGACATATCTTCAAATTTTTCCACGAAGCCTTGTCGCCATTTTGTGTAATCAAACGGTTGGTTTTGTTCGTCAAAGGGGCGATTGAAGCTGCAATTGTCTAAATAAATTCTCATTTCAAAGCCGCTCTCATATCAAGGATTTTTCCGTAATTATAGAAAATAAAAGCAGTATCAACCAACCCTTTGGCCTAAACCAAACCCGTTTTATCCTAAAAATTCCCAAATGGGATAGCTAACTGCCCCACAAAGGCTCTTTCTGCCAATCAGTAGGAAAACCCATAGCAGCTTTGTCTATGTTTGCTTGAACTTGAAAAGATTTTCCCAAAATTCCTAAAAACTATGCGAATAACTCAAACTGAACACCCTCCCAGGAGTGGGGTAAGCATCGTAAATGTTTTGATATTCGCCGCCGTTCAAGTTTCTCGCGTAAAAAAAAAGTTTTGTTTTTGAGGTTGGCTTATAGCCAAGACCTATGTGGTAAAATGAGTTTGCCGGAATCATTTTTCTCTGCGCCTTGTCGCGGTAAATTATGCTGTGGGCTTCGCCGTCCAGCATTAATTCAAAGGAAAAAGGAAGCACAAAGAGCAAGGAGCTGTAATATTGCTGCTCCGGTTCGCTTGGCAAGTTTTCTGGGTTTTGAAAAGTTGCGTTTGCGCTCACTTTCAGCCAGCTGAAAAGTTCGCTTCCAAGTTCGGTTTCAATTCCATACACCTTGCCATCTTCCGCATTTATGGGCTTTGTGACCATACCGCTAGTGTAATAAATTATGCGGTCTCTGATGCTATTTGCAAAAAGCGTGGCAGAAAGTCTGCTTTTCTTTGTTTTGTAGCCAATCCCCGCCTCTGCCTGCTCGCCCTGTTCGGGTTTTAAATTCGGGTTAGACACAATTCCAAAAGCCGTGCTGAAAAGCTCAAAAACAGATGGGTCTCTAAAGTAATGCCCAAAAGCAAAAAAACTGCTCCACTTGGAATCTACATTCCCAAAATTCGCCGATGCCCTGCCGGAATATAAATCTTTGGAACGCTCTTTAAATTCACCATCCATATAAAAGGTGCGGACACTACCGCTTTCCAGCTTTTGCTTGCTGTACCTGCTCGCAGCATTTGCCCTTATATTGAAAAAATCAATGGGAGCAAAAGTTCCTGCAAATGAGGCTTGAAAAATGGTATTTGAAAGTTCGTAATTGGAAAGTATCACAGAGTTATTTCTGGATTCCAAACATTGGTAGCTTAAATAAGCGTGAAGCTCTGTTTCTAAAATATCGTTTTCAAAATAAAAAGAACCCTGCCCCCCCCCATTTTTCACCAAAAGCCCGCTTTGCGTGCGCCCCTCCTGCGCGTAGCCCATTTTATCAATAGGCTCGTGCCACACGCTCATGCTTTTTTCAATGCCAGAAAAACCTTGAAATCCAAAATCAAATTTTTTATCTTTGGGTTCAATTTCCAAACTTGCGAGAATTGCATCGTTTGCAGAACGCGCTGTTTTGATAACCTGATATTCACGCCCAGAAATGCCGCCCGCTTCGCTGTGATGCTCGGCTCTTAAAACGATATTCCTCTTTTGCACAAATGTCCATGAATGGTTGCCCGATATTTGCGAATATTCGGCGTTTTCCCGCTTAGTCCAAAAATCATCTTCTGTGTTGTATTGCGTGCCATTGCGGTTGAGGTAGGGAAAATCGTTATCTGAGGCGCGGTAGTTCAAATTGCTTGTCCAATACAGAGAATCAGTTAGAGGCGAGCCTGCTTGCATTGAGAGAATTCTGCTGTTGTAGCTTCCATAAGATGCGTAGAATTTGCCGCCCTTTGCCGCGGCATCTTTTGAAACGAGGTTTATAAGCCCGCCCATTCCGTTGGCTGCAAATTTCGCAGGTATAAAACCTTTATACACTTCCACTTTTTCATATTGGTTCAAATCTATGCTACCTAAATCTGCCGCCCCAAAGCTTTGCAAAACCACTCCATCTATAGCCAAAGCAATCTGCTTGCCCGGCATTCCCCTTATGGATATGCTCTGAAAACTCCCCATTCCACCCATCTGCCTCGTTTGAATTCCCGCATAAGTAGCCAGCACATCGGCAAGGGAAAGATTTTTGCCTTCCCAGTCGGAGCTTTTTATTTCAAGCATTCTCTCGTTGCTTTCCACTTCTCCGCGTTGAACTATGCTTTCTGGCAAAACAGAAACCATCTCTTCTGCAAGGGCTGCAAGAAAGCAGAAAAGGAGCAATGGGATTATAGTATTCATTATGGTTCTGCCTCGGAACATTGTTGCAAAACGCCTTATGGAGTTTTACGCCCTAGCAAGTTTTCTGGCTGTTACAGTAGCGGGACTGCCCTTGATTTTCACAAGGTTGCCTTGGGAGGGTGGTTTGAATATAGAAAATCCGCCCCCTACCAAAGGCAGAGGGCGTTAGGCGGTTAGAGTTTGTGGGGTAGGCTCTGTTTGGGTTTGCAACTGAGCTGCAAGCCTTGAATTATTTTCGATAGAATAGAATATATTTGCCAAGAGAGTGACGGAAAGCTTATTTTCTGTTTGCGCAAATATTAGTTGCTTTATTGTTTGCTTTTCGTAACTATCCCCTGTTTCGCCCTTGCAAATAATTTGCGGGTCGCTTATAATAAAAGATTCCAAAATTCCAAGAGAAACATCAAACGCTATACTATGGGTAATCGCTATATCGGCATCAAGCTGCCTTCTGTAATTAAGGTCAAAAACAATGAAAGGAAATTCATACCTATCTGTTTTATAGACAAACGCGGAATAGAATAACGCAGAAACTTTGTGGCGGTCAATACGTTCATCCGGTTTCAGCATTGCTTTTCTTTTAAATTCGGCTCTTTCCGCCAGATAACGACTAAACAACAAATCCTTTGATTGTTTTTCGTCTCTAAAAAGCCTAATGTTTCTTCCCATTTTTGCGCCAATGGAAATAGCATTATCTATTTCTGGCTTTACTATGGAATTCCATATATTGCCAAATACAATGGTATTCACTGTACGCCCTTATGCTTGTCCTGCGGAATGCCTATGGCGCGGAGAAAAATTGACTTCCCCAATAGGTATATCTCCATTGTCCAACTTAAGTATCTCTTCTATTTTGCTCTGGTGACTTTCGCCGAAATCGTCCATATTGCGAGGCATAGCTTCCAAAACCTCTTCAAGCAAGGTAGACTTTCTCATAAAAATATTCTCCTATGTTTTGCCATAATATAGAAAATTTTACTGGTACTATGACAAAGACAGCAAAAAATCCGCCCCCTACCAAAGTCAGATGACGATGCAAAGAAAAAAATAATCTATATTAGGGTTTATGATAATAAATTGGCATTCTGCGTTTTGCAATGATTTTTGGAAGTTTCAAAGGCTTGCCTTAGAGGGTCTTTGAGATGCCAAAATCTTCGCAAGAAAAAAATTATCAAGACAAAATAATTCAAAAGTATTTTGAAAAATACGAAAGGGATATTGAACTTGGCAGAGTTGATGCGATTTTTTACAGAAAAAACGATAAAGTAAAAAATGCTATTTTGCTTGTTGAATTTAAGTTTGTTGTAAAAAATGAAAACGATATTTACAAAGCACTTGTGCAAATTGTTTTAACCGCACGGAAAAATAATCATTATGGTTGTTTTTATGGTGTAATCGCACAGTATCAAGAAGAAAATATTTTTTATTATTTTCAGCACGATGATTTTATTTTTAACACAAATGCGATAAATGTTGAAAATGAAACTCCGAATAATCCTTCTGCGGAAGCAATAAATAATCTCACCCCTATTCTAAAAGAAAAAATTAAAATTGTCAAAAGCGAGCAACTGCAATCTGCTATTGATAGTTTAATGAGTGGCGATACCGAAATTATTATTACCGAACATAATGTGGTTTCAATTTTTCAATCGTATATAGACAGAATTTCTTTTGAAGAAGAATTAACGGGAGAGCAAATGATTGATATTTTTATTACAGATATTTTAAAAGGTGCAAAATATAAACGAGTGGACAAAGGGCAACATCAACAACTTTCAATAATTGAGACAAATTGGGAAATTGTAAAAGTTGGCGATAGAATTGCATTCAAAGCTCAAGACGATAAACTTCATTTTGTAAAAAATAACAAGTTTTATAATGAATTTTGGACTTTATACCACCGCCCTCCAACAGAAGAATCATTTAGCAAAATATATGAAAATAGGCATTTATTTTTTTCAGAATCATATAGGAAAAAAGTAGGCGGCTTTTACACGCCTGAGTTTATGGTTGATTTTCAAAATGAAGTTCTAAAACAGCATTTAGGCGAGAATTTTGAAACCAAATATATAATTTTGGATGTAACCGCAGGAACAGGAAATTTGCAGGAAAAATACTTAAATAAAGACAATGTATATCTTTCAACGCTTGACGAAGGAGATGTTTTGATTGCTAAATCCAAAGGATTTAATAATGTTAAGAAGTGGAATATTTTTAATGGACTCCCAAAGTTTAATTATGGTGGAAATGAATTGTCTATTGATGAAATTGCGAGTATTGAAGATAGACAAATTTTGGTTATTATGAATCCGCCTTATGAGGAAGAAAAATATTTTAAAATCCTTGAAATACTTGCTACAAACATAAAGAATTTTTACTGCTATTGGTATTCTAAGATAAGAATGTTTGATAGAAAATATATTTTCGAAGGTTTGCAAAATCTAAATGCTAGGATTATTGATAACTATCTCTTCAACGCAAAAGAGACATTCAAATTGGCAAACTGGGGGCTGTGTTGCACATTATTTGAGTTTAACAAAAACATTACAGAAAAAATATCTGACGAAACAGAATTGAAACGTTATGAATGCAAAAAAAATATTTTAACATATAAAGAAAATGTGATTGTAAATCCATTTAAAAAAACTTTCAAAGAAAGTTTAGATTTATCAACTCAATCGCTTGTAAAACTGGGAATTTACAACAAAAACGGCTTGATTTATACTTTTTCAAATTATAGAAATAATGAAAATATAAATACATTCGTAACTCCTGAAAATTGGGAAAATGTGCTGTTGCTTGTTGGAATATGTTATAATTCACATAAAGATTATTGGGAATACGATATTGAAAAGGCACCAGAAAAAGAATTATCAGATAAATTTAAAGCGGATTTAATTTTAACTTCGCTCTTGTATATATGCAATGGAACATACAATAAGGAAAAGCAAAAAAATTACTTTGTTCCTTTTACCGAGCTAGAACTTGGAATCCCTGCAAAACATCTATATATTGAAGTCCAAAACCGACCAGTATTTGATTTTAGAGAAAAATTAAAACCATTCAAAGAAAAAATGTCAGAGGAATGCAAAAACTTGTATAAGTGCGTTCTACAAATTTACAAATTTTATTTGGATAGGTTTGAGGGAGATGCAGACAAAAATGCTGGTTGGTTGCAAATTAGAGACGCTTTAAAAAATGATACGACAAAAGTCATTGAATATGAAAAAACGGAAACTAGCACGACTGGCAAACATAGATCGGTAAAAGGAAAAGATGGCATTACCGTCACTTGGGTTCCATCAAAACTTGATGAAAAATACAACACTAAAATTTTCACAGAATATGATAAAGCACTCCTAAAGATGTTTGAAAAAATCCAAGATGAAATGATTGAACATGGTATAATCAGAAAGAGAATGAGTTGTTTGAGGTGAATTTGATGCCAGTAGCGGGACTGCCCTTGATTTTCACAAGGTTGCCTTGAAAGGGTAATAGTAATATACATTTTTTTGACAGATGCGGTAAAAATAATTTTCTATCTTTGTAAATTGAAAATAAGGTTTTCAATATGCAAAGATATATAAAAAGGCTCGCAGAGGCAAAATTGCGTGAATATTTGAGAATTTTCCCTGCCGTTGCTGTTCTAGGACCAAGGCAATGCGGAAAATCCACTATGATAAAGCAGTTTGTTCAAAAATCTAAAAATTTTGTCTATCTGGATTTGCAAAGCTCTGGTGATTTGAGAAAATTGCAGGAACCGGAATTCTTTTTTGAAAACAATGCCGACAAAACTGTTTGCATAGACGAAATTCAACTAGCACCACATTTGTTTTCTGTGCTACGCTCTGCAATAGACAGCCACCGAAAACCCGAAAGATTTATTTTGCTCGGTTCCGCTTCTAGAGACCTTATTCAAAAAACGTCTGAATCTCTTGCCGGAAGAGTAGGCTTTATTGAACTTTCGCCATTCACAAAAAGCGAAATACTCAGCGAAGATAACGAAGACAAACAAAATAAGTTATGGCTCAGAGGGGGCTTTCCAAATAGCTATCTGGCAAGAGACAATAAAGCTGCCTCTATATGGCTTGAACAATTTTTGAGAACCTATATTGAAAGGGACTTGCAAAATTTTGGCATAAATATTCCAGCAATTCAAATAAGGCGTTTTTTAACAATGTTCGCGCATAATCAAGCTCAGGTGCTAAATTCATCAAAACTTGCAGAATCTCTTGGCTTAACACACCCAACAATTCGCAGATATATAGATTTGCTGGAAAATTCTTTTGTTATGCGAACTTTGCAACCCTTTGAAAATAACATCAAAAAACGGCTGATAAAATCGCCGAAGGTTTATATAAGGGATTCTGGTCTTTTGCACAAACTTTTGCAAATAGGCAGTTTAAATGATTTATTTTCGCATCCGGTTTTTGGTTTTTCTTGGGAAGGATATGTTATTGAAAATATAATCAGCGAAAATCAGGATTTTCAATTCTTTTTTTACAGAACATCTAGTGGCAACGAAATAGACCTTGTTATTGAAACAGGCAAAAAGCGAATTGCAGTTGAATGCAAAGCCTCTACTGCTCCGCAACTTTCACGCGGAAATTATTCCGCTATAGAAGACATCAAAGCAGACAAGATTTACATAGTTGCTCCGGTTAAATCTCAATATAAATTAAAAGAAAATATTATTGTTGCTAACTTGCCATTGGAGTTAAATTAAATTTCCTAACACTCAACTCAAAAGTTCCAAACAGCACAGTGCTATAGAACAAATCACCCACAAAACGCCAGTATCAACACCTGAGCCGAGAGTATTCGCAAAAACATTGTTAGCGGATACACAGTTGAATAGCCAACCGCTGGGGCATCGCTTGTTGCAAGAGAGTTGGAATAGGAGAGCAAGGGCGGGTTTGTTCGGCTGCCGGATAGCACTCCTGTCAAAGATAGATAGTTGAATTTGGCAAATTTTACGGCTATAAATCCAACTACAATCAAAGGAACTGTGGTTATCAAAATTCCGCAAAAGAGCCACAGCAAGCCTTTTTGAGAAGTTATCGCTTCCACAAAATCAGGACCTGCGCCAATGCCAACGCTTGCCAAAAATAGGCAAATACCCACTTCCCTAATCATCAAGTTCGCACTCTGCGTGGTGTAAGTTATGAGTTTTAATTTGTAGCCAAAACGCCCTAGCAAAATTGCCACTACCAAAGGGCCGCCAGCCGAGCCTAGCTTTACGGGCAATGGCATATTCGGGAAAGAAATGGGTATGCTGCCGAGCAAAATGCCTAATAAAATTCCTACGAATATTGTGACTATATTAGGCTCGTTCAAGCGTTTCAATGTGTTGCCGAGCAGATGTTCCGCCTTTTGAATAGCTTGTATCTCGCCAACGATTGATACATTATCGCCTATTTGCAGGGTTAAATTCGGGCTGGCAAGCAAATCTATCCCTGAGCGGTTAACGCGAGTTAGGCTTATGCCAAAAGCCTGCAAGTTGAGAGAGCCCAGAGTTTTGCCGTTTATTTTGTCTTGCGTTATTACTATTTTTCTAGATACTAGTTTATTTTCCGATGGCTTCCAATCCACTTCAATTTCCTTTCCTATAAACACCGTTATTGCCTCTTTCTCTGCTGGGGCAGATAAAATTTTAAGCGAATCGTTTAAATGCAAAATATCGCCTGCTTGCGGAATAAAATATTCCTCGCCTCGCTTTAGGCGGGAAATTATCAAATCGCGCCCTACCAGTTTTTTAACATCTTCCAAGCTTCTGTTTGCTATGGCATCGTTGGCTAGCAAAACGGAATAGTGTATAGGCTGTTCCCTTGAACTGCTGGTGCTTTCTATTTTTTTTGCTTCGTTTTCCGTATTTATTTTAAGAATAAATCTCAAAATAATCAAAGGCGGTATAGCCGCGATAATTCCCAGAGGATAAGCCACCGCAGAGCCTAAGGCTATGTTTTCAGTCTTTCCCAGTTGGCGCATTACTTCTTGGGCGGCACCGAGCGAAGGAACGTTTAAGGTTGCTCCCGTTAAAATGCCAACCATCATTTCTAATGTGATATAGGAAGAAAATATATAGTAGAGAATTATAGCAACTATTATATCTAAGCATATAAGGCAAACAGCCATAATGTTCATCTGCAAGCCTTCTTTTTTAAAAGAGGAGAAAAAGGATGGGCCAACCTGCAAGCCAATGGCAAACACAAAGAGCACAAGCCCAAAATCCCTTATGAAACTGAGCAGGTCATTATTCACTCGCAATCCGAAATGCCCACAGGCGAGGCCTGCGAACAGCACAAAGGCAATGCCAAGCGAAACCCCGAATATTTTGACTTTGCCCAGAGCCATGCCAAGCGCAATTACAAATGCAAATATAAAAATGGTGTGTGGGATGCCATCGTTAAACAAAAGCGAAAGGAACCAGTTCATAACTATACCTCGGTGGGCTTAATATACAAAACTAGCGCATCACACCTTGAACTTATCCATAGCCACTCGCAACAATCCGGCCATTTTGGATAAATCGTCCACGCTCATGCTCACCTGCGAAGCACCTTTGCTGGATTCGCGAGCGGCATCGTTTACGGAATTTACATCGCCTACCACCTGCCCCACACGCCGCACCGCTTCGCCTGCGTTCTTTGAAACATCGCTCACGCTCTTGGCAATTTCGCCTATGGCAGCAGATACGTGCTTTGCGCTGGTGTTTGCCTGCGATACATTGCTCGCTATTTCATGGGTGCCTCTGGCTACCTCGTCAATGGCAGAAGCCACTCGCTTTGCACCGGTATTCGCTTGTGCCACATTGCTCGCAATTTCATTGCTCGCCTTGGCTTGCTGCTCAATATGGCCTGCTATTGCCTCAACGCTGTGGTTTATTTTTTCAATGGTGCCGCCTACCTCGTGTATAACTCCAACCGCTGCGCTGGTTTCGTTTTGAATGCCTTTTATGCGGTTTGCTATATCGTCTGCGCTTTGGGCGCTCTGATTTGCTAGCTCCTTAATTTCACCCGCCACAACGGTAAAGCCCTTGCCGGCCGCGCCTGCGCTGGCTGCTTCAATGGTGGCGTTTAGTGCCAGAAGGTTGGTTTTGTCTGCTATTCTTTTTATAACATCTGTAACCTGCCCAATTTCTCTGGCTGCTATGCCAAGTTTGTTCATGGCATTTGTCGCTCCAGTGGATTTCACACTTGCATCTTCTGCAATATGGCGCGCCTCGCCAGCATAGCTGGCTATTTGGCTTATGCTTGAACTCATCTCTTCAATGGCAGCGGCTATTGTGTTCATATTGTTAGACATTTGCTTTGCTGTGTCTGCTACCTCGTTTGCGTTAAGGCTCGCTTTTTCTGCGTTGCTTGCCATTGCGTTGATATTCCCAGCCATCTGCTCTGTGGTGTTGGTTATTTCGTTTGCGTTATGGCTCACCTTCTCCGCACCATTTGCCATTGCGTTGATATTCCCAGCCATTCTCCCCATTCTTTCCGAAACAGCTGTAGTCTGGTTCATAGTTTTTTCGGAAACGGAAGATAATTGATGAGATGTGCTAGACAATTTTTTGGAAGCGGCGGCCAAAGTATCTATGGTTTTCTTTGTGTCGCTAATAGGTTCTCGCAGAGAACTCATAAGCTTATTAAAATATTGAGCTAACTGGCCCACCTCATCTTTTGATGTTATGGCAAGGCTTTGGGTTAAATCTCCCTCGCCTTGGGTTATATCTTTAAGAGCATCAACCACGCGAGTCACAGGCCTTGCAATGGAGCTTCCAACTGCTATAGCTGCAATAATTCCAGCTATAAGGCAAATAAAGCCTGTCCAAATCATAATCTCATTTATTTGCGATAATCCCTCTTCTATATCCTGCTTTTCTATGGTGAGGAAAAGCCTCCAGGGATAGCCTGAAACCTCTGAGTAGGAGCCTATAAGGGTTTTGCCTTTATAAGTGTATTCCGCACCGCCTTTTTTTTCTTGAAACGCTGTAATTATCATTTCTGCCAAGGATTTAAGCGATGGATCTTTTTCAGCTTCTTTTACTGGATTGAATTGGTTAGTCACTAATTCTTTGTTTCTATGGGCTATTACGGCTCCTTCTGCATTTGTCATAAAAGCATAGCCACTCTTGTAAGATGTCTTTAGCTCTGTTACCAGATTAGAAATAGCCGATGCACCATCTTTGCGAGCTATCAATACGCCTACAATGGGTGAATTCACATCCTCGGTTTTCCTAATGGGTACGGCAAACATAGCAACAATTTTGCCATCAAGGCGGCTGAGGACTATCTCAATATTTTTTTCTCCAGACAAAGCTTTTTTAAAGTAGTCTCTGTCTTTTATATCAATGGTTGTGTTGCCCAGCACATAATGAGAGATGCCTTCTGGATCGACCATAGCTAAATCAAGGGCACCAATTCGAGCGACATCAGCTTTCAAAGCTGGCTGCACAACGCTCCAATCCATGCTCCTAACCCTGATTCTGGTAGCAATTTCCACAAGCACTTCAAGCTGGCTATCCAACTTGGCTTTTAGGTAATTCGCATCGGTCTCAACCTCGCTGCCCAAAGAGTCTAAACAAGACTCCTCCATAATACCGCGAACTTTAAACCCTACCGCCGCAAGCATGGCAACGGTGCTTACCAAAACAACTATTCCCTGCAATAATGATATTTTAGCGCTCAGTTTCATGGCTGTACCTCTTAGGAAATATAGTAAAGTTTCCTCAAAAATTGAGGGAGCCCAGAATCCTCAAATAACTCTTATACCTAGCTTCGGAAATCAAACCCTCTGCCATTCTTTTCAAAACAGCGCAATCAGGTTCGCTTTGGTGTTTGCAGTCTTTGAATTTGCAGTCAAATGCATCACTTTCAAAGAATCCTGGGAAGCAGCGGGCAAGTTCCTCTGCGCTTAGGTTCATAAGCCCAAGGGCACGGATGCCGGGCGTGTCTATCACTGCGCCGCTCTCAGGCAAATCCAAATAAGAAGATGCAACGGTTGTGTGCCTTCCCTTGCCGTCTTTTTTTCTAACCTCGCTGGTGTTTAGCAAAGCACTTGGCACCAGTTTATTTATCAAAGAAGATTTTCCAACCCCGCTTTGCCCACTGAAAACAGAAATTTTGCCATGCAGTTTTTCATTTAATTCCTCTATGCCCTTGCCGCTTTCCGCACTCGTTAAAATGGTATTATCCGTAAGCTCAATAAATTCCTGAATTTCGCTTGGAATGTTTTCCATTAAATCACATTTATTGAGAATTAAAATAAAGGGCAAATTGTTGAAATTTGCCGTGAGCAAAAAACGGTCTGCAAAGCCAAAATTAAAAGGCGGATTTTCAAGGCTCATCACTATGGCAATTTGGTCTATATTTGCCGCCTGAACAAGTTCTTGATTCTCTCTTGTGCGAGGGCCAGGGCGAGTTAAAACGCTTTTGCGAGGTTTTAGCCCAATAATAAAATTTTCGCCAATAAGTGCAATATCGCCAACGGCTGGAAATTCCCTAGCTTCTTCCACGGATTTCGCCAAATAAAATGCTTTTATTTCTTTTCCGCTTTGCAAACGAACTTGGCAAGACCGCCTATGCACAGAAAGCACAAGCCCATACTCCTTTTGCTCTGCTAAAAAATTTTCTTCAAGAGGTTTTAATTTTTTTCTCTTTGCCTCAGTTTTGCCCTCTCTGCTCCATCTCTCTTTCAAAGGCTTGTCGTCCAAAACGCCGCTGTGCATCTGCTGCATTGCATTGCCCCTTTTTTCGCGCCATTGTCTGCGTTTTGCGTTTTGCATTGTATTAAATCATCGCTTCTTTCATTTTTCTAACATATTCGCCAATGGGTTTAGCGGAATTTTTTCCATGATGCGCTATGATTTTCACTATTGCGCTACCGACAATTACTCCGTCTGCTATTTTGGAAATTTTTGCCGCCTGTTCGGGAGTATTTATTCCAAAACCAACCGCTAAGGGAACTTTTGCCGTTTCTTTTGCAATACTTATAATGGAAGCCAAATCTGTTTTTATTTCGCTGCGAATGCCCGTTACCCCAAGCGAAGATACCACATATAAATAACCCTCTGCGGAAGCGGAAATTATTTTAATTCTGTCTTCTGAAGTGGGTGCAACCAAAGGCACCAAATCTATGCTGTGTTTTGAGGAAAATTCATGGACTTCAGGTTTTTCTTCATAAGGCAAATCCGGGATAATTATTCCGTCCACGCCAACTTCTTTGCATTTTGCAAAAAAAGCATCGTAGCCGTATTTGAAAACGGGATTTATGTATGTTAAAAAAACAAGTGGAATTTGAGATTTTTCCCTTATGCGTTTTATCATTTCAAAAATTTTGTCTGGAGTTGTTCCGCTTGCAATGGCGCGCAAATCCGCCTCTTGAATTACCGGTCCTTCTGCAATTGGGTCAGAAAATGGGATGCCCAGCTCTATTATGTCTGCGCCGGATTTTTCCATTTCAAAAACCAGTTCCTCTGTTGTTTGCAAATCGGGGTCGCCTGCGGTTAAAAAAGCTATAAAGGCTTTGCCCTTTTTAAAAGCGTTTTGAATTCTACTCATGCAAATTAACTCCTCTATACTTTGCTATTGACGCAACATCTTTATCGCCGCGCCCAGAAAGGCAAATAATAACGCTTTCTGTTTTGGGCAAATTCGGCACTATTTTTCTCGCGTGCGCAATAGCGTGCGAACTCTCTATGGCAGCGATAATTCCTTCTGTGCGAGCTAAATACTCAAAAGCCAAAACCGCCTCTTCGTCTGTAACGGGGGCATATTCCGCTCTGCCAGTGTCGTGCAAGTGTGCGTGTTCTGGGCCAATGCCGGGGTAATCCAAGCCGGCAGAGATTGAATATACAGGAGCAATTTGCCCCTCTGAATTTTGGCAAAAATAAGACTTCATTCCGTGAAAAATTCCAAGTGCACCTTTTGCTATTGTGGCTGCGTGTTTATCTGTTTCAATACCAAGCCCAGCAGCTTCGCAACCTATCAACTTCACGGATTTGTCTTCTATAAAATGATAAAAACTCCCCATTGCATTTGAGCCACCGCCAACACAGGCAATAACCGCTGCTGGCAATTTGCCCTCTTTTTCCAAAATTTGCACCCTAGCTTCGCGGCTTATAACGCTTTGAAAATCCCTCACAATCATCGGAAAGGGGTGAGGACCCATAACCGAGCCAAGTGCATAATGAGTGTCTGCAACTCTAGAAACCCATTCCCGCATTGTTTCATTAACCGCATCTTTTAATGTTTGGGTTCCGCTTACAACAGCGTTTACCTTTGCGCCCAAAAGCTCCATTCTGTAAACATTTAATTTTTGCCGCTCGGTATCTTCCTTGCCCATGAAAATTTCACATTCCATATCCAGCAAAGCCGCCGCCGTTGCACAGGCAACGCCGTGCTGCCCAGCACCTGTTTCTGCTATAACGCGGGTTTTGCCCATTTTTTTTGCCAAAAGAACCTGCCCAAGCACATTGTTTATTTTATGCGAACCGGTGTGATTTAAGTCCTCTCTTTTCAAATAAACCTTTGCCCCGCACAAATCCCTGCTCATTTTCTCCGCATAATAGAGCAAAGATGGCCTCCCCGCATAGTTATTCAAAAGAGATGTGAGTTCCGCGTTAAAATCCTTATCTTCTTTGTAATGCAAATATGCTTTCTCAAGATGCTGAATCTCGTTCATCAAAGTTTCTGGAATATACTGCCCACCGTGAATGCCAAATCTGCCATTAGTCATAGGGGGTAAGGTAGAAAATTTATTTCTACCTTATTGAGTATGCAAGACGAAAAACCAGCTTTCCCTAAACGACAACTTGGTCAGTTTTTTACTGCAAATAGTGATTATATTTTAAGCGGATTTGAACGCTTTGTTAAAAACAAAAGCGTAGTTGATTGCTTTGCCGGAGCTGGCGATCTATTGAAATGGGCTAAGAAAAATGGAGCTAATTCAATAAGAGGTTTTGATGTTGATAAAAATTACGTTGATAATAAGATAGTATTTAAAAATGATAGCTTGAAAAATCCACAAAAATATGATTTTGTTATCACAAATCCGCCATATTTATATCAAAATAAAATGAAAGACAATTCAATTTTAGCAAATAGCAAACATACAGACCTATATCAACTATCGCTTGAAAAAATTATGGATAGCAATGAGGGTATAGTCATTGTCCCTATAAATTTTTTGTCGGCAGAAAATTCAAGATATATTCGCAAAATATTCTTAGAGAAGTTTGAAATTGTCAAAGCCAATTATTTCACGCAACAAGTATTTCCAGACACTACTTACAATGTAATCTCATTTTATTACAAACAGAAAGAACAAAAAAACTCCACAATGAAAATTGATTGGACAATTTTCCCTGAAAACAAAAGAACTGAAATAACTATACATCATAGCCATAACTGGCAGATTGGCGGGGAATTTTTGAGCAAGATTAACGAATCGCGAAATCTATTGAAGATTTCTAGGCTTGAAGAAAAGGACTTGCAAAACGGAAACATTAAAATTAAAGCGGCTTACAACCATCTTGACGACCGCAGAGAATTTTTTGTGAATAAAAGTTTTTATGAAAAGATAAAAAACAATATTATTATTTTGAAAGCTATTGATACTGGAACAAATGACGGAAAAATATGTCTTGACGATATTCGTAAATATGGCTGTGATGCTCTTATCAGTATAAAAACCTCCCGAAATCAGATTCAAATTATGTTTCCACGTGCCATAACTATTCCAGAGCAGGAAAAAATAATAAAATTGTTCAATGACGAGTTGGAAAAAAAGAGAAGCGAATATTATTCTTTGTTTATGACTAATTATCGCGATAGAGATAGAAAGCGGATTTCGTTTAATTTTGCGTATAATTTAATAAATTATGTATATTTTTCAAAAATGGTTTCTAAAACATCGTTCATTGAATTTAGTTACATCGTATGAATGGGTTCAAGCATTAGTTGATATATATTATATATAATAACCTGTAGGTACAGGTTATTAAATTAGGGAGATTATGGGTTATTTTTCTGAATATTATATGAAAATTCAGGCGGAACCGTTATTTATCAAACTTTTTGTTGATATGGCTTCATACTAAGCATGTGCAAGTTATGCGAATTCCCAAAAATTTCTAAATTCCTCAAATGAAACTCTGTGCGGCATTGATTTTTTGTGTTTTTTTAGGAATAGCTATCTCGGAAGATTCCATACCTATTGTGGATACTTTGCCAATGCCTATTGTAGATACCTTGCCAATGCCTATTGTAGATACCTTGCCAATGCCTATTGTAGATACCCTATCCGTACCTGCTGTTGCAAATACGGTAAATTACGATACCTCTTTCACGGCAGATTCTGCAAAAATAAAACTAGGGCTACATTTTTTTGTCTCTGTTGGAGCACAATTCATAAATTTTAAGGAACGCTCAACATTCCAAGCTCTTTTAAATATCAAATACAAAGAATATGAAAATAATTTTAAAGAAGATACCGCTGGTTATGTTCCTCCTATAAAACAGGATTTTGAAACGGTTAATTTGTCTTTTCCACTATCCTTAGGTATAATTTGGCAATTTAGCGATGTGCATTCTCTAGGTTTGGGAGTGGGTTTCATGTACGATAATGAGTCGGTTATTTTAACAGACAAGCAAGGCAAAACCCATAATTTTAAATACACTTTGCAGACATTCCCGATTTTTGCGGAATATCGATTGCTTATTTCCCCTAATTTAATAAGCATAAAAGACAACGATTATTTTAGCTTGTTTTTGCGTTATTACTGGTTGCTTCCGCCAACAGGAATTAATTCCTCTTGGGGCAATGCAAAAGCAGATTTTGAACCTCTGGGTAATGGATATGGGGTATATCTGGGTTATCGTTTTTGGGAGTGGGAGTCTTTGTCTGTTTTTGGTGAAATGGGATTTTTAAGCCTAGACGCTAAGTCTAGCACCAAAAATGGAATATTAAATTCTTGGAATTTAGGCGGCATATCTGTTTTGGTACGGGCAATGTTTTAGATTTCTATCTTCCTATATATGAAAAAAGCTCTTATCACTGGCATAACAGGTCAGGACGGGTCGTTTTTAGCGGAATTTTTGCTTGAAAAAGGTTATGAGGTTCACGGCATTATGCGCCGTAGTAGCTCGTTCAACACCGGGCGCATAGAACACCTTTATTTGGACGAATGGATGCGCGATATGAAACAAAAACGGCTTGTGAACCTGCACTATGGCGATATGACCGATTCCAGCTCACTGATTCGTATTTTGCAATTGATTCATCCCGATGAAATATACAACCTCGCTGCACAAAGCCATGTAAAAGTTTCTTTTGATGTGCCGGAATATACCGCAGAAGCAGATGCAATAGGAACGCTTCGCCTTTTGGAAGCTGTGCGAATTTTGGGTATGGAAAAAACAACCCGCATTTATCAGGCAAGCACAAGCGAACTTTACGGTTTGGTCCAAGAAATTCCTCAAAAAGAGAGCACTCCTTTTTATCCGCGTTCCCCCTATGGCGTTGCAAAACTCTACGGTTTTTGGATAACAAAAAATTACCGTGAAAGCTATGGAATGTATGCGGTTAATGGCATCCTCTTCAATCACGAAAGCGAGCGACGGGGCGAAACTTTTGTAACCCGAAAAATTACACTAGCAGCAGCGCGCATCTCTTTGGGTTTGCAAAGCAAGCTTTATTTGGGCAATTTAGATTCCTTGCGAGATTGGGGATATGCAAAAGATTATGTTGAATGCATGTGGCTAATTTTACAGCACAGCGAGCCTGAAGATTTTGTTATAGCCACAGGGCAGTATCATTCCGTTAGAGAATTTGCAACCCTTGCATTCAAAAATGCGGGAATTGAGCTTAAGTGGGAGGGAAAAGGAGTAGAAGAAAAGGGCATTGATGTTAAAACGGGCAATGCTATTGTTGAAGTTGACCCAAAATACTTTAGGCCAGCAGAAGTTGAACAACTTCTAGGCGACCCAACTAAAGCCAAAACCTTGCTCGGTTGGAACCCTAAAAAAACCTCATTTGAAGAATTGGTGAGGATTATGGTTGAAAGCGATATTAAACAGGTTAAAAAAGACCATGGAAAAAATCTCTAAAATTTATATTGCCGGACATCGCGGGCTTGTTGGCTCTGCAATTTGGCGTTCTTTGCAAAATAAGGGCTATACCAATTTAACAGGCAAAAGCCATGCAGAGCTTGACTTGCTTAATTCAAATGCTGTAAAGGATTTTTTTGACAAGGAACAACCGGAATTTGTGGTTTTGGCTGCTGCAAAAGTCGGGGGAATAATTGCCAACAACACCTACCGCGCAGATTTTATTTATGAAAACCTGCAAATACAGCAAAATGTTATTGGAGAAAGCTTTAGACACAATGTCAAAAAACTTTTGTTCCTAGGCAGTACCTGCATTTACCCCAAAAATGCCCCCCAGCCAATTCCAGAAAATGCACTTTTAACAGGCGAGTTGGAAAAAACAAATGAACCTTATGCAATAGCAAAAATTGCCGGCTTAAAGATGTGCGAGAGTTTCAATTTGCAATATGGCACAAACTACATAGCCGTTATGCCAACAAATCTCTACGGACCAAACGACAATTTCCACCCAGAAAACAGCCATGTTTTGCCAGCAATGATTTACAAAATACATAAGGCAAAATGCGAAGGAGCAGATGTTTTGGCACTATGGGGAACGGGCGAGCCTTTGCGTGAGTTTTTGTGGAGCGAAGATATGGCAGATGCCTGTGTTTATTGCTTAGAGAACATAAATTACGCAGATGTCAAAAGCCATATAAATATAGGAACAGGAAAAGAAATAAGCATAGCAAATTTGGCAGCACTCGTGGCAAAGACAATAGGCTACAATGGCAAAATTATTTTTGACAGCTCAAAACCTAATGGTACAATGCGAAAACTCTGCGATGTCAGCAAAATTCAAGCTATGGGTTGGCAACACAAAGTTGAGATTGAAGAAGGCGTTGAGAAATTGTATAAATGGTATTTAAAGAATGAACGAAGATAGCCTTCCTTTGGAGACCTTGGAGTTTTTGCGAAAAGCGGAAATACAATCTATTCCCTTGCTAAAAGATACGTTGAAACTATCCGCCGAACTTTCCAAAAAATATAACCAGCAAGAACGGCGCGCTTTAATTCACTATCTTGAAATTTTGCCAAAGGTGAGGAAAAAATTTTGTTTGCAAAACATTGACTTGATTTGTGATAGGCTGGCTTTTGAACAGGCAACCGCAAGAGATATTTCTGAATATAAAGCAAAGATGTGGCAGAGCGGAGCTAAAATTGCCGATTTGTGCTGCGGCATGGGTGGTGATAGTTTTTGGCTGCCAAGCGGCATTGTTGCAAGCGGAGCGGATATTGCACCGGAAAGAGTTTTGATGTTCAACGAGAATATGGAACGTTTGAAACAGCCTCACAGAGCAATTTTGCAAAATGCTCTGGAAGTTAAAAACGGAGATTTTTTTTGCATAGACCCCGCAAGGCGAGAGGGATTGAACCCGAGTTTTGAAAGCGTCCTTGAACTCTCAAAAAAATTTTGTGGCGGAATGGTTAAACTCCCCCCCGCATATCCAGAAGATGAACTCCCAAAGGAAAGCGATATTCTTTACTTGGGAGATGCAAAGGATTGCAGGGAATGCCTTATGTTAACGGGTACATTTGGAAAAGGAATTATTCGGGCGGCTGCCATTTGCAAGGGAGAATGGCAATGTGAAAAAGATGAATTGCAAAATACGAATTTGGATATTAGAAAATTGGGCAATTTTATTTTGGAGCCTATTCCTGTTTTGGTTCGCAGCCACCTATTTTTGAGCGAGGCAAAAAAATGCGGTTTTTGGCAAATAGATTCCACGCTTGCTTATTTGTCTTGCGAGGAACCATCGCTTGAACATAAAGGATTTGCAGCGTACAGGGTTATAGACCAAAGCAGTCTTTCCACAAATAATGTAAAAGCCATGTTGAAAAAACACGACATTGGAAAAATCACATTGAAAAAACGAGGCGTTGAGGTTGTTCCAGAGGCGGAAATCCATCGCCTTTCGCCAAAAGGCGAAAAAGAAGGGATTTTGTTTTACACAAGAGTTTTGGGAGAGAAGAGAGCTATTTTGGCAGAAGCACGATGACATGGAATTATACCATAAAATTAATTGCACTTGCTCTATGCGGGGTATTTTTATCTTGTGCTTCAAAACCCGATACAGACAATGGACATTCAACTGTGACAACGTATTTAATAGCTGCAACAAGTGAAATTAAAATTTTATGTATTGACCATTCTGGTAAAACAGTGAGTTGCGATCCGGCTTGTGACAAAGTTAAGTATAATAGCAAAACAGAGTTTTGTTTTGAAGGTAAAATTTATTTGCTGTGCAATGGTAGCAGTTATTCTCCGCCAACAAGAAAATGCGAAAACGGTGTTGTGCTTATAATGTGTGGTACGGATTATTATGACTATAAAGTTCAATTCTGTTTCAATGACAAAGTTTATGAAAAATGCAATGGTGAGTATTATGATGACCCATCAACACAAAAATGCGAAAATAATGTTTTACTCACAATATGCGGAACGGATTATTACAATAAGGCAACTCAATTTTGTTTTGACGATGTAGTTTATGAGAAATGCAATGGAAAGTGCCATGATGGTAGTGTAAATGAAAAGAAAATTTTTGTTGATTCTCGTGATGGGCAAGAATATAAAACCATTTTAATAGGTACTCAAACTTGGTTGGCAGAAAATTTGAATTACAATGCAGAAGGTAGCAATTGTTACGATAATGATCCCGACAACTGTGCGAAATACGGCAGACTTTATAATTGGGAAACTGCAAATAAAATTTGCCCGCAAGGTTGGCATTTGCCTAGCGAAAGAGAATGGAAAGTTCTTGTAGATTACACTGGTGATGCAGATTTAGGTTTTGCAGCATTGATGGGTGGTTATGGAGGATGTAGTGATTATGATAGATATTATGGCATTGGCCAAGGTGGCTTTTTGTGGAGTGCAACGGAAACTCGTCGTACTGAGAGTGCCTTTTATTATATATATGCAAATTACAATTTCGCAAGTGAAAGTACGGGTGGCAAAACTTGCCTGCTTTCTGTCCGTTGCATAAAGGATTAAATATTTTTTTTATGCTCCTCATGCTGCTCTTGCGCGAAAAGCGTAAAGGCAAGGCAGATGGTGATGAGGGCGGGTTTCATTCTTCACCGTCCTTTTTGCAATTTCGCAATATGCCTGTCAAAATCCGAAATGATTTTGTTTGATATTGCTTTCCATCATTTGCAGTATATTCCAAAATGGAATATACTGAATTTTCATCTAATTCGCCATCTAAAAATATGTTAGCCAAATGTTTTGAAATAGCAGGTTGATTAACCCCAAAAAGCATAGCCATAGCCTTTTGAGTGAGCCATATTGTCTCATCTTTTACAGCTACATCAACTTTTACATTTTCTTGTGGCGTGTTGTATAGCAAAAATTTAAGTTCTTTTTCCATTTATTTTCCCTCCATTTCAGCTTTAAACGGTTTGATATAAATCACAGAACAAGGATAATCGGTTAAAATTTTATCGCAAGTTAGCAAAGTTGCTTTCTCCGCTTGTGCTTGAGCTACTAGAATTCTGTCAAAGGGGTCTTTATGTATCAAAGGCAATTTTCCCGTGAATAAGGAATGATAGCTATCAACAGCAATTTCTGTGTAGCCGTTATTCAAAAGCCCATTGTGCAACATATAGGCATCAATCTGAAACCCCTGACGGCCTAAGCCATTTTTAATCACAATTTCCCAAATGCTTGCCGCACTGAATAAAAGCATATTTTCTTCATTCGTTATAAGTTCTTTTGCTTTTTGGGGCAACGTACCAGATGCAGCCCAAATCAACAAATGCGTGTCTAAAAGCAATTTCATAGAGTTCCCTCAAAAAGCTTTTCTATTTCATCTTTTCCCATTGAATCAAAGTCGGCAGGAACGGAGATTTTGCCTTTCAAAAATCCTATTCTCTGTTTTTTAGGTTCTTTAAAAGAATAAGGAACTACTTTAACCACAGGTTTGCCAGCTTTGGCTATTATAAAAGAATTGCCTTTTATGGCATTGTCAATTAAAGAAGACAAATGCGTTTTTGCTTCGTGAATGTTGTATTGCTGCATAAAACTCCTGAACTAAGTTTGATGGACTAAGTTTAATATAGAAAAATATTAGGAGATTATCCTCTCCACCCTCTTCACATACAGATGCTCTTTTAAAATATGCTCCCTCGCATTTTTTATTATCTCTTCTTTTGCCGCAGAATTATTCAAATAAAATTTTGCCAAATCCGCATATTCCTCAGGAGAATTTGCTACGCAAATTGCTTCCTTTGGGAACAGCTCAAATAAATCGCTTTGGTAATCGCTAATCACAAAACGCTCGCAAAGAGGAATGTCAAAAACTCTTTGATTAACGGCGGTGGGCATTTGGCAGCTTGTGATGTTTATGTGAATACTTCCGCTTGAATAATGCGAGCATAAGCCGCTTCGGTAATCTATGTCGGGGAGGGTTTTTATGTTGCTGCCAAATAAATTTTTCCAGCCATTCGGGTCGCCTGCAAAAGTTAAACCCAAAGCGAGCAAAGGTTCCAAACACAAACGCCGCTTTTCGGCAGAGGCTAAATGTATGCAATAACTGGCAAACCACGCTTCGGCTTTGGTATCGGCTGGAATTTGCTGCGCAAAAATTTCCCGTGTCAAAATTTGCTCTGCGGCATTTTGCGCTACTGGCAAGGCTTCGTCTTTATCGTATTGAACGTGTTTCCAAATATTGTCTAAAAAATTTCCAGCTATGGCAGAACCGGTGAACATCAAATCGTGAACAGGTTTTTTGTTTTGCGGGTAAAATAAATGCGTATCTCCAGCAAGGGGGAGCCACTCGGCTTTTGCAAAATTTTTTTCTAGCAGCCACGGGATGTAGGCTTTTTCCCAAGTCCACGCCACTATGTTTTTGCACTGCTCTTTGCTGAATAAACAAGCTATGGGGCGTGGGTCATCGACAAACCAAATATGCACAGGCACAGAAAACCTATTGCAAACGGAGAGCAAAATTCCCTCGGAATCTATTCCCTTTGCATTTACGCTTAACACAAGGCGGGGCGTGTTTTTTTGAAACAGCTCCATGAGCAAGGATTCCTGCTCACTAGGGTCTCTGCTCTGCTGCGGGAGAGTTATGCAGGGAATTTGCAAATCTTTTAGGGCGTTTAATATTTCCTGTTGCAAAAAATGAGTGCCAAAGGGAAGGGCTATGGAAACGGGGTGTGCCATATTAAAATTGAGAATGTTTTTTAATGCGGATTCGGCTTGTTCGGTGCAGTATCTGGCGGCGGCAGGGTGGCGGATTACTGTTATTTTGTTGTTTTTGAATATGCTGTCAAATTGCGATAAATCATCGCTGAATAAGGCTACGTTTTGACCAGCCAATTTTTCTTTTACAAGACCCAAGTTTTCGGCAAAGGCATCGCAGAGGATTATCAGGGGAATTTCGTCTTTTGGAAAATCCTTTAAAAATTCCAAATGATAGCCGAGGCCTGTGCCAAAAGCAAAAACAATCCCACCAAAGGAACTTGGCCTGAACCAGTTTCTTTCTTGTTCTGGCTCTAGTGCACTATGTACGAGCCGCTCAAAGCCATCTCCGTAAATGCGAGCGCTTAACTGCCCAGAATAGGCCTTAAAATGCTCGCAACGCATTTATTTTGCTATTTCAGATGTTGGAACGGCTTTGTGGTCGCTGGCTTTTTCGTGCAGTTTTGAAAGTTGTGCCTTTATTTTTGAAATAGCCACGTCCAAAGCCTTGCCAAAATTTTCTTCTTCGGCAGAAGCCGCAAAGGGCGAATGTCCTTTTACGCTGGCGGTTATTTCAACCTTGCGTTTTAGCTCAATGCCATTTGCGATTTTTTCAATGCCTTCTACCATCACCGTAAATTCGGTAACTTTATGGAATACAGTTTCCAGTTTGCCAAGCTCGTTTTGAATAACAGTCTGGAATTTAGACGCCGGCTCATCTAAGTGCCTGACGGTAACATTAATGGGTATATTGCTCATGGTAGGGAATATAGTAAAATTTGGTGGCATTTGCGGCATAATTACTCATTTAAAAACAAACTGGCAATATAAAAAGCACTTTGCCCATATAACCCAGTGCTGTCATCTGCATAACACGCTCCTATATGAGATTCGTAAAATTTTTTCAATGCTTCATTTTCCGTGCAATTAAAATGTTCCATTATAATTTGCATAGTTGTTTTTAACGTTGCGGCTCTTATCGTTCCGTGCGACATTTTTCTACTCCATTGCTTGAAATTTAGAAAAGTTTATATAAGATAAAGACTTCTCGGAACAAAAAGCATACTGATTATTTGCCTGCATAAAAGTTAGTTTTTGCAAAGCAAAATCAAGAGGCATAAGCCCATCCACAACTGCTTGTATTGTTTCCCCAACATCGTCATTGGCTATTTTTCCAAAAACAATATCAAAACTATGCCTAAATTGCAAATTTGCTCTATTATTCACAATAAATTCAAGCCATTCAAGGGAATAATCGGTAAATTTCTTCAAATTTAAATTTTTTGCCGCCTTGTCCTCGTCAAATTCATATACATTCAAAATTGCTTGCTTTTGGCGGATTCGTGCTTGTCGCTTTGCCCATTTCAAAGCCTGCTCATAAATGCCAGTTGCGTAAAAACCAAAGCCAAAATCTCTGCCTTGCTCATTCAAAATGATTTTTGGCTCTTTTACTATGTCTGTTCCGCCGTGATAAAGTATCATAATTTGTTCTCCAAAATTTTTTCAATGTCGCATAATATATAGTCAAAGCCATGCCCGTGCAGAATATCGTAGTCTTCGTCTAGCATTTGCAAAATGCCTTTGCTTTCAAATAATTTATACACCTCATTGCTGGGAATATGCTTTTTATCGGCATATTTTTCTATGCAGAATAATTTGAAGGAGAGCTGGCTCATTTAGCATAATATATAATTTTTCATTTCTCGCATCTATCCAAATAATCTTTGGCTTTTACAATTTTAATTTTGCCATATTCTTCCAATTCCAATAGATGAATATCGCCAGATACAATAAAATCTGCGCTTGCTGCTATGGCACAATCTATATATTTGTTATCTTTTTTGTCTCGGCTTAAATTTATCTGTTCAGAAATATTTACAATATTTGCGATTTTTTTAATATCAGAAATGTAATTTTCTGTTTTTTGCTTGTCTGCTTTAAATTTTGGTCTATTTATAACATCGGATATTTCATTCAAAATATCCACACTTATAAATAACTTTTTTAGGATTGCCTTGCCAAAAAAATGCTGATATAAAAAGGTTGGCATCAATAACTATTTTCATCACTAGTCTTTTCTTTACGGTACATTTCTATTTCATTATTTAGATCTTCTTCTGTAAAACCATATTTTTTTGCCAAGCTGTTACCATAAGCAAAAGCTCTTTCGAAATTTTCTGCGGTATTTGTTTCGCTTTTTATCCTTATTTCCACAAAAACAGGTTTTGAAAAGGCATTTCTATACTCAATAGGTAGTTCTATAATGCCATTTTTTATGGATGTTTCAAATCCAATGGTTGTCTTTTCTAAAACGTCTGTGGCACTCATAATTATTACCTCTGCCTAAAATATACAAAATTTCTAGGTCTTGTGGTCAAGACCCTCCCCCACAAGCTCTATTTTGACAAAAATTCCCAATTTTGCAGATTTTTTTCCTCTTTTCAAAAAAAATTACTATATTTACTACCTAGAATGGCAAATTTTTTTATTAATCAGATAAAAACGCAAGAATGCTCGCTGGGCAAGCTCGCCCTATTTGCCCCCCCCCCCCCCCCCTATCGTAACTCCTTATATTGCAGGGACTTACAAAGATTTCTTAACAAATTATCAATGGGTTGTGAACGATTTGTGGATAGCATTCCGCAACAATATCACCATAAACAAAAGGAGAACAGCGTATGAAAAACGCAATTCAAGAGATTATTAAAAAAGTTCCCAAAGGGAAAATTTTTGATAGTCATTACGTAATTAACCTGCTTATAAGCGATTACTCTGATGAGTATTTGACTTTTGCAAGTTCGGTTAAAAACTCTAAGAACAAGACAAAAACTGTCCATGCACTCATCGGAAATGAAATAAAGGCGTTTTCAGGTTTAGTTGATCCGATGCCTGGAGAATTTTGGTCTGATAACATTCGTGGAAAAGCCAGTGAATGTGCTGGGTGGAGGAAAAAATGAAAAAACTTATAAAAATCATTGGTATTTTCATTGCTATAACAATTGTTCTAGCAATTATTAAGGGTGGTGGCGAAAAAAATACATCCGAAGAGTTAAATGCACCAGAACCTAAGAAAGGATGGAGTTACTGGGAATCTACAGATAAAATGGACGGTTCAAAAGAATACTTTGCCAAAATTACTTCAACTAATAAAGTTTTATTCAAATTTCCGTATGAAGTTAAGGGAGGTTCTAGCTTTAGCTTAACGGTCAGGAATATGAAAAATAAAAATGAAGTTCTTTTAAGTGCCGAAAAAGGACAGTTCAATGGAGAAACATGTCGTGTGAAATTTGATGACACTATTGTCAACTATGGTTTCAGCGGCACTAGCGATCATAGTACTGGTTTTATCTTTTTCGATAATCCTAAAAAATTCATAGGAAGTCTAAAAACTGCCAAAAAGCTAAATATAGAATGCCAATTTTTCCAAGAAGGAAGCAGAATAATAGAATTTAACGATGTTCAGGGCTTAGAATGGAATAGGTAAAGGTATGAAAAAATTTCTCTCAATTCCCGCCTTGCTATTGATTTTTTCGTGTGCAGGAACAGGCGATTATTTAAAAGCGGTCGGAGAGTCTTTGACCGAAACCTGTGATAAATGCAACGCTGAATATAAGGAACTTGATGTTAATAGTGGATGTAGTTCCATTGATACATATTATAAATATGAATATTATGATAAACTTCGTAGATGTGCAGCTTTTGTTGAAAATTGCAAATGTTGGACAAGAACGGGAGATTCTCCAAGAGACAATGAAGACCGTGCGTATAAATTTCAAGAATTTAAAAAGGAGATTTTAAGAGTAATCCCTATAGCAAGGCAAGATTCTATTAGAATAGCAGAATTAATGGAACAAGCAAAGCAAGATTCCATTAAAAAAGAATCTGAAAGACTTGAACGGGCGAAACAAGATTCATCCGCCAATGAAGTTTATGCTTTAATCTCAGGTGGTGCTGAAATAAATCTTATTCTAAATAAATGCGTTGAACATCAAAATGAATTTCCCAGTTTGCGAGAATGTCGATCCATTCAAGATTCAATAAAATATCAGAAAGATATAGCTGAGATTACGGCTTTATTGAAAGCGAATAAATTGGAAGAATGTGCTGAGGAATGTGGTATCAAAATTAAAGAAGTTAAACTTTCAACAGATTCTTTATTTAAGGATCTATGCGAAAAACAGCTTGTTAGCAAAGTAAAAAAATTGCCTAAGAATAGAATAAAAACTGTGGCTCTTGCCCGCGTCTATTATGATAATCCTATAGAAATTCTGGGATATATTTTCCGAGATGAAGGTAAATTTGTATGGATGCAAGACTTGGTTTGGAAGAACGTTGTTATGGTTCAATATTCTGCTGGGTACATAGGAAAATGTAGTTTAAGACCAAACGATAGAATACCGTTTTCTGGTACAGCAATATATCTTGGGGATGTCCATACAATTGGATTTGGAAACGTACCTAACTACCAACTACTCTGGTGTGGAAATTAAAAATGGATTTCATTTGGACTGCATTCATAAGTATCTTAGACGGCTTGCTCGGCTCAGACGAAAAGAAAAAGAAAGAAGAGAATTCAAAAATCGCCCTTTATTCGGCAATGTTGCATAACAAGAAGAAGAAAGGGTAAAGTATTCTCCCGCGATAAACGCAAGGTTTCTATCTTTCTATATTCATTTAAATATGATTTTGAATGGTGAAATAGCATTTAATAAGAAGTCTGCACCGCAGGCTCCAACGGGGGTGTTATGACAATACACGAAGAATATATTACCCGTATAGAAGCTCTTGCTAAAATGCCTATGAAAGAGATGAATTCGCTTAAACCAAGAGAACTTTGGAAAAGGCTTCATGGAGATTTACCTATTAAAGTAAAATCTTTTTTCCCAGCTATTGGCAGTGGCGGTTCGGTTTTGCATTCCATTTCCGTAATAGACCAAAACGAATTAGATTTAGCAATAGATTCTCTTGGAAGATAGTATGAGTGATTACTCAATAGCTAAAATCTATGAATTTTATGAAGCTAATGTGCGAAATGCTGTAAGTAGCGTTCAAGCTGCCAATGATTCTATTCCAATGGAATTTTTAATAGAAATATATGCGGCTTTTGACGATATGAAATCTTTTTATATAGATGGGCAGGAAGAAGCAGAAGTAGCTAAAGAAGTATTGAGCCATTTGAAACGTGCCACTTTAGATTGCTATAAAACGCATCTTGTTTTATTCAATAAAGAAGTACAAAAACTAGAAAATAATTACGAATTAACACTTTTGGATAATGGGAATTATTATCCAAAATTTTTGGCTAAGAAACACGAAATACATAAATTTGCAAGCGAAGCTCGTGAAGGAAAACCAAGAATTACAACAGAGCAAGAGTTTGAATTATGGAAAAATATATTTAATCGCATTGATGATTTTAGACAAAAAATGATTAGTGAATATGAGAACAAAATACAATGGACAAGAAAAGAAAGTCGTGTTAAAAAGATTAAATCTGATATTAAAAATATTCTAATAGGTTTCATATCTGGAATTTTATCGGGTGTTTGTATTATGTTGTTTGCTTTGTGAGCTGATGTAGTCATTTAAATTTCCTATATTACCCCTTATGCCTCGTATAATTCAACATCCTAAAAGAACGCTTTGGGTGCAATCTTATGTTCCCGAAGCAATTCGCGGTTTATTCACCACTTTGCGGCATTTTTTGCGTGGGCTTTTCAAATACGAAACCCTGCCGACAATTCCATATCCAACCATAAAAACACCCATACCTAAAAATTATCGCGGAATGCACCGCCTGCTTAAAAGGACAGATGGCTCGCCCCGTTGCGTTGCCTGCGGAATGTGCGCGGCAGCTTGTCCGGCGCGTTGCATTAGGGTGGACGGCGGAGAATCTCCGAATGGGCAAGTGGAAAAACAGGCGGTTCGCTTTGAAATAGATTATTTGGCTTGCGTGTTTTGCGGGCTTTGCGTGGAGGCTTGCCCAGCAGATGCCATAAGAATGGATACCGGGATTACTTCTTTTGTGCACGACTCACGTGAAAAATTCATAGCGAATATGCAAAAGCTATTGAAGGTAGGTTAATATGTTTTCAACAATCTTCTTTTTTTTGTTTGCAGCGGTATGCCTCGTTAGTGCTTTTGCATTGCTAATTTCAAAGCACCCGATAAATGGCGCAATGGCCCTTGTGCTCAATATGCTTTCGCTTGCGGGTATTTACACCCTTGTTCACAGTACCTTTTTAGGCGTTTTGCAAATTCTGGTTTATGCAGGCGCGGTTATGATGCTTATAGTGTTTGTGATTATGGTACTTAACGGGGCAAAAGAAACAAGGCTGCCAAGAATGGACAAACTTGGCGTGTGTTCCATTTTTGCGGTTTTTTGCGGCGCATTACTTTTGCTAACTGCTGTTTACAATGTAAATTTACAAGAAAATCAAGAGGCTGTTACCGGAAGCGTTGCTATGATTTCAGAACACATATTTGACACTAGTTACAGAATTTCTATGAATACTCCAGGCGGGTATTTTATTCTGTTTGAACTTGTTGGTTTTATTTTGCTTTCTGCAATGGTTGGAGCTGTGTTTTTGGTAAAAAGAAAAAGGTTGCCAGGCAAGAATGAATAACGATAAGTTCATAGGAAGCCTTACAATAGCTGCTATATTGTTGGTTATTGCATATTTAGCTTTCTCTATATGGCAAAATGAAAGAGTGGCGAGAAATGTGGTGTTGGTACAGTTTCCAGAAATGGGAGCTTTGCAAAACGGAGATTTTGTCACAATAAGAGGCTTTGCTATAGGCCATATTGTTTCCATTGCAAAGGCGAATGACAAAGCCCTCGTTGAAATAGGCTTGGACGAACCTAGGATTTTCCGCAAAGATACCAGATTCAGAAATGTTAGCCCAAATATTATGGGTAGCCGCAGCATTATGGTGGAACCAGGAACACGCGGAGAACTAGTACCTAAAAATTATGTTTTTGATGGAGAATTTGAGCCGGGCTTTGCGGAATTTTTGGCTTTGACCGATGTTGCAAAAAGCCAGATTGCCATCCTTATGGAATTTGTTCGTGTTTTGCACACAGGCGATGAAAAAAATCCACCTTTGCGAAAGAAAATAGAAGAGGTTATTGAAGAATGCGAAAATGTGCTAGATGCTTTGTCTAAAGCGATAAATGCGGTTGAAAGGCAATCAATGGGGGCTTTGAACAAAGCTGCCGATTATTCTACGCAAATATCTGATGCGAGTCGCAAAATAGATAAATCTCTGGATACAATCAGGGTTCAGGCTAAGGATGGCGTGGAAGCTGCTGATAAAATAATTTTATCGGTTAGGGAATCCATTGAAAATCTTAACAAAATTATAACCCAATTTGAAAATAGCCCTGTCACTATGGCTTTGCTGGATAAAAAAGAGGTAATAAATGATATTGATAGTTTGCGTTCTTCGTTGCAAGCGTTCATAAACAACATTGATAGAAATGGCATAAAAATTTATGACGAAAATGGCAATCGAAAAAGCATGATTAGCCTGAAAAATATTCATCTGTTGAGGGAAACAGCAAAAAGCAAGGCTAAAAAGCGCGCACGGGAAGGGAAATAGAGTTTAGACCCTAGAGAACAAGGTTCAGTTATAAATTTTCTATATTTGCCTTTTACAAAAACCGGAGGTACAAATATGCCTGTAATGCAATGGTCTGAACAGCTAAGTGTGAAAGTAGAGTTATTCGATAACGAGCATAAAAAGCTTGTTGAACTTATCAACAAATTATTTGATGCTATGACTCGGAGAGAAGGACATAACGTGTTGGACGCAATACTCAATGAGCTTACAGATTATACAGTGAGCCATTTCAGTCACGAAGAGGAAGCTATGAAAAAATATAACTTCCCTGGGTATGCCGCACACAAAAAGGAACACGAAGACTTTGTGAGCAAAGTAGCGGATACCAAAAAGAAATATGAAGAAGGAGCCATAACCTTGACTGTACCCTTAATTGAGTTTTTAAAGTCATGGGTACAAGAACATATTTTAAAATCGGATATGGGCTATTCAACATTTTTAGTTAATGCCGGTATGAAATAAATACCATTCACAGCAACCATTTCAAAACGCTTGTCTTGACAATCCCATTTATATTCTGCTCCGGCAGAATTTCGTCCATTGTCAAAAGCAATTTTGGATGCTGGTCTTTTATAGCTTCCAGTGGGCGAAGCTCTCTTTTCAGAATACCCTCTTTTTCGGTGTTGTATGAAACCTGAACATATAATTGTTCGCCATTTGATTTTTTAGCCAAAAAATCCACTTCCAAATTATCCACAACACCAACATATACCTGATAGCCACGCCTCAAAAGTTCCAAATAAACAATATTTTCCAAAATATGACCGTAATCTTCGCTTCTGTCGCCAGCTATCAATCGCCTCAAGCCGTTATCCACGGCATAGTATTTTGCGTTATTTGCAAATACTTTTTTCCCTTTCACATTATAACGCTCTGCTCTATAAACAAGCAAGCTATTTTCAATGCCATCTATATAACGGGCTACTGTTTTATCGCTGATTTTATTTCCATAACTAGTCAATGTATTGGAAATTTTATTGATATTTTGAAAATTTCCTATTTCCGCATACAGGTATCTTATTATGAGTTCAAGCGTTGCAACATCCGTAACCGCCAGTCGCTTAACAATGTCTTTTAGAACAACGCTAGAATAAATGCCCTCCAAATATTGCAGTTGTTTTTCTGAGTTAAGCGTAATTGCATAAGGAAAGGAAGTTTTAAGATATTCGTTATAGAGCAAGCGAGGATTTTTCTCTTTTTGAACAGATGCAAATTCCTTAAATGAAAGCGGCAGCATTTTCAATTCCACATATCTTCCCGAAAGAAGGGTTGCTAGCTCTCCGCTCAAAAAATAAGCATTTGAACCTGTTATGTAAATATCCAAATTCTTTTTCAAAAATAAACTATCCACCACTTTCTCAAAATTAGAGACGTTTTGTATTTCGTCTAAAAATATGTAATATTTCTGCTTGTTCCTCACACGTTTTTTCAAATAAGCATAGAGCTGCTCAGAATTTTGCAAATATTCAAAATCAAATTCCTCAAAATTTATGCTTATTATTTGTTCTGGTCTAATGCCGTTCTTAACTAAATACTGCCTATATATCTCAAAAAGTTTTGATTTCCCGCATCTGCGGACACCGGAAATTACCTTTATAACATCCTCATCCTTCCAATTCACAAGGAATTTAAGGTATTCAGGACGATTAATAGTATTTTGGACTTTATTCCGATTTTCTTGCATTTTCACCTCTTTTTTGGAGTACACTCCAAATATAGTAAATTAAATCAACCTGTAAGCTATTTAATTTTCGCCTAAAATCTGGGAATATTAGGGAATATATGGGAAAATCAGGGAAAGATTTTCTATATTTAGGGAATGTTGGAGATAAAAAACGTAGAAATCACGCCTCAAATGCTTTCCATTATATCGGAATTGGATGCTTTTAAGGCTAGCTGGACTGGATTTAGCTCTATGCAGCCTGAACAGCTCAAAAAATTGAAAAAAATTTCCACAATAGAGTCTATTGGCTCTTCAAATAGAATAGAAGGCAATAAACTTTCAGATATAGAAGTGGAAGAATTGATGTCTCGCATTCAAAAAAAATCTTTCAAAAATAGAGACGAAGAAGAGGTTGCTGGTTATGCAGAGCTTATGAATTTGATTTTTGATAACTATGAAGTTATACCCTTAACGGAAAATTACATAAAGCACTTGCACAAAATTTTGCTGCAATTCTGCAAAAACGATGCCTCGCATAGGGGTGAATACAAAAAACTTTCAAATTCTGTTTCTGCATTTGACGCAAATGGCAAAGAAATAGGCGTTGTATTTGAAACCGCTTCGCCTTTTGAAACTCCGATGTTTATGGAAGAGCTTGTTGAATGGGCAAGGAAAAATCTTGATGATAATTTTTACCACCCTTTGCTTGCAATAGGTATTTTCACAGTCCATTTTTTGGCTATACATCCTTTTCAAGACGGAAATGGTCGTTTGTCAAGGGCATTAACCACTATGCTATTGTTAAAAAATGGTTATGGCTATGTTCCTTACAGTTCCATAGAATCCATTGTAGAAGTAAATAAAGAAGGTTATTATAGGGCACTACGGCGAACCCAAAAAACGCTCAGAACGGAAAAGGCTCTTTATGAACCTTGGCTTAATTTCTTTTTAACAACTCTGCAAAAACAAAAAAGGCATTTGGAAGAAAAAATAAAATCTTTCAAAAAATACGATACCAGCCTCTCCAAACTAGCAACAAATATTTTAGCCTTGCTAGACGAACACCCCCAACTAACAGTTGCAAAAGCAGCGGAAATTTTGAATGTAAAACCAGACACAGTAAAAAAATCCATAAAGAATTTGGTGGATAAAGGTTATCTATTGAAAAAGGGAAGCACTAAAGGGGCTTGGTATGAGGGTTAAATTGGTGTTTCAAAACCTCCAAAACCTTCTTATCCGCAAGGATAATCTTATTCAAGGCACTTTTGCTTAGGCCCCACATTATCGCGGCATCACCCAAATCCCCACTTGCCGCTTTCACCCTATCTAAAACATCTGCAATAAATTCGGGATAAAGTTTATTATCAGCGGAAATTTTCCCAGCCGTTCCGGGAAAAGCAAATGGAATTTGCAAAGCTGGCTCTTCCCTTATTTGCAAAGCGATTTTCATACGCAATTTTTTCAAGGCAAAAAGTTTATTTATATGCGCACTCCTGTCATCGCAGGAATAAGTTTCAATGCCAAAATTTATCAATTTGAGCTTAACTCCCGAATTAGTCTTATTCCTATGCTGCCCACCTGGGCCAGAACCTCTATATGCCTGCGTTTCGCAAAGCCTCAAAAGCTCTGCATCGGAGAGGCGAAGCAGTTGGGTGCGAGTGATGGGTTCAGCTGGCATAATCTTAATTGCCAATGTATAAAAATTATTTTCTACATTCTCCATAATGCCAACTCACACGCCACTGCCTCCGGGTTTCAAGTTGCCGCCTTTTGCCGGTGGAACGGAGGAGTTTTTTGTCAATATGGGGCCTCAGCACCCCAGCACGCACGGCGCGCTTAGGCTTGTTTTGCGTTTGGATGGCGAAACAATAGTGGAAATTGTGCCGCATTTTGGCTATATACACAGGGGTTTGGAAAAACAAGCGGAAAGCGAAACTTACATTCAGTACATTCACCTAACAGACCGCCAAGATTATTTAACCTCGCACCAAAACAACCACTGCGTTTGCCTAGCGATAGAAAAAGCCATGGGCATTGGCGTTCCAGAACGCGGCGAATATATAAGGGTTATGCTCTGCGAACTTAACCGCATAGCCTCGCATTTGGTTTTTTACGCCTGCTTTGGCGGCGATTTGGGCGGGCAAACCGCACTGCTTTACGGATTCAAAGAACGCGAGATGATCCACGATATTTTTGAAGAGGTGTGCGGTCAGCGTTTGACCATGAATTATTTTAGACCCGGCGGCTCTTCTAAGGATGTTCCAGATACCTTCATTCCAAGGGTTAAGGCTTTTTTGAAACACATGAAGCCCACAATGAAAGATTACGAAACTCTGCTTTCTAAAAATGTGATAGTGCTGTTTCGCTCGCAGGGAATAGGGGTTCTCTCAAAAGAAAGAGCCATTGCACTCGGCTGTTCAGGGCCGGTTTTAAGGGCAAGCGGAGTGAATTACGATGTTCGCAAAAATGACCCTTATTCAATTTACAGTTCCTTGAATTTCAACATTCCCGTTGCAACCGAAGGCGATTGCTATGCTCGCTATGTTGTGCGTATGCAAGAGATTTACGAGTCCATGAAAATTTTGGAGCAGTGCATAGAGAAATTCCCAAGCGGCCCCTACCGCTCTAAACCCTCAATAAGCTATAAACTACCTCAAGGCAGCTATTATGCCCAAACAGAGACGGCAAAAGGCATTTACGGCACATACATAATCGCAGACAAAGGCGACAAGCCATACCGCATCCACACCCGAAGCCCTAGCTTTGCAAATTTGATGTCATTGAATGAGATGAGCAAGGGGCATAAGGTTTCTGATTTGGTGACTATAATGGCGACTTTGGATCCGGTTATACCTGAAATTGATAGGTGAGTTAGTATTATGTATCTTTGCTAAAACGCCTTTATTGCCGAAACCCAATCGCTAAAATTCACGTTGCGCAAATCATCGGCCAGCTCTTCTTTTGCCGCATTTTCGTTTGTTTGCGGCGAGGCTTTGAAGTTTTCAGATGTTCCCAAAGTAGCAATTAATTTGTCATTGCAATCGGTGATGGTTAATTTTGGGGAATAAGTGCATACAATTTTTGCCAAGTTATCGGTTTTGCAGCTCGGCTTGTTGAGTTTCACCATTATGCCGTTATTGGAGCATTTTGTTTTCTTTATTCCAGCAGATGCCAATTTTTCATATATCACCTGACTTATTATATCGCCAGAGCCATTCCAATGAATTGATTTACCCGAAGATTTTTGAGGTGGCTTTTCTATTACCGTGCCAGAATTCGCGGGTTGTTGTGGAACAACTTTTTGAACTACAGGCTGTGTGTTTTTTATTGAATCCAATGCGGCTTTTCTTATTGAGTCTGCGTTTTGCTGCATGGCTATTTTTATTGAATCTGCACGTTGTTGTATAACTATTCTCTCTTCTTGCAATCTCTTGTTTTGCTCAGATATAGCTAGTAGCTGGGAAAATATATAAGCTGCTATACCCAAAAGAGCCACGGTTATAAGAGAAATTATCAGCTTTTTGTTCCTCGTTGCCCAGCGAGGTTTTGAAATCAAAAACTTCTGTTTCATCCGTGCATAAGCACCTTCAAAATGCTTGGGGTTGAGGTCTATTGCATTTTTCTTGGTTATATTCTTAACATCTTCTGGTAAATTTTTAGGATAAACAAAGCCATCTAAAATAAGCGGAACAATATTCTTGTTATTTTCCAAGGCGCATCTTATTTCTTGGCGAACCCAGTCGTCTTTAGGGTCGCTTTCGGGGTCAAAAAATCTATCAAAAACACCGGGGTTCAGCACTAGCAAAAAATCTTTGCAATCACAAACTCTTTGCTCAAGCTCGTTGTCAAAATCCCCTTTTTCCAGAGTATCTATATCAAAAGAAACAGAATAACCATCAATTCTCAAGCGATCATAAAGCAATTTGGCTGTATCGTAGCCCCCTTTACGCCTGTATGAAATAAAAATTTCAAACTTTCTGGGCTTGGACATCGCTTAACGTTTGGAGAACTGGAAGTGCTTGCGGGCTTTTTTGCGGCCGTATTTTTTGCGTTCCACAACCCTAGCATCGCGGGTCAGCAAATTTGCATGCCTAAGAGCAGGCTTAATCTCTGCGCTTTGCTCAACGAGTGCCCTTGCAATCCCAAGACGAACCGCACCCATTTGGCCAGCTATGCCTCCACCGGTGGCATTAACTATAACATCCCATTTATCGGCATTGCCCAAAACGGAGAATGGAAGGTTTGCCACCATGTTTTGCACATCGGAATGGAAATAATCCTTGAAATCGCGGCCATTTATGGTGCGCTTGCCCGTTCCTTCTTTGAGAATAACACTTGCCACTGCGCTTTTGCGCCTGCCTGTGCCACGGTAAATTTTTTGCTGCACAGCTTTTTCTTTTGTTGCGGTCTTTGCGGTTGCGGTTGCTGCCATAATATTTCCTCGTTTTTCCTCTTTTAGATAGCCACAGGCTCTAGGTTTTTATCTGTTTCTTTGTGTTCTGCGCCGGCGTATACTTTTAATTTTTTGAACATTTTATGACCCAGAGCCTTATGTGGAAGCATTCCCCAAACTGCATGTTCAAGAGGAAACTCCGGCCTGTGGTTCAAATATTGCTTAAATGTTATCCAACGCTCACCGCCTATGTTGCCGGTATGGTGAAAATACTGCTTTGTTTCGGCTTTTTTGCCCGTTAAAGCCACTTTTGCGGCATTAATCACAACAACAAAATCGCCAACATCTATGTTGGGGGCATAAGTGGCTTTGTGCTTGCCCATAAGCAAATGGGCTATTTTGCTAGCTACACGGCCAAGAGGTTTGCCCTCGGCATCAATGATTTTCCATTTACGCTCTATGGTATTTGGATTTATAACAGGAGTCTTCATAGATGTGTAAATTTAGTAATTTCAAGGGCTTTTGTCAAGGTGTAGGGGGTAATTTTAAATTTTCTATTTTCCAGTATAGGTTTTTTAGAGGAATTTATATGAAAATAAAGGCTCTTGCCCTGCTTTTTACACTATCTGCCACGGTTTTTGCGGTTGATTTAGATGGTTTTTACAAAACCGTAGATTACAAAACTGGAAATGCAAAGTCAATAGTGCGGATTTACAAATGCGGAGATGCCGTCTGTGCACGTATAGTTGCGCTTTATGATGAAAAAGGGACTAAAATAGCGGAAACTCTGAATACGCCATCGCGAATTGCTGAAAATATTTCTGGCAAGCCAAAGATAGCAGGTCTTGATTTATTTTGGGATATGAAGCCAAATGATGATGAAAAAGGATATAAAGCAACGGATACAACACATCTCGTTGAAAGAATTTCTAACTCGGTAAAGCTGGCAGGTCTTGATGTAAGGTTGAATTCAGATAAAAACAAAGATGAATTTTCCGGCGGAAAACTATTAAACCCCGACTCCGGCATCCTTTATTCCTGCGTTATTTGGCCCGATAAAGATGATGCTACGAAATTGTATGTTCGCGGCAAGCTAGGACCTATAGGCCACACAATGGTGTGGGAAGTTTTTGATGTAGCCAACTTGCCAGAAGATTTGAAAAATTTGGATGTCTCAAAATGGACACCAAAAATCCCGAAAATTAATTAAGGTCGCTGCTTATGATTCCGGGTTACCTCAATTCAAACTTCTGTATCAAAGCCGTGCCACCTGACTCCAACCTCACTTGGTAAGAACCAGCAGGAAGGTTTGCTCCACCCCAAGCGACATCACTGTTGCCAACAGGCAATTTCCCCAAATTCTTCTGCCAAACAGTTGCACCTTTCACATTCAAAACAGTGACCCTGGCAAAATCAGTTTCCTTTACAAGAGAAAAGGAAATGGTAACGCGATTTACGAAATTCAGTGAGTTCTTGGTAATATTTGAGGTATTGGAGCTTATAAAAATGTCTTCTTTCACAGCTTCTTTTTTCAAGGATATATGCTGCATTTGTTGAGGATTCAGGTTTTCTACGTTGGAATCCACAAGCAGCCCTCTTTGCATAACCCCTAAAAGTTCATAGCCTTCGCTCATCTTTTGAGAAGCTAGGTAGCTGAGTTCTTCCAAAGTCACGTTCTTGTTTTTGCCAAACCATACTGAAACATCCTGACTTTCCAAATCCTGCACGGAAATGTAAGCACGTTTTGCCAAGAGGCTTATGTTTTCCCCCGCTCTGCTGACTTGCAGGGTAACTGAAGAACCCGAATTTCCCCTAAGCATGGAAATCTGATTTTCTGGGGCAACGGTGGAGAGAAGCGTTTTGTTGACGGAAATTATCACGTCTCCCACTTGTAACCCTGCCTGTGCTGCTGGCGAGTTGGGAAGCACAGAGGCAACGCTTGCGCCTTTTTTCCCTGGGTAAACGGAAATGCCCAAGCCGCCGAAAGATTCGGAAGTTTGAGCCATGACAGCCATGCTTAATGCGGCTATGATTGCAATTGAGTTGATGAACTTTTTCATATCTATCTCCTTGAATAAAGAGGCTGCAAAAGATTAGGCCCATTGTAGCTTTCACATTCGGCAACACTCGGCTCTTTGCCAAACAATACGTTTCCGTCTTTGTCTTTAAGCACAATGCCGCACACGGTTTTGTCAAAGTTGCTCCAGTCCGTCAAATGCAAGCCTATGTTGCCTTCGCTAAGAGAATCACCCGAATACAATATATGCTTGTCAAAATACATATCCAATGTCCAAACTTTGCCTCCTGCATTTTTCACAGATTTCACTGAGGGGTCGGATTCTGGTGCATACCAAATATCAAGAGGCGAAAGATTTTTGCCCTGAGGAACGCGGAACCAGAGCTGGGCGTGGTAATCGGAAAGGGCAACAGAGCCGGTATTCTTAACGGTAACTCTCGGTTTGAATGTGTTCGTTTCCCAAGGGGAATCGTCTTTCCAAGCTATTGTTCCCTTTGGCGTTGGTATTATGCCATTGTCTTCGCTTTCAAAGCCTGGAGCCTCATTGCCCCAGACTATCTTGCCGTTTTTGTCGTAGATGACAATTTTGCGATTCTCTTTTGGAAATCCTATGCTGTAATCGGCAGACCAATCGTCAAAGTGCTTATATTCAAACCAGTCTGAATAATGCACCCTTATCTGCCAGCCGTCTGCAGAAGGATAAAATGTTCGCGGGGCTATTTTTGGGTTTCCAACATCAAGCACAAAACGCCATTTGTCGCCGCCTAAATTTTCTATAGATACCGGAGCATAAGGATAGTCTACCACAACATTTGGTACTCTCGCCGGATCTGCCGTGAAGTAATAAGCTACCTTTGAAAATTCAAGAGTGTCGTTTGTCATGTTATAGACCAAGAAACGAGGCCTTGAGGTGTTGCTTTCATACTCTCCCCTTGATTCGCGATGGATAATGGCAAGCGTAACTGGGGCAAGACGATGACCAGGCGGAGGCGGAGACGGCTTTTGTGTTTCAGGATTGCTTGCGCTACCAATACCAACGGCAAGAGGAGACATCGCAACGCCTAAATCGGCAAGAACAGCTAGTTTTACATCATTTGGTAAATTTGGGATTACTATCGTCTCTCGAAAGCTTCTTCCCGAGTAATTATCAAATGAAACAATTATAGCATCGCCTTTGCGTGTTATTGACGGTTGTGTCACTATTTTTTCGTTTACAATTTTGTTTCCGTTTATGAATGAGCCTTTTCCAGGGGCATATTCCGCGTGCAAAATAAGGCTATCCCCAATGCTCAGAGCAATACCTTGGCTGCCTCTGGATATATACATAGGACTGATGTCAAAGTTGCCTTGCAAATCAACAGACATTGCACTTCCCAAAGGCTGTCTTTAATATCCACATTGAAAAGAGAATGTTTACTCAATTTCTCCGCATAAGAACTGAATACCGAACTGGCGGCAAAGCAACCTTGGGATTCATTTTTTGCGCAGAGCTCGTTTGCGTCTTCGCCTATCGCTGCGAATATATCCGGCAAAATTTTATGCGAGGAATCCGCATACATCGGGAGAAGGGTTATTTTGGTGCCGTCCGGGCGGGTTGGAAATAATCCGTCTCCAGATTGATTTAATCTTGTTATGAAATTCGCTTTCGGTGACAAATGTCTTTTTGCGTTGTTGCGCGTAGTCTTCATGTAATCTCTAGCTTCCATAAGTGTAGGAGATTCGATTGTTTTGTTATAAGCATCGTATTTTCCGAAAAAATTGCTGCCTACTGCTTTTGCCTTGTAGGGGCCAAGATAAGGCCCTTTTATGGTCAATGTCACTTTATCGGGCCCAATTATAGTGCTCGTAATAGCAGGTGTCAAACCTAGTAAATACCAATACCAATCCGTTGACAAAAAACCAATTCCTCTATTTTTCCCAAAAGGAAGTATTTAAATCAGCCTCTACAAGCAAATGATCTTTTGGGCTGTCCAAATCCTCTATTATCAATGTAACTCCGGGATATTTTTCCACTATCTCATTTGCGTTATCAATGGCCAACGAGCTGCCGAAGTGAGGAGTGTTGACGGTTATCACCCTGTTTATATGATTCGCCGCATTTTCCAACCCTTGCTGGTAACTGCCATCTGCGCGCAATCCCCTAAGCATTTCCCTTATAATCAACCCGCCTTGGCTGTGCGCGACCAAGTCTATTTTATACATTTCGTTTTCTTTCCATTTCTCAGAATAATTATCCAACACATATTTAATCTTGTCATATAAATATTTGGATTGCGAATTGTCTGCATTCCAGCTTAAAGAATCTTCTTGCCTTTTGCCATCAATTTTTCTGCTTGGAGCTTGATAGAAATATATGCCATTCTCGTTTATTTTTTCTGGATCGGTATTCAAACCATAACTTGCAGCAAGCAAATCTGGCAGACTGCCAAGGTCATAACTTTTTACAAGACCGTTCTTAAAATCTGCACTATCTCTGGATTCGCTTTTCGCTTGAACTCCCCATACTTTGAAATCGCTTTCAATCCCATGTATCAAAAGCACAGGACGCGGCAATTTGCCAAGCTCGCCTAAATAATAAGGGGGAAAGTCCACATTCTGCCCTTTTCAGGTTTGCTTTAGCGAATTGATATTCAACTGCTCCGGCTTGTATATCCATTCGCTGCTATCAACGGGATCTTTGGTTACGGAGCTATTGCTATTCAAGAATTCAAGAGGCACATTTTTCCAATCATGCGCTTCCGCCTTGAAAGATTCGGCATCCGTAAATTGATCGCCGTTTAAGCTCCATGCCCGACTGAACAAATATTTAACTCCTGGGTATGCCAGCTTGTTTGAACAAGTCACTTCATATTCAACCTTTACTATCCTGAAATTGCAATGCCAATGACGATCTAAATAATTTGATTTCTCATCCCAATAGTATTCGACTTTTTCTTGCAAATTTGTTACTTTCAAATCATCAGGAGAGCATTTATTCTCAAACATGAAACCCAGAGTATCTCCACCAATGTAGTGAACCGTATCTCTGATGTTTATGGGAAAATTTATATATTTGCTAGTAGGTCTGTCTTCACAAATTTTCCACATATCGCCTATACCATCAATTTGATCTGTTAAGCAATCAATTGGACTAGTTACGCAATCCACCGCTTCATCAAAAACATCTTTAATAACATTACCTGCATCTTTAAATAAATTCCAAGTAGATTCCCAAAGACCGGCATTCGCATTTATATTGAAAAATAACACAAATGCGAATGTAATGCTGTGGATTGATTTCTTTGTCATAGTCTACCTCCTATTTATAAGATTCCTCGTTAGCTATTGAACTATCCAAATCTGCAAGCGGAAATTTGTAAAGGCCTTCAAAAGCCACCGCATAAAGAGTGTCTCCAATAACATCCAGTCCGTATGTAGATAACCCCAAACAGCGGAAGCGTTTGGGACTGCACCACTCGGCTTTGTCTATGTGACGCCAGCCCTTTGGATCACCTCTGTCACCCATATACACGGCAGGTATGCCAGAATTATCTCCAGAAACAAATAAATGCTCGCCGTCACTTGCCAAGGCATACGGATACAAAGGCGTGTTGGAATACAAAGATCCGCCTTCGGTTGTCCTTATGCTGTCTATCTCTGCCCAGCTTGCCAAATCATCATTGAGCACATATATCCCGCCTCCACGTGCTGCCATATAAAACCTCTCTTTATGAACAGTTAAAGCTTGAGGCATATCTGCTTCCGAATAGTTACCATCATACAGAAAAAACCAATAAGGAAGATTTGGGTTCGGCACCTTGCTCCATTCTCCACTTACATCTGAATAGCGCCATATGCCATTATCTGCCGTTGCGGCAAACAAATCACCTCGCCATTCGCGGGCAACATGAAATTGCAAGGGGGCTTTGCGGAGATGCGCTGGAATATCCAATGTCGTCGTGTCCAAAGGAGCTGTGTTTTTCCATATGCCATCGGGTTGCTGCAATAAAATCGGGGCGATTACGAGCCGACCAGCTTCCGTAGTGTCGTTATAGCCCGCCAAGCTTACGATTAGTTTTCCATTCAGGCGAGATATTCCATACACATTGAACCATTGCTTGCCAGAAAGTTTTAAAATTTCCATATTTGTCCATTTTCTTGATGCAGGTTCATAATGCCAAAGGGCACCGGTTCCATACGTGCCAACGAACAAACCCGTGTCGTCGGCGTAAATTTTATACGGATTAACGCCTTCAGGCATTCGCATTTCTTCCCAAACAAGGCTGCCTTGGCGAGACATAAAAACGCTGTTCGCTGGTCTGTCGCGGGTATCAGCGATTTTGCCATTTATAACGAAAATATAATTGCCTGAATGCGTTATGTTGATAAGACCATTCCCCCATTTGTAGAGCGAATCCTGATTAGGCATAAGCCCAGCACTGCGCCAGCCAAAAAGAGGCTCTGCATTCGGTTCTGGTACTGGCATCACACTGCCCTGCCCCGTGCTACAGCAGCAAAGAAATAATGCAAAAATTATCGTAAAAATTTCTTTCATATGGCTTATTTTTTTAAATTTAGAAATCTTTTTATAGTTTGTCAAAAAAAAATTTCATATTAATCTCTTTTAAAATATAGAAAAAAATCAGTAAATTTTTCTACATTAAATCGGTGCCCAAATACATAGCCAAAAGGTTGCTGCTCATGATTCCCACTATGCTTGGGATTTCTTTTGTGTGTTTTTTGCTGGTTCAGCTTGTGCCAGGGGGCCCAGTGGAAGAGATGATTTCAAAGGCGCAAAGCGCGGCGAATATGAAGGGCGGGAACAACCTTAGCCCAGAGCAGATTGAGCAGATAAAGGCTTATTTCGGTTTTGACAAACCCATAACCGAACGTTATTTTATTTGGCTTTTCAAGGTTTTGCGATTGGACTTTGGAAATAGTTATGCTTATGGTGGAGCGGCTTGGAATGTAATATCTTCCAAATTTCCTGTATCTCTGTTTTTTGGGTTGAGTTCGTTTTTTATATCATACTTGGTTTGCATTCCGCTTGGGCTTGCCAAGGCTGTGAAAAATGGTTCCAAATTTGATTCCGCAACAAGTGCCATTATGTTTTCCGGTTATGTTGTGCCTGGGTATGCGCTTGGCATTTTGCTGATAGTATTTTTGGCAGGCGGTTCTTTTTTGGACTTATTCCCTTTGGGCGGTTTGACATCTGATAATTTTGAAAACTTCACATTTTTTGGGAAACTGCTGGATTTGGCGCACCATTTGTTTTTGCCATTTCTCTGCTATATTTTGGCGGAGTTCGCATTCCTAACCCTTTTAATGAAGAATTCCGTTTTGGAAGAGCTCGGCAAAGATTATATGCGCACAGCCCTTGCAAAGGGGCTTTCTTTCAAGGAGGCACTGTTTAAACATGCCCTTAGAAATGCACTACTCCCTCTTGCCACCAGAATGAGCGAAATTTTCACGCTTATGTTTGCCGGCGCGCTTTTAATTGAAAAAGTTTTTGATATAGACGGAATGGGTCTTTTATATTACAACGCAATGGTGCACAGAGATTACAATGTGGTTTTGGGTATAATTGTGCTCTCTTGCTTTATGGCTATGCTGGGCAGGTTGTTCAGCGATTTGCTCTACGGGTTTGTTGATCCGAGGATAAAACTGGCATAGGCGGGCTAAGTTTGTGCAGGTCAGGTGTTCGAACAGAAACGCAATTTTCCGCATTCAAAGATACCAAATACTCGCTAATCCAAGTTCCCTCCGTTTTTTTATAAGGCGGGCAGAGAGTAAAGGTTTCATTTCTGGCTGCTTCTATGTACGAACCTATTTTGAAGCGGTAGCGAGAAGTGGGTTCTTGGCTGGCGGAATTATACTCATTGGTTGTGCAAGATATGCAAAATAAGGCACAGAATGTTGCCGCAAAAAAGGGTAATTTTGCCATAATTGATTAATATAGCAAATTAAAATTTTTCCAATTTGTGCAACTTGGGAGTTTTGCGGAGGAGGCGGAAGCCATCGTAATTTGTTGTTTCTGTTTTTAATATAGGTTTATTAAAATCTACACATCGTTCTTCTGTCCAACCTGCCTCAACCACACACGATCTAGTAACTAATGGCTTTCCCATATATTGCTTTATTGGTCCTATTTTTATTATAAAATCACATTCAGGGCTTATAGCACGTATATCGTAATAACTACAGGATCGTGTTATATCATAGTAGTTGCGGAAATAATCTAAATTTCGCACTTCTTTGTATTTATTATGTAAGTTAGGATAAATTTTAAAACCATGAACTTCTACCCTTTCATAATTTGTGAGACCCACCATATCGTAAAGCCCAAATTGATTAGGAAGCAGTTGGGCAACTGGTTTAAGCCCAATGGGGCGATACCAAGCATAACGAGAAACGGTAAGCGAATCTTCAGCAGCTCCCCAGAAATAGCGAGTAGAGGCGCCTGCGCGCATTAAAAAAAGCCATTCCTCATCAAAAGGTAATCTATAGCCAGAAGCCGATGTGTCTCTCGCAAAAAAATTATTATTCTTTAAAAGCCCAACGGATAAGTTCTATATTGTATGTCTTAGAATAATGCTGGGCATCGCCCATTGTGAACTTTGTTTTATCCACTATAAGCGACTGGGTATAGTTCCTGTTTTCGTAATGCCCATCATTAGGGAAATTGCATATAGTTGGACCGCACACTGGAGGAACTGATGGAATAGGCAGTGGAGAATCTGGTGCAATCGAATCGGGAACCCATATCCTATGCGTATAATCCCCCATATTTATGTAACTTTGCTCCACTAAAACTTGAATTGTATATGTTTGTCCACTGTTTTCCAAAAACAGTATGCGGAATGTTCCGGCAAGGTTCGGTGCTTGTACGGAAAGGCAGTTTTCCGCATTTAAAGATACGGAATACTCACTTATCCAAGTACCATCAATTTCCTTCTCATGGCAAATGGAGAATGTTTCTTTTCTAGAGGCTTCTATGTACGCCCCTGTTTCTGCTTTGTAGCGGTAGCGGGAAGTTTGGCTACTGGAATGAGCCTCGTTGATTGAGCAAGATATGCAAAATAGGGTACAGAATGTTGTCGCAAAATAGGGTGATTTTGCCATAATTGATTAATATAGCAAATCAACCAGCTTTGTATGCGGTTTGCTAAGGAGACACCCCAATTCTCCCGCCAGCAATTCTGGCAAAATAATCGGGGCTGTACATCGCTTCAAGAACAAGGCCGGGCCATTTGAATTCTCCTGCATAGCTCGGATGAATTTGAACGGCAAAAGCTTTTGTTTCGTTTGGATAAAGGCTAAAGAACCAGTTAATGCGGTCGTCTCTTATATCCACATAATCTGCTGAGGAAAGAGGGGGGCGCAAATTATTTAGCCATGCTGGCCTATCGTATTCATTTAGCCTTTCGTTGGAAATTTCAAAACCCGAAGGCAAAATGCTGGATAAAGCCAAATTTTCAACAGTGCTGGCTGCAAAAGACCTTGCGGCAAAAACAATCCAAAATGCCTCGCCTTGTTTTATCTGCGAAGCCATGATTCTCTCTCCGTTTTGGTTGAACAAATCCCTATAAAGCGAAAGTCCTTTGTTCTCCGTTCTTATATTGTCTTCCAAAGGCAAGCCCCTTGTTTGAATTTCGGCAAAAACTATGGAGTTCAAGGAATTTATAGAAATTTCTTGCGAACCAAAAGAGGTTAAATCTATTTTTAGAGGCCTATTGGCTTTAACCAAAACTTTTTCCGTTTTTGAACCTGCTCTCCACTCAACCTCAGCATCGCCGGTGTTAAATTTATCCCTTAGCGCAGAGAAAGCTAGCAAGGCAAATGCACTCTCCTGGGTGCTCCACCATCTTCTGGCATTCCATTCTTTTGCAAGTTCTTGGTAAATCTTCAAGGCATCTCCATACATATTCATCTTTGCAAGAACCAAAGCGGCAATGGCTTGGTCTCTCAAAGAAGAGCCATAAGTGCCTGAATTTTCCCTATAATCGCTCAAAGCATTTCCGGGATTTTCCAAAACTTGCTTCGCTATGGATTCTTTTCCGGCCATGTGATAAGCACCCGCAAGCAAATATTTAGAAAGCCAGTCCAGCTTATCCAAATAATTCTCTTTCATCAAGTTCATTGCCCCCGTTTGCTCTTCGCCTGCCATGGAGAGCAAGAACAGCCTGTAGGCCTGATTGCGGAAGGCATTGCTATAAGGTTTCTTTGCCTGGTCTATTTCCCAGTTTTTCCAAGTGTTCAAAAGGTTTTGCGGAATGGAATAGCCTGCGCTTTTTGCCTCCAGCATAAAATGCCCGGCATAGCTAGTTGCCCATGAGTCTGCATTGCCGCTTTGGTTTGGCCAATAAGAAAAACCTTGGCTCAAAGAGAATTGCGCAAGCCGCTTAATTCCTTCATTTATGTTATTTGTAATCTCCTGCTTTTTCTTTGAATCCAAATCCCTTAATTTTTCTATATATAATTGAGGGAATATGCTAGAGGTGGTTTGCTCTAAGCAGCCATAAGGATAGTGTATTAAATAATCCAATCTCTCGTCTGTGCTCAGGCTGGGCATTGTGCTTAACACAAGAGTTGCTCTGTGGGTACCATCTATCCCAAAGGCATTTATTTTGGTTTGCCATGTTTCGCCGTTTTGAATTTGCTTTTGCAAAACTTCTGTGTAAAATGCAGATGAACTCATTATAGGCAAATCTATTGTATCTGCAATTTTGTGCTTGCCGCTCTCTGCCTTTACAATTATTTTTGCAGCTCCTAGAATGGGTTGCGTTTCAACTTCAAAACTGCCGTCTAGCTCGCCTGGTTTTTCAAAGGAGAGGGCGAAATTATTGTTGCCTATAATTTTCAGTTCGGGCGAAACCTGCAAACTCACATTTGCTCTCTTCACATCATCTTCCATTGCGAACACAGAAACTGGAATTTTGAATTTATCGCCCGGCTTTGCCGCTCTGGGAACTGTTGGCAAAATCATAAGGGGCTTTTTAACCACTATATTGGCTTCGTCTTTGGAGAATGCGTTTTGAGAAACTCCAATCAACTGCGCCCTTACAGAGCCTACATATTGCGGCATTTGGAATTTGATTTTTTCTGTTTTGCCGGCTTTCACCTCTTGAACCCCGCTGAATAGAGAAACCGCTTTGAATCTCTGCGTTTTCTGCTTGCCAGCCATATCTGCCGCTTCGTCTCCACCGCCTATGGATAGATAAGAGTCCATATCCGGCATTAAAGCCCCTATGATTTCGTCATAGTTATCGGAGGTTTTTATTCCCAGCGCCATTTTTTGGAAATAAAATTTCCAAGGGTCTGGAGTTTTGAAATTCGTCAAATCCAGCAAGCCTTCATCAACCACGGCAAGGGTGAAAGAGGCATTTTCCTTAGAAGGATTTGTGACCTCTATAGAAAATTCTTCGCCAGGTTTAATCTCTTTTGGAACATTTAAGGCCAAGTTCAGCCTTGTTTTTTCATCCTCAACTTTAATTGGCAAAACTCCGTAATAGCGCATGGGTTTTTCACCCTCAACGCTCTTGAGTGGTATAAATAAACTTACAACCGCATAAACGTTGGGCAGCATATTTTTAGCGGCCACAAAAGAAACAATGTTTTTGCCTGCTACTGCCGGCACAATTTTTGTTTCCAAAATTCTATTGGCATTTTCCAAACTTATAAGCGCATTTCCGTTTGAAGGGGATTCAAAGGAAATAATAATGGAATCGCCAATATTGTAATTCGGTTTTTTGCTCATCAAATTCAAATGGCTCGCCTCTGGAATATTCCGTATATTTTCGGAACCGCCCCAATACGAGGCATAGGTAAATTGCGATGCGCTATGCCCACCTTCAATATCGGCTATTTCAACCGCAATCATTCCATAGCTTTCTGGCACCCACTTGAATTCTTTTGTAGAGCCGGTGCTTGTGATTGTTTCTTCGTGAACTAGGTAAGTTTGCCTTTGTTTTCTAAAATCCCATTTTTCATTTTCATCGCTTTCCCACCACGAATAGCTGCGGTTTTGATAAACCTTAACAGAAAGTTTTCTGCCAGGCGCATTTTTCCCATTTTCATCGAGAACCACTACCGGAATGCGCAAAGTATCGCCTATGCGCACTCCATCCCAATAATCCCTCGCCTTTAGTCCCACAAAAACCGGATATGGATAAACAAGGGAAGAATGCCAGCTTTCTGTGAAGCCGCCGCCTTTTTCGTAGACGGTGGAGTGTATGCTTATGGTCGCCGCTTCGGGAATATTTCTGTTCGTTAAATCAATTGTCTCAGAAATTTTCGCCTCGCCATCGCTATTCAAATATCCCTTGAATAGAGATTCTGCATCCTTTTCTTCAAAAGAAATCATTCTGTTTTTGAATGTGAAATCTGGGAAGCGAACAAAGTTCAGGGCTTTGTTTCTCAGCGAAAACTCAATCTCTGCCTTTAACCCAGCGGCAGGGGTGCCAAACAAATACATGCTTTTGAAGGTTTCCTTTATTTTTACTTTTTCTCCTGTGTATTTTTTTGGAAGCTCCAGTGTGTTTTTCAAACGATTGGGCTTAACGGTTTCCACGCGCAAATAGTGGTTCCATTCGTTTCCGCCGCTTTTTATTATTGCCTGCCATTCTCCGGTTGGTGCATTTAAATCTGTTGGAATATCCAAAGAGAACATTCCGTTTGCAGAGGTTTTTGCAGTGCTTTCAAAAACAACAGAACCCATAGGATTCTTCACCGCAATGGACATTTGCACATTTGCCAAGGGCTTTTCTATTGTCTCTCGTACAATGCCAGCAAAATGGATGGTATCGCCTGGTCTGTGAACGCCCCTCTCCGTATAGCCAAATAACCTAGCATTATTGTTTTCCTCTTGAACCCCGCCCACATCAAAGCGGCTGGTTTCCCAATTGCTCTGGTTCAGCTTTAACAAGGCAAGCCCTCTATTTCCCTGCCCTTTTACAACATAGCCTTCTTGGGGTGCTATTTTAAAAAATACATAGCCATTTGAATTTGTTTTTTGCGTGGCTAAAAGATCATTTATTTTGCCATATAGCTCCAAAGGCAAGCCGGAAATAGGTTTGGAATTTTCAACATCAACTGCCCAAACATGAATGCCCTCGCTCTCTTTTTTTGCTGTTAAGGCAATGGAGGAAGCAATCAAAATTTTTTCTAAATCTCTATTTGCATCGTAATAGTAATAATATTCGCACGGATTTTCGTAGTAAGAATCGTTTTCGTAAACTAAATCGCCTTCCCCATATTCTTGGTTTGTATTTTTGCAAGAGGAAATGAGATTTTCCGTATTGAAATGTAGCTTTACAATATAGGCTGCTCCGGCTTTTTTTGCTATATATTTAGAAATATCAATTTCCGTTTTTAACCATTCATTTCTCTTTGGATTTTCAAATCTAATATCAGCATCATAAATGCTTTTTGATGTCCGTTCAATATCAGAAATCCAGCGGTTGGAGGAACGCAAATCGTTGTTTTGCAAAAAGAATATTATGTTTTGTGGCAAAACTTCTTGTATCTGCAATCTTGCGCTTGCCACATTTATGCTTTTCATCTGCAAGCTACCCTTGTTTTCCAAAGGCAAGAACAAGCCGCCGCCAATCAATTTTAACTGAGGTTTTGCATCGCTAAACATAAACTCCGAAACATAATCATTTGCCATTTTTGTTCCATAAGCACTGGGAAAGCCGCTTGCAATTCTAAGCTTGTATTGCACTCCATAAGAAAAATTTCCTTTAATTCTAAGGCTTCTATTTTTAACCGAAACCTTGTAATTTACGCTTGGCGAAATGCTCACAAAGCCAGAAACATCACTATTGCTTGCAATTTGGTCGGAAAAAGCAATTTCCCTAGACCTTTCACCGCCCTCTGCCACAGATTCTTTTGAGCCAACCGCCATAAAGTTTCCAATAGCCGGCAGCAAAAAAGTTTCGCTGAAGGGGTTGCCGCTTATGCTCCAATTTTTTGGCAAAGTTATTTCTGCATTTTGTGCCTTGTTTATGCGTGCAACATTTTCGCTCTCTATTTTAACATAATTTCCCTGCCCGTCAAAGAATATTTTATACTGAATATTTTTAGAATTGAAATTGATCGTTAATTCTTTTGTGAGTTTTGCACTATCGGGCTTATCTGCAAATCTCAGTTCCAGCGCGAGTTTTGCCGTATTTATCTTTCCTTCCACAGGCTCAAACCCGCCGCTTATTTCTAAAACCTCATTATAAATAACTTGGAAATCAAAAGCATAGTCATCTACGCTTGCCTTTTTGCCAAATGCTTTTTTGCCGTTAAATTTTGCCTTAAATGTTTGCCCGCTTTGCAGGGGCACATCTGGAGTGAATTGCAAAAGAGAGGTGGTTAGCCATTTTGCCTTACCTTTTATTGAAGGCTCAAATTCAATTGGATTTGCAGACAAGTCTTGCCCCACGGCATCTTGCAAAACCATGTTTTGCTTAAATTCCAGCTCTATGGCGCTGCGAGAACTCAAAATTGGCGCAGGTTTTGCAGACACAAAGTCTGCCAAAGCTATTGTTTGCCCAACTAGCTCGGTAGCTAGCAAATTTTGCTCGGTTTTGGATTGTTCTTTTTGCCCGCAAGATATGAGAAAGGCAGTTAGCAGGATGGGGAGGAATTTATGCATAGTAAGGGGAATATAGTAAATTCACAAAATTTTCTATATTATTGTTGAGTTCATCTAATTTAAGGATTATTTTATAACATGGCAGAAATGACGCAACAGCAAATCAATAAAATGCTGGAATACATAGCCCAAGGCATGAGTCCTGACGAGGCCGCAAAAAAAGCGGAAGAAGATTCACCCTCTAACCCATAGGACCTCATCCATTCTCATATCCATTGCGTTTTGCGGAAGTGTGTTTCTCATTTGAGTGGAATATGCAATACCTAGGCGTGGAATTCCCTTGAATGAGGATAAATAGCGGTCGTAATAACCCGCTCCATGGCCAATTCGTGTGCCGTCTTTTCCAAAAACAATGCCCGGAACAAGAAAAGCGGCAGGTGGATTTTCATAAGCAGGCAAGTCTGGTTTTGGCTCCATTATTCCAAAAGTCCCCTCTTGCAGTTCACTCTCTAAATTTTGTATAGAAACAAATTCCATTTTCTGTTTATCTTGTACCCTTGGCAAAAGCAACCTGCCTTCCTTTGCCAATTTTTTTAAAAAAGGAACTATTTGGGGCTCAAGCATTGCCGGATAAAATGCGGCTATATAACCATTTGCTAGTGTCGGATGGCTATAAAGCTCGGTGAGCAATTTTTCCGATTCCTCTATTCGGCTTTCTTCGCTCATAATTGAGAGCCTTTCTTTTGCCCAGCTTCTGAATTCAGCTGGTGTTTTTGGCAAAATGGCTTTGGGTACCAGAGACAGCCAAATTTCCTTTTGCCAGTTCATAAATTCTGCTATTTCGAATTTTTCTTGCCAAGTGCCGTTCAAGGAATCTGCAAGTATATTAAGCTGGCTTTGCTTTGCCAAAAGCCCGGAATCTATTTTAAGCTGTGCTGCCTTTTCATTTCTCAATTCACGCAGTTTTTCCCGCAAATCTTCGTTTATGTTTGTTCGGGGCGCAGATTTACGAGGCACCTGTTCTGGAAATTCTCCGGCAGGGGCAGATGCCGCTTCGTTTAATTCTCTTATAAAGGATTGAAGCAAGGTACCTTTTAAATTTCGCGGCATTCTCGGCAAATTACGCTCGTTTATTTTTCCTTTATGCTTTGAAATGCCTTTAACAATGTCAAGCATTATATAGGGGTTTAAAATTCTGTAAGGAGCTACATCTCTTTTTTGAGCAATTTTATTGCGCCAGTTCCAAGCTGCCCTGAGCAGTTGCAATTCAAAAGGTTTGAAAGCATTTGAACCTTTTATGCGCCAGCTCTCCTTTGCATCGGTTTCTGAAAATTCATTCTTGTTTTTCTTTGAATTGATGAGTATGGCTTCGCAAGACTCGCGCAGCCATTCCATGCGCCCCAGTTTTTCAAGTTTTTTGCATTGAAACTCTTTGATGGCATCTAAATAAACAGTGTCTAGCATTGCGTAGTGGCACATTTCTGGAGAAAGAGGCCTGCGTGTCCAGTCTGCTTTTTGGTTTGCCTTGTTTAATTTTACTCCAAAATATTTTTCAACCAGCGCAGCAAGCCCGGTTTGCTTTTCGCCCAAAAGCTTTGCTGCAATGGAGGTATCGTAAATGCTTTCGGGGTGAAAATCGTGAAACTTGGCTAATAAGCGCAAGTCATAGTCGCAGGCATGGAATGTTATGTTTTTAAGGGCTTTGCATTTCCAAAGCGGTTTTATGTTGAGGCCGCAAAGAGGGTCTAAAAGCCAATGGTATTTGCCAGCACTTATCTGTATGAGGCTAAGTTTTTCTTGAAAGTGATGCATGGAATCGGCTTCGGTATCCATAATGCAAGAAGGTGCTTGTTGCAAAACGGCAAGCATCGTCTTAAATGAACGTTTATCACTCACCCAAATATATTCCGGCTTTTTATCCACAAAACCAGCTACCTCCTCTGTGTATTTTGGAGTCATAAATCTGGAAAATAGGGATAAAAATATCATTTAAAGGAAGAATGTAGAAAATCAAACTAGAACATTAAAAATCTTAACAAAATCTTAACCAAAATTCGCATTATTTGTAACCTTCAAAAGTTAAATTTAATAACGATGAGAGAAGCAAAAATAGAAGCGAAGGATATCAATTTCTACTACGGCGATTTTCACGCCCTTAAGGATATCTCTTTAGAAATAGAAGCAAATAGCGTAACTGCCTTTATTGGGCCGTCTGGTTGCGGAAAATCCACATTTTTGCGCTTGCTCAACCGTATGAACGACCTCATATCAGACACAAAACTGGAAGGCAAATGCCTTATAAATGGCAAGAATATATACGATAAAAATGTGGATGTGGATGTCCTTCGCAAAGAAATAGGCATGGTTTTTCAAAAACCGAACCCATTCCCCAAATCAATTTTTGAAAATGTGGCCTATGGGTTAAAAGTAAACAGAATGGGCACCAAAGCCGAAATTAGTGAGAGAGTGGAGCAATCACTCAAAGACTCCGCCCTGTGGAACGAAGTTAAGGATAAACTGCACAAATCCGCTTATGAATTGTCCGGTGGGCAGCAGCAACGTCTTTGCATTGCCCGTGCTTTGGCGGTTAAACCATCGGTTATACTTATGGACGAGCCAGCCTCTGCCCTTGACCCAATTTCCACTTCAAAAATAGAAGAGCTTATTTACAACCTTAAAACGAATTATACCATTGTGATAGTCACTCACAATATGCAGCAAGCAGCCAGAGTGAGCGATAAAACAGGCTTTTTTATGCTTGGTGAACTCATTGAGTTTGACGAGACAAAAAAAATGTTCATAAGTCCGCAAAAAAAACAAACTCAAAACTACATTACCGGGAGATTTGGCTAAAAGGGGTTCTTATGGAAAAAATGAAGCACAGCGAAACGGAGTTAAAAGAGCTTAAAGAAGAAATGAGCCACATGTGGCGTCTTGTTCTCTCTCAACTGCAAAAATGCAAGGAGGCATACCTCAACAACGATGTGGAACTTGCCAGAGAGGTTATAAGCCGTGAAAAACGGGTGAATACATTTGAGCTTAAAATAGACAGCGACTGTGAAAATTACATAGCTCTGTTTGCCCCCGTTGCCGTGGATTTGCGCCTTGTGCTATCGCTTATGAAAATAAGCGGGGCTTTAGAACGCATAGCAGATTTTGCCGAAGGCATTGCTATGCATGTAACAAAAGAAGACTATCATCCAATCAATACGAAATTAAAGGAAGATTTGAAAATTGAAACTATGTTTGACACGGTAATTTCAATGCTTTCAGATAGTTTTGCGGCTTTGGAATCTGAAAACACCAAGCTTTCTGGCAAAATTCTGCAAAAGGATGACGAGGTGGATAAGTTTTTTGTGGAAGGAAAGAAATTTTTAGCGAAATATGTTAAAGAAGAGTCTTCGAATAGCGAATGTGCTTTGGACACCATGTTGATTTTGCGCAAGTTAGAGCGAATTGGCGACCATTGCAGCAATACCGTTGAAGAAATTGTTTTTTACATTGATGCCAAAATTTTAAAACACAGCAAAAACAGGGAATAGCTACATTTACTATATTCCACTCAATGAAATATTTGGAATATAAAAAAAACTATTTCTTTATCACCTTTTTTTCCATCCTCCTCTCCATAGGAGCCTTTTATATATTCAAGGCATTGTTGCCGGAGAGTCTTTTTGCAAAAACTGCGCAGGAGCAGAGCGAACTTCTCACCATAGCCGAGCTTGAACTGACAGAAGCTGATATTGACGATGCTTCTGAAACTGGATATGCCGTTTTTGACGGGTTAATCAATTTTTTTCAGAAACTTTTCACGCTCGAAAAAACAAAAAAAGGCTCTGTGCGAATAGCATATTTTGGTGATTCTATGATTGAATGCGACCAAATAGTTCAAGATATACGCAAGAGCTACCAAAATAAATTCGGTGGGCAAGGAATAGGATTTGTCCCGCTCAGCAGCCTGTCTCCTCATTTCAACGGGTCTATACGTTATGAATATTCCCCTGAATGGGATACATATTGTGATTTTTGTTTGAAAAAATTACCTGCCTCAGCACTAGGTATAAGTGGTTTTGTTTCTTTTGCAAATGCCAATACCTCCATTTGGACTTCCTATCGGAACGGTTTGCTTTCTCTAGCGAAATCAACGCTCTTCTACGGCCAGTCAGACAACAGCAATGCAATAATGACCATCACCACCGACAATGGCACTATAGATTCAGTTCTGTTGAAACCGACTGGAATCTTGAATAAGCATTCCTTGGCTTCATGGACTCGTGAATTGAAATTGCAATTTGACAATGCAGATTCCATTCCCTTCTACGGCGTTAATTTCTCTGGTGGCTCCGGGGTAAATGTAGATGATTTCGCTCTCCGCGGCAATTCAGGGTTGCCGCTTGGAAGCTACAATATGGCTTTGATGAACGCTTTTCAGCGGGAACTTGATTATGACCTTATTGTATTGCAGTTCGGGGCGAATGTGTTAGCGTTAAAGCCATTTGACTGGTATGCAAACAAAATGACCAGAGTTGTGAATCACCTGAAAAAATGTTTTCCTGGGGCAGACATTTTAATTATCTCGCAGGCCGATAAAGCCACGAAATACGGGGCAGAAATGAAAACCGACACTAATCTGGCTGCATTAATTCAGGCACAAGAAAAATATGCTCGCAATACAGGGGCCGCTTTTATAGATCTATTTCAATTGATGGGCGGCGAAGGGTCTATGGCTAAATGGGCGAGCGAGACTCCTCCACTGGCTCGCTCGGACTATATTCATTTTAACGAAAAAGGCGCAAAAAGAATTGGCAATCTCATTTTTGAAAAATTAGATCGGGAATATGAAAATTTTAAAATAAAAAACAATTTACTATATTAAAATTGGTTGGTATTTGTATTACTATTACAGGAGGTTAGTATTATGAATTACTCTTTACATTTAGGCCGCAAGCCTAAAGGTGGCGGAGGAGACGGGTTTTTGCCCGCATCTGACCAAGACGAGGATTTGGATGAATTCGATGAGCTTGGCGAAGAAGAGGAAGATTTGGTAGAAGACGAAGAAAGCTTGGACGAAGAACTTAATTTTGACAAGCCGCACTTTCGCCGTCTTGGACTAGATTATGAAGAAGAGGAAGAAGAGTGAAAATTTTTAAGGCTATTTGCGTATTCGCATTGCTGGCAATTTTGTTTTCGGCGTGCTCACCGGCTCGCAGGGGCGATACCCTTGTTGTTGCCAAACATACAAATTCTGGCCTTAAAACTGTGGATTTACCAGCACCTGTGGGAGCAGCAAACAAAACATCCTGGCTGGAATACAAATCTGGAAAGCAGGCAGTAGAGGCAGAAGATATATTAACTGCCATATACTATTTTGACCTTGCCTTATCTGAGATCTATACTGAGCAACGCTTGGATTCTCTTGGGCAACCTGAAGATTCCATATATTTTTCCACAATGCCAAAAAGAATAATATTGGATTTAGAGAGCCTCTATCCCAAGCTCCTCAGCCAAATGGCACAAGAACACGCTTTTTCATTGCTAAATGATTACGAAAGCATTGATGACTTTGAAGAAACACCACTGGACAACGCAGAAAAAGAAGCTATTGAAAATTTTTTAGATACTACAGACTTGTCAAAATTTTCCTTGCCCCTTCCAATAAACGATAGAGTTTTGCAGGAAATTCATTTTTTAACCGTAAATGCCAGAAAATTTACCGAAGGCTCCCTCTCTAGAAAAACCGCTTTAGACAGCATGATTTATGCAAAGCTAAAAGAGCGCAATATGCCAGAAGATTTAATTTATTTGGGATTTGTGGAGAGCGGTTTTAAGATGCATGCTTATAGCAGGGCAAAAGCTGCAGGAGTGTGGCAATTTATACCCTCAACGGGCAAACGCTACGGATTAACTATAGATTTTTGGCTTGATATGCGCTACAATCCAGAACGCGCTACCAATGCAGCTTTGGATTATTTATCCGATTTATACGCTGAATTTGGCGACTGGCATTTGGCAATGGCAGCTTATAATTGCGGCGAGGGCAGAATTAGGCGGCTCGTTAAAGAAGGCTCCTCCGCAGATACTTCAAAAAAAGTTTCTTACTGGGATTTAAAGCTGCCTCGCGAAACAATGCTCTATGTTCCAAGAATTTTGGCAGCCGCCATTATAGGGCATTTCCCAGAGAACTATTCATTCACAGTTGAAAAGCAAAGCCTTGTTCCTTTTGATACTGCCACAATAAAAGATTGCATTCCTCTAGAAAAGGTTGGTAATGCCGTTGGTGCAAGCGTTAATACCATGCGCGAACTGAACCCAGAACTAACACGCTGGTGCACTCCGCCAAACTTAAAAACCTACACCCTGAGAGTTCCACTGGGTTCCAGAGAAAAATTTTTGGCGGCTTACGAAAAAATGGATAAAACCCAGCTTGTGCGCTGGCAGCAATATAAAGTGCAAAAGGGCGATAATATGGGGCAAATATCAAGGCTTTTTGGCTTGAAGGTTGCAGACATACAAGCAGCAAATAATTTGAGAAGCACAAAGCTCAGTGTTGGACAGGTTTTAATAATCCCTATGCCTGCCGGAGCAAGCCCGCCCGAAAAACAAAAGCAAGTGGAAAAAGAAAGCGCAGCATCCTTGGCAAAAAAGCAGCTTTTTGATGCTCCCACAGAAAAAGCAGGCAATAGCGTACGTTCTTATGTTGTTCGCAGAGGCGATAATTTGAGCTCCATTTCCAGACGCTTTGGAATATCTTCGCAAAATTTAATGACTTGGAATAATTTGCAAAACAACAAAGTTATGATTGGGCAACGCCTTTACTTGCAAGACCCTTCTAAAAAAAATGAAGGCTTTGCCATTACCCCAGTTACCCCAAAAGAAGTTCAAAGCACAAGTAGTTATATAATAAAGCAAGGCGACAGCCTATGGGATATAGCTCGCAACAATAATGTAACAGTTCAGCAACTATTAGAGTGGAACCCTGGTTTGGAAAAAAAGATATACCCAGGCATGAAAATTAGAATTGGCGACTAGCGAACCACGAATTTATATCCTCGCCTTCTGGAAGAAGGCCAAGAGAATACGTTTCCAAACCAGCTTCTTGCAACATAGCAGAAATGCGAGCCTCGCTTGCTCTGCCTGCAGCATCGTTGTCTAAACAGAGTATAATTTTTTTGTTCTTGAACATTTCCACCCATTCCGGTTTAAATGAATTCACGCCTGGTATGCCAACCGCGTTAAAATTATGCCCCAAGAGCGTTAAGGTATCTATGGCTCCTTCGCATAGATAAACAATACCGGGTTTTCCATCTAAAACCTCTTTGTTGTATGGAAAGGGAATTGCTTTTTGGAGATTCAATTCTTTTGGCACAACGTCTTTATCTATTGCCCTAGCCTGAAAAAAGAAGGGGCGGTGTTGCTCGTCCACATAAGGAATTATAATCGGGTGCCGGCCATATCTCAAATTTCCCTGGCTGTTGAACAAGCCGGCATATTGCAAATCTTCCAGCGAATATTTTGCAAGAAGTTCGCGGCTTGTGCGGTGGTAATCGTCTATTAAACGCAAAAGAACCCTGTCCCAGATGGGTTTGTAAATGTGCCTTTTTGCAAGCCACCAAGCAGCTTTGCTGTTTGGTGGTATTGGTGAAAGCAAGTTTAAAAAATCAAATATTATTTTCTCTTTGAAAAATTTTGGATGCTCTGAATTTTCCTGCTTTTTGCCCTCTTTGGGAAAGGATTTTTGCATATCCCTTTTTATTGAAGGAGCATCGCCTTTGAGCCATTTCACTGCCTCCGCAAAATTTACCCCAAGATACAATTGCACAAGGGAAATAACATCGCCTTTAACATTTTCGCACACAAAGCACTTAAAATAACCCTTTTCTTCGTTAATGCTAACCGAAGGCGTTCTATCGCCGTGAGCGTGCCGCTCCGGAAAAAAACAACGGAAATACCCTCGCTCAACCGACAATCCAAGCCTTTTAGCAACAACCGTTATTGAAAGCGAAGATTTTAATTCCTGAATTTCGCTGTTGCCCATCATAGTTAGGAATAAAATAGTAAAGTGCAGATTTACTATCTTTATGCAATGAAGTTTAAAGTGATTCTGGCTGTTTTCTCCCTATTCCTCTCTTGCCAGGGACCTTGGAGCTACTATCCAGAAAACCCAGAAAACTACAAAGGAATATGGATTACAGCATACATTGTCTCCGGCAGGCCGGTGAAAAATGTGTGCCTTGAAAAAATGCACAACCTGAACGAAGTTTATATGCGAGGTTTTGCATTCTATGACCAAGCAAGCATTGAGATAAGAGGTTCTTTCAATGGTATAGACACCTCCGTTTTTTTAAAACCAGATACCGCCAATTTTGCACACAACCCTAATTGCTTTGTGGGCGATGAAAATTTAATTGCAGCAGCTGGCAAAAACTATGATATGTATGTATCCGTAATATGGGACAGTGCCGGCAAAAAAACAACCAGCGAATTCAGTGCAAAAACGCACATACCACAAAAATTCAAAATTAAAAGAGCTTACGATTTGCTTGGTGAGCAATACAGTGAAAAAGATACTGTTCTGTATTTGCCCCCACCCATGGATATGAGATCACACTACTTTATTCCCGAATACAGCAATGAAGATATTGGCGGAGCCCTTGTTTCAATGATTTATGAAGATACTCTCGGGTTTTACTGGGGTGAAAATTCCATAGATAAAATAGCGGCGCAGTTCAATCCCGAAGGCGATACCGCTCGCCACGCGCGATTCGGAGATAGGCGGCTGCTATACACAGCAACTAACATGCAATACGCAAATATCAGCAAAGACATAGATAGCATTCCTATAATGGGTCTTATGCTGCCTGCCATTGGCAACATCAAACTGCTGTTTTACGCCACCACCCGCGAATACATTGATTACCGAAGTACTTTCTTGCAAAGCAATGATGACAGCCGCATAAAGCCCATTTACAATATTAATGGCGGTGCTGGAATTTTTGCAGGAATGCTTGTTGATACTTTTGAGGTGAATTTCAAAACATTGACGGAGGTGAAAACATATTCATACACAGAAGCACAAAAAAGCTATTGCATGCAAGAAGACATGGAATATGAAGTTGAAAATTGGAGAACCCATAGCGAGTGCTTGGCATTTTGGCCATTCACTCCAGACAAGGGTTCTGCGATATCGGATTTAGTTTCTTGGTGCGAAATGCAGTATTTTCCAATAGAAAAATACCCTGATTGCGGCTCGGCAATGGTATATTTCTTTAAAAATGGCAAAAAATCGCCGATTTTAGAGAGAGAAGTAAAAAAATGGTGCGAAGAACACAAAGAAGATGCAGAGTGTTGAAAATCACATAATTTGAACAAAAATTTAGCAAAAAATGCCACACAATACGAAAAAAATATATCTTTATTTGGAGGAGGTTCTTATGAAAATTTTTACCTTGGTCCTACTATTCGCAATATCTGCTGTATTTTTATCTTGCAGCAATGCTCCTGCTCCAGTACAGGCAGAAGCTGTAGCAGTAACCCCACCAAATAAGGATATAAACTCAGAAGAAGTAGAATTATTTTGCAAAGACATGACCTACGAAGAAAGCATAGATTGTGTTGCCAGGCTAAAAGACAAAAAGCAAGAAGAATGGGCAAAATGGCAAAGCGAACATAAAAAGTAAACGGAGAATAAATTTCTACATTAACCCCTAATGAATAACACCTATACCGAACTAGCGAATGCCCTTAATTCACATTTGGGCTCATCTGTAGCTTTGCGCGTTCTCTCGGAGCGAGGCAAAAAAATTTACTTTCCGCATAAGGGAATTCTGGGGCAAAGCGCAGAAGCTAAAGGCACAGAGATTAACGCCACAATAGGGACAGCTTTTGAAGACGATGGCACTCCGCTTATGCTCCAAACAGTAAAAAACGCCTTTGCCATGCCAGATCATATAATTCATGCAGGTTTTCTTTACCAACCCAGTTTTGGCAAAGCCATGCTTCGCAAAAAATGGACAGAGATGCTATCTAAAAAAAATAAGAATTTGCAGAACATAAAATTCAGCGAACCTGTTGTAACAGCCGCCTTAACCCACGCCCTTTCCGTATCTGCCGGCTTGTTTCTAAACCCCGGAGAGACCATTATAATCCCAGATTTATATTGGGATAACTACGATTTGATTTTCTGTGAAACTTATGGTGCGCAGATTAAAACATTCAACACCTTCAAAAATGGGAATTTTGATGTGGCGGCTCTCGCTGCTGCTTTGGAAGAAGGTGGCAAAGGTAAAAAAGTTGTGCTTTTGAATTTCCCAAATAACCCCACAGGCTACACAGTTACAGAAGCCGAGGCAAATGAAATTTGCGAAGTGCTTAAAGACTGTGCAAAAAAAGGAAGCGATGTTGTTGTTCTTTTAGATGATGCTTATTTTGGCTTGGTTTACGAACATGGCGTATATAAAGAATCCCTATTTGGGCTTTTGGCAGATGCTCACGAAAATCTGTTAGCCGTGAAGCTAGATGGCCCAACAAAAGAGGATTATGTTTGGGGTTTTAGGATAGGTTTTATAACCTTTGCTTTTCATGGAGCAAGTGTGTCGCAGCTCAAAGCCTTGGAAGACAAAGCCGCCGGCATGGTGCGCGCCACCATATCCAACACCGCAAGCACATCTCAAGAAATTTTGTTGAACGCTTATGGCAGCGAAAGCTACGAAAGCGAAAAGCGAGAAAAATACCACACTCTAAAAATTCGCTATGAAAAAATAAAGCATGTTTTGGCAGCTCACAAGGAATACGAGCAGTCTTTCACCGCCATGCCTTTTAACAGCGGTTATTTTATGTGCGTTAAAATAAATGGTGCAGAACCAGAAACTGTGCGGCAAGAATGTTTGAAAAATTACGGCCTTGGAGTTATAGTGCTCTCTGGGCTTATTCGCATAGCCTTTTCCTCCGTTGCCTTGAACAAAATAGAAGAACTTTTTGAAAGGCTTCACAAAGCAGTGCAGGCGGTAAAAGCATGATTCTCCGCCAACGCTCAACCATCTCTGTTCCTGGGCATATAGAAAAAATGCACACAAAGGCATTTGCTTCTCAGGTGGATGTGGTTATGTTGGACTTGGAAGATTCTGTTCCTTTGGAATCAAAACATGCGGCAAGGGCGCAAATAATAAAAACTCTTGGGAGCATTGAAGTTCGGGAAGGCAGGGGAATATCTGTGAGGGTAAATGGCACAGACACTCCATATTGCTTTAGAGATGTTATAGAAGTTGTGCAGGTGGCAAATGCAAAAATAGATTCCATAGTTTTGCCCAAAGCAGACAGTGCTGGTGATGTGCATTTTCTCTCTCGCTTATTAGACGGCATAGAAGCGGAATTAGGCGCAGAAAAGCAGATAGCCATAGATGCAAGCATAGAATCTGCTTTGGCCATTGAGAACATAGCAGAAATTGCAGGAGCGCCAAGGGTGCGTTCTTTAATTTTTGGAATAGCGGACTACAGTGCCTCCATAGGTGCGAGATTGAGCAGCATTAGCGGGCATGGAGAAGAAGACGCGGATATTTACCCTGGGCACAGGTGGAACTATGTTATGTCTAAAATAGCGCAAACCGCAAAAGCCAATAATTTGCTAGCCATAGATTCGCCTTATGGAAATTTCAAGGATTTGCTGGGGCTTGGCAAAAGCGCAAAAATGTCTGCCGCGCTTGGCTTTGATGGCAAATGGGCTATTCATCCTGACCAAATAGAAATGATAAACGATGTGTTCTCTCCATCAAGCGAAGAAATAGACAGGGCAAACCGCATTCTTGAGGCTGCGAGAGCAGCACCGGAGCGCGGAGCTGTTGCTGTAGATGGCAGAATGATAGACAGAGCAACTATAAGGCTTGCAAAAAAATTGGTGGATTCCATTAGATAATGAATAAATTTTGGACAATTCTGGCTATATTTGCGGTGGTGGGTTATTCACAGGATATTTCCATTTCTTTGAATAATATGGAACCGCCCAAAACAGAATTGTTTTATACAAGTGAAATTCCCAAAATAGGCGATACCCTCCACCTGAAGGTTGCCATACCAGAGGGATGGCATATAAATGCGAACAAGGTTCCAGACGATTTTCTGGTGCCGAGCAAAGTGGTGGCAGAGGCACAAGGCCTTGAGTTTGAGCCTGAGATATGGCCCGAACCTATAACGCAACACAACGATTTGCTGAATATGGATTTGCTTTTGCTGCAAGATACCTTTACCATTAGCCTGCCTATAAAAAACCTTCAAAAAAACAGCGACCCTTATGGCGTGAAAGTTAAATTCACTTATCAGGCTTGCTCTGGTATATGCCTGCCTCCAAAAACATTGGAGATTTTTTTAGACGAAAAAAAAAACATTGGCTTATCAAGCGAGAATAATAACCATAACAGCAACCCAAATTCATTCTTCTTATATATTTTATTCGCACTGCTAGGCGGTTTGCTTTTGAATGTTATGCCTTGTGTATTGCCAATTTTATTTTTGAAAATTTTTGATTTAATGCGAAAAAAAGACGAAACAAGGCGTAATATGCTAAAATGGGCTTTTGCCACAACGGCAGGGATATGCTTTTCCTTTTTTGTTATAGCTATGATAATTGTCATTGTCCGTTTAACTGGAAATAGCATTGGCTGGGGATTTCAGTTTCAGCATCCGGCCTACATAGCAACAATGGCTCTCTGCATTATGATTTTCGCTTTGAATCTTTTGGGGATTTTTGAGATATGGATGCCCGGCAATATGCTTCAAGGCTTGGAAAAACATTCAAAAGGCAGCGGTTTTAAAGGTTCTTTTGCTTATGGAATTTTACTGGTTCTCTTATCCACTCCCTGCTCTGCGCCATTTTTGGGCACTGCGGTGGGCTTTGCCTTTGCTGCACCCATCCCAAAACTATTTGCGATTTTTACCGCCATTGCAATAGGATTATCACTGCCATACCTAATCCTTGGTTTATTTCCTCAATGGACAAAGAAGATGCCGCGACCGGGGAAATGGATGGAGATATTAAAGCAGGTTTTGAGTTTTCCTTTTCTGCTGACCCTTGTTTGGCTGGTTTGGATTTTTGCCGAGGAAGCTGGATTAGAAAATTCTGCAAAACTTGGAGTATTTTTGTGTGTGGCATGTTTTTTTGCGTGGCTATCGGGCTTAATTGCAAAGCCAGGGAAACCTTTCCTGCGTTTTGCCATTCTGTGGATAGTTTTTATCATTATATATATATTCTCGTGGAATTTCTGGTTTCACCCGCAAACAGAGGAAGAGTGGGTTCCTTTTTCCACAGAAAAGTTGGATAGCCTGCAAAGCGAGGGTTTGGCTGTTTGGGTAAATGGCACGGCAGGTTGGTGCCTAACCTGCAAGGAAAATGAAATAATACTTGAAAATGAAACAATTAAAAAGGCTTTTGAAGAAAAATCCGTAATTAAAATGCGAGCAGACTTTACCAAGAATAACGAAAAAGCATTAAAATTCATTGAATCTTATGAACGTAGCGCGGTTCCCTTTAATTTGTTGATAACTTCTCATGGAAAAAAGATTTTAATGAGCGAAATTCTAACCAAAGATGCCGTTATTGAAGCCTTGAATATGGCGGATAAAAAATGATTTTCTATATTTATCCCTTATACAGGAGGAGGGGAGATATGAGAAAATATCCCATAAAGTTGTGCTTTTGCGCTTCTAGCGGAGGGCATTATTGGGCAATGCTTCAATTGAAAGCATTATCAGACAAATATCCGAGCTTTATGATAACCGAAAAGCAGGATTATGAGGAAAAATGTTTAGCGGGCCAAATTTATTTTGTGCCTATGCTAAACCGAAAGAAATTTACTTCGGTATTTCTTTTGTTTTATGTGGCCATCAAAACCTTTCTTATTATGATTAAAGAAAGGCCTACGCATATAATAGCAGATGGAGCTTTTGTCACAATTCCATCTATGTTTATAGGCAAATTGTTCGGTAGAAAAATCGCTTTTTTTGAGACGCTCGCTAGAGTTAGCAGCCCAAGCTTGACGGGTAAAATAGCGTACAAGTTTTTTGCAGACTTGTTTATTGTCCAGTATAATAATATGCTGAAAATTTACCCTAAAGCACAGGTAGGTAGCGTATTATGATTTTTGCAATTACTGGTACACAGAAATTTGAATTTAATCGTTTGCTAAAGGCAATGGATGAATTGCTTGCAAATAAAAAAATAACTGACAAGGTTTTTGTGCAAACGGGTTGTTCAACTTATATTCCGCAGAATTATGAATATTCTGGGTATTTATCAATGTCGGAATTTGACAAGCATATAAACGAAGCCTCTTTGGTAGTTTGTCACTCCGGAGCGGGAACGATAAATACTGCATTGAAAGCTGGCAAAATAGTCATTGCGGTTCCTAGGTTTCAAAAATTCAATGAGCACGTAGATGACCACCAGCTTGAAATTGCAAACAAATATGGCGAGGCAAATCTATTGGAAGTTTGCTATGATATTGAGAAATTATATGAGCATATTGAGATTGCGAAACATAAAAATTTCGCAAAATTGGAGAATAACCAAAATAAAATAGTTGATATTATAGACAAATGGTTAGAAAATGGAGGTACGAACTGAAATGAAAAAGCGTCCCATGAAATTGTGTTTCTGTTCTTCAAGCGGAGGCCATTATTGGGAGCTTTTACAGTTGAAATATCTTGCAAACAAATACGACAGTTTTTGCATAACCGAAAAAATGATTTTCAACATGGAAAATTTATGCGAAAAAACATACTACTTGCCTCAAGTTAATAGAAAAATGTTAATCTCAATAGTTTTGTTTTTTGTCATTTTAATAAAAAGCTTTTTTATTCTAATTAAAGAAAGACCAAGCCATGTAATATCTTCGGGTGCATTTTTCACATATCCCATAATGATGTTGGGAAAACTATTTGGAGCAAAAATTTTGTTTTTTGAATTATTAGCAAGGACAAGTTCAAAATCATTGACAGGAAAATTAGTATATCCTTTTGCTGATTTATTTATAGTTCAATGGAACAGTATGCTTAAACTGTATCCAAAAGCAAAGCTAGGGAGAGTTTTATGATATGATGGAAAAAATAATTCATATCTGTACAACATCGCCAGGTGGGATGAGCACTGTTGTGAATGGTTATGTTAAATTATTCGGTTTGCCAAGAGAAAATTATTGGAGCAGCCATAGTGGGAGTTTTATTGCTTCAATTTTCAAGACAATTTTAATTTGTGTTAGAATTCTTTTTGATTCTCATAAAATATATCATTTGCATACAGCTAAAAGAGGTTCCATTTTAAGAAAATTTTTTATAAGCATTTTTATCCGTTTAAAAGGGAAAAAATATATAGTCCATTTACACGCCGGACAATCCAAGGAGTTGATTTTAAAATCAAAACTAGAGAGAAAATTTACAAAAAATCTTTTGCAACGCTCCAGTGCTATTATTTGCATCACAAAAGATATGAAAATTTTTCTTGATGATAATATGAAAATAAAGGATAATGTTTTTATAATTCCAAATCTTTGCGAAACCATAATGGAAAAACCCGTAGATTTGGAACATCATAAAGAACCCGTAAAAATTGTTTATTGTGGAACTTTTGTAAAAAACAAAGGAATTTTTGACTTGGTTAAAGCTTTTGAGAAAGCAAAATTTGAATGTTCTGTGACTTTGGACTTATTCGGCAATGGAACTCCGCCTAAGATAGAAAAAAGAAACATAAATGTTCGAGGTTGGGTTGAGCACGATGAATATTTAAAACTTTTGCCGAATTATGATTTTTTGGCGTTGCCCAGCAAATATGAAACATTTGGCTTGGCTTATGTAGAAGCAATGGGTTTTGGCTTGCCTGTTATCGGTACTTTTGGACCAGCCATTCCAGAAATTGTGAAAAACAATGAAACGGGATTGCTCGTTGAGTTTGGAAATATTGAACAATTAGCGATGGCATTGGAAAAATTGGCAAACAATGTGGAATTACGAGTTGAATTGGGTAAAAATGCTTGGGAAGATGTTAAAAATAGGTTTTCGCCTCAGATTGTATTGAAAAAATTGGAAGAGGTATATTATGACTTTAAATTCAGTATTGCAAAATAGTAAAGTTCTGTTTTTTATAGTAGCTTGTACCTTGATTGTATTTGCTTTTGGCGATGTTGCAAATACCATTGTGAATAGAACTTCGCGGCATATTGGAGAAGAAGAATATGGGAAAATTTCTATATTTTTCAGAGCATTTTTTGAAATTTTTGTGATATTTTGTTTATTTAACGGCCAGAAAATAGGTCTTTATTGCAAAAAGTTACTCTTATTATTAATTACATTAATTTCTACATCTATATTAGGGTTCTTTTTTTTGCAAATCAACACTTTGTCTACTAAATTTGTAACATTTATTGTAGATTTGAATAAATTTCTGTTTTTATTCATTTGTTTCTGTTTTATTTTCACTATTTTTGGAAAATTGCAAAATGGTCAACAGAGAAAAATTTTTAAGATATATGAATTAATTATGTATATAAATGGGTTTTGTGCAATACTAGGATTGATATTCGATATACCTATGTTCTATACATATACGCAAAGACAACGGTTTGGTTTTTCGGGTTTTGTGCCAGCCCAAAATGAAGCTTCTCTGTTTTGGCTTGTTGCATTGTTTTATGGCTATATAGTTCTAAATGAAGAAAAACGGAAATTTCCTCTGATAATTGCAATTATAGGTTCTGTTTTGCTTGGAACAAAAGCCGCGTTGATAAGTGTAGTTATATCGCTGATATGGTTTGGTTGGAAATTTCACCGTAAAATTTTTAAGAGATTTTTGCTTGCAAGCATATTTATTGTACCTTGTTTAATTTTTATTTTTTTTAGAGAGAATGTAGAAGAGATATTTACTTCATTTGAATATTTTCAATATTATATTTATCGCATTGATCAAGGAACAGATGCTTTAACCATACTTTTAAGTGGAAGAAATGCATTTATGGACACATTCTTTATGCAAATAAATAACTGGAATTTTGGCAATTATTTATTTGGCGGTTATTTGCATACAATAGAGATGGATATTTTTGATTCTTTATTATTTTTTGGGATAATAGGGCTAATCCTTTATTTTATTTGCTTCGGCTTTGTTTTTCGTAACATGAACTCGCATTATAGAATGATATTTGTTTCTTTATATTTTTCTATGGCTGCACTTGGCGGGCATGTTTTTTGGAGTGCGGTAAATGCTTTTTATATTGTTCTATTAGTTTTAAGAATGTCAAATTTAGTGAGATTTATCAAATGAAACCATTAATATCTGTGATTATACCTATCTATAAAGTTGAACAATATCTGCGAAAATGCGTGGATTCCGTTTTGTTGCAAACATACACAAACTTGGAAATCATATTGGTAGATGATGGTTCGCCAGATAACTGTGGAAAAATTTGCGATGAATATGCAGAAAAAGATTCTAGAATTAAAGTTATTCATAAAACAAATGGAGGTTTATCATCAGCAAGAAACTCTGGTTTGGATATAGCAAAAGGTGATTATATAGGTTTTATAGATAGTGATGATTGGATTGAACCCGATATGTATGAGCATTTACTGAATGATTTATTGCATAGCGGCAGCAATATTGCTATGTGTGATTTTTTTGTTCATAGGAGAAAGAAAACCATTTTACGCATACCAGGTGATAAAAAAATAATGGATGCAAATGAAATAGTAAAATTATCTTTTTCATATCAGATGTTTTATAACGCTTTTAAATTATATCACAAAAGAATATTTGCAGAATTACGTTATCCAGAAGATATATTAAAGGGCGAAGATTTCTTTGTGTTTTTCTCAATAATTGATAAAGCACAAAATATGTCTTTTGTTAGGCTACCACTGTATCATTATATTGTCAGAGAGGGTTCAATAACTAATAGTAATTTTTCTGAATCAAATTATATTAGTTTCGTAAAAATATATAAAGAAGTATTTAGCTTGCCCATTGTGCAACCGCATTTGAATTTATTAAAAGCTCATTATGTTAATTCTGCATGGAATTTATTATCTTCAATGAATGGATATTACGGAGAAAATGCAATTTATGCAGATAAGTTAGTGGATATTATCCATTCCAACAAAAATCATATTCAAAATATATCCAAAATAAATTTTATTTTGCTAAAACTTTTGGCTTATGGTTTTCCGTATAAAATTATTTTATTTGCAAAAAATAATTTAAGGAGAATAAAAAGGAGGTTTGTATGAATATACTAAAAAAAATATTACCTACCATAGGTCAAGAAAATGAGCAAAACCGCATAAAATGGGTGGAAAGCGTTCTTTGTTCCATTCCAAAAGATTCCATTATATTGGATGCTGGTGCTGGCGAGCGAAGATATAAAAACGCTTGTTCGCATCTCAAATACATTGCACAAGATTTTGGACAATATGATGGCAAGGGGGGGGTAGCTTTGCAAACGGGTTCATGGAATAACGAAGGTTTGGATATTGTTTGCGATATTACAAGCATCCCTTTGCCAGATAATTCCGTGGATGCTATTCTCTGCACAGAGGTTTTTGAACATTTGCCTAGCCCAATAGAAGCTATAAAAGAATTTTCTAGGTTGTTAAAGCCGAATGGGAAATTGATTCTTTCGGCTCCATTTGCAAGTTTGGTACATTTTGCTCCTTATTATTTTTATTCAGGATTCAGCAGATATTTTTATGAAAAACATCTGCCAGAGAACGGTTTTGAAATAGAAAGGCTAGAATTCAATGGGAATTTCTTTGAATATTTAGCACAAGAAATCAGAAGGCTTCCGTCTATTTGCCAAAGGTATGCGAACAAGAATATTTCCATTTTTTCAAAATTATTCATTGTATTTCTGCTTTTTTTTCTGCAAAAAATGTCAAAAAAAGAAAAGAACAGTCAAGAATTATTGTGTTTTGGATGTCATGTGTTGGCAAAGAAGGTTTCTAAATGATAACCATTAAACTTATGGGTGGACTTGGCAATCAAATGTTTCAGTATGCTTATGGTTTTGCTTTGGCAAAGCGCAAGAGAACGAATTTATTGCTGGATATATCTTTTTTTAGTGGAAAAAATTCCGCCACACCGCGTATTTTTGAACTAAATCAATTTTGCATAACGCAGAAGAATATAGGACAAAAACCGTTTTTGATTAAAATTCCAAAAATTGGCAATAGACTTAAACCCCTCCTAAATTATTTTGAAGGCTATTTTCAAAGTGAAAAATATTTTGCAGATTGCGCAGAGGATATTCGCAAAGAATTTCAATTCAATGAGAGACTTCAGATTCCAGAAGGCAACACTGTAGCCATCCATGTTCGTAGGGGAGATTATGTTAAATTTGCAGATATTCATTTAGTATGTACTCATGCTTATTACGAAAATGCAATTGCTTATGTTCAAAGCAAGGCAGAAAATCCTGTATTTTATGTATTTAGCGAGGATTTGGAATGGGTTAGGCAAAATATAAACATTCCGAGCAATTCTATTTTTGTAAATTATAACCCAAATATGCCGAGTTCGCATGATATGCAGTTTATGAGTTTGTGCAAACATCAGATAATTTCCAATAGTAGTTATAGCTGGTGGGCGGCTTGGCTTAATCAAAATCCTAGCAAAATCATTGTTGCCCCGAATAAATGGTTTGCTAATGGAATGGAGACGGAAATTTATACGGATTATATGGTTAGAGTTTCTACTTCGGAGGAGAAAAGTGTGTAAAAAAATACATTTTTTATTTTGTCAATTTGGCATAAATATTAAGATTTTTGTACGCTCTGTTCAAAATCTTCTGTGGTTTTTCTCTTGTTTGAAAAAATTAAGGAAACAAGCAGGCAAGCAAACAAACAATGTAGCATTTCCTATAGACAAGCTTTATCCATGTCTTGTAGATAGATTTGATTCAAGTGGTTCTGCCAGTGGTCACTACTTTCACCAAGATTTGCTCGTTGCAGAGAGAATTTTTATGAACAATCCACAAACCCATTATGACGTAGGCAGTCGTGTGGATGGTTTTGTTGCTCACGTGGCGAGTTTCAGAAAAATTTATGTATTGGATATTCGTCATCTGCAAAGCAAATTAAGAAATATAATTTTTGAGCAACAAGATTTTATGGCTCAATTGAAAGACAGTTTAAAAGAATGCACAGACTCTTTGAGTTGTTTGCATGCAGTTGAGCATTTCGGTCTCGGCAGATATGGAGACACGGTGGATTGCGAAGGCTATTTGAAAGGTTTAGAGAATCTTTACGGAATACTAAAACCGAACGGAAAATTTTATTTTAGCGTTCCGATTGGTAAGCAAAGAATTGAATTCAACGCACATAGAATATTTTCCGTGAAATATTTATTGGAACTTTTTAACGGTAAATACCAAATAGACCATTTTTCTTATGTTGATGATTTAGGTGATTTGCATGAAAACACAGAATTAACAGAAGCGAGTATTGCTAATAATTTTAATTGTAGTTTTGGTTGCGGTATTTTTGAAATGAGGAAAATATGATTGCTCAAGATTTTTTTAAATTTGAATTGCCAAATATGAAATATGCGGAACAAAAAGAGCTTGTTTCAATTATAATTCCGATTTACAATGCTGAAATTTATTTAAAAGAAACTCTTGATAGCGTTCTTGCCCAAACCTTTTCAAATTGGGAGGCTATCTTGGTTAATGATGGATCCACAGACAATACTGGAAAAATAATTGATGAATATGCAAAAAAAGATTCACGTTTTGTTGCTGTTCACAAGCAAAATGGTGGAACTTTATTAGCCAGAAAAACAGGTCTAGAAAATTCAAAAGGCGAATTTATAGCAAACTTGGACCACGATGATACTTATCAGCCGCAATTTTTAGAAAAAATGTATGCGAAAATAGTAGAGACAAATGCCGACTTTGTTTGGTGCAAATGTAATTATTATAAAACTATTCATTATCAATTATGTGAAAATAGAGAAGAAAATGTTAAAATGATAGCCAAGAGTGTTGGCTTTTTCACTTGGGATAAATTGATAAAAAGGTGTATTTATGAGAAAGTTGAGTTTCCAAATATAAATATATCCACTGGCGAGGATGCTGTTCAGTTATATCAAATTATATATTTTTCAAAAACGAATGTTTGTATTTCTGATAATTTATATAATGTACGTACAGATAGTTTTGTTTCTGTGACTAGAACTTCAAATGTTCATAGCAACGAAAAAAAGAATGTTAATCATATTTTATGTTATGCGACTTTATATCAAATTTTCTCAAAATTGGCTTCTGATAGTTCCTTTATTTACGACATAGGCATATTTGCTATGGGGAATTATTATTTGCTAGGCAAGAAAAATAGAATAAAATATGGTATAGATGGGATTTTGCAATTTTATCCTAAAATAAAAGAATTATCCATGCCGGTGAATTTAAAGTTGTGTTTGCTTTTAGCTGATAAAGGCTTTGTGTTGCCTCTAAGGATTAGGCAAAAACTGTCATCTTTAGAAAGAAATATAGCTTTAATAATTAGGGGGAATAGATGAAAATGACATTGAAACAAATTGTTAAGTGGTGTATTCCGTATGGATTAGTCGAATACCGAAAACAATATATTGAAAAAAAAATGATGAAAGCCGATCAAAGAAAAAAGGAACGTATTAGGAATTATTTTCTTTCCTTAAATCCTTCTGGACAAGAACAAGAAGTTCTTGAGATTATAGAATATTTTAAAGAAAACTTTTTTTCTGTATTCCCTTATGTTTTTGTCAACAAATATAATGATAATACTTTTTATGACAAAGCTTGCGAAATGTATTATGTTCTTCATAAAAATAAAAGGCTTTATTTTCCAAAAAATATGATTGCGGAATCGGTTTATGGGTATTATAAAGCACTTTGCATAGAGCAAGATGAAGATTCTCCACATAGATATGAAACGAAAGATTTTATCGTAAAAAAAGGTGATGTTATTGCTGATGTTGGTGCTGCTGAAGGAATATGGGCATTGACTTACGCAGATTTGGCAAAGAAAATATACTTATTTGAATGCAATCCTAAATGGTTACAAGCATTGCGAAAAACATTTGAGCCATGGAAAGAAAAAGTAGTAATAATAAATAAATATGTTTCTGATACAAATGATGGAATAAATATAACATTAGATGATTGTTTTGAAAACGAAACAATAAATTTTGTGAAAGCAGATATTGAAGGTTATGAATTAAAATTATTGAATGGAGGAATAAAAACGCTTGCAAGAGAAAAAGATATTAAACTCTTGTTATGTACATATCATAAAAAATGGGATGCCGAAAAATTAAAAGAACGCTTAGAAGAATTAGAATTTATTACGGAATATTCAAAAGGTTATATGCTATTCATCCATGATAATGATTTGAAAGAGCCTTATATAAGGCGTGGGCTTATTAGAGCTAAGAAAAACTAGATTTTCTTTTTATAAAACTAAGAATCATAATTCTCTCATTTTTATCAAGTCCAAAAAAGATGACACTGAATAGAAATAGTAAAATAAAACTACCAGTCGTTGCAAATAATGCAAACCAACCTTTTATGTAAAGACTTATGAAAATTGGCAATGGAACAGAAATTAAAGCAACTATCAACGATTTAATATAAACTTTACGAAGATACTGTCCAATGGATAAATTAATTAGCTTTTTAGAAAAAACCAAATATAAAACATAACGAAATATATTTACAGATATATAAATTATAGGAACAGAGACTGGAGAGAATTCTTGGCTCAAAAATATATAAGATAATATAAAGTTCATGAAAATAAATATACTATCAATAATCATAAATTGTTTTATTTTCCCAGTAGAAGTGATGGCTAAGCTAAGTGGAATTACAAACATCCACATTGCCCAATCTATGACTCTAATCTGGCAAAAGGCAATGGTATATTCGGGCACAGTCTTAAGCCACAAATGTAAAATGAAATCCATATTTATAACAAGTGGAACGGCAAGAGCAAAAGATATCAAAAAAGAAAATTTACCTGCACGAAACAACAAACGATGCAGATAATCCATGTCTCCTTTCGCATAGCTTTTTGTTATTTGTGGATTGATTGCCGTAAAAAAATTAAAGACAAATTGATTCATTGCACTGCTAACTTGTGTCATTATCCCATAAGCTGCATTCGCCACAACCCCATGAAACATATTCAAAAGCATATTCACGCCCTGCAAAGCAGCAATGGCAGAAGTTCCTTGCAACATGGTCCATCCGCCAAAACCCATTCTCTCCAAAAACATTTTTTTATCCCAAAACCACTCAAATCGCGTCTCCTTAAAATTCCTGCGGCAATAAGCATAATAAAAACTATTCATCACAACAAAAACACTAAACAGCAAAATTGAATAAAATTTCAATTTGTCAAAAGGCGCAAAACCAAGCGCAAGCACAACAGTAAGTTTAAACATGGCATCTGCAATCCCTGCGTAGGCAAAAACCTTCATCCTTTCGTGGGCAGTAATAGCAACCATATATGGCACTTGCAAAATCCCAACGCAAGCTGTAAAAACCGTGAATTGATAAACAAAATTAGCCGCTTCCATTCTCTCTTCTGGAATAACCAGTTGCGTATTCAAAAACCAAAGCCCGATTGTCTCACCCAAAATAAAAATAAGCAGAGCGGTAAAAATATGGATAATCACACTTAAACTGAAAGTTTTTTTCAATTGCCCAAAATCGCCTTTCCCCAAATCAAAGGTAAAAAACCGGCTCGTTGCGCTGTTCATAGCACCTTGAATAAAACTGAACAGCACAATAACCCCGCCAACCACATTGTAAATGCCAAAATCGCTAACTCCAAGCTGCGCCAACACCTCGCGGCTTGTGTAAAGCCCCACACCGAGAGTTAAAATGCTACGGAAGTACAGGAACAGCGTGTTCTTAGCTATGCGTTTGTTGTTTTCTGCGTTGGAATTTTGCATTGTGCTGAATGTTAATATAGAAATTTACTATATTTTACCATACCTATGTCTCAAAACCCAATTGAAATTTATTGGAATGCAGACCGCAAAATGCGCCTTTTGTTTGCGGCTTCTGGTTTTGCAGCATTTTTTGCTCTGCTTTATTATTTGTCGGATGTACTAACTCCATTTATTGTTGCATTTTTGCTTGCATATATTTTGAATCCGCTTGTGAATATTTTGCAAAAAAAAATTAAGTACAGATGGATGGCTGCTATTTTGGTTTTGTTTATTGCGCTTATAGTCTTTGTGGGTGCGGCATTTGTATTTGTTCCTATGATGATTGACCAAGGTGTGAATTTGGGGAGTTTATTGCAAAAATATGCGTACGATAGTGCTTGGAGAGAAACTCTAATAAGATATTTTCCAAAAGGACTTTTGGAAAAAATACAATATATATGGGAAGAAAGGGATTTTGAACCTATTTTGAATCAGCTTCAAAATATGGATTTGGCTAAAATTTTCCAGAGTATTTTGGAAAGGATTTTACCTGGAGCAGTTGGCGTGTTTTCAGGGGTTAGCAGGGTATTTGTATGGTTTTTCGGCATTTTTATGGTTGTGCTTTGCTTAGTACTTATGTTGTTGGATTTTGAAAATATGAAAAAAAATCTGGCTTTGCAAATTCCTGAGAAATATTCAGAAAAAGTTTTGCGTTTCTTTGGTTCTTTTGACAGCATAATGAGCAAGTATTTTAGGGCGCAAACATCTATTGCCGCCATAGTTGGCGTGCTCTTTGCAATATCTTTTAATATAATGGGTCTCCCTATGGGGCTCCCTTTTGGGCTTTTTATAGGCGTTTTGAATATGGTTCCATATATGCAAATAGCAAGCATCCCAATAGCTGCGTTTTTAGGTTTAATCTATTCTTTAGAAACAGGAATTGCTTTTTGGCAAGTGGTTTTGATAATAGCTGCAATTTACGGATGCGTTCAAGTTTTGCAAGATATGGTGATAACCCCAAAAATAATGGGCGGCGCACTCGGTCTTTCTCCAATTCTCATTTTAATGTCGCTTGCAATTTGGGGAAAACTTCTGGGCTTTTTAGGATTTGTGCTTGCCATTCCCTTTACATGCATAGCCATTGCCACATATAAAAGCTATCTGGAGAGGAATAAGGGTACAGCCAAATGCGACTAGACAAATATTTGCAGGCAAAATATCCAGAATATTCCAGAACAGATTTGCAAAAAATAATTGCAAACGGAAATGTTTTATTAAACGGCAAACCCTTGCTAAAAAGTTTTGATGTGGAGCCAAGTAGCGATTTGCCTTTTGAAATTTTGCAGTTGCCAGTTAAAACAGAGAGCAATTTAGAACCGGAAAATATTCCGCTGAACATAGTTTTTGAAGATGAGCATTTAGCGGTAATCAACAAGCCTCGCAATATGGCAATGCATCCTGGAAACGGCATAAGCAAAAGAACCCTCGCCGCCGCTTTGCTTTGGCATTTCAAAAATCTCTCGCAAGTGAACGGCCCTTTGCGCCCTGGAATTCTGCACAGGCTAGACAAAGATACACCCGGTCTTTTGGTTGTGGCAAAAACAGATTTGGCTCACAGGGAATTGACCAGCCAGCTGGAAGCACGAATTTTGGAGAGAACATATAGAGCGGTGATTTGGGGAATTTTGCGCGACCAAGAGGGTGAAATTGATGCCCCCATAGAACGCGACCAAAGGAACCGCCTTAAAATGTCTGTGCAGGCAGAGGGCAAAACCGCAAAAACAAATTATAAAACTCTGGAAACTTATGGCATTGCATCTTTGGTAGAGTTCAAACTGAACACAGGAAGAACCCACCAGATAAGGGTTCATGCTCGCTACGTTGGAAATCCCGTTGTTGGCGACCCGCTTTATGAGGGTAGGGAAGAGAGCGCAAAAAGAGTAGATACCATTTACAAACCTGTGGCAGAAAGCCTTTTGGAATTTGCTCCTGCACAGCTTTTGCAGTCTTATAAAATAAAATTCAAGCACCCTAAAACGAAAAAAACGATGGAATTCAAAATAGAAGAAGATGAATCTTTAAAACAGGCTCTTGAATTTTTGAGAAAAAGCCGCGAGAAAAGCAATTTGCCTATGCAACTTTTTGAACCACCACAAATATTCGCAAATCCCGAAGACATTGAACTGCCGCCCGAAGAAATTGAAGAGGCTCCGGTGAAAGAGCGCCCAACAAGGGCAGAACGCTATGCTGCCACAAAAATAAAACGCGCCTTAAAAAAAGAAAAGAAGCTCATGCTCCAGACAAAAGGTAATCCCTGAATATCTTGTCTTTTTCGCATATATGGTCTATCCACCAATTTTTGAGAAAATCCAGAAATTCTTGAGGATTGTGGTCCCATAAACTTTTGCTCCCTTCATGGGATAGCTTATTCCTCAACTCATTGTGCCATTCGCGATGTTTTTTAAAATCGGTAAACCCGCACTTTTGCAGGAATTCCTCTTCAACATCAAAATGTATGTGCGTATATTCGGTCACCATGCTGATTACCGATTTGAGTACATTATCACCGTGCTTATTCTGCATTGCGTAGAACAGAGAATTGATGGTCGTCACAATCCCCTTGTGCTGCTCATCAATAATGTGTATTCCCAAATTGTATTCGGGTTTCCACACAATAAAGAGGTTATGTTTAAACACGCCTTCATTCAATATCGATTTTTCTTCCATGTTTACCCTCGTGTTTTAATTTAATCAAACTTCACATCCTTGGGTATCATCCCCAGCTTTCTCTTTGCCCAAATTTTAACGCTTTCAAGCAAGCTGTAAATAACCGGCACAACGATTAGAGAAAGGAACATAGAGCTTGTCATTCCGCCCATAATTACCCAGCCAATGCCACGCTTCCATTCGGAACCTGCTCCGTGCCCCGCAACTATGGGAAGCATACCCACAATACACGAAAGCGCAGTCATCAAAATGGGGCGAAAACGAATTTCTACAGCTTTTATCAAAGATTTGTAAACGCTGTTCTCTTGCTTTTTTATCTGGTTTGTGAAATCAACAACCAAAATAGCGTTTTTAGCAACCAAACCTACAAGCATGATAATGCCAAGCAAGGAGAATATGCTCAAATTATTGCCGGTCAATGCAAGTGCCCACAATGCCCCTATAATGGAGAAAGGAATTGAGAACAGCACCACAAAGGGGTAAAGATAGCTTTCGTAAAGGGCAACCATAATCAGGTAAACTAGGAATATGGAGGCGAAAAACGCAATAAACAGAGACATAAAGGCATCTGCCTGATTTTTCATTTGTCCTTCAACTTGATAGGTAATATTCTGGTTGCCTTTTAATTTTTCATTCAGTTTTGCTTTCAACTCTTCGCCTATTTCACCAGAAGAACGCCCTTCTATGTTTCCTTGCAATGTGATGGAGGGAATACGACCATAGCGCTCCATAACGTTTGGTCCTGTACCTTCGGTTATGTTTGCGATTTGCTTTAATTTAACTGGTGCGCCAAGCTGGCTCATAATGGTCAAGTTGCCCACGTCTTCTGCACTGCGGCGGTCAAAGCCGTCAAAGCGAACGTTTATATCGTATTGGTAATCGCCTTTTAGGAATTTTGCGGTTTGGTCTCCGGCAAAGGCATATTGCAAAGTGCCACCCACAGAACCCAAATCCAAACCCATGCGCGCCATTTTTTCCCTATCTATATCAACCACAACTTCTGGGCTTCCCAAATCCGAGCTGAGTTTAATGTTGCGAATGCCTTTAATTTTCCCAAGTGTATCTAACATTGTGTTTGCAAAAGCCAAGAGCGAATCTCTGTCGGAACTTTGCAAAACAATTTGTATGGGAGCATTCATGCCTCCACCGCCACCACTCAGCATGGCATCTGCTGCCACTGTTGCTTTAACTCCAGCAAAATTGGTATTTATATATCTTTCTAAATCTGCGGCAAAATCTTCTGAGCTTTTTGTACGTTTATTTTTGTCCACCAGTTTTATGCCCAAATTACTATTGAAAGCACCGCCACTGCCAAATCTGGAACTGCTCGCGCCAACTCCGGCATATACGCTCACAACTTCTGGCATTTGCAAAATTTCTTTCTCTATAGTGCGGGTAATTTCGTTGTTTTGCGTAACGGAAATATCTTTCACAAATTCAAGTGATGCAGAAACTCCATCGTTATCTCCATTTGCCACCATTTCACTGCCTATGTAGCCAAGCGGGAGCAAAGCAATGGAAACAATAAAGAGAATGCCAGAGAGAAACAGCGTTGTGAAGCGATGGCTAAGAGCCCAATGCAAAACAGACATTATGAGACTGTGGAACAAGCCCACAAAATATTCAAAACCGTGAAGTATGCTGCCCCAAATTCCTTTACTCTCAACGCGAGTTAATTTTCCAAAGCGACTTGTCATTAGCGGAACAACCGTGAATGCAACAAGCAGAGATATGGCAACAGAAATAACTATGGTTAAAGCAAAAGATTGAAACACAGGGCGAAGCATTCCGGGCGCAATTGAAACAGGCAAAAATACCACCAAAAGCACCAACGTTATAGACATCACAGAAAGCCCTATTTCCTTTATGCCATCCACAGATGCCTGCAAAGCATTTTTGCCCATTTCCATGTGGCGGTAAATATTTTCCAAAACAACTATGGCATCATCAACAAGGGTTCCAATCATCAAAGACAAGGCGAGCAGGGTTACTATGTTCAAGGTAAAATCCATAACCGCAAGCCCAATGAAGGAAGTGATCACAGAGAGCGGAACGGCAACCATAACGATAATGCCATTGCGCAAAGAATGCAAAAAGAAAATCATGAGTATGGTTACAAATACCACTGCCAAAATCAAATCTGTGCGAACTGCATCTGCGGCATTGCGGATTATTATTGAACCATCCATAGCTATGCCAAATTTAAGCCCCTGTTCCTCGTAGCGTTTTTCCAACTCCGCCGCTTTTTTCTTTGCCAAATTCGCAACTTCCACCGTATTGGCATCGTCTTGCTTGGATATGTACATACCAACCGCGGGTTGCCCGTCTAGCCTGTAAAAACCGCTTACATCTTTAACAGCATCGGTCACCTCTGCGATATCGGAAACTTTTAGCAGAGAACCATCCGCATTTCTCTTTATTATGGTATTGGCTATATCTTCTATTTCTGAGTATTTTGCGGAAAGCCTTATGGAACTCGTTAAACTATCTGTTTTTATGTTACCCACCGGAAAGCTCATATTATTTGTTTTAACCGTGTTCACAACCTGCAAAAGCGATAAATTTTGCGATTGAAGTTTTGCCGGATCAACATTAACCTGAATTTCACGCTGCGAGGCAGCCATTATGGATACTTCTCCCACGCCGAGAATGCTGGAAAATTCCGGTATAATGCGGTAATTCAGCAAATCGTACAATTCCGTTGCAGAAATGTTATCTGCTCTCACAGCCAAATTCATAATTGGCATTGCGTTGAAATTTATTTTTATAACCATTGGGTCATAAACTTCGTCTGGCAAAGAAGTTTTTGCCGAGCCTGCAAGTCTTGAGGCATCATTTAATGCAACATCCGTATTTGTTCCCTGTTTAAGCATCACAATTACAAGAGATACATTTTCCCGAGAAATGCTTCGCGTATAATCCATGCCCTGTACAGAAGAAAGCGTTCCCTCCATAACCTTGGTCACGGAATTTTCCACTTCCGAAGGAGCCGCGCCCGGATATACAGTGACCACAATGAACATGGGCAAATCTATGTTTGGCATCATTTCATAGCGCAAACTGCTATAACTGAGCAAACCCAAAAATGCAAGAACTGTAAACACCACAACAACAAATGTAGGGCGTTTAATTGAAAGTTCGGATAAATTCATTGTATTATCCTCACCGCAGCTCCTTCATATAAGTTTTGATGTCCGGTTAAAACTATGCGCTCGCCAACACTAAGGCCAAGATCTCTCACAACAGCAAAGGAACCTTCCACGAGTTCCAGAGAAATTCTCTTTAACTTTGCCTTGTCGCCCTCGACCACATAAACTTTTGGGTCTTTTACGCCATTCACCAAAGTTTCTCTAGGAATGGCAACAACGTTTTGCATAGGCGGCAAATCAAAAGAAACACTCCCTGCCAAATCTGGACGTAGGTCTCCCTTTTCCACAGAAGGATCCTTAATCATAACCTCAACAGAATAACGACCGCTCAAATCTGCGGCTATGCCAACATTGCTAATAACAGCCTTAAAATCCTTGCCCAAAGCATCTATGTGAACAGTTGCCGGCATTCCCTGCTTAATTTGCACAATTTCCATTTCCGTAAGCCCTATTTTCATAATCATATCGGAGAGATCGGCAACCTTGAATGTTGGGGCACCTCCGCCAACAACCGAGCCAATTTCCACCATTCTTTGAACAATAACGCCTTTTTGAGGGCTTTTTATCGTTGTATTTTCAACCTGTTTTTTTAAAGCCACAACATTGGCATTTGCCGCTTCAACCGCCAAGCGCAGGTTATCAACGGTTTGCTGGGTTGCAGCCCCGCTCGCGGCAAGTTTTTGAAAACGCTCCAAATCCCTTTGGTTGTTCAAAAGAGAGGCCCTTGCTGTTTCTAGCTGAGTGGCTACAACGGAGGCATCCACATAAGCAAGTATGGTACCGGGCTGGACAACATCGCCAACTTCTTTATAAACACTCTTTACCTGCCCCGCAGTTTCTGCAAGAACAGTGACCTGCCTTTTGGCAGAAAGAACGCCTGTTATTTTTATTCTGCGCTCAAGGTTCTGCGTTTGAACCGTATGTAGCTTAACAGGAATTTCCATATCAACGCCTTTGCGTTGCGAAAGTGATTCCATTCTTGTGGCTTTATTGTGATTGAGCATAGCAAAAGCTCCAGCAACGGCAGCCACAATGAGTACGAGCGCAAACAAGGATTTTTTCATAATATACCCCTTTCGGTTGAATTCCAATAATAAAATTAGGTAAATAATAACTATTTTGCCCTTTTTTTCTGCATTTGCAAGGATAAAATGGGATTTTGAGAGGATAAAAGATAGATTCCTTTATTGACTTTTTTGTGGTTTTTAAAAAATCTGCACAAAAATATCAACAATTCTATATTTATTCATTATGATTTCAAAAGATTTGCTAGAAATTCTGTGCTGCCCAATAACAAAGCAGCCTTTGCACGAAGGTGAGGGAGATACTCTTGTTACCGCAGATAAAAAAATAGCTTACCCCATAAGGGGTGGCATTCCGATTTTGCTTGCAGAAGAGGCTATACGAACTGAGAACTGAAAATGGTAAAACTGGAACCCTCATGGCTAAGTTTGCTCGCAGATATTTTTGAAACCCCTTGGTTTGCAGAAATAAAAAGTAAAATTGTGCAAGAGAGAAAACAATACACCATTTATCCGCCTGCGAATTTATTTTTCAATGCCATGGATTTATGCTCAGTACCAAATACCAAAGTTGTTATTCTTGGGCAAGACCCTTACCATGGGGTTGGAGAAGCACACGGGCTTTCTTTTTCTGTTCCTAGAGGAATAAGCATTCCTCCAAGTTTGCAAAATATTTACAAAGAATTGGAACTTGATTTGGGCATTAAACCCGCAAGCCACGGCAATTTGGAGAGCTGGGCAAAGCAGGGAGTTCTGCTATTGAACTCATCGCTTTCTGTTAGAGCTAACCAGGCTAGATCTAATTTTCACGTTGGTTGGGAACAATTTACAGATTCAATAATTCAAAGACTTTCTGAGAACAAAGAGAATTTGGTGTTTATGCTTTGGGGGAAAGATGCCCGCAATAAAAAAAGTTTAATAGCTCAAAACAAAAACCACCTTATACTGGAAGCTCCACATCCTTCGCCACTTTCGGCACATAGAGGCTTTATAGGTTGCAGGCATTTCTCTAAAGCGAATCAGTTTTTGCAAGCTCACGGGCTTGAGCATGTTTGCTGGCAGTTGCCGGCTTGAGCGGAGAGCCTGTTATCTTAGCTTTAAGTTCTGATGAAAATCTAAAATTCATGCTTTTGCCAGTAGCTAAAGGTATAAGCTCCCCTGTTTGCAAATTGCGACCTACCCTTGGGTTGCAGGTCTTTGGAGAAAATGTCCCAAAACCCCTTATCTCCAAAGATTTGCTAGCTTTTATGGAATCTTTCACAGCATGAAGGAATTGCTCTATGGCAATTCTAACATCCTCCCTTGTTATTCCGCATAATATAGCAGTCTCATTAATCAAATCGTTTTTTGTGATTGGCATGGAAGGAATATAGAAAAAGTATTTATTAATTTAACAAACCTAAGCCCCCAAGCTACTCCCTTGACAAAAATTTGAAAATTTTCTATATTTTATTTGGGTTGTATATGGCAAACTTAATTATTTACCGAACAAAAACTCAAAGATGCCATTGGAGCAGACTTGAACCGGTTGTAATTTTCCCCCCCCCCCCCCCCCCCAGGCGAGACTTGCCAAAAATTTCAATTTCATCCATTAAATAGGAGAACATACAATGAGAACACCACTCAATAAAATCGTATTGGCGGCAAGCTTTGGGCTTGCCTTGGCATTCACAATTGGTTGCGGAGGCAGCAAACCAACAGTCACAGATGCTGCTGTAACTGGAAATAAGCGTCTTGCCGATGCTCCAGAAGTGGAGCTGCAAAACAAGCTTTCACAAAAACAGAAGGAATCCATTCCATGGGGTGTTGGGACTGGCGTTTCCACAGACAGGCAAATGGCAAGAACAGAATCCATTGCACAGGCGCAGGCGGCAACAGCGAGAAATGCCAGACTGAAAGTGACTGGGCTTTTAGATGGCTACGCAAAAAATGTGAACGGTGAAGCCAAAAGGATAACCGAAGACAAAATCAACAATTTCGTCGACACTCAGATTGAAGGCAGCTATGTGTTTGAAACCATAATGGAATTCAATGAACAAGACAAAAAATACAGCGTTTATACCCTTGTTTTGCTTGATCCAGACAGAATCGCAGAAGCCTTGAAAACGGCAATGGATAATCAGGAAGAAATGGAATTGCGGGTTGCTTCTGAAAAAATGCAGGAGAGGCTGGAGCAGATGAAAGCGGAATACCGGGGCTTGAAGAAATGAGATTTATTCTCACAGCAATTTTTCTATTCCTGCTAGCCTCCTGCGGAGGCGGTGCGGGTTCAAAAACCACAGATTCAAATTCAGGGCAGGAGTCTCCAAGTGCTTTGTATCAGGCACTTGATAATGCCTCTTGTCCGAATGCAGATGATTTTCGCGGAGCTGGCATAGGCAACAATGAAAACGAGGCACTTGCTCAAGCTCGCTCAAATATGGCTTTGGAATATTTTTCACAAAAACTGAAATCCAATGTCCAAATAAGCGGCCAAAATATAGACCGGGTTGCTAGCACAAACACCAAAACAAACATAGACCAAGAAGCTGCCCTTGCAAATGCCCAAGATGCCAAATTGCATTTTTCAACCAGAAAAGCCAACCAAACAGGAGTTGTTGCCTGCATGAAACGCGAGGATGCCGCAAAACCTTATATACATAGGCAGAGTATGTTGCTGGATTCCATTGAATTCATAGCGGCAAGCGAACTAAAAGCCACCCAGCCAAAGCAAAAAGGCGATGCCAGAAACAAAGCAAATGTGTTTTGGGCAAAAATGCTGGCAAACCACGAGTTGCTCAAAAGTTGGAAAATTGAAAACGACATAACAAGGGCTAAAGACATTCACGATGCTGTGGAAGACGACTACAAAGATTA
>Ga0268262_10000093_pt1 | contig 109985 bp, 99 predicted proteins | sample TergutNc150P3_FD_190354 | JGI IMG/M metagenome (GOLD analysis project Ga0268262, IMG submission 190354) | Nasutitermes corniger P3 segment gut microbial community from laboratory colony in Florida, USA - Nc150 P3 (SPAdes) (version 2) | ecosystem: Host-associated > Arthropoda: Insects >... | reverse complement strand
ACATAAATAAGGGTCATAATGCAGAAATGGCAGGCAAAAGCTCGGTTTTGAGTGGTTATGAGGAATTCATAGCTGAGATAAAAGAGAATTTGAAATCTATGGAGCTTCGCGAGGCTATAAAGTTGGCAGTGAGGACTTGCATTAGCAAAAATATTTTAGTATCTTTTCTGGAGAGGCATAGTTCGGAGGTTTTAAACATGTTGATAAGAGGTGAATGGAACATTGAAGAAGCTATTGCGGTTAGGTGTGAGGAGGCTCGCGATGAAAGACTAGACGAAATTCTAGACCTTATGAAAAAAGGCTATACTTCAGCCGATATTGAAAATCACTTCCGCAAACAAACCCGCTCTGCAACTGCATAGTGAAAGAACGCTCACAAATTCACCCCCACATTCAAGCCAAGTGTGCGGTCGGGACCTCCCAAGCTATAATCGTAAAATGCACCTATGTAGAACATCCCTATATCAAAGCCTATGCCTGGACTCAATCCAACATCAATGTTATTATCATTATTGATGTTAAAATATGGACCAGCGTTGAGCCTGAATGCAGAAAGTTTAAGTGATAGTAACAGGGGAAGTTCAAAGCAATGGTCAGTACCTGAATCCTTTAGTCCGCTTCGTCCCTTTTGAATATACATAAGACCCGTCTGGATATAGAACCCTTCAGCACTCACTTCAATATCAAGCACAAGACCAAGTTGCATTCCTATCACTCCATTGCTTCCGATAACATTATTGCTGTTAATGCCTGCCCTGAGACCTAGTTGCAATTCGTTGGGTAAAACTGAAGAATTTAATTGTTTTCTATTCGCGGTAGTCGTTTTGGCAAGCCGCCTTTCTTCAGGCGGCTCATAAGGCTCGTACTCATCCTCTTGGGCTACTTCTGGCTCTTTTTCCTGCAACGGTGCAGTAAACACAACAGCAGGCGGCGGTGCACTTGAACCGCCCGATTCACTTACCATCTCTTTGAACAAAGCTGGTGCCTTTTCCTCTATTATGGCTAACAAACCGAATATGTCTTTGGAATAGCCTGCGAAAGAACCTATCAGATTTCCGCTTGCAACATTGTAAAGGTCAAAATTTATGGATAATTGCGGACCAAAACGCCCTATATGCGCTTGAGCCACATAGTCTGCACTAACCTTCCTTCCTAGTTCCGCCAAACAGCTAGATGCCTTGCATTCCCTCACCAATGCTTCATGTGAACCCAGAAAAGCTACTAAGCTCTCAGTCGTCATCACGCCGTAGCGTGATTTAGGCAAAATATTGACAGCCGTCTCGCGTAGCTTATTGGTTAAATAAGACAAATCGTTAAAGCCTAAAGAATCGTTGTTATCCACAGTGTTGATTATAGCCACTCTCTCCTGCTGCCCGTAGGCGGCAAGGGCGAGGAACAAAAGAATGAATACTATTTTGCAGTTGAGTGGCATATTATTTCTCCAATGCCTCAATAACGGCATCTTCTGTTAGAATTTCACTCATCAAAATCTCTTTTCCCTGAGAAGTTATGAACAAATCAAAGGGAACCGCGCTGCGCCCGTAAAATTCAAAGAATTTCAGAGCCTCATCATTGGAGTTGGTATAATCTGCTCGCATTTTAACTATGCCCTTTTCTTCAAAAATCTTTCTAATTGACTTGCTTTCAAACACTTTTTCGTTTACTTTGCAGGTTATGCACCAATCTGCCGAGCCGTTTACCCAAACAGCCAAACCCTTGTTTTGCAGGCTATCTAGCTTTTTTTGGGAAAAAGAAATCCAATGCTCATCAGAATTATTGTTTATTTGCGGGTGAATCCAGAGATTCCATGAGAATATGTATATGATAACGAAAATTAGCCACAGAATGGCAAAACGCGGCCAAGGTTTCCCTGGCTTTGCAATTAAACCAGATAGCCACGCAAAAAAGCAGGCTATGCACATAAACACGCCTAGCTTTGCAGAACATTCTATTCCCGTTTCACGTGCAAAAACCCAAACTAGCCAAACGAAGGTTAGCAGCATTGGAAAACTCAAAAGCTGCTTTAAAATCTCCATCCATTGCCCTGGTCGCGGCATTTTCTTAGTCCATTGCGGGAATATGCCTAGAATTATGTATGGCAGGGACAACCCTATTGCAACAGCGGCAAAAATTGCAAATAGCTTTGGAATGGATGCTACAAAGGCAAAACCTACCGCAGTGCCCAAAAAGGGCGCGGAACAAGGAGTGGATAAAAGAACCAGCAAAATTCCATGAGCAAAGGAACCTTTTGAATGTTTTTCCAAATTTTGAGTCATGCTGCCCGGCATCCATATCTCAAAAATCCCCAAAAGATTCAAAGCGAAAATCATAACACCCAAAGCCATTGTCGCTATGTACGCGGGATGCTGAAACTGAAATCCCCAACCAATGGCATTTCCCGTTAAGCGAACACTGACAATTATAGCAGCAATAACAAAAAAAGAAAAACTTATGCCGGCTGTTGTGGCAAAAGCCCATTGCTTTGCCGCTCCTGTGTTTCGCATCAAATCAAAAATTTTCAGAGACAAAATCGGCAACACGCAGGGCATAAGATTCAAAAGCAAGCCGCCGAGCATAGCGAGCAAAAGGTATAGAAAAAATGAGGGTTCTTCGCTATTATCTAATAAATCGAAATTTTTTTTTTCGTTTAAAAAAATCTCCAATGTTTTTGGAGGCAAGCATATACCAGAACAAGCCTGATATGTGAATTTAACTTTTACCCCATAAGGGTCGCCGTTTTTTTGAATGTTTTTTATTGGCAGGCTAATGGTAAAAGTATCTTGCAGCAAAAGCAAATCCATATTCAGCAAATCGTTGTGTTGAATTAAAGGTTTGGGCCATATCACAGGCTCAAACTCAACTCCTTGCGCAAAAACCTCCAATTTGCTCGGCACCAAAAAATCGTCTGGAACTTCGTTTGCATTTATATGCCACCCCTGCGGTATAATAACTTTCAAGTGAAGAGTATCGCCTATTTTTGGAACTTCATTTGTGTAAAACAATTCTGTTTTAGGCGGCTCCATACCATTCAAAGAAATGGAACCCTCCTGCGAATAACTCGTCACAACAAATACGAGCAGAATTGTCCAGAATTTGTTCATTATTTAATGGAATCCACCAATTTTTTAGCCAACCTTATGGTTGCTCTGTCCACCATTCTGCCATCTATGGCAACCGCTCCGCGCCCTGGGTTTGTTCTTGCAGCCTCAAGAATTCGATTCGCTCTGTCTATTTCTTCGCTTGTGGGCGAGAATACGTTGTTTATGGTTTCTATTTGGCTTGGATGAATTGCCCATTTGCCGTTGAAACCTAGCGCGGAAGATATTTTTGCGCTTTTGCCAAGTTCCAGCAAATCTTTGAAATTTCCGTAAGGCGAATCTATGGCGAGCAAATTATAGGCTTTTGCGGTTTGCACTATTTTAGACATAACATAGTTCCACCTATGCCCAGGATAAACCTCTGCGTCTTCTTCGCCGTGCCCGCTAATGCTGCTAAGTCTTGCTCCTATGGAGGCACTGTAGTCTGCTATTCCAAAAATTAAAGAACGCACTCTTGGAGCTGCTGCAATTTCTGAAATGTTTTCAATAGCCAAGGCAGATTCAATGCTCGCATCTATGGCTATTTGCTTTTCTGTGCCTAGTTCCGCTTCTATGCCGTCTAATAAGCGAGAGAGAAAATGCACATCCCCTGCGCTATCTGCTTTTGGCAAAACTATGGAATCTATTTTTGTGCTCGCAGCTTCCACAACTTCTATAACATCTCTAAAACAATAGGGAGTATCTGTGCCATTTACCCTAACAGATATTCCCATACCTTCCCGAACTTCAGCACTCGCTAAAGTTTTAATCACTTGCCCCCTTGCCAAGCTCTTTGCTTCAACAGGAACGGAATCTTCCAAATCCAGCATAATAACGTCAACTGGAGAGGCAAATGCTTTTGTGTGCATTTTTTCTATATGCCCTGGAACAGAAATTGTTGAGCGTTGGCGGAGAATCATGCTTTTACCGCCTGCACCGCTTTGTGGAGCCTTTCAAAAAGTTCTTCTATTTTGTTCAAAGCAACAGAGGAGAATGCTATGCGAATAAGCCCAGATAGCACTATAACCCCAAGCCCGTAATTTTTCAAACATTCCTGCCGCACAGCTTCTGGGTCTGCGCCGTTTATTTTAACGCACATAAAATATCCACTGTTAAAAGGCATAGCGGTGAAAGACTGCTCGTATTCCTTGTGAGCTGCCAAAACGTGCTTTATTTTTTCGTAGCGAATTTTTAGGGTATGGAATTTTTCGTGCTTCTCTTTTTCGTAGCTTTCGCTGCTATATGCGTTCAGCAAAATTTCTTGAGATGTGCTTGCGGTGTTGGATATGGTGGCGCGTACTATACCAGCGGCTTTGTCTTCCAATGCTTTAAGTTGCATTATGCTTGCTCCATAAAAAGCAAAGGTTATAAAACCGATTCTAAAACCCCAAACATAATCCTCTTTTGTTGGGCCATCTAATTTTACAGCTAATAGATTCTCGTGAGCATTTGCCAAAAGCCCAAATAGGGATTCTTTGTATATGCCATGTTCGTAAACCAAGCCAAAATAAGCATCGTCTAAGAGAACAACAACATCGCTGCCTTTTTTAGCACAGGCTATAAGCGTTTCGCAAATTTCATTTGCCTCTGGTTCTGTCACCGTGTAGCCCGTTGGGTTATTTGGGAAATTCAAAAGCACCACTTTTTTGCCACTGCCACCTTCTTCCAAAGTCTTAGCGAGAGCCGCCACATCAAAATTCCCATTTTTGAAGGTGTTGAATGTTTTAATCTGCGCACCATACGTTTCAGAGAAAATCAAATCGTAGTTATCCCAATATAAATCTGGAATTATAATGGTTTCTCCGGGGTTTAGAAACATATTGGCAGATACGGAAAGAGCGTGAGTTAGGGCGGCTGTGACAACAGGCTCGCTGAATTTTATGTTCTGCAAATTCTTATTTTTTTTAGACAACATTTCTGTCCATTTCTTGCGAAGCATAGCTTTGCCAAAACTGGGTTGGTAAAGAAAGCCCGCATGAATTATATGGTCTGGCATAGCAAAGGCGTTTTTAACGGTTTGGAGCATAAGCGGCGTGCCATCGTCTTCAAAAGCTGTTCCTATTGTGGCATTAATCTCCGCACCTTTGGCTTCTGCGCTTTGTCCCAGAATGCCCTTGTGCGGAAAGTAAATTTTTTTGCCTCGCTCCGAGAGAACGCGCATAGCTACAGATGAGCCCAAATTTGAATTAAGGGCATTCGCTAGTTCGGTATAGGTGTTTGTCATTAGGGGTTAATATAGAAAATCACTACTTCTTTTTAGTCTGTGTAGTTTTTTTGGTTTGTTTAGTTTGTGTGGTCTTTTTAGTAGGTTTTTTTTGCGCAGTCTGTTTTTTCTGTGCAGTCTGCTTAGGTTGTTCACTTTTTTTAGTTTGCCAAGTTTTAAAATCTTCTTGTTTTTTGTCGTTTAAACTTGCAACGCAATCTATGCTTTCTTCAAATGTCATATCTTTGCAATAGAGTTCTACTTCATCTGCACTTATATCTGTATTTGGAGGGGCCGCGTCGTATAGCTCTTCTTCATAATAGCCTTGCTTGAACATTCCAGATTCTAGCATTGGGCCATTGCTGCAAGACAAAAACGCAACTGATGCTGCGAGCAGTACGGCAAAGGAAAAAACTCTCATAATAGCCCTCATTTATTAAAAATATATTTTTTTCTTATTGTGGGCTATTTTTTATTTATTTTTCCTAATTTTCTCTAATTTTCGTCAAATTTTGCCGAAATTCTGCGAATTTTAGTTCAAACAGACAATCAAGGCGACACACTAATCCTCTCCCCAGCGATACGCGCAAAATAATCAGGGTTATACATAGCTTCAAGAACAAGTCCAGGCCACCTGAATTCTCCCGCATAGCTCGGATGAATTTGAACGGCAAAAACCTTTATTTCGTTTGGATAAAGGTTAAAGAACCAATTTATGCGGTCGTCTCTTATATCCACATAATCTGCTGTGGAAAGAGATGGGCGTAAATTATTTAGCCAACCTGGTCTATCATCGTAGTTTAGCCTTTCATTGGAAATTTCAAAACCAGAAGGCAAAATGCTGGATAATGCCAAGTTTTCAACCTTGCTGGAAACAAGAGATTTAGCACCAAAAACAATCCAGAATGGCTCGCCTTGTTTTATTTGCGAAGCGGTGATTCTCTCTCCTGTTGAACTGAACAAATTCCTCTCCATAACAAATCCCTTAGACTCTGTTTTTATGTTGTCTTCCAAAGGCAAACCCCTTGTTTGGAGTTCGGCAAAAATTACGCCGTTTAAAGCGTTTACAGAAACTCCCCCAGAACCAAAAGAGGTTAAATCTATTCTTATGGGCTTGTTGGCTTTGATTAAAACTTTTCCTGTTTTTTCGCCTGCTTTCCACTCCGCTTCCACATCGCTTGCGCTGAACTTGTCTTTAAGGGCAGAAAAAGCTAAGAGGGCAAATGCGCTTTCCTGTGTACTCCACCATCCTTTGGAGTTCCATTCTTTTGCGAGGTTCTGGTAAATTTTCAAAGCCTCTCCAAAATTGTTCATCTTAGCAAGAACCAAAGCGGCAAGGGCTTGGTCTCTCAAAGAGGAGCCATAAGTACCTGAATTTTCCCTGTAATCGCTCAAAGCATTTCCGCTATATTCCAAAACCTGCTTTGCAATGGATTCTTTTCCAGATATGTGATAAGCACCTGCGAGCAAATATTTAGAAAGCCAGTCAAGTTTATCCAAATTATTTTCTTTCATCAAATTCATCGCACCCATCTGTTCTTCGCCTGCCAAAGAGAGCAAAAATAATCTATAGGCTTGATAGCGGAAATTTCTGATGTTTTTCTCTTTTGCCTGCTCTATTTCCCAGCTTTTCCAAGTGTTCAAAAGGTTCTGCGGAATGGAATAGCCTGCGTTTTTTGCCTCCAACATAAAGTGCCCTGCATAGCTGCTTGCCCAAGAATCCGCATTGCCACTTTGGTTAGGCCAATAAGAAAAACCTTTGCTCAAAGAGAATTGCGAAAGCCGCTTAATCCCTGCATTTATATTGTCTGTGATTTCCTGCTTTGTCTTTGAATCCAAATCTCTTAGTTTATCTATATATAATTGCGGGAATATGCTGGAAACTGTTTGCTCCAAACAGCCATAAGGATAGTGTATTAAATAATCCAATCGCTCGTCTGCGCCTAAGCTGGGCATTGTGCTGAGTACAAGAGTTGCTTTGTGAGTGCCTTCTATTCCAAAAGCGTTTATTTTGGTTTGCCAAGTTTCGCCGCTTGAAATTTGCTTTTGCAAAACTTCTGTGTAGAATGCGGATGAACTCATTATTGGCAAATCTATTGTATCGGAGGTTTTGTGTTTGCCGCTCTCTGCCTTTACAATTATTTTTGCACCTCCGAGAATGGGCAATGCTTCAACTTCAAAACTTCCATCAAGTTCGCCAGGTTTTTCAAAAGAAAGGCTGAAATTATTTTTGCCTATAATTTTGAGTTCGGGCGAAACCTGCAAACTCACGCTTGTGTTTTTCACATCATTGTCCATTGCGAACACAGAAACGGGAACTCTGAATTTATCGCCGGGCTTTGTCGCTCTGGGAGCGGTTGGCAAAATCATAAGAGGTTTTTTAACCACTATATTGGCTTCGTCTTTGGAAAACGCGTTTTGAGAAACTCCAATTAACTGCGCCCTTACAGAGCCAACATATTGCGGCATTTTGAATTTGATTTTTTCTGTTTTGCCAGCTTTCACCTCTTGAACTCCGCTGAACAGAGAAACTGCTTTGAACCTCTGCGTTTTCTGTTTGCCCGCCATATTCGCCGCTTCTTCATCACCGCCTATGGATAAGTAGGAATCCATATCTGGCATCAAAGCCCCTATAATTTCGTCATAGTTATCGGAGGTTTTTATTCCAAGTGCCATTTTTTGGAAATAAAATTTCCAAGGGTCAGGAGTTTTGAAATTTGTTAAATCCAGCAAGCCTTCGTCAACCACAGCAAGGGTGAAAGAGGCATTCTCTTTAGAAGGATTTGTTATCTCTATGGAAAATTCCTCGCCTGGTTTAATCTCTTTTGGAGCATTTAATGTCAAGTTCAGTTTTGTTTTTTCGTCTTCAACCTTAATTGGCAAAATTCCGTAATAGCGCATAGGCTTTTCGCCCTCAACGCTTTTTAAAGGTAAAAATAAACTGACAACCGCATACACATTGGGCATCATATTTTTTGCAGCCACAAAAGAAACAACGTTTTTGCCCGCCGTTGCTCGCACAAATTTAGTTTCCAATATTTTATCTGCATTTTCCAAACTCACAAGCGTATTTCCGTTTGCCGGAGATTCAAAAGAGATATAAATGGAGTCGCCAATATCGTAGTTGTTCTTTTTGCTCATCAAATTCAAATGGCTCGCCTCTGGAATGCTCCGTACATTTTCAGAGCCGCCCCAATACGAGGCGTAAATAAATTGCGCTGCGCTGTGCCCACCTTCAACATCTTCTATTTCAACTGCAATCATTCCATTGCTCTCTGGCACCCACTTGAATTCTTTTACAGAACTTCCGCTTTTAATCGTTTCTTCGTGAACTAAGTAAGTTTGTTTTTGCTTTCTAAAATCCCAACGCCCGTTTTCGCTGCTTTCCCACCAAGAGTAGTTGCGGTTTTGATAAACTTTAACAGAGAGTTTTCTGCCTGCTGTGATTTTTCCATTTTCGTCAAGGGTTATTATAGGAACGCGCAAAGTATCGCCAGTGCGCACACCATCCCAATAATCCCTTGTTTTTAGTCCCACAAAAACCGGATATGGATTAACAATGGTGGAATGCCAGCTCTCTGTGAATCCACCGCCTTTTTCATATACAGTAGCGTGTATGCTTATGGTTGCCGCTTCGGGAAAATTCCTGTTTCTCAAATCTATAGCTTCGGAAATTGCCACCTCGCCATCGCTATTCAAATTTCCGTTAAACAGAGATTCGGCATCTCTTTCCTCAAAACGAAGCATTTGGTTTTTGAATGTGAAATCTGGAAAGCGAACAAATTTCAAAGATTTGCTTCTGAGCGAAAATTCAATATTTGCCTTTAGTCCTGCGGCAGGTGTGCCAAATAAATACATGCTTTTGAATGTTTCCTTTATTTTTATCTCTTTGCCGCTGAATTTTTTTGGAAGCTCTAGCGTATTTTTCAAGCGATTTGGTTTAACTGTTTCCACACGCAAATAGTGATTCCATTCGTTTCCACCGCTCTTTATAGTTGCCTGCCATTCGCCCGTTGGCGCATTTAAATCTGTTGGAATATCCAAAGAGAACATTCCGTTTGCAGAAGTTTTTGCAGTGCTTTCAAAAACAACGGAACCCATAGGATTTTTTACCGCAACGGACATTTGCACATTTGCCAAGGGTTTTTCTAGCGTTTCACGTACAATGCCTGCAAAATGAATGGTATCGCCTGGTCTGTGAACGCCTCTTTCCGTGTAGCCGAATAATCTCGCTTTATTGTTTTCCTCTTGAACCCCGCCAACATCAAAACGGCTGGTTTCCCAATTATTCTGATTCAGCTTTAACAAGGCAAGCCCTCTATTTCCCTGCCCCTTTATGACATAGCCCTCTTGGGTGGGCACTTTGAAAAATACATAGCCATTTGAATTTGTTTTTTGCGTAGCCAAAACATCATTCACATTGTCGTATAGTTCCAAAGACAAGCCTGAAATTGGTTTAGAACTTTCAACATCAACTGCCCAAACGTGAACGCCATCGCTTTCTTTTTTTGCTGTTAAGGCAATGGAAGAAGCAATCAAAATTTTTTCCAAATCTCTATTCGCATCGTAATAATAATAACTGTTGCACGGATTTTCATAATAAGAATTATCTTCGTAAACCAAATCGTTTTCTCCGTATTCTTGGTTTGTAGTTTTGCAATTAGCAATGAGATTTTCGTTATTGAAATTCAGATTTACAATATATGCGGCTCCGGCTTTTTTCGTTATGTATTTAGAAATATCAATTTCTGTTTTTAGCCATTCGTTTCTCTTTGGATTTTCAAATCTGATATCGGAATTATAAACTCTTTTCGCTGTTCTCTCAATATCAGAAAGCCATCTATTGGAGGAACGCAAATCGTTGTTTTGCAAAAAGAATATTAAATTTTGCGGCAGAACTTCTTGTATATCCAATTTTGCGCTTGCCACATTCATACTTTTCAACTGCAAGCGACCTTTGTTTTCCAAAGGCAAGAACAAGCCGCTACCAATCAATTTTAACTGAGGTTTTGCATCGCTGAACATAAACCGCGAAACAAAATCATTTTCCATTTTTGTTCCATAAGCACTCGGAAATCCCTTCTCAATTCTCAGCGTGTATTGCATCCCATAAGAAAAATTCCCTTTTATTCTAAGAGTTTTATTTTTAACCGAAACCTTGAAATTTACATTTGGCGAAACGCTCACAAAGCCGGAAATATCCTTGTTGCTCGCGATTTGGTCGGAAAAACCAACTTCCCAAGCCATTTCGCCGCTTTGAACCAAAGATTCTTTTGAGCTAACCGCCACAAAGTTTCCAATAGCAGGGAGCAAATAAGTTTCGCTGAACGGATTATCATTAGCTGTCCAGTTTTTTGGCAAAGTTATTTCCGCATTCTGCGCCTTATTTATGCGTGTAACCTGTTCGCTTTCTATTCTAACTATATTTCCCTGCCCGTCAAAAAACATTTTATACGGCATATTTTTAGAATTAAAATTAAGCGTTAATTCTTTTTTGAGTTTTGCGCTATCGGGTTTGTCTGCAAATCTCAGTTCCAGCGCGAGTTTTGCCGTATTTGCTTTTCCTTCCACAGGGTCAAAACCACCGCTTATTTCTAAAATCTCATTTGGAATAACTTGGAATTCAAAAGCATAGTCGTCAACTATTGCGTTTTTTCCAAACGCCTTTTTGCCGTCAAATTTCGCCTTGTATGCTTGCCCGCCTTGCAGAGGTGTTTCTGGCACAAATTGCAAAAGCGAGGTAGTTAGCCATTTTGCCTTGCCTTTTACCGCAGGCTCAAAATCTATTGGATTTGCAGACAACTCTTGCCCCACAGCATCTTGCAAAACAACGTTTTGCTTAAATTCCAACTCTATTGCACTACGCGAGCTTAAAATTGCAGCAGGTTTTGCAGACACAAAATCTGCCAAAGCTATTGTTTGCCCTATCAATTCGGTAGCGAGCAAGTTTTGTTCGGTTTTGGTTTGTTCTTTTTGCCCGCAAGACATTAGAAGGGCAGTTAGCAGGAGAGGGAATAATTTACGCATATATTGAGGTAATGTAGTAAACTAATCCTTTGCCCGCACCCTAAACCGGCTTTCCAAATAAATCCCAAGCGTGTCTTGAACCCCAATGCGATGTTCGCCGCTGCCCACGGTCACCGCCATTTTATGCTCGGATTTGGTTGTACCCAAAAAATTTCCGTCTAAAAACCATTGCAATTCCGCATCTCGTTGCTTGTGAGCGGCAATGGCTATAAAACCCATTTCGCTCAAAGCATCACTGCTGGGCAAAAAAAGCCTTGCGCCGTTTTCGGGATAAACAATGGAAAATTGAATTCCCTCTTTTTTGGCGAGGCAGCTCGGATTGTGCAAAGTTTCCGCTTTTGGTTCCCTGCCTGTTTTCCTCAGTTCGTTTCTAACAGAGGGCGAGTAGTGTTCTTCAACTATGTGCAAAGTATCTTCTGCGTTCCAGCACAAACTGCAAACTTCAAAACCTGTGCTTTTTGAAATTATTATCTCTTTGTGAAATTGGCAGCTTCTGCTTTGCATTCTATTTACTGGGAGCAGTATATATTTTTTATGAGGGCAAAAATCTTTTGCTTTGTAGCCGCTAAGAGTGCAAATTTCAACTTCTTCAAAATCTGCATCTCGTGGGAGTTCGCTCCACATCCTTTTTTTATTATCACTCAAATTGTTGAACAGAGAAAACAAGAGCGGTGCCGCCGTAGCACTGCCGCTCAAATTCGCAACCGAACCGCCCGCAAAATTCCCCACCCAAACGCCAACCGTCCATTGCTCATTTACACCTATCGCCCAGGCATCTCTTGAACCATAGCTGGTGCCCGTTTTCCAAGCAACGGGAATGTGGTTGTTGAATTGCAAATGATATTGCTCAAAATCTGGTCTCTTAACCGATGTCAAAATTTCCTTGATGTGATAAGCGGTGATGCTCTGCAATAACTGCTCATTCTTTTCGGCAGTGCTATCTTCCAGCCATTTCAACTGCGTTCTTTTGCCCTCGTTCATAAGCATTGAATAAAGCGGGACAAGTTCCTGCAATGATGTTTCCCCACCGCCCAAAATCAGAGAAAGCCCATAACTCTCCGGTGAGCGGGATAAGCCATTAAGCCCAGCGTTTTTCAGCCAAAAATGAAAATCCTCTACTCCGTAATCCGATAAAATTTTAACCGCTGGAACATTTAGCGAGCGAACAAGGGCTTCTTTGAAGGGTACAACTCCGCTGAAACTTTTGTCTGAGTTTTGGGGAGAAAAACCTTTAAACCAAGTTGGGACATCTTCAATTAAACTCTCCGGCGTATAAGGCCCGCGTTCCATTGCGAGCGCATACAAAAACGGCTTCATAATGCTCCCCGTGCTGCGATGGGCGCGCACTCCGTCTATCATTCCTTTGGATAGAGAATCGTAATAATCAAGCGAACCGAGATAGCCTCTGATTTTTCCCGTTTTGGTTTCTGTTATTAAAACGGATATATTTACATTTGAGTATTCCCTTATCCTCTGCCCATAATTTTTTGCAATTCCCTCCAGCCGAGTTTGAATTTTGCTATCTATTGTGCCGTGAAAAACGTTTTGGTTGGGAAATAGCGAAAGAACGGCCTCTGCATAGTGAGGAGTTTTAAATCTCCAGTCTGCATTTACCCTAGGCAAGGATTCTTGCAAAGCGGAATTCAAGGTTTCCTCATTTATGTAGCCCGCTTTTGCAAGCGATTTTAGCAGATTATTTCTTCGCCCCAAAAGTTTTTCCCTTTCTTTTTCCAAATTTAACGCAGAGGGGCGATTTGGGAGCAGAGCCAAGAGAGCGGCTTCTGCCCAGGTTATTTCTTCGCTCCCGTGTCCAAAAAATCTCCAGCAAGCTGTTTCTGCCCCGATTATATTTCCGCCCATAGGAGCGAGGCTTGCATATTCCGCAAAAATTTTGTCTTTGCTTTTCCAAAGTTCCATTCTAAATGCAAAATGAGTTTCCAAAAGTTTTGCAAAAAATGTTCGCTTTTTCGGTTTTTTTAGCCTCGCTACCTGCATAGTTATGGTGCTCGCTCCGCTCTCAATTTTTCCTGCCGTTGCATTTTGCTTTATGGCTCGGATTACCGCAATAGGGTCTATTCCAAAATGCCAATTAAATCTTTTATCTTCAAAATGCAAAACCGCCGCTTTATATTTTTCCGAAATTTTTTCGCTTTTGGGGAATTGGTATTGCTCATTTCCATTTAGCCAAACCCGCAAAAGTTCGCCTTGCGAGGAGAAGAGAATTTTGCTGCAATCATTGTCATTTTTTACAGGTATAAACAGCGAAAGAAAGAAAAGGGCTGTTATGCAGGAAAAGATGAGAATGAGTTTTTGGGGCATTGGGATATTATAGTAATTTTCTATATTCTCTAACAGAGGTACCTTATGCGAGAAGCCATATCTTTTGTCTGAACCATTTACTTAACTTATAATAAATATTTACTCAACATAGCCTCTAAACCTATATCTAGCCCAACCGATTCTAATTTTGCTCTCTGCTTAGAATATAATTTCTTAACAAGCTTTCGTTTAGTTAAATCATCTCCGAAGTGAATAGCCCTATGGCAAGTCGGACAAATACTCACAATATTTTCTTCCCTATCAAGTTTTGATTTTTCTTTGAAAAGATTACTATTTTCAACAGTACAAGGAATTAAATGATGCCCTTCCATATATGATTTTCCCTTAGATGTCAAAAATGTTGCATGGGATTCATTATATGAACATTTATAGTTACTATCTACAATAACTTTCTTTGCAATAGCCGCATTTTTCTTAACTTTTTTACCAGATGGAGTTAATACAATTTTATCATCGGTACGTCCATTGCGAGCAGAATCTTTAGACGAAGCGGGTTCTGCTTCTTGAATCTTTTTCTGTTCTATCAAACTATCTTGGTCAAGATACTTTTGTTCTTTTATGTAATTAATAAGACTTCGCTTTAAATCGTCATCTTTATCTAAGTAACTTTTTTGACCACGAAATATTTTCTTTTTCGCTGAGCCTTCTATAGTATGTTTATACGTTATATCTCTTAAATCAGTCAAATTATCACTTTTTATTTGATAACCAGCAATCTCTCTATTAGGGAGTTTTCTGCCTAGGTCTTTGCCAGGTTGCGATTCACGATATACAGTGGCATTCTCACAGAAGGCAATAACTTCCCTATCTTTATTGTCCTTACTTATTGCTTGAACATATACTACTAAAACGCCATCAACAAAATCTTTAGCATTTTTATCAATTCTCTTTACATTAATATTTCCTTTCGGAGGCACATATCCATAATACATACCATCAGGCTTTTTATCAAAATTAAATTTTTCGTGACCGATAAAATTTTCAAAATAGCTACCAGAGTAAAGATCAACAACAAATAATTTTTCATTCATAATTCTTTGAATATATAAATTTTTAAAAGTATTTTACATCTCACCCATACCCAGCATTCTAAGTGACACCTTATAATCGGCTTGGTTTTTCTAATTTAACCGTCATTAAGTTAACCACCGTTAAGTTAATAGCGGTTAAGAAGCAAGGTCTGCCCATCTAGCTCCTACAATATAATTCTGAAAATCCTGTAAATTCTACAAATTCTGGTTCAGACAATATTTATTTTTCTACATTCACTCTGTGCACATATCCATAACCGCCTTTCTTTTTTGCCTTGGCTTTGCGCTTGCGCTGGGTTATGTTTTTGCTTGGATTTACAATTATCGCAAATTGCACAAAGAGCCAGAGGGCGAGCCACAAAAAGTGACAGATACCATCAGTGCTCCTATTCCGCTTATTCCTACGGAAGAACATAACAACTCTGCGCTGAGAAGGCTGGAACAAGAAAAAGCTCTGTCTGAGACGGATTTTGCAAATAGAGACGCTTTCATAAAAAAATTGCTTATGCTTTTTCGCAGCCGCTTGGAAAAAGAAAACGATAAAATACTCTCAATATGCTATTGGATATTTGACGGCGAGGGTTTTGCCCTCAAGCTTTCCAATAGTGCTTATAGATTTCGCGAGAATTTATTTGTTCCTAAAGACAACAAATATTTTTCTAGAAGAGAGTTTAACTGGAATGGATTAGACGAAGCACCCATAGATGTTTTTCACTCCGAAGAACAAATAACACGCTCCATAGCCGGTGCCGCAGTTTCTGGCGAAGGCAAGTTTCACGGATACATAACCATAGACAGCTCGCACGAAAATGCTTTTGACGAAGAAATTTGCATGGAACTCCGCGAACTTGCCAATGTAGCAGAAGAGATGCTCAGAAATTTGGATATGAATTACAAGCTGAACAGAGAAAACAACCTATTTTATGGAATGTTAAAAGATATTTCAAACTTGTTTTCTTCTGTTTCAAAAGGAAATTTAATTGCCAACCTATCCAAAATTTTGAGAGACAATTTTAAATCCAACAGAATGATGATAATTATCCCCGCCGAGAGGGAAAAGGATAAATGGCTAATATCAGAAGCTGCGGGCGATCAGAGCGAAAAATTCAAAAAAGTTGTTTTTAACGTTCACTCAAAATGCCTGCTCCACGAACTTTTATGCGGCAAGGTTCAAAAAGTAAATGAAGTGAATATTCCAACAGACCCCTATCAACGCAGATTTTACGAAAACGAACCGGAAAACTTGGAATTGCGCTCGCTTTTTGCCGTTATGCCGCCCGCGCAAAATAATTCTTTCCCGATAGCCGTTGTGCTAGAGAGCATAAACAACAGAGCCGTTTCTAGAATGGACGAGACTTTGCTAACCAACATCATCGCTTGCGCAGCTCTTAAACTCTCCGATATACAATCACGGGATGCTTCGCAACAGAGAAGAAATGAAAGTTTTGCTGGCATAGATTCAAACGGATTGGGCGAGCTTTTGAGTTTTTATCACGCGGAATTCAACGAACTCAGAGAGAGCGAAGATAGCCTTGGAATTTTATTCTTGAAGTGCGTAAATGTGAAAAGGGAATACAAGGTAAACGACTTTGACAAATTCCTCTCGGCACTAAGAGAATTGAAAAAAGCTTGGAATGGCAAACATTTGGCAATGCTTGGAAACGGCGAATTTGTGTTCTCCATAAGGGGCAGTTTAAAAGAAGATGTTTTTGAAATGGCGGCCTCTCAAATAATAACAAATGCAGAAAATATGCTTGCGGAACATTCTCTGTCTGTGAGAAGCCACTCCATTTGGCTGAACAAAAACAAAATGGAAGAAATAGAACAGAAATATAAGCAGAGCTACGGAGCTTTATTTGCATATTCCGTTATGAATAAGTTTCTAGAGATGGAAAACTAGCGGTGTTTGGCATAATAGACTGGCTTGTGCTTGCGGCTTATTGGGGTCTTTCCATTTTTATAGGGCTTTATGCGGCTAGGGGCAATCGCTCCTTCAAGGATTATATGCTGGGCGGCGGTTCAATGCCCTGGATTCCGGTTGGCATCAGCTTGATTGCAACTTCTGTGAGCGCAACAACCTTGCTCGGAGTTCCGGCAGATGTTTTTGATGTGGATATGAGCCTGATAATGACCAATGTGGGAAGTTTTTTGAGCATTCTGGTTGTCGGTTTTCTGTTCATTCCGCGTTTTAGAAAATACGGAATTCAAAGTGCCTACGAGCTTTTGGAAAAAACTTTTTCGCGCTCGGTTCGCAGAGTTGCCGCAGTGTTTTACGCTATGCACTTGGTTTTGAGAACGGGTATTTTGCTGTTTGCTCCTTCTATTGTGCTCGCTTCAATTTTGCAAATTCCAGTTTGGGCGGCTATTTTAATATCGTCTTTTGCCGCGATTCTCTACACTTGGTATGGCGGTTTCAAGGCTGTTGTTTGGACAGATGTTATGCAATTTTTGGTGTTTTTTGGTGGCGGCGTTTTTGCGCTTTTCGCTTTGGCAAAAGGGATAGGCGGCTTTGGGGAATTAGCAACTCTTGCCGCAGAGAGCAAAAAGAGCAACTGGTTCAACGGCTCATTAGACCCCTCAAATGCCAGAACCTTGCTTTCTGCGGGCATTGTTTACGCGGTTTTGGAAATTGCAATTAGAGGCTGTGACCAGCAATTTGTGCAGAGATATTTGAGTTGCAAAGATGTTAAGGCGGCAAATAGGTCTAGCATTTTATCTATGGTTTTGGGGCTTGTTGTTTCGCTTTTGTTTTATTGGCTTGGAGCCGCGCTCTTTGTTTATTACAAGGTTAAAAATGTTGCACTCTTGCCGGATAATTTGGGCGTTAACGATGTGTTCCCATATTTTATTGTGAACGGTTTGCCAACAGGTTTAACGGGTCTTTTAGTTGCCGCAATTTACGCCGCGGCGATGAGCAGCATTTCCAGCGCGATTCACGCTCTTGGAAACACAACGGAAAAAGATATTCTGTGCAAAGCCTCTGGGCAAGAATCCATTGCAAGGACAAAGATATGTATTGTGCTTTGGGGAATTAGCGGAACCCTTGCCGCTTTTATCGCCGCTTCGCAAGCAGGCTCGCTTTTGAAAAACGCTTTATTTTTCACAGGTCTTTTCACAGGCCCATTGCTTGCATTATTTTTGCTTTCTTTTTTTGCTCCGCGTTTGCGTTCTTTTTCCGTTTTAACAGGGGTTATTTGCGGAATGCTGAGTTTGCTTTTGTTCAACAAAATTCCATTTATCTCTGGCTATGTGCCTCCACTCACAAAAATCATAGTTTTTTCTTGGCCTTGGAATCCGCTTATTTCTTGTATGGTGTCTGTGGGAATGGCTTTTTTTGTGGATTTTTCCGCCAAATTACGTGATAGGTAGATAATTTTTAGCTTATAACCTTGTATTTTTTACAAAAAATTACTATTTTAACCTTGTATTTTTTACAAAAACCTCTGGTTTTAGGCTTGGAAAAATGACAAATCGCTATATAAACAGGAAAATAGACGGTGAATTGCTAGCTTGGATGCGAGAAAGTCATCGCAAGCCTCTGTTGGTCAGAGGCGCTAGGCAAGTTGGGAAATCTTGGGCGGTACGGCATTTGGCTAAAAAATTTGAGCATTTTTTGGAAATAAATTTTGAATTGGACAAACAAGCAAGGGATTTGTTCGCCAAAAGCGACTTATCTCCTAAAAAATTATGCCAGGAATTAGCCGCCATATACGAAGTTCCAATAATATCGGGAAAAACCTTGCTCTTTTTGGATGAAATTCAACATTCGTTGCCAGCAATTTCCTCTCTGCGTTTTTTTTATGAAAAATACAGGGACTTGCACGTTATAGCCGCAGGCTCTCTTTTGGAATTTGCCTTGCAAGAATTGCCTTCTTTTGGAGTTGGAAGAGTGCGCTCAATGTTTATGTATCCTATGAATTTTTCCGAATTTTTAAACGCTTGCGGCAATAGTTTGCTTTTGCAAGCCATTCAAAGCTCAAATAGCAAAAATCCTTTGCCAGAGCCTGTTCACAAAAAAGCTCTTGAACTTTTGAGAAGGTTTCTTATACTTGGCGGTATGCCCGAAGTTGTGTCTGCTTATGTGAATAAAAATGATTTGCTGGAATGCCAGCGCGTATTGGATGATTTAATCATTTCGCTTCGCTCGGATTTTGCGAAATACAAGGAAAAGGTTTCCACTTTGCAAATTTCAGCAGTATTTGATTCTGTTGTTGCGCAAATGGGGAAAAAATTTGTTTATGCAAATGTTTCCGGTGGCTATGTCCATAGGCAGTTAAAGGAGGGTTTGGAACTTTTAAAAATGGCAGGCTTGGTTATTCCGGTTGCTCATACATCTGCAAATGGCTTGCCGCTAGGAGCAGAAATGGATGCAAAAAAGCAAAAAATGCTCCTGTTAGATACCGGTATTTTTCAGCGATTGCTTGGGCTTCCTTTGAGCGATTTGCTCATCACCGATGATTTTTCTTTGATAAACAAGGGAAATATTGCGGAATTATTCACGGGCTTGGAACTGCTGAAATCTACTTCGTGTTATGAGCAGAAAAACCTCTATTACTGGCACCGAGAAAACAAAAGCAGCAATGCAGAGGTTGATTTTGTTTTGCAAATTGGGCTTGGCATTGTTCCGATAGAAGTTAAAAGCAACGCAAAAGGAGCAATGCGAAGTTTGTTTATGTTTTTAGAGGAAAAGAAATCCTCTTATGGCATTAGGACATCATTGGAAAATTTTGATGAATTGCCAAAAGTTAAGATTGTTCCGCTTTATGCCATAGGAGGGTTGGGCACATAATTTATTCTTTAATAATACTTGCTACTTTTTTAGCAAAATCTAGGTAGCTTTGAGCATCATCTTTTGTTGGCAAAAGCCCGTTTTCCAAAAAAGCAATGTCTGTGGGGTAACGAGATTCTACGTATAAATTCCTTAAAATTTGCAGTAAATTCTCATCTATGCCAAAATCTTTTATTTTCCTAACTTCTGAATATAATTTTTCAAGGTCGTGTATCTTTTTTATTTGCACTTTATTTTCAAATAAAAACGCTTTCAAGTATTTTTCAATTGCTTGCTGACAAAGAAAAGCAACTTGCCCTGTAAACTGGATATTATCTATAGCTACTTCAGCTAGGGCTAGGTCATTATCTGCAAAGAATAGCCAAGGATTTTGTTTGGCTTTTTCATTTGGCATAAATTTCAACGCCTGTATTTTTGATTTCTTTAATAAAATCGCTTTCCTTTTTGTCTAAATATTCAAATTCACCGTGCGAATAAACAATAATATCCATCGCAAATTCTCTATTTATATCCAATAAAGCGTTTGAGATGGTCAAATTTCTAGCCATTCTATCTTTGAAAGTTTTGGCAAATTCTTCTGTGTCTAAAACTACTAGTAAATCTATATCGCTGTCTTCTGTTGCTGTGCCTCTTGCGTAGGAACCAAATAGGATAATCTTATAGATGTTCAGACCTATAAGGCTTTGGACTATTTTTGATATTATGTCTGCGTTTAGGGACATAGGTTGTAAAATAGAAAATTCCTTTTGTCAGAACCCCGATTACCCGAATATATAATAACGCCCATCTATAAAACCTTTACCAAATGTCGGTTATACTTATTTCACCCGATTTTAGGATTTGCCAGATTGCTGGATAGATATGTTTCAAATTTTCTATATTATATCTTATGAACGAATCCTGCCTAACGATTAACATACCGTCTGCGGTTTTTCCGTATATTTGCAATTCGGCAAAAGAATTGCAAACAGATATTTTGCTTTTTTTGGCAGTAAAATGTTATCAACGTTCTTTGCTCTCAATAGGCAAAGCTGCTGAACTCGCTGGAATGAGCAAGGTAAATTTTGAAATATATCTATCGGAAAATAAAATTCCTGTGTCCAACCTAGACTATGCAGATATAGTCTGCGACATAGAGAAATTATAAAGCTAAATCAAAAGGCATAATAAAAGAACTAAGGGAATTGTTTATAGAAATGCTAGACAAGAAAAGATATTATTCTTTGGATTTGTTAAATAAAGTTCTGTTAGCTAATGATGAAAAAATAATTTAGTCTGTGAAAGTTTGCCAATAACGCTATCTCCGAATTTTGAGGTTTTACCAGAATAAGAATAAAACCCATATACAAAACCTTTACCAAGTGTCTGTTAAAACTTATTTCACCCGATTTTTAGGATTTTATTTAACTAAATCTTTGAAAATGTTTTCAATTTTCTTAGCAAAATCCAGATATTTTTGAGCTTCTTCTTGTGTAGGCAATAAACCATCGGGTTTTATTCCTATATCATCAGGATAGCGAGATTCCGTGTAAATTTTACCAATATCCTCAAGGAGAATTTCATCTATATTCCAGTCTTTGATACTTTTAATTTCCGAATATAATTTCAACAAGTCGTGAATTTTACGAACTTGCTTATCATTTTCCGCCAAATAAGCTTTAAAATATTTCTCTATTGATTGTTGACAATGAAAGGCAACTTCACCTGTTAATTCAGCGTTTTCAATGAGAGTACTTGCAGCAATAATGTCTTTTCCCGCGAAAAATACCCAACCAAAAGTTTTATTTTTCATAAAGAATTTTTCCAGTACTTTCTATTTCTTTCACAAAATCGCTTTCTTTTTCTTTTAAGTAATCTATTTCCGCTTTAGAATACACAATTATATCCATTGCGATTTGATGATGTACTTCTCTGACCGCTTTTGCCACAGGATGCCATCTTTCCATTTTTTCCGTGAAGCTTTTAGCAAAATCATTGGAATCCAAAATGACCGCTACATCAAGGTCGCTGTCTTCTGTTGGGTTGCCTGTGGCATAAGAGCCGAATAAAATAACCTTGTGAGGCTTCAATTCTTTGAGCCGCTCGGTCATTTCTTCTACTAAATGCCAGTTTTTTTCTATAGGAGACATAAGGAAAAGATAGAAAAATAAATGTTTTCTTTTTTGCCCATAACGCTATCTCCGAATTTTTAAGTTTTACCAGAACAATAAAAAACGTCCATCTATAAAACCTTTACCAAATGTCGGTTATAAAACTTATTTGCATTAGGGCGAAAAAATGTAGGTAAAGAATATTCCTGTTATTTCGTCAGATGTTGTTTTTAAGAAATATCCTGTGCAGGTTATTTGGTAGTTTGATTTATTTTCCCAGATATTCCAAAATTAAATATTTTTAGAGCAACCGCTATAGTGAATAGGCAAATTTTCTACCTTTAAGAAGAGGTGAGTTATGCCACAAATGCTTGGCAAGGTTCGTGTCACTGTAGCACGAGTTTTTTGGTTATGCTAACTTGCACTAACTATTCTTTATTTTCCTTAAATAAATCATCTAATATCGGTTGTATCTCAGCGATTTTGTCTTTTTCTATAATTATTTCTAATTCAATGCTTGGTCCAGTATTGCTACCATTTAGAAACATCACAAACTGATAGTCATCTTTATAATAATAACCAATCTCTGTTACTTCTTCAAAATTAACCACATCTTTGAATCTGGTATCAATTTCACTTTTCTTTACAAATTTATTTTTCCCTTTCATTTCTTCAAAAAATAAGTTATTGATTATAGTAGTCATTTCGCTAGAATTTGTCGCATTATTATTACATTTTTGTTCTAGAAATTCAGAAATATTTGATATATTTTTTTTAATTGCCGCATTAAATTGTTCATTATTATGATGCTGTAAATAATCAATGTTTGTTAATGTTTCACCAAGAATTTTTTCTATATCAGTACCAAATACGTCTTTCAGTTCGTCAATATTTGCAATTAATGTGATTAACCACCTTACGGCAACATCATCACTCTTTTCTGAGGACAATAGATCAAGGTATATCATTCCAACGGTGTCGTCCTTCCAGCTATTACCGTTAAAATCTTGATAATATGTAATCCTTTCACATAAATCTGTATGTTTCTTGCAAAATAAAGTATATTGTTTTAAAGCATCATCTTTTTCTTTTGGAGCATACCAAAATGGTAATAACACTCCATTTATTGTTTTCATTTTATATCCTATATCAAGAAAACTTTTGATTACTTCATAATATGTATCAGTCGGAATATAATATTTTCGTTTTTTACCATTGTTGGTATAAGATTCTATAAGCTTATTAAAAAAGATATTATGAGTAAGATTACTATAGTTTGCTCCATTATTTAACTGAAATATTTCGAAAAGATTAGTAGAATTACAAGAAATTCTTTCGTATTTATCCTCAATTTTAAATAAAGCTATTTTGGTAGCGGATTCAATTGTTTCTCGTTGGCAATGATTTATGACTGTGCCGAATAACTCGGTAAGTACAATTACCGTTACACCCTGTAAAATATAGGTTACAAATTGTAATGATGGAAATAAATGGTTAAAAACACCTCCGACTACGGCTACTATCACTCCGATATATATTCCCCATCTGTTTTCTGTGGCGAAAATTCTTTTTAGAAACATAAACTTTCCTACCATAACCTTATTTTCTGGCTCTTTGTGTTTCATAAATTTTTCCTTCCTCTCTACTCTGGTTTAACTCCAGCGACTTGCGAATAGAAAAACAAGTCGCTTGACATCCGCACCACCATAGCACAAACTCTTCCTGCCCACACACGCCCGCAACCCGCGGAAACACCGCTTGCCTCACGGCTAGCGGCGGCACTACGTGCTTCAGTCCTGCAAGCACCGAACACTGAACAAGTGGCTCTTATTGTTGTTGCCGTAGAGCATGCTCTCGTAGTTGTGGTACATGGACTTGTTGTAGGCGAGGTAGCTATAGTCCTCCGTGGCACTCCACCAGTAGCCGGTTAAGCCGGAAGGGATGATACTGCCATTAACTGCGCCACCGCCACCAGGCAGAGCGGAAAAGCCATACGTGTCCTGACCATTGCCTCCAAGGCCCCAACCGCTTGTTGCTTTCAAATACTTACATGCTGTTGAATCACCGCCAACATAATTTGTCAGCGTTGTCCATTCCGCATCGCTTGGGATATGCCAACCGCTAGGACATATTCCCTGATGCCTTGTGCCTACTGACGAAGAGCAAGAGGTGGAATTGCAGCTAGAAGGTAGGTTCATTGCAGTTGCCCAGTCATACAATCTGCCATAAGTCGTACAATTAGCTTCGCTATTATTATAACATTTGCTGCCTTCAACGGCATAATTCAAATTGCGCTGGAACCAAGTTTGGGTGCCAATTACAATAGTTTTGTAAGTCTCACCTTCGTAAGTTACAGAAGTGCTAGAAATAACTCCAGATTGAACTGTTAATGTACCGCTACAGGCAGCTGTTTTACCACTACAATTTCCAGAGCTTGCAGATACCGATATGTTAGAGTATGTATCTCCCACAAGATTACCCCAATTCGGTGCACCAGTCCAACTAAGACCGCTGCTAACATTTGTTGTTGTGCTGTTGCTGCCATTGCAAGTCACTGTCGGTGCGGTTATTGCTGTGCCTGCCGCACCTATTGTAGGTACACTAGCGCAAGTGAGCGTGTATGTTACAGGGGCGGCTACTGTTAATGTGCCGCTGCAAGTGGCAGATTTTCCGCTACAATTTCCAGAACTTGTAGATACAGATACGCCACTATACGTACCTGCCACAGGATTATTCCAACTTGGTGCACCTGTCCAACTAAGACTGCTGCTAACAGGTGTTGTTATGCTGTTACTACCATTGCAAGTCACTGTCGGCGCGGTTATTGCCGTGCCTGCCGTGCCTGTTGAAGGTACACTAGCACAAGTGAGCGTGTATGTTACAGGGGCGGCTACTGTTAATGTTCCGCTACAAGTAGCTGTTTTGCCACTACAGTTTCCAGAGCCTGCATATACAGATACGCCACTATACGTACCTGCCACAGGATTATTCCAACTTGGCGCACCAGTCCAGCTAAGACCGCTGCTAACAGTTGTTGTTGTGCTGTTGCTACCATTGCAAGTCACTGTCGGCGCGGTTATTGCTGTGCCTGCCGTGCCTGAGGTAGGTACGCTAGCACAATCTAGCGTGTATGTTACTATGCTAGAACTGCTAATTGGCGCAATAGACGAACTGCTCGGTTTTGAGCTTGACGAAGGATAAGGATACGTATAACTTGACGAAGGATACGCATAACTTGAACTTGACATCGCAGAACTTGAACTTGACACTACCGTTAATCTACCGCTGCAAGCAGCTGTTTTACCGCTACAATTTCCAGAGCTTGCAGATACAGATACGTTGCTGTATGTGCCTGCCGCAGGATTGCTCCAATTCGGCGCACCAGTCCAACTGAGACCGCTGCTAACAGTCGTGCCATCGCAAGTTACAGTTGGTGCGGTTATTGCCATACCTGCCGTACCTGCTGTAGGTACGGTAGCACAGGAGAGTACGGAAGCTACTGTCAATGTTCCGCAGCTTGCGGTTTGCTGCTTACCCCCGCAATTTGCCGTAGCCGATACATTGTATGTGCCAGCCGCAGGATTATTCCAACTCGGCGCACCAGCCCAGCCAATGCCGCTGGTAACCGTGTTGATTCCACATCTAACCGTCGGTTGCGTTACAGCAGTGCCTGTTGCTCCAGTCATTGGCATGCCTGTGCAAGTAAGCTCATCAACTGAAGGTGCCTCGCCTACAGTTAATGTGCCGCCACAGTTGGCAGTTTTGCCGTTGCATTCTCCGTAGCTTGTAGATACAGATACTCCGCTGTAAGTACCTGCCACAGGATTGCTCCAATTCGGTGCCCCAGCCCAGTTGAGAACGCTGCTGGGAACATTTGTGCCATTGCAAGTCACTGTCGGCGGTGTTATTGTTGCGCCTGCAATGCCTGTTGAAGGCACGGCAGAGCAAGCTAGCACGGAGCCTACCGTTAACGTGCCGCTACATTTGGCAGTTTCGCCGCTGCAATTTCCAGAGCTTGCCGATACGGATATGTCGCTGTATGTGCCTGCCATAGGATTGCCCCAATTCGGCGCACCTGCCCAATCAAGACCGCTGCTAACTGTTTTGCCATCGCAAGTCACAGTCGGCGCGGTTACTGCCGTGCCTGCCGTGCCTGATGGAGGCACCAAACCGCAAGACAGCACGGGTGTTATTGTTAATTTGCCGCAACTTGCTGTTTTGTTGCTTCCGCCGCAACTTGCCGTAGCCGATACATTGTATGTGGAAGCAGCAGGATTAACCCAATTCGGTGCATTTGCCCAAGCAATGCCGCTGGTAACCGTGTTGATTCCGCATCTGACCGTTGGCTGCATTATAGCCGTGCCTGCGACCCCAGTCATTGGCATACCCGTGCAAGTAAGCTCATCGGCAGAAGGTGCAGCTATCACTGTCAATGTGCCACTGCATCTTGCGGTTTTGCCATTGCATTCTCCGTAGCTTGATATTACCGATATGTTGCTATATTTGCCTATCGCAGGATTATTCCAATTCGGTGCCCCTTCCCAATCAAGACCGTAGCCAACTACCATGCCATTGCAGGTCACTACCGGCGGGATTATCGTTGTGCCTGCAATGCCTGTTGAAGGCACGGCAGCGCAAGCAAGCGTGTGTATTGCCGAGCTGGAACTGCTTTGCTTAGAGCTTGATGAACCCCCACGGTAATACCTGCTCTCCCTATCATCAGGATTATCGCGTTCACCTTCCGCGCAGGTCACAAAAAGCAAAGCGGCAAGAATAAAAAATCTTAAAACCATATATGTACCCCTATCCCCGAAGCCAAAGCCACTCCGCCTGCGATATAACAAATATTCCTCGCGCTGCGATTGTTTTCCACATCTTTCCAAGCATCGTTGTAATGCGACTGAGGTTGCCCACGCTTGCCGTATCTGTCCAATGCTTTCTGCATATTTGCGTTTGCCACTAATCCAGCAGTGACAAGTGCCACCCCTGCAATATCCAATGCAAAAGCTACCTTGGCATAGCTTTTCTCGGCTGGCTTCGCTTGCTCATAGACCATTGTGTTAGTTATGCTAGGCTTTGGCTTTAGCCTCATTGCTATGAATTGGCTGTTCGCATTTATGAAAACGGTGGTGTCTGCCGTCTCGTAACGCTCCAATGCGGCTATAATATGGACATTGCCCTCGCGAAGCTCCGTTTTGCAGGGCGTTTGGAGACAGCTCCAGATATTCCCCCCATTGAAGCTCAAAATCGCGCCGGAAGGCTCGGTGACTAGATTAATCAGGTGCATCTTCTGGCTCTCAATCTTCGTAAACAGAGCGGGTGCCTTCTCGTCTATTATGGCTACAAAACCCTGTGCGTCTTTGGAATTGCCGTTGAAAGAACCCACCAATACGCCGCTATTGGTGTTGTAAAGCTCAAAGTTTATTGAAAACAGCTCCCCGAACTTCCTTATCCGCCCCTGCGCGACATAATCCGCACTTACCATTCTGCCAAGCTCCGCAAGGCAGCTGGATTCATTGCACACTTTTACGAGTCTTTCCTGCGAGCCTAGAAAGGCAACTATGCTCTCCGTGGTCATAATGCCGTAGAGCGATTTAGGCAAAACATCGGCAGCTATCTCGCGCAGCCTATCCGTGAGATAAGCCCCCTCGGAAATACTGATGGAATCGCTATCATCCAAAGTGTTGAGTATAGCTACTCTCTCCTGCTGCCCATAGGCGGCGAATGTGCATAACAATAATATGTTAGCGAATAGAGGGGCAAATATATTATTCATTTAGTGTGTAAACTAGAAAATTATCTGCCAATTCTATGTGTTGCTCTTGGAGCAGGAGTTGATTGGTGGGCAGCATGGCTTACAGATGATGAAATTGCAGAATTAGTGGAAACTTATGGTGTTTCTTATGATGATGGGACTAAAAGCGGTAAAAACGGTGACGGTGTTAACGGTTCTGAAAATACTGGTGGTTGCGGAAAATAAAATTTAATTTTCTATATTAACCCTGCCTTTTCAGGGCAATCTTGTGAAAGTCAAGAGCAGTCCCGCTACCGTAACTACATTGTAGAAGCCGGAAAACCTGCCTAGGTGCAGAATGCCATAAGGCATTTTGCAACAATGTTCCGAGGTAGAACCATGACCCAAAGAACCTCTTTGGCTGCGTTTAGACGCTCCATTTTCACGCTTGCACTTTCACTTGCTTTTTTTGCCTGCTCAGATGATAAAGATAATGGCAACAACGAAAAAATAGAAGGCGAGTCGCTTTTGCTCAATTTCACAAGCGATTACACAACTGGCGAGCTTCGCTGGATGCATCCCGATTCTGCAAGACTTTCAGAGGGTGCTTTGTCTTTTCACCAAGATTCAAAAGTATCAACTGCCGATGGAAATATATTCATTTTGAGCAGTTACCCAGGTACCTTGGCTTGCCTTTCACCGCAAAGCATTGGCGATAAAAGCGCAATAAAAGAGAAAAGGCTTGATACAGACAACCCTTACGAAGCCACAGCCATAGGCAGCAAAGGCTACATTGCCTTGAACGATGCAGATTCCATTCAGGTTTTTAACGTAAGCACTTGCACTCCAAGCGAAAAAATAGGGTTGCCAACTCTAGAGGAAAATGCCCCTACAAACGCCTCTACCATTAAAGCGAGCGGCGATACTTTGCTACTCACTCTGCAAAGGCTTGAAAATTGGGCAGCGACAAAACCTGGGCTTTTGGTTCGCATAAACGCAAGAACAAAAACCCTCATAGATACAATACAACTGAACTTCCATAATCCTAAATCAAGCGTTTTGAGCAAGGGAAAACTCTATGTATCTTCGCAAAAATACAATGATGATTATTCCATTGACTTGGAGAAAAGCGGAGTTGAGGTTGTGGATTTGGCAAAAGGAACTTCAGAGGTTTTGGCAACGGGCACAGAGCTTGGTGGTGGGGCTAACGACATTGCTTTGGATGAAGCACTCCAAATTCTGTATGTGAGTGTTTATGTGTATTATGGTCTTGCTCCTGTGAGACCAGTAAATTTGAAAAACAAAGCGATAGGGTTTCCATTGGAAGATATAGAAGATTCCTTTGCTGGTATTGTTTTTGACTATAAAAGCAAAAAACTATTCATAGCAGATGCAAGTGGCTTAAAATTTTACGACCCATCGAAAATCTACCCAACTATTCCCATTGACGAAGGTGAAAATGCTTTGCCGCCTTATTCACTAGCCATTGTAAATTTCTAGATTCAAAGGTATGCTTTCTCCTTTATACATTCAGATTCTAGCGGCATTGCTGTTTTGCATTGGCATTGCCACGGTTATTTCCAAAAGGAACATATTTTTTGCCTTTATGGGGCTGGAGCTTGCGGTGAATGCTGCAAACCTCAGTTTTATTGGATTCTCTAAAACCTTGCCCACGCTTCAAAGCGTAGCTGGGCAAATAGTGCCTATATTTGTTATAGCTGTTGCCGCTGCGGAGGCTTGCATTGGGCTTGCCATAGTGGTTCTTATTTTCCGAAATCAAGAGACAATAGACTCAGACGAATACTCGCAGATGCAAGGTTAAAATTCAAGGAGCAAATAAATATGTCTGGACATTCAAAGTGGGCTACCATTAAACGCAAAAAAGCAAAAACAGATGTTGGCAGGGCAACAGCTTGGAATAAATTGATAAAAGAAATTTCCGTTGCCGCAAAAATGGGCGGCGGAAATCCAGATGCCAACCCTCGCCTTAGAACAGCAATACTAAAAGCCAAGGGGCAAAGCTTGCCCGCAAAAAACATAGAGAGCGCAATAGCCAAAGGCATAGGCGGAAATTCCGGCGCAAATATGGAAGAGCCTATGTACGAGGGCTATGGCCCCGCGGGTTGCGCAATTCTTGTGCAGTGCCTAACCGATAACCGCACACGCTCCGTTGCAGACATAAGAAACATATTCAGCAAGAACGGCGGGAACATGGGCACCGAAGGCTCTGTAAGCTGGAATTTCAAAAAGAAAGGGATTGTGGTTGTGGACGCTTCTGCTTGCCCCGAAGACAAAATTATGGATTTGGTTTTGGAAGCTGGCGCAAACGACCTTGCAACCGAAGACGGGGTTTACGAAATTGAAACAACACCAGAAACTTTTGAGGCTGTTACCAAGGCTTTGGAAAACGCAAAAATAGAAATGCTCTCGGCAGAAATAACCTACGCCGCCGAGAACACCGTTAAGCTAGAAGGCGAAGATGCCCAGAAGCTGCTCAAAATGATAGATAAACTAGAAGACAACGAAGATGTGCAAGATGTTTATCACAACGCAGAGCTGCCAGAGGAATAGGCTTTTTATTTATTCTCCTTTGCCATTTTTTTCAATTTAGATGCGTTCATAGCTTTGTCTGCAACGGATATTTTGTCGACGAATAAAACCCCGTTCAAATGGTCTTGTTCGTGCTGGGCACAGCGGGCAAATTTGCCGGTTATGTTTTGCAGAACAACTTTATCGCCTTTTTCATTTGTGTAAGTTAAGCGCACCTTGCCGGGCCTTGAAACGTTTGCCCAAACATCGGGCACGGAAAGGCAGCCTTCTTCGTCTGTTTCCACGGGATTCTCGCTTTCTTCGGGCACAACTTCTGGGTTGAAAAGGATTATGGGTCTGCGTTCCTCTTCTTCTTTTGAGAGGTCTATAACAACAAGACGAATGTTTTTGCCAACTTGGGGCGCAGCCAAGCCAACTCCGTTAGCTTTGTACATTGTTTCAAGCATATTATTTGCCAATTCCACAAGTTCAGGGGTTATTTCCTCAACTGGTTCGGCTTTTTTTCTCAAAATTGGAGAACCATAAATGCTAATCGGAAGAATCACTTACTATCGGCCTCGTGTTTTTTTTCTGAATCGGGTTCCAAGAGTTTAACAATAGCTGCTTTTTCAAAATCAATTTTTGTATCGCCTGTTTTTATGCTGACAAAACGCTCGTCTATGTGAGCAACTACGCCTACAATGCCTGCCGCCGTCAGAACTTTATCGCCTTTTTTAAGGGAATTGCGCATTTGCTCTGTTTTTTTGCCCTCTTTTTGTTTTGGAAGTATAAAAAATATATACATCACAACAAACATGAGCAAAATGGGCATAAAAGAACCGAACATAGAAGGTTGCTGCTCCGGTGCCTCTTGAGCCATTGCAAATACCGGCAGCGTTAATGAGATTGCTATTAATTTTTCCATAAAGAGAATATAGAAATTTTAGCTGTTGTATCTTCTTCTTTTGATTCCAAGTTCCATGCGTTCTTTAGCAATTATTCTATCGCTTATTCTATCGTGTCTGTGTTGAAAGCCTATTATCCCAATTACGCACCCAATGGCCATTAAACTCCCCAGGAATATCATATCTATTACTATAACGAAATCTTTGGAAAATACCAAGCGAAGCATAGGAATCTTGATGCCCCAAACAATTATGCCTACACCGATAAGCCCAAGGAACCCAATTAAAAATTGATAACTGCGCATTATTTCAAGTTTTTTCTCGTCTGGTAATTCTTCTTTTTGTTTTTTTGCTTTTTTTTTCCTTCTCTTCTTCTCTTTCTCTTCTTCAAGTCCTTTAATAATTTTTAAACGCTTCAAAGCCTCCTCTTCGGCGGCCATCTGCGCGCGAACACGCTTCATGTGTTCGTACTGTACCTTGCCTTTGTCTGGTACTTCTTCTTCATCTTCATCAATAAATGATCTCACAAGATAAATATAGTAAAATTATTACCCATTCAACTCTTTTCGCACTTCCTTCCAATAAGGAAAGTGCTTTGCTATAACGGCGTAAAACTTTTCGGAGTGGTTTGCTTCTATTAAATGTGCGAGTTCGTGGGCTACTACGTATTCTATGCATCGGAGTGGTTTTTTTATTAAGCCTGTGCTGAAAGTTATCTCTCTGGTTTTCATTTTGCAATTTCCCCATTGGGTTTTCATTTTGCGCAATTTCCAGTCTTTTGCCTTGACCCCAAGCCTAAATTCCCATTGGGGGAGCAAATTTGAGATGATTTTTTTGAGTTTTTCCATTTCTGCTTTTGAAATTTCCTGCTCCTGCCTCAGGGCAGGAGGCGGGTTTTCCTTTATTTTTTCCATTGTCCTTTTTAGCCACTCATAATTTTTGCTCAAAAAATCAATCGCGAATTTTTCGCTTGCGTAATAAGGAATGGTTAAATGTGCCTGTAAATCCTTCTGCGAAAAGTAAAGCCTAATACTGCGCACCCTTTTGCGCTCTGCCAGCACCTGCAATCCGCCAATTTTGAATGTTTTTTTAGTGAGCATTTAGAGTAAATATAGCAAGATTTATGATTTTTATTTGAAAAATAACGCTATTGCGGTAGTTATTATCATAATAAGAATACTTGTGATTGAAATTATAACCAATTGCTTATGTCTTTTCTTCAAAATCTCTATTTCTTTTTGCTTCATTTCTATTTCGTTTTGTTTTTTGTCTCTCAATTTATTAAGGTCAGGCTGGCAACAAATCAATTCTTGAAAAATATCCCTTATTGTAAGAAAATGCTTATAACAGGCCTCTGCTCTAACTTTTCTCTCTTCATTAGATACAGATATTAAAAATTTTCTTGATTCCTCTGCTTTAAGCATTTTTTCAGAATATTCATTGATAATTTCAGGTAGAATTTCTCCACCATACATATCTCTGAAATCCATTATACCTCTCATACAAAACAATATTCCGTGTCTTGCCGCGTCAAATAAAGCTCTTTTAGAATGCTCCGTTACTTCTGAAAATTCTCTTTCAGAATCTTCTCCCTCTTTTCCTTCTATGTATAAATTTAACCAACGGGCCAAATGCCAGCCTGCATATCTCAATTGGGATATTGCAGGTATTACTTCTTTCTTTGTAACGCTTTTTACATCTTGGATAATTTTATCGGCTTGCTCAAAATCATCACATAAAGCCTTAACGCGCTCTTTTTTGTCATTCATAAAAAACCTTTATGAAACAAAGCTATAATTTTTGAATTTTTCTTCTTCGGCAATCAAATCTTCCTCTGTTACATAACAGCCTTCTTGGAGTTCTACACTGCCAGTAGAATAAAGCCTAGTTAGAGAATCATTGATAGCTGGAAAGTTATTCCGGATGTCTCTATTTAAATATGTCGTATTCATAAGATAAAATATAGATATTTTTTTTTCAGTTTTTCCTAAAAACCCGCATTACCCGTGATATTCCTCACACTAAAACCCAAAAAATTCTCAATCTCTTCACATTTTTGTCATTTTTTTGTATATTTTGTGCAAGTAATTTGGAGGTTTTATGAACAAACTGGCGTGCGGAATAGTTGCACTTGGGCTTATGGCTGGTAGCCTATTCGCAGCGGACAGCTATTACATCTTTTCTGTTTCTAATGGTAATAAAGTAGCTTGGGGAGCTGAAAATTATGTGTTTGGTTATACGTATGGGACAGTTACGCTTGATAATCCTGCAAATCCTTATTCCGAAGGAAGTAAAGATTTTGTCAACGAAGGTGTGGGGAAGATAATAAATGCTTCAATATCAGCAAGTAGCGGTGTATTTATTGGTGTTAAAAAATTAGGTGAAGGTGCTGCAAATGACAAATCCATTACGGACTGTACGCAGGGTTTTTCTTATTGGTATAAAGGTGGTGCTCATGATGTCAATTTAGAATATGGTGAATCTAATTGTACTGGCACTGTTAAATGGAATAATAAATGGCGAGCTTCTGTACCTGCCTCACCTAACTGGAACAAAAAAACCATATCGCTTAGCGATCTTGTTCAAGTCACAGCAGCTAATGGATGCAATAAAACTTCAGTAGATTTGAGTATTGCTGAACAACTTGTTTGGGGTACGGAAACAGCAGCAGCAACAGCTACTAGTTACAATCTGATGATAGGAAATGTAGCTTGTTTGGTAAGTGGTGCAATGACGGGTGATGTGGCCCCTACTGCGGGTTTTGCTTGGGCAGCAGCAGCAGAAGATATATGCACAGGTAAGTATTGTAAATGGGAAACTTGTGGAGTTATCAGTACGGATAAGAGTGGTGCTGGAGGCACTGTAACCGCTACTTGCGAGGCCGCAATCGCAAATTGTGCAGCTAACAGCCCCAGCAAAACTGTATATTCCAATCCTGCTTGCACTGCTCCTATCGTCTTACCAAGCTCTTCCAGCACTGCCGCATCCAGCTCGTCTGGCACTAGCTCCTCTAGCAACGGCGACTCCAGCTCGTCTGGCACTGCCACCTCTAGCCCTTCGGGTGATACATCCAGCTCATCTGGCACTGCCACTTCCAGTCCTTCGGGCACCTCAAGTTCTTCTAGCGGCGAAACCGACCCAATCATATCCTACAACAGGGCACCTGTAGTTGGTTTGAGTGTGGTTAATTTTGCTCGCAACCTGCGCATAGCTTCTGACAAAAATGCTACAATATATTTGTTTGATATAAACGGCAAACAGGTGTTGAGCCAGAAGGTGTTGAAAGGAACTACCACCATTAGCTTGGGAAAGCAGAAAGTGGGCGTTTATTACGCAGTGGCAAAGTCCGATTCGCAGAAACAGATAGTTAAAATTGTGTTGAAGTGAAAAATATAACTAAAATAGATGCTGCTCTCTTTTTTAAAATTGAAAAGCATCTTATAGAAAGTGGAATAGGCGAAGATAAAGATAGCTTTGAGACGATAAAAAAAAGATTAATAAAACCTCCCGCCTTAAATGCGGGAGAATATGCCGAAGAATGCATATATGTCATTTTGGCGGGAGGTTTTAGACAAAAAATCGCTAAGAAAAAATTTTTGGAAATAATGAGTTATATACATAACGGGGGGGAAATTTGTGAAAAAAATTTGCTCAAAATTTTTGGGAATGTGAATAAGATAAGAGCCATAATTAAAATTTGGAACAACAGGGAAAATTTCAGAGACGGATTTTACAAACTAAAAACAGAAGATGAAAAATTAAATTACTTGGGCAAATTGCCGCACATAGGCGAGATAACAAAAAACCACCTTGCGCGAAATTTGGGCATCAACAAAGTTAAATACGATGTATGGATTCAACGGCTCGCAATAGCTCTCTACAAATCAAATTTGAAAGAGGGTTTTCCTTTGAACGAAGAGGTGAAAATTCTCTGCGATAAAATGTTTGCGCAAATAGAAAAAGCGACAAAACTCAACAAAGGCTATATAGACGTGGTTCTTTGGAAAGCCTGCCAAACGGGAATTTTAAAGTTTCTATATTCCTCACTGACCTTGGGGATATAGCTCAGTTGGTAGAGCGACGCGTTCGCAATGCGTAGGCCAGGGGTTCGAATCCCCTTATCTCCATTATGCCTGAACCTTGGTTGATATTGCGTGTTCCTGAAGGTTCCGTGTTTTTGTACGCGATGCCTTTGGGCGAGCATTTGAAAAAATGGCCATTGAAAGTTTTGGGGCAAATTTTAAAGCAAGAAAAAATCCACATAACGATGAGTTCTTCTGGCAAGCCTTATTTGCCGCCCGGAATGGGTTTTGTGAATTGGAGCAATAGCAATGGCGAGTGCGTTTTGGCATATTCCGAGGAGTGCGATGTTGGAATAGATTTGGAGTTTTACAAAGAGAAAAATTTTGAAGCTCTTTCAAAAAGATTTTTTGCAGAGGGCGAAATTGCAAAGAAAGCAGAAACATTTTATCCCTTATGGACAAAAAAGGAAGCCTACTATAAGTGCATGGGTGGCGAATTTTTTTCCGTTTTAAAAAGCAGCTCGTATCCAAATGCGAAAATATGGAACTTGCAAGGTTTATATAAAGAAAAGCACGAAATTGCGCTTTGTGTGCGAAGCGGGCTAATTAACTTCAATGCCGTTTTTCTTGAGGACGGAGTCTAACATAGTTATACATTCCGCGTAGGCTTTTGCCTCCCAGTGAAGCTCTTGGTCTTTTGCATTTTCTAATTGAAGAACAAGGTTACCCCTAAATTTTTTTATATCTGCATCTAACATATATTTATCTCCAAACTATAAAGAATATAGAATAAAACTTTTGCTACTTTATTCAAAATGCAAAATAAAATAGAGGTAATGGCACCGGCGGGTTCTTATGAGTCTCTTATGGCGGCTATAAATGCGGGGGCGAATTCGGTTTATTTTGGCGCGGAAAATTTGAATATGAGGGCTAGAAATTCAAATAATTTCAGTTTGGAAGATTTGGCAAAAATAAGCAATATTTGCAAAGAAAAAAATGTGAAATGTTATTTGACCTTGAACACCGTGATTTACGATAACGAAATGGAGCAAATGCGGCGAATAGTTGATGCGGCGGCGGTGAACGGAATAAACGCGATAATAGCCTCTGATATGGCGGTTTTAAGCTATGCGCGCAAAAAAGGAATTGAGCTACACGCCTCAACTCAGCTCAATATTTCAAACATAGAAGCGGTGGAATTTTTTTCCGCTTTTTGCGATGTTATGGTGCTGGCTCGCGAACTTACAATCTCCCAAGTTGCGGATATAATCAAGGAAATTGAAAAGCGGCAAATAAAGGGGCCTTCTGGAAATTTGGTGAAAATTGAGATTTTTTGCCACGGCGCGCTTTGCATGGCAATTTCTGGCAAATGCTATTTGAGCCTGCACCACTACAATCATTCCGCAAACCGAGGCGATTGTTTTCAGGTTTGCAGGCGATGCTATTCGGTGAAAGATTTGGAAACAAGCGAAGAACTTGAAATAGACAACCAATATATAATGTCGCCAAAGGATTTATGCACCATTGAATTTTTGGCTCAGATTATAGAAGCAGGCGTTAGCATCCTTAAAATTGAAGGCAGGGCGCGTGCGCCCGAATATGTTAAAACAACGGTTGAGTGCTACAAGCAAGCCGTGGATAGTCACTTTGCTGGAACCTTGACGGAAGAAAAAGCAAAGAGCTTGCGAGAGAGGCTTGGAACCGTTTTCAACAGGGGTTTTTGGAATGGCTATTACCTGGGGCAGAGGCTCGGAGAGTGGTCTGATGTTCACGGAACAAAAGCCCTCACCTCAAAGGTCTATCTGGGAAAGGTCACAAACTACTTTTCAAACATAAAAGTAGCGGAAATTCTGTTTGAAACAGGAGAAGAACTCCATTTGGGCGAAGATATACTGATAATAGGCTCCACCACAGGGGTTTTGGAGCAAAAAGCAGAGGAATTAAGAGAAGAAGGCGGAAAAAGCGTTTCGCAAGTCAAAAAGGGCTGCTTATTTTCAATTCCGGTTAAGGAGCTTGTGAGGCGAGGTGATAAGCTGTATAAGCTCATTCTCCGGCAGCACTTATAGGCATTGCGCAATTTCCCTGAAATTCGGCGTTTTCGTTTATCACAATTTGGCGGGTTTTTATGTCGCCAACGAAACAGGAGCGGCTTTCCAGTGTCATTAGGCCATCGCACTCTATGTTGCCTTGGATTCTGCCGGCTACGGTTGCGGCATTTGCCTTTATTTCGCCTTTAATTTTACCAGTTTGCTCAACTATAAGTGTGCCTCTTGTGTTTATTTTGCCAACGACAGAGCCGGCTATGCGGATATCGTTCTCCAAATCTATGGTACCTTCTATCACGGTAGAAGTGCTTAAATGCGTAAGCTCGCTGCTGGACTTTGAAGACATATTTAAAACCTCTCAGAAAATTCAAAGATAATATAGTAAATTTCTATTATTCTTTATATAGGCATAACCAACCATAGGAGACCAATATGAGCCACGCACAACATTTTCAGCCGAATACAACAGATGAGGCTATAGAATTCTTAAAAAGTGAAGGCTATGAAGTTTTCGCTATCGCTGAAAATGAAATATCCAAAAACATCATTATTACATCTGGAGGCAGTATAAAAGTTGTAGGGTTGTATGTGCACACCAGTTTTAAAACGGTTGATACTTTCGGCATAGAAAACGATAGAATAGTATCTTTAAAACACAAAGCTCATTCTAATCAAGTCCCCAAACTTCTAATTGAAGCTGTTAATCATTACCTGCCAGCTCCTAACAGAGATTTAGAGAATAATAAGCCCCCGTTTAGTTTAATGGATTTTTTGAACGATTCTCATAAATACACCCCGAAACTGGCAGAACTGAGCAGATGGGAACAGGATTATTTAGCCATAAAATTGCTGAAATACATAAAAAAACACGACAAGAAAGACGACCCAATTATCAATTATGCCAAAAGCATAGATGATTTCTTGGTTACGATAAATATCATAACAGCGAACTCTTTTTACCAAGTTTTGTTTGACAACATCAATTCTTGGGGCAATCATTTTCACAGCAAGCTCCACAGTTCATTGGAGCGAAGAGCCAATACATGGAAAAAATTAGACCTAATCAACACAAGCAAGCAAGGCAAAGACGTTTTCAAATCGTACATACGCAATGTGGTGAATACAAAATTCAATAAGCAACTTGGTTCTGTTGAAGAAGATTAGTTTTTTCTATATTTTTCATTATGAGAGCAATATCCTTAACCAGCACCCTGCTTTTTTGCGGACTTCTTATACTAATAGGTTGCGGCGAAGTTGAACCGTTTGAAGATGAACGGAGCAGCAGTTCTGGCAAATTGAACAGCAGCAGCTCCGTGGAACCCAGCAGCAGCTCTGGCAGCCAAAGCAGTAGCTCTGAAGAATCAAGCAGCAGTTCCTCTGAAGAACCCAGCAGCTCCAGCAAATCAAGCAGCAGCTCCTTTGAAGAACCGAGCAGCAGCTCCGAGGAATCAAGTAGCAGTTCTGAGGTATCCAGCAGCAGTTCCGAGGAATCAAGTAGCAGTTCTGAGGTATCCAGCAGTAGCACCGAGGAAGAACCGAGCAGCAGTTCCGAGGAATCAAGTAGCAGTTCTGATGAATAGCAGTTTTAAATAAAAAAGTTCAAGGGTTTTTAAACCCTTGAACCTAAGCAAGTCAATCAGCTAGTTATCTTTTCAAGTTTACCAGTTCTTCTAGCATTGTGTCGCTAACCGTTATCACGCGGCTGTTTGCCTGATAGCCTCTTTGGGTGGTTATCATGTTGGTGAATTCAGCAGACAAGTCAACGTTGGACATTTCAACCGCGCCAGGTTTTACCTTAGAGGAGCTTTGCGTTATTGGGAGGCCCCAAACCGGATCGCCGGAGTTGGCAGAGGTTGTGTAAATGCTATCGCTCAAGTCTAGCAAGCCGCCTGGGTTTGCAAAGTCAATCATCATTATCTGGGCTATTGTGCGGTTTGTTCCGTTTGAGAACGTGCCTTCTATTAGTCCATATTCATCTATGGTGACTTCTATCAAGTTGCCTGTTGTGTAGCCGTCTTGAGATACAATATTTATTGTTGAAGGGCCAGCAAACTGCGTTATGCCTCTAAAGTCGCCAGGGCCGCCAACATTCAAAGTTATGTTCATCATATTGGAGCCATTGTGCGGGTCAACTTGCAGCGTAGAGCCGCCGTTGTCAAATATCCAAGCGCTAACTGTGCCATCTTGCCCAAAGGTAACCTTGCCCGAACCGCTGCCCGGAAGTATGTCCTCTTTGCCCGCAAAGCTGGCTTTCCATTCCCACTCACCCGCTCTGCCTGTATGCACAAAGTTGATTGTGAGCACGTGTTCTGCACCGGATTCGTCATATACGCTCATTACGGCAGGGAACACTCCAACGTCTTCGGCTTTTCTTTTTTCGGTGAAGCCCATTGCGGCGTTGAAGAATGTTGGTGCCACTTTGTCTGAGTTTGAATTGACTGCGCGAGTTGACATATTATTTATGGAGAAATCTTTGCCTTTGGCTCCGCGAATTACAATGGCACCTGGAGGAATACCGTCATCTGTTCCAATTGGGTTCATGCCAACGCTCATAAGATGATTTCCGTCTCGGTCTATATAATTCGCCGGCAGTTTGAAGTCGTTTCGCATCTTTGCCAGAAGGTCATCTAGAAGGGTTGCCCCTTTTAACTTCCCCGAAAAATAAGTGTCGCCATTGATTTGTGTAATGCGCCCAGACTGGATGTCAGTTATAACAACAGCTCCTGAACCTGGAGCTCCTATAGAGCCTACAGTTGCAACTGATGGCTGTGGATCACGACCACCAGAACCTGGACCAGGAGCGGTAGGAGGCGTATTAGTGGCAGACAGATATTCAGTGACTCTTTCTGAAAAATTATGGTAAGTGTGCGTGGTCGTTATCTGAGTCTGTGACCAGTCGTAAACACGTTCCGCCCATTCATTGTATTTTTTTAACTCTGCTAGTTGGTCACTATCGAAATCATTGCTGCTAAAAGTCTTTAGCGTGATTTCTTTAATGCTACCATCTTTGTTAAAAACATAAGTTAAGCCAGTTGAACCAATAACCTCCGTTGTGGCAGCACCCACCGCACCAACTCCACTTGGAACGTGCCCAAACGGTGATTTTGTTGCTTCGGTGAAACTAGAATTAGTACGCAACATATAATTAGCATAAGCCATTTCTTTATCCGCAAAAGAAGAAGAAGTGGTTACTGGCCATTTTTCAAAAGAACCGGGAGCAGGATGCGCACCGGTAACGGTGCCATATCTGCTTTGATAAGTAGTTAAACCAACATTAGTATCATTCAAGCTAGAGGCTGCCCATTTATTGACATCTGCTAACCATTTATCGTAATCATTCCTCTCTTTAATGCTTGCTGCATCTGTGATAAAAACAGGTTGTCTGGGAGAAACAGATACATCCCAAGCACCTTGCGGGTAAAATTTAATAGGGTCTGATTTTCCATCTTCAATGGAAGTTTTGCCAACCGAGCCAAAAATGTCAATGGGGTCGCCAGCATCAAGACCTGGGTATAACCTATTTCCATTGGCATCTCTTAAATTATACATATAATCAAACTGTTCCGCAGGGCGCAATAGAACATCTGTTTTTACCACATTTGGATCCACATTATCTGGATAATTTCCGATTTGCGGACCTATATGGGCACCGAAATAAAAGGCTTTGTTCAAATAAGAATTGCTAAGAGGATTGCTGGATGTTATTTGCAAATTGAAAATTTGCGGAGCCTCAAAATTAGTGGCTCTGTATGAAAGCATAAGTGGGTCATATACCACGCTAAATGAGCCATCTTCATTTATTGTAACATCGTGGTTTGCATCGTGAACCGTGCCAGAAGGGTCTTCGTATGTAACATTCTTGCCATTTTTATCGTGGTTTAGCGCATACTTAATAGCATCTTTTAAATCATCTATAGTCCAAACAGTGGTAGGTTGACCCAAAGCGGTCATTGGCCCTGCCTGTTCGCTAACTTTAATTATAAGTTCACTGAAAGCTGGTGTTCCCGCCGTGAAGGATGCTTGGTCGTACCAAGAAATTGTCAATGAATCATTCTCCTTTATATTCAAAGACTGCCCCCTGCTATTATACAAAGCATTAAGAGCAGTCGTCTCGCGACCAGGGTCATTCTCAGTATGGCTTCCAGCAACTCTCGCCACATCTGCCGGATGCAACATTCTCTGGCTATATGTAATAGAACCTTTTGCATCTGCCTCAGAATCCAAGTTTCTGGCTAGAACAACCTCAGTGGTCTCCTTTGCCGGAGCCTGCTGGCTCAGAGGTATTTGTAAATTGCCAATAGCGGTTCCTGGAGGGAAGTTTCCAAAGGAATCTGCCATTCTGCCCTGAAGCACAAAGCCGTTTGTGGGCAAAATAATATAGCCTTCCGAATCTAATTGGAAGGCTCCGTTTCTCGTATAATATGTGCCACTGCCATCGCTAACGCCAAAAAAGGCGTTTCCTTCAATGGCAAGGTCAAAAATCCTGCCGGTATTCTGCAAGTTGCCTTGCCCTGTCATAACATCTATAGAGCCAACTGCCACGCCCAAGCCAACCTGCATCGGGTTAGTTCCACCCGCCTTGCTCTCGGTTCGGCTTGCGCCTTTAATTAGCTGGTTAAAACTCTCTTCAAAAGTCACTCTGCGACCCTTAAAGCCAACGGTGTTGACGTTGGAGATGTTATTACCTATAACATCCATGCGCACTTGGTGGTTCATCAATCCGGTTACACCAGAATTTAGAGATCTTAGCATTTTTGGCTCCTTGCTTATTTTGATACCATTTCTCAGGTTCTAGAGAGCAAAAATCGTGCCAGATTGGAAATTATTTTTTAAATTACACTAATATATATATGGTTTCTGTTCTAATGCCGAGTTATAACCACGCTCCTTTTGTGGAAGAGGCGGTGCGGTCTGCTATGGGGCAGAAAGGGGTGGAGTTTGAGTTATTGGTGATAGATGATGGCAGTACGGACGAAAGTCCTAAAATTTTGCAAAAACTCTCGGAAGAACTAGGTTTTTACTTTCTTTCAAGGGAAAATAAGGGGATGGTTCCAACTTTGAATGAGTTGGCGGGCCTTGCAAAGGGGAAATATATCAGAACTTTAGCTTCAGACGATATTATGCCTGCCGGTTGTTTGAAAATGCAGTTTGATTATATGGAAGCAAATCCAGAGTCTCCAGTTTGCTTTGGGCAAATCAAGCGAATTTTCCCAAACGGGGAATTAGAAGAAAAGCCTTGGGCTCGGTATTTGAAAAATATGCCAAGCGTTTCGTTTGAAGACTTGTTTTTGTTCAAAAGGGAAATTCACGGTTGCTCAGAGTTTATTCGCTACAGTGCCTTTAGCAGCGTTGGCGGATATTCTCAAAAATTTAAAATAGAAGACTTGCCCTTATGGCTTGCCCTTTCTAGTAAATATGGAAATTTACCAATCATTCCAAATGTGGTTTGCCATTATCGCATTCATGCCAATGAAAAAAATATGCACAAACAAATTACATTTATCCACACTCAATTCTTGGAAATAATAGCCGAATACAAATCGCATAAATTGTACTGCAAATCTCTGCAAAGTTTAAAATCGGGCTGGTTTTCCTATTTGGCATATAGCAACAAAAAGGAGGCGTTTTTACGGCTGCCGGAATTTTTCTCTTTTTCTTGGGTATTTTTTCGCCGATTTCCTAAATTGTTTATACCGAGGTGCTTTTTAAAATATTAAAAAAAGTCTCTGAGGTTTTATTCCAATTATATTTTTTTGATATGCTCTGTTTTATTTCTTCAAAAGGGTAGTTTTCATCCGCAATAATTTCCATTAATCTTTTTTCCAATTCATCTGGTATATTGGGGTTAAACTGGTATTTGAAAAAATCAAAATCTGCCATTGCGGTTTGATTGGAACATAGAACCTTGCAACCGTTTATTCCTGCTTCTAGTGGTGGTATTCCAAAACCTTCAGCAAAAGACGGATAAACAAAGCAAGATGATTGCTGATAAAAAGCATTCAATTCTTCATTGCTTATATCTTGAAAAAAACGTATATGCTGCAAAATATGTTTTGGCACAATTTGCAAAAGCTCATTGTAACATTTATTTTCGCTTTTATCTTTTATTCGCCCTATAAAAACCAAATCATAATTTTCATATAATTTCAGTTTTATATAAGACTTCAATAGTGAAATATGATTTTTTCTCTTTTCAAAACGGCTGACAAAATGGATGTATTTGCGAAGAGAGTATTTTTTTTTCACATCAATATCAATTAAAGGGCTATCCATCACCGCATTTGGAGTTATGCCTATTTTATTTTCGGCTATAGAAAATTCTTTTGATATGCGTGTTTTTGAATACGGCGAAACAGTCAAAACAACATCAGATTTTTTTGCCGAATATTTAAACAAAAATTTGTAAAGCAACCTTTGAAATGTTGAAAAATATTTTCTGAAATGAATGAATAGAATATCGTGTATGGTAACTATATAGCGGCATTTTTTTATGGGAGGCACATAATATTGAAAATGGACAAAATCATAATCGCAGTTTTTAGTTTGCAAAGTATAGCCTAAAAGCATTTGCAGCATACGAGATTTGAATTTTGGTTTTATGAAATGTGCATTGCTTTGAGGAAAATAGGTATGTAGCTTTTTTTGTTCAGAAGCGCAAAATGTTACGCTTGCATTTTCGCTATTTATTAGGGCTGTATATAAACCATATATATATGAAGAAGTCCCTTGAAAACCACAATCAAAAACATAAGCATCTACAAGAATTTTCATATATTCTTCCTCTTCAATACTTCTAATAACAGGAACATTCTGTACTTAATCACATAAAAAATGGAATTTTGCCTATTATTGGTTTTGCTTACGGTATTTATATGCCGTCTGTATAAAACCAAGGGTTCTGAAACGTATGTAGAAGAAAATTTCATTTCCGATATTAAACTCAGCCAAAAATCATGCGTTAAAACATTTTTTGGAATTGGCAGAATAGAATTCTTGATATTTTTTGTAAATGCACATAAACAACCATAAGGTGCGCCCCTAGTAACTAGGGTTTTCAAAAAACCCTTTTTATATTTAATGTATTTACTCAATTTATATTGTTTTTCCAAATTTTCACCAACTATCCACGCATCACTTATCACTAGCCTATCTTTATCCAAAAATTTAATCATAGTTTTTATTTTTTCAGATAACCAAACATCATCTTGGTCGCTCAGAAAAATATAATCACCTTTGGCATAAAACAAGGCGTTTTCAAAATTTCGCGTGGCAAAATAAAATTTATCCGCAGTTTTTGAACTTAAAAAAAACGGAACTTTAATATTTTTTCTATTATGATTAAAAATTTTTATCCTTTTATCATTAAAAGATTCTAAAATTTTTATAGTATCATCAATAGAGCCATCATCAGAAACAACCAACTCATCTTCCTCTCCGAGCTGCAACAGAATAGATTCAACCTGTTCTGCTATATATTTCTCGCCGTTATATGTTGCCATGCAAACCGAAATCATATCATTAAATTAGAAATTTCTTTGTTATGAACCAAGAACCTGTTATTGATAGTATTTCTATGCTTTTGTTTTTAAATTTGTCATCTAAAGTTATGCTATTGGTTTTTAACATTTCTTCTATTTCTTTCTCTGAGTGAAACTCTATTTCTAAAAAATCGTGCCCAACATTTTTGAATAATTCTACAAACTGATCGTGTCTGGCTCTATTCGCATACATATATTGATTTCCAGCGTACTTTTCCCATTCTCTATCGCTATATCGCAAAAAGTTTATCCTAGATATATTTTTATCCGTATGCGAAAAATGGTCGCTATAATCAATAAAATTTATGAATAATCCATCTTCTGTGAGAATTCTATTGCCTTCTTCTAAAATATCGTGGAGAACATTTATCGGTATATGTTCATATACCGTATGCGACACGTGATAATGTATGCTTTTCTCTGGCAAATTAGTTGTTGCCGCATCGCCTGGCGCAATATATTCTATTTTGCATAATTCCAAAATATTTTTCTCATTATAATTTAACAATAAGTTAAATCTTTCTTTATCTAACAATTCACCGAATGCCTTTTCCATTTCATTTTTTTGATTTTTGCAAAAAAACAGCATATCTTTGATGAGTTCTTTCCTCATATATGGCTTTAAATCCGTAGTTACTATTTTCTCTGCCCCACATAGCCAAAGAGCCACGGGCAATAATGGTACTTGCCCTGTACCCACTTCAAAAAAATTTTTTCCTTTTATGCCAGGTCCATATTGATTCATTTTTTGCAACATTTTAAAACAATTAGAAAAAAAATGCTCCCAGGGATTGATATTTTTTCTTGACCTGCCAAGGTATCTCTGCATTTGAAAATACATTTTACGGGATAAAGTTTCTGGAAAACTTGCTATGCAATTTTGCATAAACGCCTTTATTTTCCAATTCATATAAGCACTCCTTTATATTTTACCATACCACGCCGCTGAATATTTCCGTTCTCCTTCCCTTGTATTCGCCGAAAATCAAATATTGCTTTGCGCCTATGCTCCATATTGAAAATGGCTTGAACAAAATTGCAACTCCATATTCTTGGTAATGCAAAGTGCTTTTAGGGTTTAAATACTTTTTATCAGTTGGATCTTCAGAAGTGTGAATGTCCTCCAATCGGCCACCAAACGCCGTGTCTTTTGCCACAGCGGAAACAGATAGGTCAAATCGTAAAAACTCTCCGTAATAAAACCCCATACGGCTGTAAAATTCTCTGGAATTTGGTCCTAAATCGGAGCCGAGCGAGTTCCCAAAATGAGAATAATCGTTGCTCGCACCTTTATGATGGGTATAGACCCAAGGTTCTATACGCGTGTATTCAAAATTGTAATCCCAGTTGAATATGCCAATTTTCGCGGAATCTATTGCCAAGCCAATAGATGCTGCCCATTTGTTTCCCCACCAGCTATCGTCAAAAAAAGAAGTTATGGTGTTTAAATCATCTATAAATAATTCCCCGTATATTTTAAACCTGTTAAACAATCCCCACGAAAAATCCGCAGACATTCCATTATTGTCTCTATCGCCTATATAACTTGCAGCAAAGAGGTATGGAACAAATGGCAGCACATATATAGGCTCCATAGAGCGATGCTCAGAAGGGCTTTCGCCATAGACTACGGTTTCCGTTAATCCAAAGTTAAAATTATCAGAGACATTAAAACCAAGCCTGTGGGCGTGCAGGTATTTTCTATAATCTTTCCAATTTTTTAACTGCATTGCGTGCTGAGAGTAAGAAACATAAGCTAAGTTTAAATCCCAGCCTATAAAAGGTGTTGGCACAGGTCTTTTTATGTAGGCGTAATCTGCAGTGTCTTGAATTGCACGCCAGTAAAAATCGCTTCCGCGTAAAGTCAGTTTGTTGTGCCTCGCAGGGCCATAAGATAAATAATCATAGCCAACGGATATTTTAAAATATGAAGTAGCTTGCCAATCGGTACGCGCTCTAAAAAAATCCCAGGTACGCCCTTTGTTGTTGTCAGTATCCTCATCAAGATGGGAATATGGATAACCCATATATGGTTCAAAATTGTGAAGTTGATATGTTAAGCCAGATGCCCTGTCTGTGTTAAGTTCAGCAAAAGCGTCAAAAGAAACATTTGGCGCAGCCAATCCATTTAAAAAAAGTCCTAAGGTTACTGAATTTTGAATTCTATAATTAGAATTTCCATAAAATTTTTCTATTTGAAGAGAATCTTTAGCAAATAATTTTAAATTCGCATATCTATCACCATCGGAAATTGAAAATTCAGCATATATCGGTAATGCACAGAAAAGAAAAATGATAAAAATTTTCATTCAAAGAATATAGAAATTTTTGATAATTCTAATAAAATATTTAAATTCATTTGTACGAAAAAAGAATATCAAATATATAAATGTAGAAACAAAAATTGAGACTAGACATTTAACTACAAAATTTTCTATGAAACTATTTATATAAAGGCTGATGACGCAAGCTATAAGCAAAACTAAAATTTGAATAAAATAAGATTTTGCGTAAGCTAGGTAGCTGCGGTTGAAAAGATGTTTATGAATTATATATGCCTCTGGGCAAATACAAACAAAAAGAATATTTGCAATAGAGCCAATCAGCACTCCAAGTATTTGATAGTATTTCACTAAAATTATGGATAATCCAAAGTTAAAGAAAATTTCAATCAACGGTTTATATCTGTCTGGTCTAAAAATACCAGCGTTTTGTTTAAATGCTATAAGTAAAGCACGGCTTTGCATAAAGAAAAAATTTATGCTTATGGCAACCGTAACTGAACGTTGCAGAACAAAATCATTGCCAATCCAAAGTTCAATGAATGGATTTAACAAATTCAAAAGGCAAACCATAGATATTCCGCTTATGCAAAAAACAAAAAATGATAATCTTTTGAATATCTCATATAAATTATCTTTATCCAAAGATACTATGGCATTTCCGATGCTGGCTTCTGCGCCGTTTATAAACAGGCATATAAATAATGAAATTGTGTTAACTATTAAAGTATAGTTTGAGTAAATTCCAGCCTGTGATATGCCAACAAAAGCCGATATTAAAACGAAGTCCGATGCTATCATTGCCGTGGAACCAACTCTGAATAAAAACAATATGGAAATATCGTTCCATATTTTTTTTTTCAAATCCAAAGATATTATATTGTATTTTTCTTTTATATAGGGAAATTTTTTATCTGCAATAATTTTTATCACTAATGTAGAAACTATTGTTCCAATAATTTGCACATATAAAAAGAACATATAATTTTGAAATCTCAAAAGAAGAAAAATTTGTATAATTGAAACCATTGTTTTCCCTGCAAAATCTATTGCATTTGTTATATATTTGTTCTGTGAAATATCTATTATTATTCGCTTATGAGCAAAAAAATATACAAAAGAGGAATTTGCTAAAAAACATAAGTAAATATGAGTTATATTTACTGGAGCCGTAATTGCATCTTTTATTAGATATGGCAAAAATGGAATCAATATAAAACCCGCAGATATAATGAATAAACCTATTGCCAAATAGCATTTTCTATAAAACGCCAAAAGAGATTTTATCAATTCTATATTATTTTCCGCTACTGGCTTGTACAAAGCATAAGAAATTGCTGTTCCCATTCCCATTTCAGCTAAAGATAATCCGTTTAATATATTTGCAAAAAGTCCATTGAAACCCAAATATTCCGAGCCTAATGTTTTTATAAAAATTGTTCTGCTTATAAAACTGAGCACAAGTGTTATAAACTGAGTCAATAACATCACACCAACATTTCTAATTGATTTTTTAGTTCTCATTGCGCCTTTTTTCAATATTTGCCAATACCTGTGGTATATACTTATCCATTATATCAGAATACTCGTCATTTTTATCTTGTTCTTCAAAAGCCTTTGTGGAAAATGGAGCCATTTCGCATGTTCTACCTTTTTTTATTTTTAATAAATATTCATTATAAGATTTTGTATGATAGTGGTTTATTCTTATCTTATCATATATTTGCTCTATATCCATATAAGAATATCTTTGACTATTTTTGCTAGAATTTACAACTACCGCGAAATTGAAATAAAAAGGTTCATGAATATCCATTTTAAAAACCGCTCTTGGATTGCAAATCGTTTTTACAACCCTGCCTAAATGTGCATTTGTTTTTTCATGTTTTTTGAATCTATCTATTACAAGTTCTTTTCTCCAATGCTTTTCGCCAGAGCTACCATACGCCAACCAATTTATTTTTACTCCGGCATATTGTTCAAAATCTTTAAGGAAATCAGGTATAGTTTCATTTTCTATTGGAACTATAAATTCATCAATATCTATCGCTGCAAGCCAAAAAGTTTCTTTTCTAGCTTTTTCCAAAATATCATTATACGCAAGTATTTGTTTCTTTTTGTATGGGAAATATTTGTATTCCACAATTCCCGCTTTTATATACGGGTGTAAAATTTGCACTAAGTTATCAGTGGATTCATTGTCGTAAATATAAAATTTTTGAACTCCTACCAGCAAATGATATTCCAACCATTCTTCAATATACAAAGCTTCGTTTTTAATAATAATTACAATAGATAAATAATTCTGAAAATCTTTTGGTTTTTTATTGATATATGTATTTTTGTGGGTTTTATCCATAAAATAATGCAATAAATTAAACCTCGAAGCTCTAAAAATAAGGCGAATTCTCTTCAGTCTCCAAATAAAATATTTGAGCTTTTTGAATGGCAGATTATAAAAGCAGCAATAAATACAATATGAAACAAACTCTCTTACATTCATTAAAACTCCTTATCTATCAATAATGCTTCCCATAATTTAAAAAAATTGTCAAGCGAAAATTCCTTTACTTTTTCCAGTCCACATTTAACTAAAGAAGAGTGTAAATCGGCATTTAAATATATCCTCTCTATACACTTTGCCATTTGCTCTGGGTTTTTAACTTCGCATATAAGAGCATTTTCGCCATCTATGCAAAAATCAGAAATGCCCCCATTATTTGTTGTAACTACAGCAGCTCCACATGCCATTGCTTCCATAGGCGGCAAGCCCCATCCTTCCGAAATGCTTGAGCATAAATATATACTTGAATTGTTGTATATATCATTTACCAAAAAATTCTGCGAAGGATTTTTTATGTAATCAATCCATTTTGGGATATCTTTATTTCTGGATTTTACTCCAAAAAATATCACCTTAAAATCAGGATATTTTTTTTTGAGCATTTCAATGGCCTGCAAACCATATTTGCTACCTTTAATTTCTTGATCTGAATACATCATAGCAACATTGTACTTTCTGTTACCAATATTTTTTGTTAATCTAAACAAATTGCAATCTATTGGATTTGGAATGTAAACAGTGTCAAAAACTCCAAGATTTTCTCCTATAGTCTTGAGATATTTTGATATGACTATTTTCTTCATATTTTTATATCGCCAAGTTTCGTTTAACTTGTCGCGTGGCATACTCCAAGTTTCGTAATGTTGTATTAAATATATGCGTTTGCCTTTTGATTCAGAACAAGAGTTTAATGCAACTGCGGTAGAGCAAGCTGTTGCAATTGTTATGTCTGCATTTGGAATAGTATTATTGTTTAATTTGAATACATATAATTTACGTATGGATTTATGTAGAGGAAAAACATCTTTTATAAAAAAAATCATAAAGCGCATTGCAAAAAATAAAAATCTATTCTCTCTTCCAGATGCATAAACAATAGAAACTTCATGTCCTTTATCAGCAAATTTATTTGCATATTGATAAACTATCCTGAATCCGCCAAGCGGACGAGTTCCAAAACAAGGTAGAAGAAAAGTAATTTTCATAAAATTTCCGCAAAAATTTTTTCCCATTCATTTGCTAAAAGTTTAATGTCAAATTTTCTTGCACTTTTAACTCCGTTCAATGCAATTTCTCTTCGCAATGCGGGGTTATTTATCAAAATCTGAATTTTTTCTGCCATAGCATTTATATCATTATTGGGAATTATAAATCCATTTTTCTCATTTTCAATAATATCGGAAAGCGAAAGATATGAATCCATTGCTATAGGAATGCAGGCATTTTTTTGCGCTTCAGCAAGAGTCATTCCAAAACCCTCAAAATCTTTCGCGCTTGTTTGAAGCAGAATAGACGCTTTTTCATAGTAGGGTTTAGGATTTTGAAACCCAAAAAATTCAACCCTAGGCAGCTTTTTTGCTTTTTCTTTTAATATAGGCAAATCCTCTCCATCTCCTAAAAAGAACAAATTCCATTCAGGATTTTTTTCATATAGCAATTTCCATATTTTGAGAACAAGAGATGGGCGTTTTTCTTTTTCTACCATGCGAGCGACAAAAATAATTGTTTTATTTTTATCTTCAAAATTTGGCAATTCATCACTAAAATTTTCCAAAGGCTCTGCTATTGCGTATAATCTATCTGAATTTTTATGAGGTTGTAATCTCCTATATTGCTCAATAAACTTCTTAGACAAAAAAACAACGGCATCTGAATATTTATATGCTAAATTCCTTCTTTTGAGTTCCCTATATTTTTTCAATTTATAGACTAAAAACGCCGGCAAAATTTTTGCTAAAAAACCAACTCTTGCATAAGGATTTATTATCAAAGAAAAATGATGGGCAGAAATTAATTTTGTGCCCGTTCCAATTCTAGCTTTGTCACATAGAATTACAGTTTCTATAGGATATTCTTGGTTGATAATTATATCAATATTTTCACAAGTTAAAATATTATTGAGAAATTTAATATTCTGACCCATATTTTCTTTTTGAGGGAATTGTAAAATTTTTATTTGCTCGTTAATAAAAATGCTGGCTTTGCTATGGGAAAAACAACAAACCCATATTCTATGCCCACGCAAAATAAACTCATTAGACAAAATTCTCGTTGCTGTCTCTATACCGCCACCAATTGGAAACTTATCTATAACAAATAAAATATTCATTTTGCAGAATCCTCATTTGCTAGACTGAAACTTGCCAATACTCCCATATACCACCCCCCCCATCCTATTGTATATAAATCCAGTGGTATTACATCTACCATGCCTAAAGTCATCATAATAATTCCACTGCTTAAAAACGCATAATATATGCCAACAGAAGGATTGCTTTTCAAGCGATAAAATAATTGTATAAAATAGGCAATAATAATAAAAGCAAATATCAAAAAACCACTAATCCCAAATTCTGAAAGTATCATCAAGTACATATTGTGCGAATGTTTTAAACTTCCACGAGGAACATTAACATTTGATGGCAGAGATTGCAAAAATGATTTATGAATATCATAAAAATTCCCCGGTCCTATTCCCCATATTTTATTTTCAGGGATTATATTTAAAGCTACAATCCAAGACGTAACTCGCCCCATATTGCTAGAATCCATTTTCCCTGCGGCAACAGTATTGAATGCTTGTTTTATATAAAGATCATTTGGAACTAAGGTCCAAGCTACGAATATTAATAATAACGTACAACAGAACGCAAATGTGCTATAAAATATTTTTTGAAAGAATGTATTATTTTTGAATTTAATTGCCCAACTGCTAAATCCTACTCCAAACGATAAACCCATAGCAATTCCTATAATACCCATTCTGGTTCCACTGAGCAGTACGGCTATAAAAACAAGCAATGTACCAAAGAATATGGTAAAATTTGAAAAACGATGGCTAAAACAATTTTCTACAAACCAAATTGTCCAAATTAAAACAAGTACCACCGCATAAGCTGTAGCTACGCTAAGTGGCCCTTGAATACGCGGTGGATTTACTATTAACCATTCTGCAAATCCAAAAATTACAAGATATACGCCAAGTGCTGTTACTATTGTAATTATTTTTTTTGAATCCCATTTGATAAGTGCAGCCCAAATAAAGAACAGTAATGTTGTGAAATAAACTGCAAAATAATTGATATTAATTTCATAGGGTCTAAATATAAATATAGTTATGCTATAGCAAACCACAGCAAAAATTACAATCCATAGTATTATACTTTTTTTTTGCGATATAAATAAGTGTGCACTTTGCGTAAAAATTGCTATAGTTAAACAAAACCAAAATGGAGCGCCGTGCATTGCATAAAAAGTTGCAATTAATGCAAAAAAGAAACCCATCATTTGACGGTTCAAAATAAACGTGCAAAAACAAGACGAAAATGATAATAAAATTACTATTGCTAATTCCACATTTTTAATCCCTAGTTCGGTTATTTGCCTTTTGTTTTCTTTTTTCTAAGAATAATTCCAAGGATATAATAGGATGCATAATAGACAAAAATAATTTCCATAATTTGAATTTAACGAATTTACTTTTATATCTAATAATAATTTGTATTTTTTGTTTTTCCTTTGCAGGTCTCCAAGAACTTGCAAAATGATGAATACTGTAGGTATTATGTGTAATAACCAGTTTGTCTGCGTATGATTTGGGGCAAAAATAATCCGATGCAAACAATTGTATTTCACTTCTTTCCCTATCGAAAGATTTTATGTCGGAAATTTTCAAAACTCCATATTTTTCTTTAAAAATTTTTCTGCATATTTGTGGCAAAACTGTCATATCCAAATTGCCGTTTTTATCTGCAAAATCTCTGTTCTCGTAATAATCCATACAATCTTTAAGCCATACAGTTTTAGGCTCTGCTCCAAAAGTTGACATTTCTGGTATATCTGGCAAATCAATGCTTTGCTCTATTCCCAAAAAATATGGCAAGTCTAAGAGAGCATCAAAAGATTTCACCGCTTCAACATCTGCGTCTAAATATATGCCTCCATATTTATAAACAATCCAAAGCCGCATAAAATCCGTAGCAAAAGCCCATTTTTTATACTTAACCGCCTGTTCTACCCACTTGTGCTTATAAACATCAAAATTATTTGCATTCCAGCGGGTTATTTCATAATCAGGCATTGTTTTTTTCCAGCTATCAATATAATTTTGTGTTTCTAGCGGAATTTCATCGCTAAACCATACATAATGAATTGTTTTAGGAATCATTTCAATTCCTCTTAAAACAATCCGAGTGATTTTACAATTCTGTGAAGTATTTCATGATTCTCGCTTTTCAATTCACCTATATAAATGGCTTTTATTATTAATATGCTATTTATAAATGCAAATGATAAGAATGCAGCTACCACCGCCCATATAGCTCTCTTTGGCTTGCTCTTGTAATCTGCCAAATACGCATCTTGCACAATCTGAATTATAGGTATATTTTTCGCTGCATTGCCTTCTTCCATAACAATACTGCTCTCTATGGTTTCGAGCATTGTAAAAAGCCTCCTAAAGTCACTTTCCAATTTTCCCTGCTCAATGATTTTTTCCGCTGCCCAATCTGAATTTATGTAAACAGAACTCTTGCTTGGCAAATAATCTTTTGAATATTCTCCGCGCAATTTCTGAAATTCCCTTTCTAAAATAGCCCTTCTTTTGCGAAGCTCTGCTACCGAAGAATTATCTGTTCCAGCCCTGCTTTCGTTAATTCTCATATTGTTAATTTGTTCCTCATAACTTGCAAGCGCAGTTATTGTTAACTTCAATTGAGATTCCAAATCCAGCAAGTTATTAGTCCTGTAAAAATCTATTAAAACATTGCTCAAAGAATCTACAGAAACCACAATACTTTGTTTAAAGATATTCAGTTGTTCTATTGTTTGCATTGCTCGTTCCTTTCTCAGTTTTATGTATTTAGCATTTGCTTCTTCAACAACAAAACGAACCAAATCTCTAGCAAGCACTTTATTTTTTGCTTCATATTCGCAAGAAATTATCCCTGTTAATTCGTCAACATTTATTTTTATGTCTTTATCAAAACGTTTAAGCAATGTTTCTTTGTACTTTGCGCTTTTGTAAATGGTGTCTAGTCTGAATTTTTCTATTGTAGCTAATTGAACATCTCTTCCGTTAACAATTTCCAAATACAAATCTTCGTTCTCCTGCATTCCGCCATTTCCAATGCCTGCTCCAAGAGACCCAAGCAAATTTGAAGAAGCTGCATTTTTAACTAAGGAATTTATGTTTGTTGTTTTGGAACCGGTATCCAAAAACACTCTAATTTCGCTTTTGTAATATTCTGGCAAAAACCAAGCTATAACAAATCCCAAAATTCCGGCAAGAAATGGAATGCCAATGGAATACTTTTTTTTCTTCAGCAGAAAAATCAAAATTTCAGTTAAAGACATATTTGTATTAATTCCATCTAAAAGCCACAGGTATCGTATCTAAAACTGGAAGAGCATGCAAGAAAGATCTGAATGCGTATTCGGTTGCTGCACGAGCTTGCAAAATTATATCCATATTGGCTCTTACATTGAGTTCTGTTTCCGATTTTTGCCTTGCTTCTATGGCAAAATGGTCGGTAGCTCTGTATTTATTGAAAATGCCGTTTCTTTGGTCATAAACTTCTGCCGTTTCTGGGTGCAATTCGTGGGCGAGAATTTTTATTGGCGGGAATTTTATGAAAAGCGTGTCTGTGCGGGTTGTGTCTATTTTCATATCTTTGCAATTAATGCCAAGTTTTATGGTTCCATCTATAACCGCAAGCATTTTCTTTTCGGTGCCAGGAACAGGAATGCCAAACATTTCCTTGCTGTTCACATCCCTAATCACAGCCGTGTATCTGTAAACAAGGGAAATGAATTCCGCCACCGGAAAAACTTCACGCACATTCACGTGAATGCTTGTTTCCTGCTTTGGGGTTATAACCTGCCCTCCGTTCAAAGAGCGGCCAACCAAAACACCTATAGTGGCAATTGCCGCTACAAGTAATAACAATAAAACCAGTGTGAGTCTAAACATATTTTACCTAGTTGCTAAATAAATGGTTACTGTTGTTGCCAGGATGCCCATAAGTGATGCTACAAAATATGTAACGTCTTTTATCTGTTCATAGCCTGTACGTGGTATTTCAATAAAATCTCCGGGCAAAATTTCGCCATTTGCCCAATCCACAGAAACTTTTTTTCCATTTCTCAAAACAGAGACTCTGGAAAAATCTCCGGTTATTATTGTAACTCCGCTCGCTGCCACATAATCTGCTGCACTCATCGATGGATTATAAGACACTTTTCCAACCGTTGCCGTAGCACCGCCAATATATACAAAAGGTGCCTGAATATGAAATTCAATATCACTAGAAGGTTCTGGCGAAAAGCTGTTTATTTGGTTTATCCCAATCCATTTCACAAAGCCGGTTTCCTGAAATTTAACGCTTATTCCATTGTAGTTGCTTTCAACATTCATACCAGCCTCTTCTATATATTTTTTTATTGTGCGGTTTGGAATATATGGAACGGTTGTTGTTTTGCCAGCATATATTAAATTAATTGTTTGCTGCCATTCTCTGTAGGGAACTTCTACTATATCTTCTGCTTGCAAAAGGATATTTTCTGTTGTGGCTATGGTGTCGCCTTTGCGGTATATGTAAATACTATCTCTGTTCGCCGATGGTTTAAAATTCCCTGCGGCATAAATTGCACTTCTTGCCCTTGCCTGCCCACTAACTATAACTTGCCCAGGATTCCACACCGCCCCATGAACGTTCACTAAAAATTTGCGAAGCTGAACCAAATGCACCCCTATATATTTTTGGTCATAACGGCTTTTGAGTTTGTCCAAAATTTTTCGTTTTGCTTCGTAAAGTGGAATGTTGTTTACATTAACAAGCCCAAATCCCTGAATAGCAACTATTCCTTCTGGAGAAACCTGCAAGCCATCTATTCCCGTGGGAAAAAGAATTTCAAAAAAATCACCAGGGCCAATTATGTAATTTGAGTCTATGGAGGTTTCCAAATTTACAGGGTTTTGCACCATCTGGTCTCGTTGCCTAACAAGTTGCTCTTCATAAAAAATTGGCTTGGAAATAGCTTGATTTTCGGATTTTGATGTTGAGACATCTACCGCGTTTGCAAGCGAAAGCAATGCTACAAGAATAATTGTAAAAAAGCGTGTCATTTTACCAACTCATAATATACAAAACTGTGTTCAGGCAAAATTTCTGGGTGGAATATAAATATAAGGTCTGCCAAAACCAAATCTGGATATGCCACGCCAGATTCATAAAAATCCCTGCTTCCGTTTTTGCCCGTGCGCTTTGAGCTTTGATAGATTTTATTGTTTTGCCAAGAAGGAAATATGCGCATTCTCGGTTCGTTTTGCGCAATTTCTGCTTTGCTCACCCAAAGGCTTGGATGCAACCAGAACTCTGCTTGCTCTCCGCTTTGCAAGGCAGTTTCTATATTGAGCGTTAAAAGCCCTGTTTGCGGAGTGTTCTCCCAAATATATTTTGCTCCGGCATCTCGCAAAAATTTTGCAAAGTAGCTGTTCCCTCCGCCCGCAAGCCATTCGGAGCCTTGGGGGTATCCTGTGATAACAGAGGGTTTTTCGGCAGAGTTCAGAGCTTGTTCCGCAAGCAAATTATATCTGTGAACAGTCTCTTTGAAAATTGAATCTGCCTCTTTTTCTTTTCCAAACAACAGGCCAAAAAATTTGAGCCATTCAAAGCGAGCAAGAGGATGGCTTTCCATCCACTCGGCGGTTAAAATAGCTGGAATTCCTGCGGTTTTGAGGCGAGGATAGTCATCATAAATGGTGGAACCGGTGCCAAATGTTAAAACTATGTCGGGATGTAAAATCAATATGGTTTCCAAATCCAGAGCGTTTCCGCTACCAACTTGTTTTATTGAAAGAGAGTCTATTAAATTTTGCATTTTTTCGCTGTAAATCAAATTTCTGTTTTCAACCGCTACTATACTCTCTAGCAAGCCCATTTTTTCCATAAAAGCTATAGCTACTGTGGAAAGCACAACGGCTCTTTTAATTGGGATTTTAATTATAGGCAAATTTTTTAAACTATCTGGGATTTTATTTTCGCTTGAATCCAAAAGCAACCAACGGTGATTTTCGGAATCTCCATTCCAAGCTTCTTTTATGCTCAAAATTTTATAGCCATCACCATAGTCCACACTAAAATGCTCGGCCTGCTCACTGTTTTCTTTTGGTGCGAATTCTTTTGCGCAAGAGGCAAAAAAAAACAAAAGGAACAGAACGGGCAGAAATTTCATATTAAAAACTAAACCCAAAAGATTTTGGCACAACCAATTCCCTATAAGAACTCATCAAAAAATCATCCGTCATACCAGACAAATAATCTGCCGCTATGCGTGCGGGGCCATTTGCCTTAAAATATTTCCCGCTTTGGTCTTTTTCCCATTTTTGGTATTGCTCTTTAATATTGCTATTGTCTGGCAGTTTTTTTTCTATAAGAGATTCCATCACAACATTAAACATATTCTGTATTTTGGAGTCTTCAGACATTTTTTTTGGGGCATCGTAAATATTTTCGTAATTCCATTTTTTTAGGTTATTCAAGGCTTTAAAAACATCTTTTGAAAAAGATATTGAATTTTTGCCATAGCTGTTGTTTATTATATCCAAAACAAGAGAATTAACTATGAGTTTATTGGTATTCCCAAGAATTTCGGCTACATCTGCTGGAATATCCTCTCTTTTTATCAAATTCACGGCAATGGCATCTTCTATATCCCTGCCTATATATGCAATAACATCGGAAACGCGCACAATGCAACCTTCCATTGTCATAGGCCGTAGCTTTTTTGTTTCGTTTTCATCAACAAGGCATGTTTGATATTCCTCAAAAAGCATTTCCTTTGTTTTGCTGGAATTGTTTTTATATTCCGAGTCAATCCATTCTCCATTGTGGCAAAGTATGCCATCCAATGTTTGAATACATAAATTTATATAGTGTTTTCCATCGGTTTTTTCAATTTCGTACAACTGCCTAAAGCTCTGCGCATTATGGCAAAAACAACCCTCATCTCTGCTTTTCAAAAAAGCAGAGAGAAATCTCTCTCCAGTATGCCCAAAGGGGGAGTGTCCAACATCGTGCCCAAGGGCTATTGCCTCTATTAAATCTTCGTTGTATTTCAAAACCCGCCCAAGTGTTCTGGCTATTTTTGCAACAAGCTGAACGTGCAGCACCCTGTGCGTTAAGTGGTCGTTTTCGCACAGATAAAACACTTGGGTTTTGTCTATATAGCGGGTATAGGCTTGGGAGTGTATAATGCGGTCGGTATCGTGAAAGAAGGGCGGTCGAATTTCGCTTTCGTGATTTTCGGGGAGAAATCTCACCGCATCCGCGTTTTTTGCGGCATCTTTGGAAAGCAAGGAATCTGCTGCGTGGTTGTGCAGTTCAGCGAGAATTTCTGGTTTTACATCTTTTATTGGCATAGTGTGTAAAGTAGAATTTTACTGCGCTCCTTTTCCAGAAAGCACCACGTAAATGGTTCGGATTAAAATTTGAATATCTAGCAAAATGGAGGCATTGGATAAATAGTAAATATCGTAGCCCAATTTTATTTTTACGTCTTCAATATCGTTATCGTAATGGTGGCGAACTTGAGCCCAGCCGGTTACGCCTGGTTTCATTTTTAAACGGCTTGCATAAAATGGAATGGTTTTGCGGAGTTCTTCTATAAATACGGAGCGTTCAGGGCGGGGACCCACCATGCTCATATCGCCTTTTAAAACGCAAATAAGCTGCGGAATTTCGTCTATGCGGTATTTGCGGATGAATTTCCCGACTTTTGTTATGCGGTTATCGTTTTTTCTCGCCCACTGGGGGCCATCTTTTTCGGCATCCAACTGCATAGAGCGAAATTTATAGATGGTGAATGCCCTTGAATACAAACCCACTCTCTGCTGCTTGTAAAAAACAGGGCCTTTGGAATCCAATTTAATTGCAATGGCGGTTATCAAAAGCAGGGGAAATGTAAGCACAAGCAAAACCAAGGCTATTGCAATATCCATAATTCTTTTTACAGTGGCTTGCCAAGGGAGCAAATTTGTCACGAAAAGCTCTTGCAATTCCTTGGAGCGCACAAGCATTGGCTGGCTAGACGTTTTGAAATTCTTTGCGCATTCCCACAAACTTGGCACCAAATAAACTTTTACGGGCAGGTAAGCCACCCAATATAAAATTTCATTGATTTTCTTTTCGGAGTTGCTGCGATGAGCTATGATAATCGCTTGCACATTGTTTTTCTTGATTAAGTTTGGCAAATCGGCATAAGTTCCCAAAATTTGCAAGCCTTCAAAAGTTTTTTCTGGCCCATGACTCTCTTCCACAATGCCTATCACTTTTTTCCCCAGATGCGGATTATCTTTAAACAACTGCGAATATTCCCGTGCTTCGTTTGTGCAGCCGAGCAAAAGAATGCAATCTGCGCCCCAGCCTTTGCTGAGGAAATGCCGCAAAATTTTGCAAATCAAAAGCCTGAAAATGCTAATGGAAAACCAAACCGAAAAAAAGTATTTTGAAGCGAGAGCAACATATTTAAGGAATTTGTCTATGTCAAATGCGCTTTTGCCAAACAAGGCGGCTACGGTTAAGCAATATGCAGCTCCAACGATTTTTAGCATATACAGAACGTGAGCCGTGCGAGATTCCAAAAGCCACCTGCGATATGCGCCAGCGCATAAAAATATTAAAAACCAACACAGAATGGCAAGAGCTATGTGTTCAGTGTATTTTGGCAAATATATAAAGAAACACAGGCTGCTTGCTATGCAGTCAAAAATGATGAGCAATAATTTTTCAAGGGTCGTAGCCCGCATATATTAAAGAATATAAGAAAGAATTTGCAGAAAATGGGGAAATTTCGCAAAAAAAATAATTTTTTACAAAAGAAATACATATTAAATACACACATAAAATACAATGGTGACAATTCTATCACTTTTGTTTTTCTAAATTCGCTTTTATGCAGATTTCAATATCTTCTTTAATGGAAAGCAGCGGTGTGGTTTTTGGAACAAGCGGGGCGCGAGGGCTTGTAAGCGACATGACCGATGAAGTGTGCTACGCCTATACCCTTGGTTTTTTGCAGCACACTTTGGCGAACAAAAACGCGAAAAAGAAGGTAGCGATAGGCGGAGATTTGCGCCCAAGCACTCCCCGCATAATGGCCGCTTGCATAGCGGCGGCAAAAAACGCAGGTTTTGAATGCGACTATCAAGGTTTTTTGCCAAGCCCAGCCCTTGCTCTTTACAGCATAAAAAAAAGAATCCCAAGCATAATGGTAACTGGAAGCCACATACCAGACAACAGAAACGGCATAAAATTCTGCGATTATTACGGCGAAATAACAAAGGATGATGAACAGGGTATTCGGGCGCAAATCGTTGAAATTTCCGATGGCGTAGGGGCAGATTTGCCAAATCCAAACAACGATGCCCTGAAAATTTACAAGGAATATATTTTAAACCTATTTCCAAAAAATTCTTTGCAGGGTGTGAATATTGCCTTTTTCCAGCACTCTGCGGTTGGCAGGGATATTGCGGTGGAAATATTAACCGAATTGGGAGCTAATGTAAAAGCGGTGGGGCGGAGCGAGAAATTTGTGCCTGTGGACACAGAGGCTATTCGTGAAGAAGATGTGGCTTTTGCAAAACATATTTGTGCGAGCGGCGAATTTTTTTGCGTGGCGAGCACAGACGGAGACTCCGACAGACCGCTTTTATCCGATGAAAACGGGGTTTGGCTTAAAGGCGATTCGCTTGGGATTTTGGCAGGCAGGGCACTTGGGATAGAAGCGGTGGCCATTCCCGTTAGTTGCAACACGGCAACCGAGAAAAGCGGATTTTTCAAGGAAGTTTTGAGAACGAGAATAGGAAGCCCCTTTGTTATTGAAGGGATAAAAAAGTTGCAGGGCAAATACAAAAGTGTTGCAGGTTTTGAAGCAAACGGCGGTTTTTTAACCGAGAGTTTAACAACAAGAGATGCTCTAACACCCATTATCGCAACCATTATAGATAGCAAAAAACAGGGACTGAAAATATCGGAGCTTCTCGCAAAATTGCCGGCAAGGTATGCAGGGAGCGGTATAACCAGAGGCTTTTCAGTTGATGCCACAGACGGCTACAGAATGGAGTTTGAAAACGGAGACATAATCCATTTGCGCAAAAGCGGAAATGCTCCAGAATTCCGTTGCTACACAGAGAGCAAAACCCCAGAACACGCGGAATTTTTGAGCGAGAAGTGCATAAAGACTTTGGAACTTTGGAAAATTATGGGTTCAAAGCTATATGACGAATTAAAGGAATTGACAAAAAAAGAGATAAAACACCTAGAAGAAAACGTTGCCCCGATGCACTTTGAAATGCTCCGCGACAACCCCAAATACGAAGAATTTGAAAAAAAAGGCAAGGAAATTTTGGAGCAAGGAAAAGCAGCAGCCTTTTTAATCGCAGGTGGGCAGGGTTCCAGGCTCGGTTTTGAAGGGCCAAAAGGGGTTTTTAGGCTGGAATCCCTTGGCAAATCCATTTTCCAAATACACGCGGAAAATATGTTGAAGCTGGGAAAAAACATCCCTTGGGTTATAATGACAAGCCCGCTGAACAACAGGGAAACCATAGAACATTTTGAGCAACACAATTATTTCGGTTTGGATAAATCTCTGATTAAATTCATTGAACAGGGCACCGTTTTTGCAATGTCTCCGAATAGAGAGCTTATATTTGAAAGCAACGGCAATTTATTTTTAGCCCCCGATGGCAATGGCGGTTGCTTTCACGCGCTCTCTGCGAGCGGCGCGTTGAAATGGCTTGAAGAACAGGGAGTAGAGGTTGTTTTTCTATACGGGGTTGATAACATTTTGGCAAAGCCCTGCGACCCGCCTTTTATAGGAGCTTTTTTAGACTCAAAAATGGCTGCCGCCTCCAAGGTTGTGAAAAAGAAATACCCCGAAGAGAAGATGGGTGTGTTTGCCTTTAAAAACGGCTTGCCTGGGGTTATTGAATATAGCGAAATTTCGCCCGAACTCGCAAAAAAGCTGGATGGCGGCAATATTCTAGCTCATCTATTCACAATTGAGTCTCTGAAAAAACTAGAAAAGGAACCTCTGCCTTGGCATTTGGCTGTTAAACGTGTTTGCGGCGTAGAAAAAGCGTTTAAGTTTGAGCAACTCTTATTTGACGCTTTCCCAGAACTCGGAAATATGTATTTAACGGGAGTTTTGCGAGAAGAGGAATTCGCTCCCATTAAAAACGCCACTGGCGAAGATTCACCGGATAGCGCGGTGGATATGTTTAGGAAAGCTGGGCGTTGATTTTTACTATATTATCTATCCACACAAAACGAGGTAGGCTATGTTAGACCAAAAAGTTTATTTAGATGATATTTACGAAAGCGAAAAATGCGGTGGTTCGCCGTTTAAGGCTGTGGTTATGATGTCCAAGGAATCTAGGTTCATAAATAACCAAGCACATCAAGGTTTTATTCAGTTAGAAGAAAAACCCACAACTATAGCCATGAACAAGTTTAAACAGAACAAGCTATCTGTAGTGAATCACGAAAAAGAATGAAACTCTCAAATTTCTTTTACGCAACGCTTCGCGAAATTCCAAGCGATGCGCAACTGCCAAGCCACATATTTTTAATGCGAGGCGGCTACATAAAGCCATTATCCACAGGTATATACAGCATATTACCCTTGGGGCTTAGGGTTATTCGCAAAATTGAAAATATAATAAGGGAAGAGATGAACGCCGTAGGCGGCTTGGAAGTGGATTTGCCTGTGGTGCAAACCGCCGAGCTTTGGAGCGAGGCTGGCCGCTACCAAGCGATAGGAGACGAATTGCTCCGTTTCAAAGACCGCAACAGCCACAATATGGTGCTTGCAATGACCCACGAAGAGGCAATAACCGATATGGCCCGTTACGTGCTTTCCAGCTACAAGCAACTGCCCTTTATGCTCTACCAATTCAAAACAAAATACAGAGACGAAGCGCGCGCACGCGGCGGCTTGATTAGAGTGCGCGAATTTGAAATGAAAGATGCCTACAGCTTTCACGCCACGCCAGAAGATTTAGACAAACACTACGAACTTGAATACAAAGCCTACCAAAAAATTTTTGGCAGAGTTGGAATTGAACCCGTTATAGTGCAATCCGACACAGGAATTATGGGCGGCAAAATTGCCCACGAATTTATGCTAGACACGCCGAGCGGCGAGGATTATTTAATCATCTGCAAACACTGCGGCTATCAAGCGAACAGGGAAATAGCCGAATTCAAAAGACAACCAGTTGATGGAAATTTGGGTCTTGAAAAAGTAGCAACACCAAGCAAACAAACCATTGACGAGGTTTGCACTTTTTTAAAAGCAAACAAAAAGAATGCCGGCAAATGCGTGTTCTTTGACGTTGACGGCAAACTTATAGTAGCCTTGGTTCAGGGTTATTTAGAGGTGAGCGAAACAAAACTGAGAAATTTTTTGAAGGTAAAAACTTTAATTCCAGCATCTGAAGAATTGATAAAAGCAAGCGGAATGATACCAGGCTATGCAAGCCCCATAAACGCAAAAAATTGCAGAGTAATATTAGACACCGGAGCCGCCGAGAGCAAAGATTTAATCGTTGGCGCAAACGAAGAAGGCTATCACTTTATGCACTGCATTCCAAAAAGAGATTTTGGCAGTTTTGAAACGGTGGATATTGCAGAAGCAGCAGCGGATTGCCTTTGCCCCAAATGCGAAAAAGAACTAACCGAAACAAGGGGCATTGAGCTTGGCAATATATTCAAGCTGGGCACAAAATTCAGCGAGAATATGAATTGCTCATTCACAGATGCGGCAGGCGAGGTTAAGCCCGCTATAATGGGTTGCTATGGCATTGGCGTTGGCCGTTTAATGGCAAGCGTTGTTGAAAACAGCCACGATGATTTTGGCCCTATATGGCCGCTTTCCATTGCTCCCTTCCAAGTTCTCATTGTGCAAATAGCAAAAGACGATGCAATTTTGCAGGTATCTGAACAACTGGAAAAAGAACTGGAATCCAAAGGCATTGAAGTTTTGGTTGACGACCGTGATGAACGCCCGGGCGTTAAATTCAAAGACGGCGATTTGTGGGGAATACCTATTCGCATTTCCATAGGCAAAAAGGGTCTTGCGGAGAACAAAGTTGAGTGGAAACTTCGCTCTCAAAAGGAGATGGAAATGGTGCCTATTGCAGATGTTTTGGAAAAGGCTTTGAAAATGTTGTCTGCCATAATTTTGTAGCCAGCGGCGTTGGGGTGAATTTCGAAGATAAAATCCGCATACATAAGCTCACTATTTCCCCAAATCCCATCCCACATATTTTCAATAAGAAAAACCTTCTTATATTTATTTTCCAAACTGGAAAACATAGCTTCGTATTGGTCGTAGATATACATATATTCATCGCTGAGATATTTCGTAATCATTTCTCTGGCAACATCTTCGTTGTAAAATTTTATCAGGTAAATTTGCCTATCTCCATCGGCGAGTTTGTCCAAAATTATTTCAAAATTTTTCTTTGCTTTGTCCACAAAATTTGGATCTATATCTTTTCCACGCCAAGAACCTCTTACTTGCTCAAACAAATCATTTGCTCCAAACTCTATAAACACCACCATAGGATTATATAATAACACATCGTCTATTCTTTCTACCGCATCAGCAGTTGTTTCGCCACTCACTCCCAAATTTATTACAGGAGCATTTAACTTTTCAGCTAAATAATGCGGATAAGATTTGTTTTTGTCTATTGGATGATATAACGTTCCTGCTCCATGACCTTCAGTTAAACTGTTCCCAAAACACACGATTTTTGCTTCTTTTTCGGTTTTATCATCAACGGAGCTATTATCAATGGAGCTACAACCAAAAAGAAAAAGAGCTACTGCTGCCGCAATCAGATACTTTTTGATTTTCATATTAAGCTAACATTTATTGATGTTTCACTTGGAAAATTTGTTCTTCCTCAAAAACTACAACCTTAATATTTTCATCAATTATATGGTTAAGAGTTATATCAAGAGAAATGGGACAATTGCTCCGACCCCTCAATCTACCATAACTACCATTTTTGCCCGGAACAGCCTTAATGAACAAGGTGTCATCTTTCAGGTTATCTTCTAATTGAACTAAATTTAAAAGAACCTCTACGAAAACAGGGCTCAAATTAACAAATGTTTGTTTCTTTGAAAAAATAACTGTAGCGGTTCTTGTAGGGTCATTGCGTACTCTCAAAACTTCTTCTTGCCAAGCATCAATTACTCTCTGAAGAGAATCTTCTCTTTCCTGCCAAGCATTATATGTTTTTTTAAGAGAATCCGATTCCGTTTTATCAAGATTGTCGCAGTAACTAAAATCAGGTATGGCATTTAAATAAGGTTTACCATCTGGAAGGACTGAATCTCGAAGAGCATTCGCTTTTGCTTCCTCTTCTTCACGGTTTTCACAACTCATAAGAGCGAGCATAGAACCAGACACTGAACCACCACCGCCACCATTGCTTTGTCGGGGGTCAAATGGATAAGGGAGGAGTGGGCAATAACCGTTATCGCTTGATGCTTCTACATTAGATTCCTCGTTAGTATTGGGATCGCAGCCAAAAAGAGCAAAAAACGCTAAAATAACGCAAGCAGATGTTTTAACGGACGTTTTCATAGAATTCTCCAAGGTTAATATTGTTACAATCTAGCTAAATTCTTATAAAAAATAGAAATTTAACAGAAACATTTACTTTTTTTTAAAAAATTTCACTTTTCAGGACCTTTTTCCCCTTTTTTTACGTCTAATAGGTATGATGGAAAATAATTTTAATCGCTATCCGGCATTTTCGGGGGCTGTAAGCGTTTTGCTTGCCCTTGGAGCAACTGTTCACTGGCAAATAGCATTTTTGCTCGCATTTTGGCTCTATATTCTGAGCAATGTGCTGCGAAAAGTCTCTTTTGTGGTCTGCGGAGTAATCCTTTCGTCTTATTTTCTGCAAAAAGACGGCTTTAGTTTTGCGGAAAACCCGCCTAAAAGCGGGCAGGGCACTGTGGAAGAGGTTTTGAACAGGCCAAATGGCCACGCCATTATCTTAAAAACGGATTTTGGCAAAACTCGGCTGAGTTATACCGGCGAAAATGTCCCCTTGCCTGGGGATAGCATTTTGTGGCAGGCAAAATGGTTTCCAATAACGCCTCCAACCGTGCCAGGCTCCTTCAATGCGCCGGAATGGATGCGCTCTCAGGGTTATAGGGCAAGCGGAAGTTTGGAAAAAGCAGAAATTTTGGGTAACAAGTTCACTTTTCAGAGATTTTCGTTCTCTGTAAAACAAAAATTGGAAAAATATTTCTCAAAGTACTATGCCAAACCCGAAAGTGCCTTGCTAATGGGGCTTTTGGCGGGCGATAGGTCTGGGATTTCGGAAACTTTGCAGAGTGATTTTAGAAAAACGGGTTTGGTTCACGTTTTAAGCATTTCTGGGTTTCACGTTGTTATGCTGGCAAGTATGCTCACGCTGTTTTTGAGGGCTTTGAGGCTGCCCCGCAAGGTTTCACAAATTTTGTCCATAGCCCTTTTATGCCTTTATGCCCCCATAACGGGAGGTTCTTCGGCGGTGTGGCGCGCTGTGCTTATGTTTTGCGTTATGGAAAGCGGAAATATTTTTCAAAAAAGCGCAAATTCAATAAATGCGCTTGGGGTGGCTCTTGTTTTTATCCTAATTTTTAGCCCAGAACAGGCATTTGGCGCTGGATTTCAGCTTTCTGCGGCGGCAACTTTTGGTATTTTGCTTGGGCAGGGCATTAAATTACCCAGTTTTCACGGGAAAATAGGCAAGATTTTTTCCTCTTTTATTTTTAATCCGAGTTTTATCACGCTCTGCGCAACACTGAGTACCTTGCCCTTGCTCGTTTTTCATTTTCAGACTTTTTCGCCAATATCTTGGCTTGGAAATTTGGTGGTTGTTCCGCTTGTGGGTTTGGGTATGCAAGCTGGGGTTCTATCGCTTTTTGGAATTCACCCTTTTATTTGCCAAACTTTTGCGGATTCTGCAACGCTTCTTTTGCGAGCAAGTTCTTCAATCACAAGTTTTTTGGCGTTAAATCCCTATGCTTCTTCCACCATCGGCCCTTGGTCCCTGCCCTGTTTATTTGCTGTGTCAATTTTCATATCTCTGTTGCCGTTTATTAGAAGAAAAAATCACTGGGCGCGGCGAGTGGCAATTCTTTGTTTGTTTTTTTGCGCAGCCGTTTTTTTTGGATTTGAATTTAAAAAGAATTTTTCCCCAAGCTGGAGCGCGGTGTTTCTGGATGTTGGGCAAGGGGATGGCATTTTGCTGAAAAGCCCGGGCGGGCGTTTTTACCTTGTGGATGCAGGGCCTCCGGGCAAAAAACGAAGCCTTGCCAAAGACAAAATAATTCCCTATTTTCGCTCGCAGGGAATTTCAAAAATAGAAGCCATAATAATATCCCACCCACACGCAGACCATTACGGCAATGCCGCAGATATATTGAAGGAATTTCCCGTAAAGGAATTTTGGACAACTTCGTGCGCCCAGCACTCCGTGGAAGACCGCTCTTGGCGAAACGTTTTGGAAGCTGCAAAGTTAAAGGGAGTGCCTGTAAAAAATTTAAGTACGGGTTTAGGTTTAAAAGAAAAAATGCTCATTTCAAAAAGCGAGTGGGATTTAACCGTTCTTTATCCCGATTCCCTGCTCTGCGAAAAAAATCAGAACAACAATTCCATAGTGCTGAAAATTGTGGGGCTTGGACAAACTTTGCTTTTAACAGGAGATTTGGAAAAACAGGGCGAGCGGCAACTGCTCCCATTAGACATAAAAAGCGATGTGCTAAAACTTGGGCATCACGGGAGCAAAACTTCAAGCACAAGGGAGTTTTTGGAACGAGTTTCCCCAAGCTCTGCAATTATTTCCGTTGCGCAAAAAAATATGTACAGGCATCCGAGCAAAGAGGTTTTGGATAGGTTGGACAGCCTTGGGATTAGGCATTATAAAACTTCTGAAAGGGGAAGCATAGAGGTGGAGTTTAGTCAGGGGAAAGCGCAGGTTTTTTAGAAAAATGCACAAGACTCTTGAAGAACGCATAGACCGTATTATACACGCAAGCGAAATAGAGCTTGCGTGTGAGGCTTATGTAGGGAAGTATGAATTGAATGATGGAAAATCAATTAAAAGGTTTATACTTGACAAACTGCGTAAGGTTTACACAAACTTTAACACTGGCGATAAAATAACTCTTAGCAGAGAATCAGCAAGAAAATTATCTGGGCACTTAAAAGATGGCGAGGTATATCAAAAAAGCCTAGTCCATATCCCAGAAATAATAGAGAATATGCAATTTTTGGAAGAAATGAAGCCAGATAAAAACAAAGAAAACCCTAAATTTGACAATTATTCCTATTATATAACTCCAGCAAATATAGACGGTGAACCTCATACTATACTTAGCACGGTTGGCAAAATGGGTAATGAAATTTACTATGACCAAAATGTATTCAAAGGAATGCCAGAAGAAGCATTCAAAGAAGCAAAAACATCTAATGACAATAAATATAGCCGATTAAAAGAGATACTGAAAGACAGTGAAAATGGCGATTGGAGCCAGATCGGGATCGCACACCCGGAGACTCCAACCGCCTCTACCAATAAATATACAAAAAATTCGCCCGAAGAGTAACCAAAAGCATAAAATTCCGCCAATACAGCTTTATTTATCCATTTTTCTAAATTTTCAGAATATGATTGAAAAAACAGAACGCCTAATATCCGAAATAAATAAAATTGATATTGAATTTTCAAATGATTATTTTGAAACAGGAAAAGCGGAAAAGATAAATCTATCCAAAACCATAGCCAATGTTCCCAAGCAACACATATTGAATTATCGCCTGAATTTGCACGAGAGCATAAACGATTATTTGATAGGCGCAAATTTGGATGATATAAATTATTACTACCGCATAAAAACAAGTGAAAGCATTGAAGACAAGATTATGCGATTTCAAAGCAAAGAAGAGCAATTTCCCGTAAATAACTGGATGAATGATATTTTTGGGGCGAGGATAATTCTCTGTTCAAATGATATTGAAGCCATTTTAAAGCTGCTGGACGGTTGGCAGGAAAAATACGGATTGAAGAACTGGTACTCAAGGGACAAGGAAGGCTATAAGGGCACACATATTTATTTTAAAAATAAAAATAATTTCTATTTTCCTTGGGAACTTCAAATCTGGGATAAAAAGGATATTGAAAAAAACATTGAAAATCACAGGAAATTTAAGAGGAAATTTGTATGAATCTAAATTCTATTGACAAAGTCCTCAAATTTTACTATATTTACACCCACGGCTCTGTAGCTCAGTTGGTAGAGCGTCGGACTGAAAATCCGTGCGTCAGCAGTTCAAATCTGCTCGGAGCCACTAAATAAAAGCAACCCCTTCAAATACATTCCCTCTGGGAATGAACCCAGCACTGGGTGGTCTTGTGCTTGTCTAAAGTTTTCCAAAATCTGTACTTGTCGTTTTGCATCAACTGCGGCATCTGCAACTATTTTTTGGAATAACTCTGCACTTATATGCCCGCTGCAACTAAATGTGGCAAGTATTCCACCTGGGGCAAGCAGTTTAATCGCTAGCAGGTTAATATCTTTGTAGCCTTTTGCTGCCTTTTCCACTTGGCTTGTTGATTCTGCGAATTTAGGCGGGTCTAGGATTATGAGGTCAAAGGTTTCGCCTTTGTCCCTGCATTTGCGCAAGTGTGTGAATACATCTGCTTCTGCGTATTCAATTTCTGCATTTTCCAAGCCGTTCAATGCGGCATTTCGCTTTGCAAGCTCAAGCGCAGAAGCAGAAACATCAACTTGCCTAACATATTTTGAGCCTCCCTTTGCGGCAAACAAGCCAAAGCCGCCGGTATAGCAAAAACAGTTCAAAACACGTTTATCTTTGGCAAGCTCGCCAATTCTCTTTCTCGCATTTCTTTGGTCTAAATAATATCCGGTTTTATGCCCACTGTGCAAATCAACCAAAATTTTTAACCCATTTTCTTCTATTTCAATCGCTTGTTGAGGAATTTCCCCCGCTAAAATTTTTACCTGCGGCTCCAAGCCCTCTTTTATGCGAACACTGCTATCTGAACGCTCAATAATCCCTTTGCAATTCGGGAAAATTTCTTTTAAACATTCAACTAAAATATCCCTAAAAATTTCCCAGCCAGCGGCGAGCAACTGAACGCTTAAATAACCCGCATAATAATCAATTATGCACCCAGGCAAAAAATCATTTTCCGCATTCGCCAAGCGAAACGCATTTGCTTCCTTTGGCTCAAAGCCCATAGCTCTACGGCTCTCCAAGCATTGCTTCAATTTGCGTACAAAAAAATCCTTGTCTATTTTTTCCTTCTCGTCAAAACTCCAAACCCTCGCCCTTATCTGCGAATTTGGCGAATACGCACCCCAAGCCAAGAAGTTACCTTTGCTATCAACAATTTTAACCGTTTCGCCTAGTTTTGGATTTCCATTCACTTTATCCACCGCACCGCTGAACACCCAAGGGTGGAGGCGTAGCAGGGATTTTTCGCGGGAAGGGAGAAGGGAGATATGCACTATATATAAATCAACCTATTAAGTTTAGCTCTATACTCCCAAGTTAGCTCGTGCTTGGGGCCGAGAACGGAGAACAAAGTTATCATAGCTTTTTTCGCTTTGCCCTCTTTGTCTTGCTTGTTTTCAATGAGTTCTAAAAATGAGTCTAGGGCTTCTTTGTATTTGTTTTGGGATGCTAATTTATAAGCCTTGTCGTAAGGGGGTTTTGCATCTTCGTAAAATTCCATTAATTCCAAAAGGGATTTTGATTCGTTGTAAAAATCATCGCCTTCCTTTATGTTTTGCAATAAAGTTTTTGCTTCTTCTTTTTTGCCAGCCATAACTTTGGCTTTTGCGAGCAGGTAGCAAATCTTTTTGTTGCTTGGATTTTTTTCAAATAATTTTTGCAGAATTTTTATAGCCGCAGTTGCCTGCCCAAAATTTATGGCTTCTTCGGCGTTTAACAGCAGGCTTTCTTCTTCTGATAAAAAAAACGGCAAGAGTTGTTTTTTTAGCTCTGCTTCGGGAATAGCTCCGTTTATGTTGGCTACTATTTGCCTGTCTTTGAAAATGCGAATATCGGTTATCGCGCTTATGCGCAGGTAAGCGGCAAGTTGCTGGTTGTTAGGGTCTTCGGGGTCTAGCTTTGCTATGGTGAATTTCAGTTCGCTGGCAAGTTTTTCCAGCGCAGGCGATGCCTCAAATGCAACCGCAATGGCTTTTTCCACAGAGCTGTTTATAACAATTTGCTCAAATGTTTCAATATCAGTTTGAATTACGGGCATTGGGGAAATATAGTAAACGCTACGGGACAGGGTCAAAGCCGCCTTTGCAAAAGGGCTGGCAGCGCAAGATTCGCCATATTGTAAGCCGAATGCCTTTGAGCGCGCCGTGTTTTTCCACCGCTTCTATGGCATAGTTTGAACAAGTTGGGTAAAACCTGCAACACCCGCTAAAAAAAGCCGGATGCACTTTTTGATATAATTTTATGAGTTTAATCAACATAGTTCAAGCACCAGCTTTCCCGCATCTCCCCTCAAAGCCTCCCAGTTTGCATCTGTTTGGCTCATTTCAACAAGGGCCATAATCCAAACGGGCGATTTGAAGTTTTTTGCTTCTTTAAATAACACAGAACGCAGAATTCGGCGGCATTTATTGCGAAAAACAGCATTTCCGCTTTTCTTTTTAACAACAAAGCAAAATCTGTTGCAGGCATCGGGTGCAGGCATAATTTTGAGGCTTAAAAGACCAAGCCGGAGCCTTTTGCCCTTAGATGCCACAACATTATAAGAATCCTGCGAGGGAAAGCGAAAATTCCTAAGCGTGCCCAAAGCTAGTATAGCGGTTATTTTTTGTATAACTCATCACTTACGGTGAGCCTTTTTCTGCCTTTGGAGCGGCGAGAGCTTAGTACGTCGCGACCCCAGCGGTCTTCCATGCGGTGCCTAAAGCCGTGTTTGTTGGCACGTTTGCGATTATGCGGTTGAAAAGTCCTTTTCATAGGGTTTAAATATAGAAAATTTTAGAAATTCTGTCAAGGAAATATGAATTTTTCTAAATTACCCGCTATGAAAATCACTCTTGAAATAATTAAAATGTCGCTGGGCGACCCTGTTACCATAGCTGTGCTTTTAATTTTATGCAGTTTTTCGCTATTTGCTTGGGGAATAATAATAACAAAATTCCTCTCCCTTAAAAGCAAAATGAGCGCAAATATTCGTTTTTACAAAACTTTTGAACGTATAAAACATTTTGCAGAAGTGGAGAATTATTTTGCGGCAGCACCTAAGTGCCCACTTAGAGTTATAACAGGTGCTGTGCTAGAAGAAGCTAGAAATTTAAGCCCTTTTGTAAGCGTTGAAACCCTTGGCCCTCGCTCAGAGATGCTAGAAGACACCATACAGCGCGAGGTGGAGGCTTGCAGGATGATAGATGATGGCAAGCTTTCTTTTTTGGCTATGGCTTCCAATGTTTCGCCGTTTTTTGGACTTTTTGGAACAGTTTGGGGCATTATGCAGTCTTTTTACGAAATTGGAATGCACGGCTCGGCAGATTTGAGCGTTGTTGCCCCAGGCATAGCGGTTGCCTTGGTGACCACAGTTGCCGGCCTTATAGCTGCCATTCCCGCCTCCATTGCATATAACTACTTTGTTTCACGCAATACCCGCCAAGAAATTTTTTATTATAATTTTGCCTCGCGTTTGCTCAGTTTATTCAAACGCGGTGACTTGCTTGCCATAGAAAAAGTTTTCACAGAAAGAGAAACTATTAGAAGATAATTATGAAAAGAAGCCGCGGAAAATCACTGAACCAAGAGATGAACTTAACCAACATGATAGATGTTGTTTTTGCAATCTTGATTGTTTTTTTAATATCTGCCCCTCTTATGAGCCAGGGCATAAAGGTGGATTTGCCAAATGCCGAAGCTCCAACCTTGGAACAAAAAAAGATGTGCACAGTTTCAATAAACAAGGAAGAAAAAATTTTCATTGAAGGCATGGAAGTGCGCATAAACAACTTTGATAAAATTTTTGAATCGCTTTGCAAAAGCGATATACCGGTGGTGATACAGTCCGATGAATCCGTGCATTATGGCATTGTTATGAAAGTTGTGTCTCTGGTTCAGCTTGCCGGTGTTAAGCAGCTCGGTTTTTTAACTACCGACAAAGGAACAACTCCAAATAGAGAGAAAAAGAAAAAATGAAAGGAATTTACGCATTTCAAGGAAAAGAACCGCTTGTCGGGAAAGATGTGTTCATAGCTCCTGGTGCTAGAGTTATAGGCGATGTGGAACTCTCGGATGATGTTTCCATTTTTCACAATGCGGTTTTGCGCGGAGATATAAACAGCATAAAAATCGGGAAAAATTCAAATGTCCAAGATAATTCAACTGTGCATTTGGCAAGCGACAAAGGTGTTGTTATAGGTGAGGGAGTCACCGTTGGTCACAATGCCATTATCCACGCTTGCACAGTTGAGGATTATTGCATAATTGGTATGGGGGCTTGCGTTATGGATGGAGCCGTAATTGGCCACCACAGCATTGTTGGTGCCTGTGCCCTTGTCACCAGCGGCAAAGAATTTCCGCCTTATTCCCTGATAACCGGAAGCCCAGCGCGCAGAGTGAGGGATTTGACAAAAGATGAAATAGAGCACTGCGAGTGGAGTGCAAAAAAATATGTGGAAGTTAAAAATAAGTTTTTGGAGAAAAACTCGTAATCCGCAAGAACCTGCATTCATTTTTAACAGTCTCGTAAGCCTCCACCGCGCTTTCCAGAGAATAAAACAGGGAAAAAACGCTGGAGCCGCTACCAGATAGCAGGGATTTGCCGCCGAAGTCATTTAGTTTTTGCTTTAAGGAATTTATAAGCGGATATTTTTCAAGAACAGTTTCTTCAAATTGATTGTACAAATTGTCTAGGGGGTTCATATTTTTCAGAAAGTTTTGCCAGGGCAGGCTGCCGGCAGGGATAACGTCTTTATAGGCCTCGGCGGTGGGAACTGAGCATTTGGGCGTAGCTAAAATTATGCAGCAATCACTTTCTATTGTGTTTTGCGGAGTTAAAATATTGCCAATTCCAGTTGCGAGCGCTGCTCCGCCTTTCACAAAAAAGGCAATATCGGCACCCAAGCTTGCCCCTATTTCTTCTAATTCTTCTGGACTAGCACGTAAACCCCACAGTCTGTTCAAAAGCCTAAGCGCAGCGGCTGCATCGGAGCTTCCACCCCCAAGCCCTGCACCCAGAGGCAACCTTTTTTCCAAATAAAAACGAACCCCGCTTGAAATTAAATGCTTTTCTTTTAATTTTTCGGCTGCTCTGCAAACTAGGTCTTTTTCGGGTGGATATTCTTGCGGGCTATTGTAAGATATGGAAATTTTGCCGCTGCTGTCTTTTTCGCCAAAAAGAAGGTCTCCGCAATTAAGGGTGTGAAACATAGTGCCAATATCGTGGTAGCCGTCTTCTCTTTTATTTATTATGGATAAAAAAAGATTTATTTTTGCTAGTGCAAATTCGGTTAAAATCATTTCAAATCTCGGATTCTTTTTATTTTCAGCCCTCTATTTAACCCATCAGATGTGGGAGCGAGCTTTATTTTTGAATATACTAACATTCTGCGGCGTTCTTGTCTTTTGTCAAAAGATTTATCAAATTTAAATTTTGCAACAAACAAAATTACCAAAAAAGCCACAAGAACGGCAAACCATATATAATATAAAGCATCACTTGAGGTTTCCGCTTCCATTTAAGGCTCCTTGGCTGTTATTTTGTTGCGGTTTATTATTCCGTGCGCAAAACCTATTATAAAGTATATTAGCACCAAAGCCATTAAATATTCAGGAAAAATCATGGCAAAGCCCGCAATATAAGCTCCGGCTATATTTATCACTTGTATTGCGTTTATAATATTGCTCTTTCTTTTTTTAAGTTTAGCTAAAAACAAGGGGCTAACCATAAGTACGCTGGTGATTAGCATAATCACTAGGGGAATGTAGAGAATATCAGGGCAAGAGTCAAAGAATTTATATTTGCAGAGCAGAATTATAACCAAGGCATTTACAATTCCTGCAAAAGTAGAGGGCATTCCAGAGAAATAATCGGGGTAGGAATCGTTATCCATTGCATTGTATTTGGCAAGCCTCATGGCGGCACATACCATATAAACCGCAGCTCCGGCAAATAGGGCTAGTTTGTGCGATTCATACCAGTCTGGCAATATATCTTTATAGGCAAACATTATCATAAATGCGGGTGCTATGCCAAATGCTATTAAGTCTGCAAGGCTATCAAACTGCGCCCCGAATTCCGAGCTTGCGTTAAAAGCACGGGCGGCAAAGCCGTCTAATTTGTCTAGCAATGCGCAAAAAATTATGAAATGCGCCCCCATAACCACGGGATATTCATTTTTTATTTCAAACAAACTGGCAGAGCAGCATATAGAAGCCACACCGAGTAAAAAATTAATGCTGGTGAAGGCGTTTGGAACTATGAACTTTGCATTGTGCATATTAGGGTAATGTAGAAAATTTCTACATTACCCTAGTTGATGAAAACAATTTTTGTAGTTGATGATAGCGATACTTGCCTCTCTAAGGTAGAAGAGGTGCTGGAAAGCCAGTACCGCGTTATGACATTGCCTTCTGCTTCAAAAATGTTTGCTATGTTAGAAAAAATTATGCCAGATTTGATATTGCTGGATATTGCCATGCCAGAAATGGATGGTTACACGGCACTGCGCATATTGAAAGATAATCCCAAAACCGCTAATATACCAGTGATATTTTTAACAGGGCAAGCAGATGTTATGGTAGAGGCTCATAGCTTTGACCTCGGTGTTATAGATTTTATAGTCAAACCATTTTCTGCCCTTGTTTTGCTGAACCGCGTTAAAATGCACATGGATATGGACGGCGTTGTCCGCGAAAGAACAGAGCATTTGGAACAAAAAACAAAACAAATGGAGTCTTTATACGATAATATTATCTCTATTCTTGCAGATGTTGTTGAAAGTCGCGACCACTTGACTGGCGGCCACATTGAGCGAACCACAATTCAAACTAAAACTCTAATAGATGCTATGTTAGAACGCAATGTGTATGCAGATGAAATAAAAAGCTGGAATTCAGATTTGGTAGCTTCTTCGGCTCGTTTGCACGATATAGGCAAAATAGCCGTTCCAGATTCAATTTTGAATAAACCGGATAAGTTAAACGATGAAGAATATGAAATTATGAAAAAACACGTAAAAGCGGGCGAGCATATTATAGATAAAATAATAAGCAAAACTAAGGAAGAAACCTTTTGGAACAAGGCAAAAATTTTCGCAAGCTATCACCACGAGCGCTGGGACGGCACAGGCTACCCACGCGGGCTTAAAGGTCTTGAAATCCCTCTTCAGGGGAGGATTTTAGCTGTGGTGGACGTTTACGATGCCTTGATATCTGAGAGAGTGTATAAAAAGGCTTTTGACCATTACAAAGCAGTTGAAATAATCAAGTCTGAGTCTGGAAAACAATTTGACCCTAAAATAGTAGAAGTATTTTGTGATGTACATGAACGTTTTATGAATGTAGATGTAAAATGGTAGATAAGTATAAACGCATATTATCTTATTGGCAAGTGATTCTTGTTTTCCTTGCCTTTATGTTGGTTATTGGAACAAGCTACCTTTTAATAAGTGATGCAGAGCAAAAACACCTTAAGCAAGATGCCGAAAATGTGTTAGACAATACCAGCATAAAAATAGAAACCGATTTGGCCGAATTAAAAACCTTGATGGGCATAATTTCAGAAACGGCTAGCAAAATGATTATTAAAGGCGAAAATTACGAGAAAGTGTCTGAGTATTTGAAAGGCGTCACTGAATATATGTCTCTTCATAAAAATATATTATCGCAGGTTAGCGATATTTATGGCATTTTTGATGTATTTGAAGGAAAGTTTTATGCTGGCGTTGATAGGGTTACCCCAGAAAGCTATTCACCTCAAAACCGCCCCTGGTACAAAGCGGCTGTTGAAGCTAATGGGAACATTGCTGTTACGGAACCATATATGGATATTGTTTTAGACGTGCCCATTATCACTTACTCGCGCAGAATTATGGATGATAAAGGCAAGCCGCTCGGCATAATTTGCATGGACATAAAACTGGACAAAATTAAAGAGAATGCAAGCCATGTGCATATAACCGAAAACACCTATGGCATATTGTTCAATAAGCAATTTGAAATCATTGCTCATCCAAGCCCCTCGTATTTAGGCAAATCTCTGCGCCAATTAAATGATGGACTTTCCATTGAAAGTGATTTAAGGCAGGGCATAAGCATTTCTGAGCGCAAAGTTATGGATTACAAAGGTAATCAAGCCATTGCCTTTATGCGGCAATTAGAAAATGGCTGGAGCATTTCTGTTATAATACCTTCTAAAGAGTATTATCAAAACTTGAATGGCATGGCAGAATTTCTTTCGGTGCTAGGTTTTACAATGGCAATTACTTTAAGCCTGCTTTTGTCGCGCATAACAGCGGTGAACAACAAACTGGAAAAACAGATGGGGATAATATTTGAAAATGCGCCATTTGGCAACATTATATTTGATAAAAATAAAAACATTATTGAGTGCAATTTGAGAGTTGTTAAAATGTTTGAACTCTCCAGCAAGCAAGAGTGTATTAAAAGATTTTTAGAGTTCTCGCCCAAATATCAACCAAATGGCAGATTATCACGTGATGAATTGGTTGAAGTTGCAGCCAAGGCTTATGAAAAAGGTTCCCATAGTTTTGAGTGGATGCACCAAAAACAGAACGGCGAGCCTATTCCTTACGAAGTCACGCTTGTACGAGTCGAGTTTGGCAAAGAACTTGTTTTAGTATCTTATATGCGAGATTTGCGCGATACAAAACGAATGGTGAACGAAATTAAAAATAGGGGTCTTTTGCTGAATACGGTGAATCAGATGGCTTTTATTTTGTTGCAAAATTATGACGAAAGTAATTTTGAAAATTCACTGCTAAAAAGCCTTGAGCTTATGGGGCAATGCCTTGATGTTGACCGTGTTCAAATTTACCGCAACGAAATGATTGACGGCGAATTGCATTTTGTGTGCAGGTATAAATGGCTTAGTGAATATGGCAAAAAGTGCGTACCAATTCCAATTGGATTCAGTTTTTCTTACAGCAAGCGGCAGGAATGGAAAAAAACATTTTTACGCAGAGAAAATATAAACACTTCTGTAAAAGATTTATCTAAAAATGAACAGGAATTTTTGGGTGGCTATGACGTGAAATCCATAGTTATAATCCCATTGTTTTTAGATAATGATTTTTGGGGATTTTTCAATATTGATAATTGCCACACAGAACGCAAATTTTCAAGAGAAGAAATGGAAATACTCACCTCTGCTGGGTTTATGATAAGCAATGCGATTAGCCGCAATTTGCGAATTACTAAAATACGCGAGGCAGATAAACACTTGCAAATGGTTTTTGACAATGTGCCGCTCGGCTACCTTATGCTCGATAAAAATCACAATATTATAGAATGCAACCAGAGAGCTATTAAGTTATTTAAATTGTCTAGCAAGCAAGAATGCACCGATAAATTTTATGAACTTTCGCCAGAATATCAGCCAAATGGAAAACCATCTAAAGAGAGGGCTATTGCACTTATAAACGAAACTTTTGAAAAAGGTTTTAACCAGTTTGAATGGATGCACCAAACATTAGACGGCGAACCTATCCCTTGCGAAATTATCCTTACGCGCGTTAAATATAAAGACGACCTTTCTGTGGTGGCATATCTGCGCGATTTGCGCGGGCTTAAAACAATGCTAGACGAACTGCACAAAGAAAACGAGAATTCCAAGTTTATGGCTCATTGGTATAATTCCATTCTCAATGCAATACCGCTTCCCATAACCGTGACCGATTCAGATGCTAAATGGACATTCATAAATACTGCAGTTGAAGAATTTTTGGGAATAACGCTTAAAGAAGCCTTGGGTAAACCGTGCAGCAACTGGAATGCCAATATATGCAACACCCTTGATTGCGGCATAGAATGCGCAAAAAGAGGGCTTAAACAAACATATTTTTCAGATGGAGACAAATCGTATCGGGTGGATGTTGCAAAATTAGAGGATTTAAAAGGCGAAACAACCGGATATATTGAAGTAGTGCAAGATATAACCAACCTGAAAGTTATGGCAAAAAAACAAGCTGAGGCCGAAACAGCTAATCTTGCCAAATCTGCGTTTCTTGCAAAAATGAGCCATGAAATTCGCACACCTATGAATGCCATTCTTGGAATTGTCGAAATTCAACTTGAAGATGATGAGCTTCCTCCGCAGGCACAAGAGGCTCTTAATAAAATTTATGCTTCTGCCAATTTGCTGTTAAATATTATAAACGATATTCTGGATTTGTCAAAAGCGGAATTTGGCAAATTAGAGCTTGTTCAAAATAAGTACAATGTTGCAAGTATGATTTACGATGTTGTGCAATTAAATATGGTTCAATTCAGCCATAAAACCGTTGATTTTGAACTTGAGGTTGACCCAAATATATCCACAGAGTTATTTGGCGATGAACTGCGCATTAAACAGATTTTGAATAACGTGCTCGCAAATGCGTTTAAATATACCAGTAAAGGAAAAGTGAAATTGGCTGTTAGTTCCGAGCGGAAAAGCGAAGGTTCCGATGTTGTGCTTATTTTCAACATAAGCGATACAGGGCAAGGCATGACCGAAGAACAAAAAAATAAAATATTTGAAGAATTCTCCCGTTTTAATTTGGAATACAATAGAGCGGTTCAGGGCACAGGGCTTGGAATGAGCATAGTGAAACATCTCATTCAAATGATGAAAGGTGAAATTTCCGTTGAAAGCGAGGTTGGAAAGGGTACTGTTGTTAATGTGAAAGTACCGCAAGGATTTGTGAGCGAAGATGTTTTGGGCGAAGAATTAACCGCAAATCTGCAAAATTCCCGTTTTGTCAAAGATTCGCAATTAAAAAATGCGCGAATTGAACGCGAACCTATGCCTTATGGCAGTGTGCTTGTTGTTGACGATGTGGAATCTAATCTATATGTTGCCAAAGGTTTGCTGCAACCTTACAAGCTATCCATTGATGTAGCCGAAAGCGGCGAAGAAGCGATAGAAAAAATTAAGAGCGGCAAGGTTTACGATGTTATATTTATGGACCAGATGATGCCAAAAATGGATGGGGTGGAGTCGGTAAAAATTATGCGCGATTCAGGATACTCGGCTCCCGTTATAGCTCTTACTGCGAATGCAATAGTTGGGCAGGCAGAAGTTTTATTGAGCAGCGGTTTTGATGATTTTATTTCAAAGCCTATAGATATTCGCCAAATGGACTACGTTTTGAACAAATATATTCGCGACAAGCAGAGTCCAGAAGTTATAGCGGAGGCTCGCCAAAAGCATAATATTTCAAAAATAAGCCCTTACGAAATAGATTTCAAAGCAAACCCAGATTTGCTATTTGCCTTTATTCGCGATGCTAAAAAGAAAATCCCAATTATGGATTCCATCTCAAAGAGCATAGATAACGCAACAAACGAAGATTTGCGCCTATTCACCATCAACGTTCATGCAATAAAAAGTGCTTTGGCAAATGTTGGCGAAAAAGAACTTTCAAATATTGCCCGCAAACTGGAAAAAGCGGGCAATGAAGGCAATAGAGCGGTTATATCTGCCGAAACAGGGAATTTTTTAGAAAATCTTGGCAAAGTGATTCAAAAACTTGAATCTGATAAAGATGCAATTGCTTTAAAAGAAGAAGATACTGTGTATTTACGCGCGCAACTTGTGGAGTTCCGAACTGCCTGCACAAATTACGACAAAAAACTCGCCAAGAACATTCTTGCCGAGCTTGGTTCTATGCAATGGTCTTCAAAAATCAAAGACTTTTTGGACATTCTTCAGGAATTTCTTTTGCACAGCGAATTTGAAGAAGCGGTTTCTAAAACAACAGAATTTATGGAGTTATACAAATGATACGTTCACTGATACCCAAGGACTTATACGCGCAAATTCTATGGATTGTGCTGTCGTTTGCGTTGATGATAGTTTTAAACTATTTATTGACGCATAAATTAGAGCACGATCATTTGAAAAGGGAGGCTGAGAATGATATCTTTCACATGCAGTCTAGCATAGAGTTTGAACTGCTTGAAAATGAAGTGGTACTGAGTGGCATAGCAGAAAGTGCACGGATAATGATTTCACAACACAAAAATTATGATATGCTTTCTGAATATATTAAAAACGTAACCAAATATATGACAACCGATGAAAAATTTGCATCTTACGTAATAAATGTATATGGTATTTTTGAAGCATTTGATGGAAAATTAATTTTTGGCAATAATTGGGTTCCGCCAAGTAATTATATGCCATCGGAACGCCCTTGGCACGAAGTAGCGATGAATGCTGGCAAAGAAGTGAGGATTACGGAGCCATATTTGGATGCAGCGACTGGCGCAATTGTCATCACTTATGTACGCCGCATTTTTGATGAAAAAGGCAACAGGCTAGGCATAATTTGCTTAGATATAAATCTTGCCAAAATCAAAGAATATGTGAGCAAGATATATATTGCAGAAATGGAAGTAGGAATGTTGCTCAGCGAACAATTAAATATTGTTGTCCATCCCGATTCCACGCTGCTGGGCAAGGCACTCCGCGATGTGAATTACGGAATATCAAGCCTTGCAGAAGAATTGGAACAAGGCACGGAAATTTCTGAGCGCAAAGTGTTGAATTACAAAGGCGAAGAATCTATTGCATTTTTTAAGAGATTGAAAAATAACTGGTATGTTGGAATTTTGATACCTGAGGAAAATTATTACAAAGAGATTAAAAGCATTACCATAGTTCTCAGTTTGCTTGGCATTGTGTTGGCAGCTATATTGATAACCTTGTTGCTGAGAATTGAGAGAGCCAAAGAAAGTGCTGAACAATCTATAAAAGTTCTCACAAACGTGCTAAACGGGTTGGATATTATGATATACGTGACCAACCCATCTACCGATGAAATTCTCTTTATAAACGAAAATATGAAAAAGCATTACGGTTTGGACGATGCAATCGGAAAAGTTTGCTATAAAGTTTTTCAGAAAGGGATGAACAAAAAATGCGATTTTTGCCCTTGTTTCCAGCTAGATAAGGAACCGCACAACACTGTTATATGGGAAGAACGCAGCTCCTTGACTGGGCGTGTGTATCGCAATACGGATAGATATATGGAATGGCACGATGGTCAAATTGTGCACATACAACATTCCGAAGATGTGACTGAATTGGTTGTTGCAAGGGAACTTGCCGAACAGAGCAGCCGTTTCAAAAACCGCTTCTTATCGCGCATAAGCCATGAAATAAGAACACCTATGGCTACAATTATGGGCATTACCGAAATACAATTGCAGAACGAAACCATAGAACAAGGTATGAAAAAAGTATTTATTGAGATTTACAACACAAGTTATTTGCTTTTAGATGTTATAAGCAATATATTAGACGTGTATAAAATAGAGGCGAACAAAATAGAAATTGCATTTGTGGAATATGATGTTGCGAGTTTGATAAACGATGTTGTGCAATTTAACCTTATGCGAATGAAAAACAGAGCGGTTGAATTTGAATTTAGCGTGGACGAAAACTTGCCCGTTATGTTGTTTGGAGATGTGGTTCACATTAAGCAGATTTTGAATAATTTGCTCTCCAATGCCTTTAAATATACCGAATCTGGAAAAGTAAAATTATCGGTGAGTGCAGAAAACACCAAAAAAGAAAATTTTGATATGACACTCGTTCTCAGCGTGAGTGATACTGGGCAGGGCATGACCGAAGAACAAAAAAACAAAATATTTGATGAATATTCTCATTTCAGTTACTTGATTGAAGGCACTGGGCTTGGCATGAACATAACGCAATATTTGATAAAGGCGATGCAAGGCGAAGTTACTGTGAATACCGAGCTTGGCAAAGGCACGGAATTTATAGTACGCTTGCCGCAAAAGAGCACTAATTCGGGCGTTTTGGGCAAAGAGTTGGTTGAAAGTTTGCAAAATTTCCGTTATATAAGTTACGCTCAAATGAGAAGCGCGAGAATAGAGCGCGAGCCTATGCCTTATGGCAATGTGCTTATTGTTGACGATGTGGAATCTAATTTGTATGTTGCCAAAGGTTTGCTGCAACCTTACAAACTCACTATTGACACAGCAGATAGCGGCGCAGAAGCACTAGAAAAAATTAAGAAAGGCAGGAGTTACGATATCATATTTATGGATCACATGATGCCAGAAATGGATGGGGTTGAAACTGTGAGAGCCATTCGCGAATTTGGATATACCAATCCAATTATTGCGCTCACTGCAAATGCTATTGGGGGGCAGGCAGAACTATTTTTGAAAAGTGGTTTTGATGGTTTTATTTCAAAACCCATAAACATTCACCAGATGAACTCCATTTTGAACAAATTTATTCGCGATAAGCAAAGCCCAGAAGTGATAGGGGAAGTTCGCCGCCAGTATGCCCTTTCAAAAATCAGTGCTCGCGATAGCAGTTTTAAAATGAGTTCTACTATGGAGCTTGCCTTTGCCCGCGATGCCAAGAAAAAACTCCAAGCTCTTGAGTCAATTTCAAATAATATAAATACTGCAACAGACGAAGATTTGAAATTATTTGCTGTAAATGCAAACGCCTTAAAAAGCGTGCTTGCAAATGTTGGCGAAAGAGCACTTTCCAAGGTTGCCCACGAGCTGGAAATGGCAGGCAATGAAGGCAATAGGATGGTTATATCCTCTGATACTCCGCCTTTTTTAGATAGCCTTAACGAGATAATTCAAAAAATAGACTCTGACGACGATTCAAATGTTTTTGATGATGAAGATACAGCATATTTGCGTTCCAAACTTTTGGAATTCAGGTATGCTTGCACTGCTTACGACAAAAAATTAGCCAAAAACGTTCTAACTGATATTTATTCCAAGCGATGGTCGCGCCCAACCAAAGAGCTTTTGTCCACCCTCTCGGAACTTCTGCTGCACAGCGATTTTGAGGAAGCCATAAAGCGAGTGGAGAGGTCGTTGTAGGTTAGAGTTTCCTCTTCTTCCTCTGGAATTTCACGGCAAACCTATGCGCCTCATCCCTCGCTCTTTGCAAAAGTTGCAAGGCGGGGTGGTTGCGTTTTAGCTGAACTGAGGGTTTTTCGCCTGGGAAAACGATTTCTTCCAAACGCTTGGCAAGACCAATAATGGGAATGTCTGTTAAATTCATTTTCTCTAAAACTTCAAAAGCCGCATTGACCTGTCCCTTGCCACCATCTATAAGGAGCAAGTCTGGAAAATCGGTTTTTTCTGCTTGCAGCCTTGTAAGTCTGCGGGTTAGAATTTCTTTCATGCTTGCAAAGTCGTCTCCGCCCATTGCTGATTTAACCTTGTATTTTCTGTAATCGCTTTTGCTCGGAAAACCATTCACAAAACGAACCATGCTTGCCACAGGGTCTTCTCCGCCCAAATGCGAAATGTCAAAGCACTCTATGCAGAGGGGTGGGTTGTTTAAATTCAATTCTTTTTGCAATTCAAAAATGCTCCTGTTCATTTCATCGTATTTTGCGCCTTTTGATTGCAATTCAACCAAAAGCATTTCTGCGTTTGCTTTTGCCACTTGCAAATATCCAAGTTTTTCGCCTCTTTGCGGAACCTCAGCTTGAATTTTGTGACCGGCCAAATTTGCTAGCAATCCTTCAAATGCTTCTTGCTCCTCGCCAAGCGAAAATTCCATAATTATCTCGCGTGGCAAATCGTCTTTTGAAACGCTCAAGTACCAACCTGGCAAAAATTCTGCCAGAATTTCTGTAGGCTCCTGCTCCAAGCGGCTTTCCAAATAAAAATGCCGCCTGTTGAATAAAATTCCGCCTCTGTACTCAACTATAACCGCAGTCGCCAATTCTTTTGCCCTGCAAACAGCAATAACGTCAAGGCTCAGTCCTGCATTGTTTGCGTGGTCTGCTTTTTGCTTCGCAAAGGCGCTCTGCACAGCAAAAACTTGGTCTCTATATTTGCTGGCATCCTCAAAACGCATTTCGGCAGATGCTATCTGCATTTTTCTTTGCAGCCTTGCTAAAATTTCTGTGTTTTTGCCTTCCAAAAGCATTCTGGCGGCATATACCCCCTCCATATATTCCTCTTCGCTTATATTGCCTATGCAGGGGGCCTTGCACCTGCCCACGTGAAAGTTAAGGCAGGGGCGAATCTCTTTTTTCAGGGGAAATATCAAATGGCATTCCCTTAAATAAAAAAGACGCGGAACTAGGTCTAGGATAGCCCTTATGTAATTGGAATTGGTAAAGGGGCCAAAATAGAGGTTTTCGTCTTCTTTTGTTTTGCGGGTTAGTCTAAGGCGTGGAAATTTCTCTTGCATTTCTAGCATTAAATATGGGAAATGCTTGTTGTCTTTTTGGCGAACATTGTAATATGGCTGGTGCTGCGCTATTAAGTTTGCCTCTAAAATAAGAGCTTCGGTTTCGGTTTCGGTTATTATCCATTCTATATCTGCTATATGCGGGAGTATGAGCTTTGCAGCCCTATGGCCTTCTTTTTCCCTCCCGTCAAAATAACTGCGAACCCTTTTGCTCAAAAGCTTGGCCTTGCCTATATAAATAATCTCACCTTTGAAATTTTTCATCAGATAAACACCTGGCTTGGCAGGTAGGCTCATTAGGCGTGAAACTAAATCGTTTTGCATTCTTTTTAATATAGTAAGTGAATTTTACTATATTACACCCATTATGGCAATTGAAATTCGCAAGTGGACAAAAGATGCTAACAAGAGCTTGATAGTTTTCTTATCAATGGTTATCATTTTAGTTAGTATTTTGCTATTTGCAGTGTTTTTAATTTCAAATTTCAAAATGTTCTTGGCAGACCAGGTAAAAACAAGTGCTTATGCCGAAAATCTCAGTCTTTTGAGCGATGTATCGCTTAATCTAAAAAAACTGGAACAATCGTTAATGGAATCCAAGCTAACATTATCCAATTTGATGGAGCTGGACTACAAAGATGAATTTTTAAAGAAATATATCAGTGGCAAAGTGAATTTGGATTCCGATATTTTGAAAATTTATATCAGTTCAAATAAAGATAGCACCCAAAGCCCTTGGTTCATAAATGCCAAAAAAGCCAATGGGAGAGTTTCATTCTCCCTGCCATATTTAGATTCTCCTAGCGGCAAAATATTGATGGATTTTTCCACAAACATTTACAACAACAAAGGGCAAGATATTGGTGCTCTGTCACATTCTTTTTATTTGGAGAAATTAACAAGAGTGCTTTTGCAGCACAAAAGAGTACCAGAACACGAAATATATCTGCTCGATTATTCTGAAAATCTCATAACCGCAACTGATGAAGTTTATATAAAAAATATGCAATCTTTTAAGTTTGATGAAATTGGTCTGAATGCTTATAAGAGTAAAATTTTTTCTTATTCAAATTCTTTTATTGCAGATAATAGTTATTACATATTCTTTACCCCTGTTTTTGAGCGAAATTTTGTTTTAATTTCAAAAATGCCAATTAAATCCATTTATTCAACAAAAAATTTCTTCTTCAACAAAATGTTTGTTATACCTACTTTTCTTTTCATAACTATGATAATATCCGTTTCGATTTTTGTGATTATGCTTATGAGCGTGGAGCAGAGAAAAAAGGAACATATAGAAAAAGAAAGTTTAACAGACCCCTTAACCAACATATTCAACAGAAGATATTACGAAAAAATAATAGAACCCGAATTTGCAAGAATGGAAAAGGAACAAAAATATATTTCGTTGATTATGCTAGATATTGACTTCTTTAAAAAATGCAATGATACTTATGGGCATGGCCAGGGCGATGAAGTGTTGAAATGCGTTGCAAATATTTTTGTGAAACACGCAAGGCGCGAACACGATTTTGTATTTAGGTTGGGTGGCGAAGAATTCGGAGTGTTGCTCATTGGAACAGGAGAAGAAGGCGCAATAGAAATTGCAGAAAAAATTAGAACAGAAGTGCAAGAAACAAAAATTCCTCTTAAAGATTCAGACGAGCATATTTCCATTACGATTAGCGCAGGCATTGCAAGCCTTGTTCCGCATTTACAGCAAAATCCTCAAATTCTTTACGACATAGCAGACGAAATGCTTTATAGAGCAAAGAGAACTGGAAGAAACAAGGTTTGCTACTAAACTACATTTTACCGCCTTCCACCACAAAATCATCGGGATTTGCTTTTGGCCCCATAATCGCTCTGAGCGTTGCTTCAAAATTTTTGTGAAAAAATTGTTCTTCTGCCAGTTCTTCAATGGTTTCGTTTATAAAATTAAGCAGCTCGGTGTTGCCTTTTTTAAGTGCGGGGGCAATGCCTTCAACCGAGCCTAGGGAGCTAATGCCAACTTCAAGACCAAAATCTTCTTGCGCCCGAGCGAATGCAACTGTATTATCTTCTGCTACCGCCACCCCTCTACCATCTTTCAATGCCTGAAAAAGTTCGCTAGTTGGCCCAAGAGAGACAAGCTCTACTTCGGGATGGTGTTTGAGGAAATATTCTTCTGAGGTAGAGCTTTTGGAAACTATCAATTTTTTGCCGTTTAGTTCGCTGACATTTCTTATCGGAGCGGTTTTTGGAGAAACCACGCTAAGGGAGACTTTCATGTAGGGGTGTGCAAAATCAATTGTTTTAGCTCTTTCGGGAGTATTTGTGAAATTCGCGAGTACAAAATCTACTTTCCCATTTTTCAGAACTTCAAAGCGACTCACGGGGTCAACAATTATAAACTCAATCTTTGAGGAATCTCCAAAAAGCTCGTAAGCAAGCCTTTTTGCAAAGACTATCTCAAAGCCCTGATTTTTGCCCCTATGGTCTATATATCCAAAAGGTGGGTCATCGCCAGAAACGGCAACCTGCAAAAAACCGCGTTTTTTTATTATTTCAAGCCCATTTGGTTCCTTTTTTCCGCAACCAAAAGCAACAAAAGCCAAGGCCAAAGCAAGCACGCAGAGTTTAAGTTTGCCCATGAGTATAATATAGAAAAGTTACACCCTATTCCAAACAAACCTTAGGCCCTGATTCCCATAAAAACGCATTTTCTCATCTGAACTAATAAGAGTAACCTTATTAGTTATTGCGTGTGCCATAATAGCGTGGTCAACAGGGTCTTTGTGGTCGGGGACAGGAACCAGCTTGCCAAGTGTCAATATATGTTCCTTCTTGAAATAATCAACCGAAAAACCCAGTTCGTCTATGTGGTTAAAGATATCCTTTGTTTCTTTCCATATTTGCATTTCTATTTTACCAATTCTTAGCAGATAAATAATTTCTTTAATACTTTCAGAACTCAGATATATGGTATTTTCATAATCAGTAAGTATATCAAATACGTTTTTTGATAATCTATCTTTTTCCCTTATGAAGAAAAGAAATACATTTGTATCTATAAGATAACACATATTACCTCATAACCGCACGCATATCGTGAATAATTAGAGGTGCTCCCTCTGGATGCTTTTTCCACCATAAAGCGGCTTTTGACAGTTTCTTAGGCTCAGTCTTTATTTTGGGCCTTGCATGCTCTTTTGTTATTGCTTTTGGCATTGCTATTCTCCTGAAATGTACCTGCTGTAAATATAATAAATATATCGGAAAAATGGTAAAAAAACCTAAAACCATTGCATTTGGCAACAGTTGTGTGCAAAATTCGGGAAAATTCTAATTGTGTTTCATATAATTTTCTATATTTATAGACCCTAGTATGGAAAACAACACTGTAGAAGTTATAGCAATAGACGGACCTAGCGCCACTGGCAAAAGCACCACGGCGAAATTGGTTGCCAAAGAGCTTGGCTATACTTATTTAGATACCGGAGCTATGTATAGAGCGGTTGCTTATTTAGCTGAGAACGGAGAGCTTCGTGTGGAGAGTAGCTTGAATTTAAATGAGATAAGAATTTCTTTTGATAAAAATAATCAGATTTTGATAAATGGCGTTAATAGAGAAGGTGAGATTAGAGACCCTAGAATAAGCACGGTGGTTAGCAAATACAGCGCAATGCCTTATATTAGGGAAGCCCTTACGATGCGGCAACGGGAAATTGGTTCTGGGCAGCCTTGTGTTTTAGACGGGCGCGATATTGGAACGGTGGTTTTCCCCAATGCAAAATACAAGTTCTTTTTAACCGCAGATTATGGTACACGTGCTGCGCGGCGGCTGCTAGAGCTACAGGCTGCGGGTAAGGCTTTGGGTGAGACCCTTGAAAGCGTAGAGAAAAATTTAAGAGAAAGGGATAAGGCAGATTCCGAGAGAGAAATAGCCCCCCTTGTGAAAGCTAAAGATGCAATTGAAATAGACACCTCGCACATCACAATCCAACAACAAGTTCAGAAAATTTTGCAGAGCGTAGGCGAGGTGGCGCGTTGCAAACATTCTCTGGGCGCAACCCGAACAGGTTAAAATGTCCAATCAAACGTTAAAAGTAAAAGCAGGCACACAAGACGACTTAAACGAAATCTTGAACGCAGAGCAAGAAAACAAAGGCATAGCAGTTTCTGACGAAGCTCTTGAAATTTACAACAAAACGCTAAACGACTTTAAAGAAGAAGTTGTTATAGAAGGCATAATTCGCCACGTTAGCGACTTAGAAGTTTTTGTTGATGTAAAAGGAAAATCAGAGGGAATAATTCCCCGCGAGGAGTTCAAAGAAGGCGAGCCAATAGAGATAGGTTCAAAAATAGAAGTATATATAGACAAATTTGAAAACGAAGATGGCCGTTTTGTTCTTTCAAAACAAAAAGCAGATTTCTTGAGAATTTGGAAACAGGTTTACGAGGCTTATGAAAGAGGCGATGTTGTTCGCGGCACTCTTTCTCGCCGCATAAAGGGCGGAGTGGAAGTTGATTTATTCGGCATTCCGGCATTCCTGCCTGGTTCGCAAATTGACCTTCGCCAAATTCCAGACATCAACATAATAATTGGCCAAGAGTTTGATTTGAAAATCATAAAAATCAACAAAGACCGCAGAAACATTGTTGTTAGCCGCCGCATTGTGCTTGAAGATGAGCGCAACAAGCAAAGGGGCAATGTTTTGGATACTTTGGAAAAGAATCAGGTTCGCAAAGGCATTGTGAAAAACATAACCGAGTTCGGCGCATTCATAGACCTTGGAGGCGTGGATGGTTTGTTGCACATAACAGATATGAGCTACAAACGCATTAACGATCCAAAAGAAATTGTGCAGCTTGGACAAGAAGTTGAAGTTGTCATTTTGGATTTCAACGACAAAAAAGAGCGCATTTCGCTTGGCATAAAGCAGCTTCACCCACACCCGTGGAAAGACGTTGCAGAACGCTACCCCGAAGGCACAAAGGTCAAGGGCAAAATTGTCTCCGTCACCGATTACGGTGCCTTTGTGGAACTGGAAAGCGGGTTGGAAGGCCTTATTCACGTTTCCGAAATGTCTTGGAGCGCGCATTTGCAGCACCCCAACAAACTTTTCACAGTTGGTCAAGAAATAGAAGCTGTTGTTCTAAAGGTGGAAGCCGAGAACGAGCGTATTTCACTTGGCACAAAGCAGTTGGAAACAGACCCGTGGGAATCCATTGAAAGCGAGCTTTTGCCTGGTGCAAAGGTCACCGGTGAGGTTCGTTCCATTGCAACATTCGGCGCATTTGTTGAAATTAAAGAAGGCGTTGATGGCTTGATTCACGTTTCTGATATGAGCTGGACAAAGAAAATTGAGCACCCTGGTGAAATGATTAAGAAAGGCGATAAAGTGGAATGCGTTGTGCTTGCTGTGGACAGCGAGAGACGCCGCATTTCTCTTTCCATGAAACACTTGGAAGACGACCCGTGGGATTCCGTTGAGAACGATTTCCAGGTTGGCGCAGAGGTTAAGGGCAAAATAATTCGCCTCATTGAGCGCGGTGCAGCCGTTGAGCTTACCCGTGGCTTTGAGGGTCTTGTTCCGGTTTCAAAACTGGGCACAGATTACATTAAAATTCCAGCCGAGGCATTCAAGGTTGGCGATGAAATTCCTGCCATAGTTACCGAGCTGAACAACAGCCAGCGCACCATTTATCTGTCTGCGGCAGATTATTTCAAAAACCACCCCGATGAGCTTACCGCTTGGAAAACAGCCCACAGGCCAGGCATGAATTCAACGGAAAAGAAAAAGGAAAAGAAGAAGAAAGAAGAAAAAAAGGAGCCGGAAGCGTAAAATAGCGATATTCTTTTTCAAGAGAAGTGATAACTCATCACTTCTCTTTTTGTTTTTTGCAAAAATTACTATATTTGCAATATGTTCCATCATTAAAAAATGAGTATATTATGAAAATCAATCGTTTTCTTCTATTAGCAGTAAGTTTATTGCTTGCCTCAGCATCAATGCTTTCCTGTTCCGTTGCCTCAACAACCGCTGGAGTTGGAGTGTCCTCAGGCGCAACCACAGGGGGAACCAGTCACGGTAAAGCGACTAACGGTTCCGCAAGAAATTTTGCCGTGAAATCTTACGACAAAATAGTTAAAGATAGCCAAAAAGGTAGCGGAGAGTATTTAAATTCGCTGGTTTTGCTTATGGAAAGCGAAGGCGTTCCTAAGGAAGAATCTGTGCCCTTGATTAAAAGAGCAGCAAGAAAATCAAACGGCAATGCCGAAATTTTCGGTGATGAAATAGCAAATTCGCTGTAACGGTATTTTTTGCTGAATTTTTACTCCGCTCTTTTTATTGTTTTAACTTCCCCCTATCAGCAAAATCCTGCTTCAGCTTTTGGACACGTATTTCTTCTTCAAGCAGATTCGCTTCCGTATCCGCTATGGAACACAATAGAATTCGTGGCAGATGCATTAGATGCCAGTAAACTCAGCTACGTAACAAAAGGCGTATATGGCGGCTTTGCGGCAAAATATGAAACCGTGCCTTTTTATGAAAAAATTTATAAATACGTGGACTATGAAAAACGCGAACTGTTTATTTACCCTCTCAAAATTTCAAATGCGGAACTAATGAAATTCAACGATACTTTAAATTCTTGGAAAACAAAAGAAGATTCATATAAATTTTTCACGAATAATTGCGTTGACGGAATTTATAATTTGCTAAAAAATACTCTTGATTCTGTTCAAGAAGCTCCCGTTTTGCTAACCCCGCAAAATTTAATAAGGCTATTAGATGAAAGCGGCAAATTAGAAAAACCCATATTGCTGCGATTTTCTGGCGATAAGAAAGATGAGGAAAATTTTATAGTGCAAAAAGATATGCAAATTCCTCACAAATACAGCCGACTAGACATAGGGTTGTTATTTCTTGAAAAATTTTATGCAAATTTGCGTTTACGGTTATTTTTGCACGATGTGAGCGATTATGGAGGCTATTATTCAAATTTCATAAATCTTGAAGTATTATATTTAAATCTATATTTTAACGATGGCAAAATAAATCTCAAAGAATTATGGCCTATGCGCATCCGCTCGGAAATGCCCTCGCACGGCTTTATTTCTGGCTGGTCGTGGCTGTATGAAAGCGGCTGGGCAGAATTTAGAACTATGAATATCGGTTTGGGTAAAACCTACCTCATATTCAATAATTATCTGCTAGGTTATATGCTTCGCGGTTCAGTTTTGGAAAAGGAGCAAATGGAATTTTACACAGGTTTTCAAATTTTCGCCAGAGCTTTTTCAGCGAAAAATTATCGCTCTGGAATATATTTTGATTATTTGCGCTCTACAACAAAAAACAAGGTTGCAAAAACAGATTTAAAGACATGGCTTTCCTTTGATTTAATGGAAGATTTGAACTTATTTGCAGAAAGTTCAATAAAAAACCGCGATGAAAGTTTCTTTTCTATTATGCTTAGATTTTATTGGGGAATTTGACAAATTTCTTTAAAAATTTACTATATTTACAATCAAATGAAGCTCTCTCTTGCTCTTTGCCCTATTTACGACCCGCATAAAAAAAATGCGCACCTCCATGCTTCAAAAATCTGGTCAGAAAAAATAATCAGTTTGTTGCACGGAAGGCCAGCACTAAAGTTAAGCGTGTTTTTTACAGGGAAAATGCTCAGATCTCTGAACAAAGAATATAAAAAAGAGCGCGAACAGCTCTCAGAATTTGTTGCAAACAAACAACTTGAATTTTTAGGCGGAGCATATAACGATGCCATGCTTCCTTTGTTTCCAAAAAAACTCAGGGAATTGCAGTTGCAAAAACACAAAAAAATTCTCTCGGATTCTTTGATGGATCCAACGGGATATTTTTGCAAATCGCACGCTTGGGAAATTTCGCTTATAGAAAGCCTTGAAAAATTTGGCTTTGAATACACCTTTATGCCAGATATTTCTGTTCAAGAAGCACTTGGAAGAAAGGCTTTGGTGAGCGGGTGGTTTGCTTCCGAATATGGCGATTCCTTTATGCGAATTTTAACTTATGCTCAAAGCCTGTCTCTTGCTTGCCAAAACGGTGACCGCGCAGAGATAATAAATGCGCTTAAAAATTACAAGGATTCAAGCGGCATAAATTGCGTTCTTTTGAATGTGGATTTAGAAGAAACAGTTTTTACAAGCCAATGGCTGCAAGCCATAGATACTGCAAAAGCCGAAGGTTTGGACATTGAACACAATTTGCTTTGCCAAGCGGTGTCTGAGCAAAAGGCTGCTGGCAAGGTGAATTTAATTAGTTACAGCTCTTTTGCTCCAAGTTGCCGCGACATTCTTTTGCGCATGCCAGAAATAAATTTTTTGCATAAAAGAATTTTAAACGTGTATTTCAAAGCCCATTCCACTAGCAATGAAAAAATTCGGGAAGAAGTTTTTGAAAAACTGTTAAAATCAATGCCAAAAAGCTATTTTGAAAAAACGGTAAACGGTATGTTGCGTGATGCCGTGAGGTTCAGGGCAAATCGCTCCGTTATGAAAGCAGAACAAGTTTTGATAGAAGATGGAGCCCATGAGGGAATTCACTTTGCAATGTCTGGTTTTCTTTTAGACGGAAATCAGCAGCTTTTTTTCAGCAATCGGTATTTGGAATGCCTCATTGAACCGGTTTTTGGCGGCTGGGTTCGCTCACTCGCATTCAAACCATCTTTTTCGGAGCTTGCTTGTGCCATGCGAGACGATGGCGAAGTTTCTCCGCTTTTTTTAGACCATATTTGCCCTTTTGAATTTGAAACCCTAGACCAAAGAAATTTGTGGATCAACGACCGTCAAGGCGCATTTTTAAGCCCTTACGAAAGTTCAATAAAAAAACAAGAAGACAAAGTGCAAGTTATATTGTTTGGCGAGCAAAATATATCGCACTTGGGAAAAGATTTTTCTTTTAAGGTAGAAAAGGTTTTTAGCCTTAAAAGTACCGATTCAGAGCTTTTGGTTAGCGTGTCTGTCACAAACAATTCTTTTCACGCTTTTAGCGGAGAAATTGCAACGGAACTTTGCCTTGGGTTTCGCTACGATGATATTCGTGGGCAGGCACTTAAAATTGGGGGGCACAAAATAAAAACCGAACTCAGCAACAGTTTTCATAACGATGTGAAAAAAATAGATTTCAGAGACAGAGTTTTAAGTATTGGTGCTAGTGTAGAAATGAGCAAAAATGCAAATGTTCTATGCGCACCCATTTTTGGCATAGGTTCTGTTGCCGCCCCAGATATTGCGCAGGGCTTGCGGCTTGCTGTTTTTCACAGGGCAGAATTAAAGGGGCAAGAGAGCGATACTTTTCATTTACGCATAAAGCTGAACGGCGGAGGGCTTTTTCTGTGAGTGAAAATTTAGACTTTGAAATGGAAATTTTCCAAAACGAAGTTATGCTTGAGTTCAAGGGTATTTTGAAATCTCAGCAACTCTTAGCCGTGCGCGAAAGGTTATTTTCTTCAGTTGAAGGTACCAATAAAATTTATTTTGTGGTTCTTGAAAGGGTTAAGTTCAGAGACAAGAATTATTTGAGCATGTTTTTGGAATTGTTGAATTTCGTTAAGGGAAAAGACTCCGAATTGGTGATTATTTTTCACAACGAAACAAATAGGGAATTTTTTAGCCCATTTTACCATATATTTAAAATATACGATTCCAAAGATTCATATAGAAAAGACTCCGATTTTTGGAAAAAGCTAAAAGCCACAGGCATAACCTATAACAAAAGCACAGGGATAAGGCTTGCACCTGGCATTGCCGTAGTTTTTCTGTTTTTGCTGGCTGGCTGGCTGCTAACTTTATTCTCCATTATATCCAGCCAAGACAAAGATATTCGCCAGCGCGAAGAGATACTAAGAGATTTGCAAAACAATTATATGCGTTCCGTTCACGCTCTAGAAGAGTTGAAAGCCTCTATTGCTCCTTTGAAAAGCATGGGTTTTGATGTAGATACCACCGAAAACCCTGTGGGTGTTGTTAGCGACTGGAACGAATTTTTAAAAGAAAAAGAGAAAGAAGGAAAGTAATTTACTATATTTATTTTAATGCAGCAAATTTAAATTGCAGGGGACTGAAAATGAAAAAAATCGTGTTGTTGATTATATTATTTGTAGTCGGTGCGTATGCACAGGCAGGCAATGGCTGGTTGTCTCGTTATTGGGACGGTTGCAAGCCAAGTTGTGCTTGGAGCGGTAAACCGAGCAACGGGCAAGGTCAGTGCAAAGAGTGCGATAAAAATAACAATAAATTGAATACAAGCGATGCTAACCGTAACGCATGCGAACAAGGCGGCACTTCCTACACTTGTTGGGATATGGCTCCTTGGGCAGTGGATAATAATACAGCTTATGGTTTTGCAGCTGGTCACAACGATGGTCAGTGTGGCACGTGCTGGCAACTTACATTCAACGGTGGAACCAATAATTCACCTAATACCAACGCATCGTCTCTTAACGGGAAAAAACTGATTGTGATGATAAGCAATATCGGTGGAGACGTAGCAGGCAACCAGCTTGATTTTTTGGTTCCTGGCGGTGGTGTGGGAGCTTTCGATGCCTTCTCAAGTCAGATAGGTGTTTCAAAAAGTGATCTCGGTGCGCAGTACGGTGGTCTTGTAAACGGCTGTCAGGGCAATCCTTCTTGTCTTAAACAAAAATGCAACAGTGTATTTAGCAAGTCGGGTCAAGAATGGCTTAAAGCTGGTTGTAATTTTTACGCAGATTGGATGGGTGCGGTAGATAATCCAACGTATAATGCAGTAAGTGTCACTTGCCCAGCAGCCTTGACTGATAGGTGGAAAAACGCAGCCACAGGAACTCCTGGTAGCAATTCTAGTACAAGTAGCAGCAGCAACAATAATACCGGTGCGCGGAGTAGCAGTAGCGTTGGCAATAGTGGCAGTAACTGCGGCAGCGTAGTGACCGCATCAGAGCAAACAACAAAAATAGAGGCAGAGTGCTATACGAGCAAAAACGGTGCTAATATGGTAACCGAAAGTGCCAATGGCATCACAAGCATTGGCTATATTGAAAACGGATATTCCACAACCTACAAGGTGAGCATTCCAAGCGGCAGAGCTGGGCAATATACTATGCGATTTAGAATTGCCACCGAGGTGCAGAGCAATTTCACGGTAAAAGTGAACGGCAATAATGTAGGGAGAATAGACCAAGGCAATACCGGCAATTGGAATACATACATAGATAAGGAACTCTCTTCCAAAGCGCAGTTCAACAATGGTGAAAACACAATAGTGCTTGAATTTGGCAGTGCCGTAAACGTGGACTACTTTTTGATAATTGGCGGTCCTTTGCCTAGCAGCTCAAGCGCAAGATCAAGTTCGTCTTCTGCTCTCTCTTCCTCTTCTTCATTGCCACTATCTTCATCATCATATTCTTCATCTTCTTCTGTAGATCCTGTGCCAATTCTGCGAAGCCCAAATGCCATAACATTCGAAAGCCTAGCAAGCAACACGACAGTAGAAGTATATAACTTGCAAGGCAAGCTAATATATTCCGGCAATGCTGAAAATTCCAAGATTCTGGTAATTCCAATTCAGACAAAAGGAATGTATATAGTAAAGATAAAATCTGGCAGTGAAATAAAATTGCTACGTGTGCCAGTAATGTAAGGAGGCTTTTATGCATATGTCCGATTCTCTTTTATCCCCTGCTATAGGTGCAGCTATGTGTGCTGTTAGCCTTGCTGCCAATGTTTATGCCGTGAAAAAAATCAAAGAAGATGGCTTTTGTGCAGAAAAAATTCCTTTGATTGGCGCAACTGGTGCTTTTGTGTTTGCCGCGCAAATGCTCAATTTCACAATTCCTGCCACCGGTTCAAGTGGGCATATAATTGGCGGCATTTTGCTCGCCTCTATAATTGGCAACTTCTCGGCACTCCTCGCTATATCTGCGGTGCTTGTTGTTCAATGCCTGTTCTTTGCAGATGGAGGCTTGCTCGCTCTGGGGTGCAATATTTTCAATATGGGTGTTATACCTTGCCTATTCGTTTATCCATTTGTTTTTAAACCACTTGTTAAAAATGGCATAACGTTTAAAAACATAACGCTCGCTTCCATTGCCTCTGCTGTTGCAAGTTTGCAAATTGGCGCGTTTTGCGTGGTGCTAGAAACACAGCTTTCTGGTATAACCGCGCTTCCTTTTTCAACATTCCTGTCTTTAATGCAGCCCATACATTTTGCGATTGGCATTGCAGAAGGCATCATCACCGCTGCCGTTCTTTGCTTTGTCCATCTTTATCAGCCGCGCCGCACAGCGATTGCCTTTGCCGTAGCCGCCGTGTTTGCAGGGTGCATTCTGTCGCCACTTGCTTCTCCCTATCCCGATGGGCTTGAGTGGTCTATAGAAAAGACAATGGAAAAAACTTCAATTAACTAGAGGAGGTTCAAATGATAAATTTAAAAGGCAAGAATGCAATTGTCACAGGGGCAACCCGTGGCATCGGTTTGGAAATTTCAAAAGTTTTGGCAGAAAACGGCGCAAATGTGGCAATACTTGATATTCAGCTCGGCGATGGTTCTTCCATAAAAGAGGTTGAGGCACTTGGGGTCACTTGCAAAGGCTATGCCTGCGATGTGTCTAGCCCAGAGGCAGTTGACGAAACATTCAAGCAAATACTTTCGGATTTTGGCAAGGTTGATATTTTGGTGAACAATGCCGGCATAACCCGCGATAATCTGATAATTCGCATGAAACAAGAAGATTTTGACGCGGTGCTAAACGTAAATTTGCGCTCCGCATTTATTTGCACCAAAGCCATAAGCTCGCATTTAATGAAAAACCGCTCTGGCCGCATAATAAATATGGCTTCCATAAACGGCATTCGCTGCCAAGCTGGGCAATCCAACTATGCAGCCTCCAAAGCAGGCATAATAGGCCTAACAAAATCAAATGCGATGGAATTTGCCGCCCGCGGCGTAACCGTTAATGCCATAGCCCCTGGCTTTATAAAAACCGCCATGACAGATAAGCTTGCACCAGAGGTAATAGCCAAATACAAAGAGGCAATACCTTTAAAAGATTTGGGAAACCCCAGAGACGTTGCTAATGCCGTTGCTTTTTTAGCCTCAGACGAAGCCGCTTACATAACGGGGCAGGTACTAGGCGTTGATGGCGGTTTAGGTGCATAATTTTACTATATTACGTTAAACATCCATTCAGGAGAAAACAATGGCAGACGATGAAATAGTCAGCAGAGTGAGAAAAGTTATTCTTGACAAATTAGAAGTCAAAGAAGAGCAGATTGTAGAAGGAGCCTCTTTCACAGGCGATTTGGGAGCAGATTCTTTAGACCGCACCGAACTCATAATGGGTTTGGAAGACGAGTTCAAGGTTGAAATACCAGATGCTGTTTCGGAGAAATTCCAGACCGTTGGCGATGTGGTCAAATTCTTGGCTGAGAAATAATAGCGGACAGGCATTGCAATGCGAAAATTGGAGCAAATTTTAAATTGCTCCTTTGAAAATCAGGGCTTGCTAAAACAGGCCTTCACCCATAGCTCTTGCAAACAGGGGCTAGCAGTTTTGGATTTTGAAACTTACGAGCGTTTGGAATTTTTAGGGGATTCCGTTGTTAATTTTTTGACTGCGGAATTTCTGTTTCTGAAATATGGAAAAGAAAATGAGGGAATGCTGACAAAAAAGAAATCTGCTATTGTAAGCGGCGATGCCCTTGCAAAGGTGGCAAAACGCTTAAAGTTGCATTCCTATTTAATAAGCGCAGAGGGCGTTGACAAAAAAAATCCCGCTCTTATGGCAGATGTTTTTGAAGCTCTTATAGGCGCGGTTTACTTGGATAAAGGCATTGAAAAGTGCAGGGAGATACTTTCAAAATTTCTGTTCGCAGAAGAAAATGAAATTCTGCAAAGCGACATTTTTCAAAACCCCAAAATGCTTCTCAACGAGAAAACTCAGGAGCTTGGGCTTGGCACCCCAAAGTATGAGCTTTTGGAAGAGTGGGGCGAGGTGCATAAAAGGGAATTCAGAATTGCCGTTAAAGTGAACAAAAAAATGCTTGGCAAGGGAGAGGGTTTTTCAAAAAAGCAGGCTGAACAGAATGCCGCGAAAGAGGCGTTAAATTGTTTGAACCAGAATTTGGCACAACAACCCAATGCGTAAAAAACACAATGATCCGTTTTGTAAAGGCGACCGCGAGGGTGTATGCCCCTACAATGCAAATTTACGCCCAAACAATTTTCTATATTATCCAAATATGACCCATATTGGCAAAACAACATTTAACGCTAGGGCTTGCGGTGCAAGCTCGCAAAATGTTTATGCACCCAGACTTGGATGGCGGAAAATTTGAACTACAATGAGGCTGGTAGCAGATGTCACGGCGATAAAGAAGATAACTGCTTGACTTACGGAAAATTGTATAAATGGGCAACGGCTATGATTTTGCCTTCTAGCTGCAATAGCAGTATGTGTGCTTCCGCAAATATCCACAAAACATGAGGGTATTTGCCCCACTGGCTGGCATATACCAAGTGATGCAGAATGGACAACACTGACAAATTTTGCTGGCGGTGCCTCAACAGCGGGAACAAAATTAAAGTCTAATTCTAGTAATTGGGAGATTCCCGTCGGCACGGACGATTACGGCTTTTCCGCATTGCCAGGTGGTGCAGGCACTTCCAGTGGCAGTTTTGACTGGTTTGAAACTAACGGTGATTGGTGGAGTACCTCGGAGGACAATTCTAACTCCGCTTACTAAATGCGAACCTCGCGCGTTTGTAGGTGTTTTTTCAAGGTTCAGACAAAAAAATGCACATTTTTGCAAACACTTGTTTGCAAAATTCACTTTTTTTGGCTTTTTTTCCCTTTTTTTACGTCTAAGTAAGTAGAACCAAAAAGAAGGAGGTTTCTATGAAAAAAGAAAAGGCTAGACCTTGCAATGGTGGCAATAGTTTTGTATCTTTAAAGGAGGTAGCAATATGGATAGCATTTTGAACCTTATAGCTAACGAAGCTAACGTGCGGTTGCTAGTGACACTGGCATTCGTCAGTTGCGCTTATATGTTTATCAGAAGCCAAATGAAGGATATGGGACATTCCATAAAGAGCGATTTGGCAGTTATGAGCAAACGTATAGACGAAGTGGAATTTTCCCTCAACAAGCGAATAGACGACTTAAAGAATAATGACTTCGCCCATTTGAACGGCACTATTGAAGCCCTGACTTATGCTTTGGAGAAGAACGGCTCTCTGAAACACGAAGACAAGGAGTACGTGGATAGCAGGCTAGCTCATTAGCCCCCAGTTATCCAAAATTTCGGGGGAATCGGGGTTCTGACAGCAGCATATTTTAATCATACTTAAAATATTTACTATTTTATATGCGTACTTTAATCATGTTTAAAGTACAAGGAGCGTGAAATATGCAAAAAAAAGTCTATAGCAGAGCTATGTATGTAAGCAAGATAAAGCCGTTTATAGGTAAAAATATAACCAAAGTGTTTACTGGGCATCGCAGGGTGGGCAAAAGTTATATTTTGTTCCAGCTCATAAACGAAATTAAAAAAAATGAGCCAAAAGCAAATATAATTTACATAAGCAAAGAAGATATTGCATTTGATAGTATTCGCGATTATCACGATTTGGATAAATATCTAGCTACTGTATGTGTGAAAAACAAAATGAATTACATATTTATTGACGAAATTCAACTGATAAAGGATTTTCATAAAACCATAAAATCTCTGTTGCTAAAAAATAACAACGATATTTACATAACGGGAAGCAATTCCGATATGCTTTCGGGTGATTTAGCCAATGAACTTGGTGGGCGTTATATTGAATTTACAATTCACAGTTTGTCTTATATGGAATTTTTGCAGTTTCACAAATTGGAAAACAACGATGATTCTTTGGAAAAATATATTCGCTATGGCGGTATGCCTTATTTAATTCATTTGCCTTTTGAAGAAGAAATTATAAGGGAATATTTGAACAGCGTTTATTCTACCATTATTTTGAAAGATGTTATAGCCCGCAAAAAAATAAGGAATACTGTTTTTTTGGAACAGTTAGTAAAATATTTGGCAGGAAATGTAGGCAACCTATTTTCCTCAAAAAGCATAAGCGATTATTTAAAAAATCAACGCACCGAAATTTCTACAAATCAGGTTATTGAGTATATCTCTGCTCTTTTAGATGCTTTTGTTATTCACAAAGTTGACAGATACGATATTGTGGGGAAAAAATTATTTGAACGCGGTGAAAAATATTATTTTGAAAATATGGGAATACGAAATGCGATAGCTGGTTATAGGTTGCAAGACCGAGCTATGCGTTTGGAAAATGTGGTTTTTAACCATCTGCTATTCTGCGGCTATGATGTAAAAGTCGGGATTTTGCAATCCGAAGAGGTTGATTTTGTGTGTTCAAAGAACGGAGAAACCCTTTACGCGCAAGTAGCAATGGAACTATCCAAAGCAGAAACCATTAACAGGGAATTTGGAAACCTATTGAAAATCAAAGACAACTATCCAAAAATCGTAATTTCTGCCGATAAGTCTTTTGAAAACACTTACGAGGGAGTGGAGCATATTTATATACGGGATTTTTTGTCAAAAAGCCTGTCTAGATCTGTGTTGGGCCCCCCAATTATCCAAAATCTCACAAACACTCTCCGAGCGCAAAACCTTCAACCGAAAATCCGGTGAAAATTCCAAACAGAGCCTTGCAGAGAGCTGTTTTAACCTGCCTATGATTTGCCCTTCTCTTAAAGAATCTGCTCTTAGCAATTTTTCGTAGCGAAAAATGGCATTGCAGGCATCCAAAGCAGTTATTTTCTTTGTTCCCGCAAAAATCCAGGGATTGCGCAGAACGGCTCTGCCTATTGCCACTCCTTTTACGCCATAAAGGTTGATTGCATTCAAGGCTTTTTCCATGCTGTCTATATCTCCATTGCCGATTATTGGAATTTTTGCCTTTGCCGCAATTTCACCTATTGCATCCCAATTCGCCAAGCCTTTATAACCTTGTACTTTTGTTCTGCCATGAAGGGTTAATTGCTCCACCCCGCAGCCTTCGGCTATTTCCAAAACCTCATTTATCACTATGGAATTTTCGTCCCAGCCTAAACGGGATTTTAAAAATAGCGGGACTTTCAAAACGGTTTTCATTGATTGCAAAATTTTTTGTAAGTTTGGTAAATCCCTTAGCAATCCAGAGCCGGAACCTTTGTTTGCTATTTTTGGGGCTGGGCAACCCGCATTGAGTTCAACAAAAGCCGCTCCCAACTCCTGTGCTTGCAAAGCGGCGGCGGCAAGTCTTTCTGCATTATGCCCAAATAGTTGCATACAGAAGGGTTCTTCTTCTTTGTCAAAGCGAATTGCTCTTGTGTTTATAGGGGTTAAAAAAAGAGAGCTACCTGTGGATAAAAATTCCGAAACGAAAAGAGGCTGCTTGTCTTTGGAAAGCTCTCGTATAAAACGGCGAAACGGCAAATCCGTGACGCCTTCCATTGGGGAAAGGATTATTTTAGAGTACAGACTTTGCTCTCTGATCCGTTGCGCCGTATTCAAAAATTTCTTCGGGCTTGAACCAGAAGGCTATTTCCCGCTCTGCGCTTGCTGGGCTATCGGAGGAATGCACAGCGTTTTCTGTCATTGAGGTTGCCCAGTCGTAGCGTATGGTGCCGGGTTCTGCCTTTTCTGGATTTGTTGCTCCGTTGATGGCACGAACTTTTGCGATGGCATTTTCGCCTGCAAGCACAAGCTGAACAGAAGGGCCAGAGGTCATGAATTTGGCAAGTTCTGCGAAAAATCCTTTGCCAACGTGTTCTGCATAAAAACCCTCTGCATCTTTTTGTGTCATTTGCTTAAAGCGAAGTGCCACAACAGATAGCCTTGCAGATTCGTAGCGAGCGATTATGTGCCCAATAAGCCCAGATTTTACCGCATTGGGTTTTACCATAGCGAATGTTTTTTCCATAAGAAACTCCTTTGTTTGGGATAATGTAGAAATTTATTTCTAGTTTTGAGCTATGATAATCGTGGATTATGGCGCGGGCAATTTGACCTCTGTGCGTAATGCTTTGGAGTTTTTGGGCATAAAAAGCGAAATTTCAAGCGAGCCAGAGGAAATTGAGAGTGCTGAGAAAATTATTTTCCCCGGTGTTGGGGCTGCGGCTGCGGCTATGGGGAATTTGAATAAAAGCGGTATTGGGGATGCCCTTGAAAGAGCTTTTAAAAAAAGAACGCCAATTTTGGGTATTTGCATAGGTTGCCAGATTATTTTGGAGGAGAGCGAGGAAGATGGCGGTGTGAAGTGCCTCGGTTTTTTGCAGGGCAAGGCGGCGAAATTTAAAAAGGAACCAAATTTGAAAATCCCGCAAATAGGTTGGAATCAGGTTAATTTCACAAAAGAGCACCCTATTTTCAAAGGCATTCCGAATAATTCAAATTTTTATTTTGTGCATTCCTTTGCCCCCTCTGCCTGCGATGCGGCGGCTGTGTATGGCACAACGACTTATGGCTCGCAAACATTCCCTTGCGTTATAGGGAATGGGAGCAATTTGATTGCCACTCAGTTCCATTTGGAAAAGAGCGGCGATATTGGGTTGGAGGTTTTGAGGAATTTCAGCAGTCTTTAGTTATTTTTGATTGGTGCGCATCCAGCCAAATTTTTGGTCTGCGTGGTAGCGTATAAAAGAGGGGCTTATCCTTGTTGCATTGCCGCCTCCGGCACTTGCGCAAGTGTAGCCATTTCCATAGGGGTCTTTTTCTCCATCTTTGAACGGCAAATCCACTCTGTCTATTTTTACTATGTAAACACCATTTCCAAAACGGCGACCAGCGGTAGAGAATGGATATATGTTTACATTCACGTTAATTTGACCGTTGGTGGTTAAAGTGGTTGGCGCACCATAATTGTTGTTGTTTGGCTGTTCGCATCCAGCACTCTGCCCGTTACGGTTAACATTGCTAGAAATATAATTTGGGGCCTGAACAACATTTCTGAATTCTTGCTCGGTTAAAGTTTCGCGGTATTGGGTTACAAAGTTGCCCAATTGGTCGTAAACTGTTACCGCAAGCTGGAATGGTTGTTTTGCCACCAAGCTGAAGTTCAAGCAGTTTATGCGAGGTTCGCCCTTTTCGTCAAATATCGTTGTGCAGCGAGTTGGTGCTATTTTTATGTTGCCTTTTGTGCTGCTTTCATTTGGGAAGCCGTTTTTCACAAATTGGTAACCACCAGTTTGGATGCCATTATGCTCTGCCTCTTTGCTTGGGTCTGCTATACCCCACCACGCACCAGTTTCGGGATTTTTCACTGTTGGCGGCAAACCGAAGAGTTTTTGTTTTAGAGGGTCTCCTAGCCATGCTTGGTATGTAGTTGCATTGGTGCTGGGGAAAACTGTTAAAATCAATTCACCGGCTCTTTGCGTTGGAATTTGCTTGCCCACTACGCCAAATCCGTGAACATCGCTATTGTTGCCTGCTCCTGGAGGGAAATCGACCATAGTGCCTGTTTTAGGATCCCAAACGTGATTTGGTTTCTGGAATTTGCCATCGAGATTTGGAATAAAAGAACCAACGCTTCCACCTGCTCCGCCTGGAACGGTTCTATCGCCTTGGTCGTCACCTACGTTAGGACCTTCGGCAATTATAAATGGCGGTTTAACTGGGATTTTATCTGGTATATCCGGCTTAAAGTCTGTTGGTGGCAAATCTGTTGTGTTAATTGCCCAATTTTTTGTTGTAGCTGGGGTTTTATTGCTCGCAGATTTTATGAGCCAGCTATCGCCTTGCAATGCCAAGCCATCAAAAACCGTATATCCGCCATCTTTTAAATTGTCAAGCATTACATTGAAAGAGAGCGAATCGCCAGAGCTAATTATCAATGAGCCGTTTTCGTCTTTGCCGCATACTGTTTTGCTTTTGCACACAGATCCAGTTATTGTGTAGGCATAACCTTCTGAACCCATATTTTGTGGATCCGAAATGGATTCAATTTTAAAACCATAAAGGGTTTTGCCACCACCAATTTTGCTTATTACTATTGGGAATTCATTTGTGCCAACGAATTGCTTTATTGTTTCCTCGTCTAATTTATTGCTCACATATATTATTGTTGAGCTTGAGCCATCTTGCTTTTGTGTTGTTTCGGCTTTTAATATGCGAGGTGCGCCAAAACGAGGGTCAGATAAATCGGTAAGGGCCATGCGAAGTTTCATATTTGAGCCGTCTGTTTGCCTGTCTAGATAATAAAAATTTACGGCGTGCTTGGAATTGTTTGCCCATTTCTCGCTTTTGGCATATTCACCTATATTTATTTTTGCTGGAGCTGCCAAATGATTGCCACCCAAATCCTTGACTAATTTTCCATCTATAAAAATCCACATATCATCATCGCCTATGAACTCAAATACATCATTTGAACCTTCCGCATATCTAAACTCGCCAGAACCAGCCATTGAAAAAGAGTAATTATGCAATCTATTCAGAACACCGTTTTGTTGCGCTACCTGCCGAGCCGCATTTGGATTATTTCTAGGCCCTCCGGCATTTCTCCAAGCTGTGCATACTGCTGGATCTGGTGCAGGATCTTGATTGCCACCAGCAGGGCACCAAACTCTTATGCTTTGCGCATTGAAAGGGGCTCTGCCGTAAAAATCCTTCTCGTTTTCGAATTTATCCAAAGGAAAATAACCATTATCTTCTTCTTGGTCTTTCCACCACTTCGTATAGGTATTGTAATCGTGGTTTATCTCATAAACATTTCCAACAGATTTTAACGTGATCATGTCTCTGTACACCCTTGTATGGCTGCCATCTGTGAACCAGCTTTCCACATTCGCTCCATAACATGCCCCATTCCCTTTTTGAGGACGTGCGCAATAACGGTATCTTATATAGTCTGGGTCTCCCTCTTTGCCCATTATATCGTCTCCATTGCAATTATTCTTGTCGTAAAACAAAAATTCTTGAACTATGCCTTTGGTAACATACACATCATTTTTCCAAGCAGAGCAATTAAAGCCCTTTTGGTCTGGGCCATTGCAAAACCACCTGCATTTATTGTTTGGAGGTCTTTTGGGATAACCGTTATTTGTTGCCCAATTATCGCAATTTTCGGTATGTCCGTATTGAAGTTGCGTGCCACCTTCGTTGCAAGGAATATAATTGCTGCCAGAGAAGCAAATTCCATTGGCAGGAGTTGCTTGAGAGTTTTTATTGTTGGGATTGCTGCCTGCGCACTCGCCACTTGCATTTTTATCCGTATCAAACTCCTCAAAGCCTGGGTCGTTGGAATTAAAATCGCGCAGAATCACATCTAAATATTTTTCATCCCCAAACGCACTGGAAAAAAGCGCAACAAGCGCAAAAGCAAAAATTAACCGAATTTTAAGCATAGCAACCCCCTTGCATGTACTTTACATCTATACATATAATATAGTCATTTTCCACCCTTTTGTGCGTTTTTTAGCCGAAATTTGCGGTTTTTTTCCTTTTTGTGTGATTATTGAAATGATTTTTCTATATTTCCACCTGTTATTAATTAAGGAGCTTGCAAGTTTGGATATTCTACTCAAGTTAGCTGGCGGTATAGGCATCTTCCTCTTAGGAATGAAGTTTCTCTCCGATGGCTTGCAAACAGTCGCAGGCGATCGATTGAGAACCCTTGTGGGTATGGCTACCAATAATAGGTTTTTTGGAGTGGGTATTGGGCTTTTGGTAACAGGCATAATACAATCCAGCTCCGTCACAACTGTTTTGGTGGTGAGCTTTGTGGATGGCGGCTTAATGACCCTTGCACAGGCGGTTGGGGTTATTATGGGCGCAAACATAGGAACCACGGTAACAGCCTGGATTTTAACCATAAAAATAGACCAATACGGGCTTCCCATAGCGGGTATATCTGCCATAGTGTATATATTTTGCAAAAAAGAAACCATTAAATACATAGCCCTTGGGCTTTTAGGGCTTGGCTGCATATTCTTAGGGCTTCTCTTTATGAAAGAAGCTGTGACTCCAATTAAGGAAAATCCAGAATTTGTTAAAATGTTCAACATTTTTAACGCCGATAGCTACTTTGGCATTTTGAAATGCGCTGCCTTGGGTTGTATTCTAACGCTTATAGTGCAATCCAGCTCTGTTACAATTGGCATCACTATGGTGCTTGCCAGTCAAGGTTTAATGAATTTTCACACCGCAGCCGCTCTTGTTTTGGGCGAAAACGTTGGCACAACCATAACGGCGATTTTGGCTTCTTTGGCGGCAAACAACAATGCCCGCCGCGCAGCTTATTTCCACTCTATGTTCAATTTGATAGGTGTATTTTATATAACGCTTTTGTTTCACCCTTTTATAGGTTTTGTGGAATGGGAATTAAACCATTTCTTTGGATTAACACATTTGGACGAATCCAAAAACGTCAGCTTTGCAATAGCGGCTGTGCATTCCACATTTAATATTTTCAACACTGTTGTATTTTTAGCCCCTTGCCGAATGGTGGCGAATTTTTTAGAAAATGCCAAGGTTACAAGGTTTTTAACAAAAATAAAACTGCTTCGCAAAGAAACGGAGCAACCTCCAGAAGTGGGAGCTTTGCTAACGCTTTCATATACCCATAGAGATACCTCGTCTTACACTATGTTCTTTGAGATGGAAAGCCGTATTCAAAAGGTTTTGAGTTATATGGGAAACCAGTTGAAAATGGGAGTGGATAATTTAAGCAACTGTATTGAAAATTCCGACAAAAATTCTCCTGAAATAAATCAGATTTTTGAAATGGAAAAGCAATACGATATGATAAAATCCAAATTGATGGGCATTTTAACGAGTTTTGTTGGCAACGAAGAAACGGCAACCTCTGCTGTGCAGCATAGAATTTTTGCTTATGAGAAAATTTTTGACAATTTGGAAAGCACTTCTGATTATATTGAGCAAGTGGTAAAACTAAGGCTTAGGGTTTTAGACAATAAAGTGGATTTTCTGGATTATCAAAAAAATGATTTGCTAAAACTAAATGCCCTTATTTCCACAGCTTATGGCAAATTGCTTCCGGTTTTGGGAACCGGTCGCAGGCATAATCAGCAAATGATAGAAGAGCACGAAAGGGATTATGCCGAAATAAAAGATTTTATCCGCTCAATGAGAGCCACATTCTGGAGCGTATCTAGCGGGAATGCAACATCGCCTGTGGTTGACGATGCCTATTCAAATATGCTTTATGCCTTCCGCAAAATCCGCGACCATTTGCGCGGTGCGGGCAATGCGGTTTTTGGAATAGATAAGGATTAATTTTAACCCCGATTTATATTTGGAACTTGTGTAAGGGTATCCAGTTCACTCCTTCAATATATGTGGAAAATCATCTCCCTCATCGCCAATCAGCAAAAGGGGCTTCAAGTCTTGGTCTAGCAGCAGCGTTTTGGGCAGCGGCATTTGGCTATCGCCTTTTTTGGATAGACCAAAATTTTCAGGCATATTGTTGAACTTGTCAAAGCCCAGCAGCCATTCGTCTTTTATGTACGTGCTCACCCATTTGTTTGACTTGGCATAGTCAGCCTCGCCCGCGTTTATCAGAACAACCAAAACGCCGTTCTTCTCCAAATCAGCCGAGTTGCTGGACAATTTGGATATACCTTCCTTGCAGGGGATGCACCAGGTGGCGTAAAAAGAAAAAACAACCCTTTTGCTATTCCTCTGCTTGATGATAGCTTTCAGCTTGTCCTTGCTCAGCACTCCGTTGTAGGTGCTCTCCCCGTCCTTGGCGACTAGGGCGAACCAGGGAAGCTCTCCCTGGAGTTGTTTCGTCAAGGGAAGCCTCTCTGATAGCTTGCCCTCGGCATAAGAGAGATTTGCCAATAATGATAGGCAAATCAAAAAAATCAGTCTGCGCATTGCGGTATCCATTCCTTTATCTCCTTTTCCCATTCGTTTAGGAAAGTTGCATTTGTTAAGTTTTCTGAGAGCCTCTCCTTCGCTTTGGATTCGTGGCTCACATCTGTTCCGGTCACAGGCTCCTTGGATTTGAGCATTGAATACTTCTCTCCCCCGCAAAGCTCAATGGAGAGAGAAGGCTCGTAGGAACAAGTAACGCCATAGGCGGAGGTTTTGCATTTCTCCAAGCAGTTGAAATTCAGGTTAAGACCCCCTGAGCACTGCGACTTCTCTATCTTTATCTTATTTGAAATAACTGCGAAAACAGCGGTGGAACATTCATTCCCTGCGTCTTGCCAAAAAACTTTCATGTTCTGGCAGTAATCCTTGTAGTTTTCCCTTGCTTTCGCGTAAA
>Ga0268262_10000092_pt1 | contig 110595 bp, 82 predicted proteins | sample TergutNc150P3_FD_190354 | JGI IMG/M metagenome (GOLD analysis project Ga0268262, IMG submission 190354) | Nasutitermes corniger P3 segment gut microbial community from laboratory colony in Florida, USA - Nc150 P3 (SPAdes) (version 2) | ecosystem: Host-associated > Arthropoda: Insects >... | reverse complement strand
AACTGTTGATGCAATTAGAATTGACTTTTAAAGCTCTTGACAGGTGCATATGATGCCAAACACGCGCAATGGGCGTTGTCGTAACCCCCTTAAAAATCAACGACTTACGTATGTCGTATAATGTATCGTATGTAAACTTAAACGGTTGCCTGACAAACCCCATAACTCCCTTTGATCGCAACGATATATGCAATGACTCTATCCGCCCCCCACTAGCGCTGATCAGCGCGGGATGGATGGCCGGAGGCCCAGCATCGGTGGTAGCGCGTGATGGGGTTGGTTGTCGGCTACAAAAAAGCCGAGTATCGAAGTCTCAGAGGGAACTCATGCCGGCATCAAGGGAAGTCCGACCGGGTTTGCCTTGCTGGTCGATGTGGCGTTATATGCCATGTATGTCTCTTGCGATACGGTGGGTAGGGCAAGGCCGTAGGCCGCTGCTGCTTTAAAATATTGCCGTGGCGAAGCCCCTGCCTACCTTATTTGGCCGCATAGGATTTCTTGGCGGTTCGCCGCCCGGTGTTCCGGCCGCCGGCTTTGCTCAACGGTTTTGACGCGCCGGTCGTCTTTTTGGTAACATTCACCGTAACGTTTTTTACGCTTGATCGCCGTCTCGATTTCATAAGATTCAAATCAAAACTGATTAATTTTTTAATTCGCGCTATAGTTACAGTGTCGCCTTTTTGCTCGGCGAGTTTCAGTGCGTCTTTCAGGCTCATCTTGTGGATGCCCATTTTCTCCAGTCTGGATTCTAATTCTATTCCCATATTAAACCCCGTTTGTTAATGGTTATATATTTTTTGTTCGTTGGTAACAACCGTTCTTTTCGTTCCATGTCCATAAAGCCGGGTTCGGCTGATTTGACACTATCTTTTGCAAAAACTCCTTTTTTGAGAATAAGACTTGGCAGTCCGCCTCGCTTTTGATTTCTTCAGCACTCGAACAATGAGCGGAATCCGCGCAACCGTAATCAATGCCGCCCGCTCCGGTCGGCAGGTAATCGTGTTTTGGGTGCGGTTCTTTTCCTAGTCCGTGTTTCTTAACAATTTCATCCGCTTTCTTTCTTATACTCTCCATTACCGGCGTGGCTTCTTCTACCGTCATTTTCGGCAGGATAACGGAAAATTCATCTCCTCCTACTCTGTACGCTTCTCCGCCGCTCTTTTTTGTATAATATTTAATCGCGTCTCTCGCAATTTCATTCAATACCGCGTCTGCTTGTTTATGCGCCCCAAGCTTGGGTTTCTTGAGTTCAAAATACTTGTTAAGTCCTGACAGATTTCTAAAATCGATTGCGCCGACAGTAAATAATATTTTTTCGGACCATAGTTTATCAACGGCACGTTCAAAGGCCCATTTAAGTTGCAAGCCGCAAACATTGTCCAAAGAGAACTTAATCAATTCCTTAACTAAAGGGATCACATCCTCCGGTATGTCGGGTTGCTTTATTCGTTGCTTGATTTTATATGTGCTGTCAAGAATCTCTGTAACGTTTCTTTTCGACACGTGTCCCGCCTTCCGTAAGGTCATGTTCCCTTATGACGCCGTATAACATAATATAATATCCGCCGCCGCCAAACAAAAATAAATTTTGGTGACACTGACAAAGCGGCCGGCAGTCGGTCGAATCGGTTACGGCTGGAGGCTACTTGGGGCTTGGCCAGGGAGCTTGCCGGACCTTGATTATGGGTTGGGCGGGGCGAATACGGAGCGTCTGCGGCTTAACGCAGGAAGGGCCGGAAACGGGTATTTTAGGCGGTTGGTTTGCTGGTTGTACCGCCTAACGGGTTGTTTTGGAGGCGTTGGTGGGGTAACGGGGAGCGTCGGATGGACGGCGGGGGGGTGATTTGAAGCCCGGCCAAGCTCGCTGGCACAGTTGAAGACCGTAATTTGCGCTTAAAAGCAATACTGCTGGATACCCGCATCATCTCCACCGTCAAAACCGCCCATCGTCGGCCACGTCCTACCCACCCGATAGTCGGCCCATCCGGTCGCCCCCGTGACAGGTGTTTGGCCATCCCCTGGAGACATCGGTCTTCATGAGACGTCTGAGCGGTCAGTTTAAGGTGCTTGTTGGTTGGTATCATGGCACTCAAATACGCGCCGGATGGGGGAGCGGCCACCACCGGACGTTTACACAAAAGTTGGGACAGTCTCGAAACCGCCTCCTCAGCCCACGGTATCTGCCTCCGCCCGCTCAATAAATTCGTTCAGCTCCGCTTCCGTCATATCCGGCTGATTATATTTTTCTTTCGTCCAATCGCCTCTTCCGCCCAAAGATAGGCTTAGGAACGCCCGTGCCCCTTTCGGCCCCAGTTCTTCGTTTAGTATGCGTGTTCCAGTGGCGTAAAGCTCGGTAGCATCATCAATATCAACAGCGATCATATTACACCCCCAACATTAAATTGTAATGCCGTGAATTTCAAAATCGCCGCAGGTTCATCTCGGATGGTTGCTTGTCTATGATCATCATTTAATCGATGCCAACAGCACGTATCCAAGTAAACCCCCATTTATTTCCCGCATTGGTTTCATTTTTTTAACCCCCATTTATCTTTGCGTTCACGTTGTTTTGTTTTTTCATTCCATTCCCCTTCAAACCTTTCTCAAAATACCTCATATCCGCTTTTTTCAAAAAAATCAAACACTTTGACCTATATAATTCCAAACCGAACAATTTTTGCCAACGGATTCCGCATAGCGGCTCTCAACATCAGCTCCATGTGTCTTAATGTGGACCATACTTCTAAGTACGCTTTGTAACTCCCATGATAAACAAGCAAATAGTCTCCAAGCACATCAATATATGACGCGTCAAAATGGGACATTCGTAACGGCGCACGCCCAGTGTCGTCATCAAAATGTTTCAAAAAACTCTCAATATTGCCGGACGCCACAGCCTTGTCATAATGTTTATTGAATTTTTTTGAAAATTTATCCTCCTCCATTTCTTGGATAAGATCATGAAATTCTAGAAAGAAGTCTTTGAAATTCGGCAATAATATCTCAGGCTTTATTGTGTAATGCGGCACAATCTCGTGTTTGTGGGTTTCTATCATGGTCTCATTGTAAAAATCAAAAAAATCCGTTGCCGCGTATTCTTGAAATTCCGCTTTATTTTCAGCACGGTCATACATATATTCTTTTGCAAAACAGAATGTAATCGGAATTGCACCTCTAATACCTTCTCCCATAGCGTTATCCTTTGTTTTTAGTCTGCTTAACCATAAACGATTATACCTAATACCGGAAGTAACCCGATCATCTGATCGGCGGGGACAAGGTCTTGGCAAACCCCACCACCTAAGCCAGATAATACCGTTGACATCGGGCCATTGGTTCATGACTTTATTAATATACTTTATGGTAGGTTATCTATGGGTTAAAAAAACTATTATCGACGTCCGGCCAAACCGATGGCGGTTGACTGATCGGGCTACACTCCGCGCCTCCGGCTTGGCCGGACGTCGATCATCCGCCGCTCTCGTGACCGCGCACCGGCGAGTTTGACCAATGATCGACCACCCGCAGCCCTTCCGCCCCGTCCCTCCGATCAGCCGACCGGGTATTTTCGGCATTTGGGCGTTTTTCGGGCCGGACGATGTGCCCATAATGTATATTGTATAAAATTGCGATCCATACCGTAAAAGAGAGACGTACAATATGTCCAATGGTGGTAACCGAATCTTCAACGTTGCCGGCCCATGCATACCCGGCGAACACTATATGCTCGACCCGTTGCGTGGTATCGGCGATGAGTTGACGCGCCTCGTCGACACCAAGCAGTACTTCGTCATCCACGCCGCCCGCCAGTGCGGCAAGACCACGCTCCTGAAGCAACTGACCCGCAGTATCAACGCACGCGGCGAGCGCTACGCCCTATACTGTAGCTTAGAGGCAGTGGACGGGTGGACGGAACCGGAGAAGGGGGTTCCGGCGGTGATTCAGCAAATAGAGCTAAACATCAGAAATCATGGGTTGCCGGCCGGATTCGCTAAGGATATCGACTACAGCAAAACAACGGTGGTGCTTAACGAGGCGCTGACGGATTACTGCCGCGCGCTCGACAAACCGCTGATAATATTCTTCGACGAAGCCGACTGCCTATCCGACATGACGCTGATAACCTTTTTAAGACAGCTTAGGAACGGCTATGTGAACAGAGGGGACGTCCCGTTCGTCCACTCCGTCGCCCTCGTCGGGATGCGGAACCTCCGCGACTACAAAGTCAAGGCCCGAGGAGACTCCGCTACGCTTGGAAGCGTGAGTCCGTTTAATATCGTAAAAGAGGCCCTTAGTCTGAGGAACTTCACAAAACAGGATGTCGCCGAACTCTACGCGCAGCATACCGCCGAGACCGGGCAGGTGTTTGAGCGGCAAGCGATAGATTACGCTTTTGAGCAGACGCAAGGACAGCCGTGGCTTGTAAACGCCATAGCCTGCGAATGTGTGGAAAAGGTCGCGAAATTGGACTACACGATACCAATAACGCGAGACATGGCGGAACTTGCCGTCCAAAACATAGTCCTCGCTCACGGCACGCACTTCGACAGCATGGTGGAGAGGTTGAAAGAGGAACGCGTCCGCAACGTTGTCGGCCCGCTTATCATCGGCGAAGAGGTCGCCAATAGGCGCGGCGAAGACTACCTATATACAAGGGACTTGGGCATCATACGGGAGCGCGACGGCAAGGTCGAGCCGGCAAACCCCATCTACGCGGAACTGATTATCAGGGCGCTGAATTGGGACGTCCAAGAAACCATAAAATCCGAGCACGAAGAGTACGTCATCCCTCGTTACCTGAAAGACGGTAAGATCGACATGGCGTTTTTGATGAAAGACTTTCAACAGTATTGGCGGGAGAACAGTGAAATTTGGGACGACCGCTACAAGAAACACTATTACGAGTACGACGAGTACGCAACCCACCTTGTCATGCAAGCTTTCCTGCAGCGTGTGATAAACGGCGGCGGCCAGGTCATCCGAGAGATGGCGTTCGGCAAGAAACGTGCGGATTTGTGTGTGGTTTACAACGGTCAAAAATACCCGATCGAACTCAAAATACTGCAAAACATGAGAGGCAACGCCAAAGGCATAGAGCAACTGCTGGGATACATGGACAGAATCGGCTCGAATACTGGATGGCTGGTCATCTTTGATAAGGACACGAAAAAGAGCTGGGACGAGAAGATTTACTTGAGGGAAGAGACTGTAGGGGAGAAGACGGTTACGGTAATCGGGTGCTGATGCCGTGCGCCGGCACACACAGTGGAATTGGAGAGAGATATGGCCAAACCAGTACGTAAAACGATTACTACAGCGGCAGTTCTGCTGTCAGTAATAACTGCAACGATTGTAACAATCAACACTCGCCAGGATGAAATACAACCCAACAGTCCACTGGCCGGTGATGAAATCCGCGTCCACTATATTGATGTGGGGCAGGGAGACGCCACGCTGATCCAGTCGGCGGACAACGCTGTCCTAATTGACGGTGGCGACACCAAAACGCAGAAAAAGTTCATCAATTACCTGCGATCTACTGGAATAACCTCGATAGACTACGTAATAGCAACCCATCCCCACACCGACCACATCGGCGGATTGCCGCAGGTGCTGCAACAGTTTACGGTGAAAGACATTCTAATGCTTGATACTGTAATCTCAAGCCCGGCGTTCGATCAACTCGTTGCGGCTATGGAGGCGAAAGGGCTTAAATATGCTCAACCGGCCGTAGGCGACACGTTCGCGGCAGGGATAATCAAGTTTACCGTTCTTGCCTCGGCCAAGAGGTTCAAAGACCTAAACAATAGATCAATCGTCGTGCGCATGGTGTACGGCGAGACCGCCTTTTTGTTTACCGGCGACGCCGAGGCGCTTTCCGAGCGCGAGATGCTCAATGGCGAACTGCCTCTTCAAGCAGACGTATTGAAGGCCGGCCACCACGGGAGCGGGACGTCCTCGACGGTTGAGTTTCTGGATGCTGTCCGCCCATCTGTGGTTGTCATCTCCTGCGGCAAGAAAAATACCTACGGATTTCCCGGAGAAAAGGTGCTGACAAATATTCTGAAACCTGAGCGCCATATAACCCTGTTTCGTACGGACGAGGACGGAACGGTGGTCATAAGTACAGACGGCCAAAAGATAACGTTGCCAAGCAAAAAGGAGGTAACCCATGTACTGGGTGATAGATCGTATAGAAAACGGTATAGCCGTATTGATAAACACGGATACGCAGGAAACACAGGATCGGCCCAAGAAAGAGCTGCCCAACGGTGCGAAAGAGGGTCAGTTACTGTTGATTGACGGCAGTGGTGCGATGAAGATAGACTTTGAGGAGACGGCCGCTCGGGTAGTGCGGCTACGGGAGCGACTTGATCGATTGAGGAAGTAGGGCCCCCAAAAAGCCAACCGGGGGCCACGGTATCAAGGAGGGTTTGGTTTGACCCAATCGCTGGGGTGTGGAATTGGGGCAGGAAGGGAGTATTTGAGGGTTTTGAGGAGGAGCAAAAAATTGAAAAGAACGTTGACTTTCTGGTAAAGATTTATTATTATATTAATAAGATAATCCATTGCTTTTTATACGGACGATAAGAACAAAATTTTTTCGATGGTAGAAAATACCGAAAGGAGGGTCGAAACGTGGGATTCAGGGTGATCGGACATAGTGGATGGGGGGAGTACGCTGAAGAGCTGCAAAAACAAGGAGGCGGGTATGCGATTGGAGATGACTATGACGCGCAGTTTGAAAAGGACTGCGAAGGAGAGCGGAGATGGACAATGGGAATAAAAAAGGGGGACGAGTATTATGAGATTGAAGGGTTTGGGTATTAGTGTGTTTTGAAAATCGCGTTTGCGGGAAGTAACGAGACCCGCCCAGCGCTCGGATTTAGCGTCGGAAGCGCTTAATATGTTTATTGGTGAAACCTTGACTTTGATATTATTGGTATATTATTTTATATTGGGGAAAGAGGCTACCTTAAAAGGGATTGATCATGGATATCGATAAATCTTTAAATAGATTAACTATATGCGGTTTTAAATCTATTATGGAATTGGATAATTTTGAGTTGAAAAACTTGAATGTTTTTGTCGGGGCCAATGGTGCCGGGAAAAGCAATTTGATTTCCTTTTTCAGAATGCTACATCGGTTGATGGATGATAACCTCGCCGATTATATTAGGGAGAATGGCGGGATTGGTGATGTGCTCTATAACGGGCGAAAGTACACGGCCAAAATGGTGTTTTCGATGAACTTTGGAGTGCGCGGTTACAAATTTATCGTTATTCCTACCGCTAACGATAGTGTTGTACTATCGCAAGAAGCCCGTTATTATGAACATGGATATACACAGTGGTGGTACTTACCAGAGAGAAATGACGCGTTCTCATCATTGGTTAAAGAAGCAAAAGGCAATTCGTCAGATGCTACAAATAGCAGGTATATTTATGATACGATAATGTCGTGGAAAGTATATCATTTTCACGATACAAGTTCAACAACACCGATGCGCAATTGGCAGAGTGTTGAGGACAATGACACACTACGCCCAGATGCCTCCAATATTGCCTCTTTCCTTTTCCGCTTACGTGAGGAAAATAAGGCAGAGTATCGTGAAATACTTGAGGCCTGCCAAATAGTTGTCCCGGATCTGAAAGAGTTTTTGCTCAAAGAACAGATATACGAGAGAGCTAGCGGAATTAAAAAGGTCAACCTTTCTTGGAGAACTAAAAACTCAGATTTTCCCATGCAACCGTACCATTTATCCGATGGCAGCATCCGCTTTATCTGTCTTGTGACCGCACTTTTACAGCCTAACCCGCCATCCACATTGATCATTGACGAACCTGAATTGGGCTTGCACCCTGAAGCCATACGTGTTCTCGGCGAACTCATCAACGCGGCGGCGGAACGAACACAAGTTATTGTTGCTACACAGTCGCCGTTGCTAATAGATCAGTTTGGAATAGATGATATTATAATCGTTAATCGCAAAAATGATCAGTCCATTTTTGAGCGCCTTAATAAAAATGAGTTTGATAAATGGTTGGAGGACTATTCCGTAGGCGAGCTGTGGACGAAAAATGTCATACTCGGGGGCGTTTGCCATGAATAGCATAATTGAGGTAGTAGTACTTGTTGAAGGGCAAACAGAAAAAATTTTTGTTGAAGAGCTACTTTGCCCGTATACTGCCGAAAAAAACGTGTATCTTCGTCCGATAATATTTACCAAGCCTGGTGAAAAAGGTGGCGATATTCGCTTTTCGCGTGCGGAACGAGACATCAGGAACCATCTAAAACAACGTTCAGAGACCTATATTACCCTAATGATGGATTATTACGCACTCAAAGAATGGCCCGGACTTACAGAATCAAAACATCAAAAAGAGTATTTCAAAAAAGCCGAAGTTATCAACATTGAAACCCAAAAAAAGGTGCAGAAACTTTTTCCTGAACAAAACAGAGAGCGCAGATTCATACCATACGTGTCCATGCATGAAACGGAAGCATTGTATTTCAGCGACCCGGAGATTATTGCCGACGTTCTAAACATAAATAAAGCAGAAATAGAATTAATTTTACGAAAGTGCGGCGGCGGCCCGGAAGCTATTAATGATAACGTTGAAACGGCACCGTCCAAAAGATTGAGCAAACTTAGTTGTAATAAGTACAGAAAGATAACTTCTGGGATCGCCATAGCAAAGCGGATCGGTATTCAACGGATGCGGGAGCATTGCCCTTTATTTAATGTTTGGGTTGGCAAAATAGAGAACCTGGGTTCGTAAATGTGCTGTGGCAAGCACCGGGTAATACGGTCGGTTTCCCGTGACGGTGTGCCCAAAAGAACGCCTGAGTTTACATAAGATACATTATGCGACATGCGTAAGTCGTTGATTTTTAAGGGGGTTAGGACGACCTATCCGTCGTCCCCGGGACGCCCCTCGACCAAGCCAAAACCCACAAACAACCCCATAAGCGGTAATAAATGGCAAGTTCGCCACCCAAAACTAGTATTACCCTAAAAAAGTATGCATACGCCGTTTACACAACCACATTAACGCCCTCGCCACACCGTTCTTTCCCGCCATAATGCCCCTTTTGGCCAACTCGACGTGCTACCGATCCGCCTGTCGTGCTTCAAAAATAGCTCAGTCATCCACGTTATCAATGTCCGCCGTATGCGCCCAGCCGGAGGTGCTACCGGTCAAAAAATGCCCGGTTTATGCTGATGTGGTTAGTCGGCCGGGCACTTGATTTAACTGCGGTGGCCTCTCCGCCACCCCACCATTCAAACGACACAAATGGTAAGTTAAGACTAACTCAATGTTCAACTAGTGTAAATAATGAATTTTCAGCCCCATTTGATGCAAAAACCGCCAAAAAGCCCATAATTTGACATTTTTATCAACCCACTACACCTAAACTACCATCTCCACAATACTCCACATACCACACCTATTGTTGGTGGATTTGTAAGCCATTTAATCAACCTAGTGTTAGTCGTATCTAACCGAAATCTGGCGTCAGACGATTTACATTAAACCAGTCACATAAAAAACAAAAAAATACTTGCATTTTTTTAAAAAAGGTATTATATTTAGAAATCTTTATAAAAATAAAAAAAGTCTTGACTTATGTTTGTGGATAATATTATTCTTAATTAAAGACAGTTGCTTATGCCTATGTATGGTATAGAACGGATCATCGCTCTACTAGCGATGGGGGTCGAGAGGCATTATTCTTGTATAGGTTGATTAGGCCTTAACCTCCTGACCGTGTTCATTTCCAAAGCGGTCGAGCTCCTCCAAAAAAGGGGATCAGCTACAAGCCCAAATCATCAGTAAGGTGGTTTGGTTTTTATAGAAACCAAAATCTAAAGGGGTAGTATTATTAGCTTAGACGGTTTTTTAGCTACCTCTGATCGCCTTATCCCGGGGAAACGGTCACAGGGTTTTTGTTTGTCCCTGCGTCACTTGGCCCATGGCGTACCGGAGGCAATCATCGCCAGCGCTTCCAAGTCGCGGCGAGGGTGGGATTATATGTTTGATTCTGTAACGAGAATTAAGGCAACACTCGGAATCGGAGTTGGGGATTACGGGGCGTTTGCGGTATGTAGATATGTAAGCCCCTAATATCTGGATGGTGGGGTTAATTTAACTAGGTATTTGGAACAGTGAGTACCCAAGAGGAAGGCAATTGAAAATGAGCATATCCGGAATTATTATTAACTTAGTCACAAGTATAATAAACCTTATAGATGCTATTATTACCAATACACATGGAAACCAGTTGTCACTAGGCGGGAGATCACAAAGTTCTGCTGTTGCTGTACTTATTGTTATTGTTGTACTGCTTGTTGTTTTTTTTGTTTTTATGCTATACTTTCGCAAATTAGCTAACAAAAGATTAATTTCGTATCGCGAGTTTTCTAAATTTGCCAATTTAACAAAAATTTCGTATTATAAAATCCATGATTTGTACATAAACAGACAACTTACAAAACAACATCTTGATGATGAACGTGCGAACGTTATTATCGGGGCACTTGATTGTTTGTGTAACCTCTTTCGTAGTATTGTAGGATGTCAAGTTCGTTCTTGCATAAAAATACTTGAGTGTGACGGAAAAGATGTGTTTGATAGTTCATTGCGGCTAACACAAGACAATGCACGAGTGGTTACGTTAGCGCGGAGTAGAAATAGTGAAAACCTTCCAGATGATGCTAACAAACCTAAAAAAGTGGCAGAAAACAGCGATTTTTTTGAGATACTTTTTGGAGGTAAAAAATGTTTTTACGAGGGAAACCTTCCAAAATACAAAAGGATTCTTAAAAAATATGGAAAAGATTATCTCAATACAACCGAACATTGGGAAAATTACTACAAAGCAACCATTGTTGTTCCTATTTGTGTCGACGGAGATTATATATCACAAAGAAACGAATCTCAAATGGGTGGCGAGAAAAAATATTTTATAAATGGGTTTCTTTGCGTTGATTCTATGTCAACATGCGCTTTTAAGACGCGAGGTAGTAAAGCTAATATGACTATAGTTAACACCTTTGCAGATGGACTCTATACATATTTAAAATATTGTCGGTTTTATGAAAGTGGATTGTATAAATGCAATATTGCGTAAAACATATCATATTAGTTTTGAAAGGATTGGGGTTTAGAATTATGGCAAAGTTCAATGTTATGGGACTTGTTAAGTACGTGTTTAATGGAAAGCGTGTCCGTGCTGAAAAGGATGCGGATGTAGAAAAAAACGTTTATTATTTACAAGCTATTTATCCTACGATTGAACGTCGGATGGAAGCACAAATAATAATGCGGCAAAGAGAAAAACAATTGGCCTAGGTCTTTGTGGGTGAATGTGTACTTCGTATGCATTGGCGAGTTGGGTTGTTCGTACGCTCGCCGAGGATAGGGGTTATTTTGTCCGAAATGGAGGTAGTTGCGCCCGTCCCAACTGTTGTGTAAACTTTCTGTCTGGGATTGTGTTAAATAAACCATCCAAGGCGATTTTTACACAATATTTGAAACCGCCCCGCTGGACTGTCCGGTAAAATGGAATGGCAACGCGGGTGTACTGTCCTCATCCAAAACGCAACCACGTAAAAAAGGACAGTACCCCCACAACCCATCAATCTGGAAGCGCCTCCGTGTAGTATCATGGAGGCACTGTGTAACTTGCCGATCAAGGTCGTCATCTATTTGTTCGGCGCTTGATGGTGGCTACTCATTGGCGAATAGCCAAAAGAACGGTGGTTATTAGTTTACATACTTTTCATTATGCGATGCGCGTAAGTCGTTGATTTTTAAGGGGTTACAACGGGCACGTTTATATATAATGTAGCATTTTTTCACAAAAATACAACAAGAAACGATTTTTTGTAGAAAAAGTTGCTTTTTTAGTATGAGATTGAGTATATTAACATATGAGGTTGTTTTGTTTACGTAAATGATATTGGTGAGTGAAAACAATGAAAATTAGAATCTTTTTAATAGTGTTGACAGTAGCGTTATTGTTGTGTAACTGCGGAAATCCTGAAACGGACATGGTGTGCCAATACAAATGCAGAAATAACGCTATGGATCCATGGCAATTTTTATATTTATCCATTGGGAATATTTTAGGTTTCGGTTTTACTATTGGAGTTGCATTTCTTGTTGCGCACTATAAAAGTAAAAAAGATCGCGACAAAATAAAGGAAAATCTTTTAGACGAATTAACAGGTATTAAAACATTACTTGTTGGCAATGAGGATGCGCAGGTGATAATACACATTGAGACTCCTATTTGGAATGCAGTTGTTGCGACAGGTAATATTCTGACTATGTTACGGGAAAATAAACAATTTTACGACAAATTACTTGTAATCTACAATAAATTATCGGGGCTTAGAAAAATGGAAGAAAGATTTTCTGATAATAACAAAGACATTGCTAGACTTAGAAAAGAAATCCTCAACAAAATTGATGAGGTGCCACATGTGTGACCATAAAGACAGAGGCGTATTTGAAAATGTGCCCAACAATGTGCTAGAGGTCAATAAGGATAAATTTACCCAAATTTGGAGCGCGGATGACCCCAATATGTTTAATTTATTTGAATTAGATAACGATAAGTCGATTGAAGACATTTTTATGACAGACATATATTCACTGGAAGCGTATGATGAAAATTTTAAGCATTATAAAGATATTAATCAAAACTATATATGTAAAGAATCGTTTATAAATGATGTTGTATGCCATTTTAACGCACAGCGTTTTTTACCAATTATTGGTAATTATGGTAGTGGTAAAACTATTTTGTCAAAAGTTTTATATAAACATCTATGGAAAAAACATAAAGTAATAGCAATAGGTGCATCTGAATTGCGTAGAATAATAAATGGTAACGAATTTACAAAATTCAAAGATTATTTATATACATCTAAAATAGAATATTTATTCATTGATGAGATGGATGATATTGATTTTAAAATGACCATTAACAATAAAACGCTAAACTTTTTTGATGAAGCATTACAAAACATATTAACCTTTCTTAAGGAAAATACATCATTAAAAGTATTGATTAATAGTAGGTTTTTGAAGAGCTGGCACACAAGCGGTGGACAGTGTTCATATTTGGCGTTACATTTTTTTGACATCTTCAATAAAGGTGTTGATCGTTTTGTGTTTATAAGCACATCACCCATAACCAATGAAAATAGACAAAGATGGTTATTAAAATTTTTTGATAATAAAAAAGAACAGGTTGAACAATTTTTAAAATCATTAAAATCTACGAATAAGAAACTTCCCAATAGTTTATCTAATCCATTAGTACTATATATAACATCTCGAACATATGTCAATGATACAGATAATAAAAATAATAATTATGTCGAAAGAATCATTGATGATACCATTAGAGGTAAATTCAAATTAGAGAAGAAAGTTGGGGCATCCGCATTAAAATATAAAATGCAACAATACAAGATGTTAGTTTATGCAATATGTTACGATATTTTAAAAAAATCAGAATCAGATGCATATGATATTAATTACGATGAAAAAGATGTGGCAGAATTTAAAACTAGCACACTAAGGAAAGATAAATTATTTTGCAACTTTGAAAGTTTATCTAAATTAACAAATCAAATGATCCTTGATTTAAAAAACGGGAACTATATACATAATCCCGCAAAGTCCGTCCGCCGCCCTTGACGTCCCCCCGAATTCCGTCCGAATCCCCCGCGAATTCTGCCGAATTTGCGCGCCGTAATCCGTTGATATAAAACAAGTTCCGTAGTCGACGCCCCTGAAAGACGCCGTTTTTCGCGCGCCGTCGGGCGGCAGGGTCGCGGGGAGTGCGGGGTCAGGTATATAATTCCCTAAAAAACGATAACAATGTTATAATAGATAATCATTATTTTCTTAATTGTTATTTTTGGAAAATAGATATGAAGGAAGAAACAATATATATGAAAGATACAAATATTTTATTCTATTTGGCGGCCCAACGACAGAGAACTTTCATAGAAGACTTTTTGAGAAATGAACGTACACATGAATCTTGTGAAACATTTTATGAAGAATTAGAGACGTTAGATTTCTGTGGTTTTAATTATCATGTGATTGATTATGTATTGGTTTATTTTAAGAACAAGAAAGAAATGTATACGCCGATAATAAGTTTGATGAAGTACGTAATTAATATTGCACATAGTAAAAAGATATCTAATAAACATATAAACAAAAAGATGGCTTTTTTCTATCTTTTGTTTATTAAAATATATTCTGGTGACTATACAAGTTCTGAAATGTATCGTCATGTCTTCAAAGATTTATTTTTAATATCTAAATCTTTACGTGAAGCGTATTCTAAGGAGAAACATCACTATACAATAGAACGATATTTTATGAACTTAAATATTAAATCAGCAATAATAAAACGCCTGAACTTAAAACATTATAATTTTAAGGGTTCTACTATAAAATCAACATCTTTTAAACAATGTAAATTTTATAAAAACTCTTTTGAGGACACGTGTATCAATAAGTTAGACTTTAAACATTCATCTTTAAATAAAATAGCTTTTGATCTTAAAAATGAAGAGCGACTAAATTTAATGAGTTATGGGTCAGACTATAATATTTGTTTCAGTAATTGTACCATAATGGATTTAAAAATCAGCAATTCTGATATAACAATATTCAAAAGCTGTAATATAGAAAATTTAGATGTTACATTTAAACAATCAAACCAATTGCTCTTTTTTGATAACTGTAAGATCAGTAAATTAAAAGTATCTTCATCTATGTCATCTTGTAGGACAAACTTTGTGGTATTCAGATTAGTAGATTTTATTAATAAAATTAACAAAGACCCTTCTTTTTGCGGAAGGCTTTGTTATATAGAAAATGTTGATGATAAACATGATTTCATTAAAATAGAACACATTGACCAAGTGATTTATGAAGAGGTCTAGTTTTTTAGACAAGTTTTCAGATCATTTATGGTAGTTTTTACTTTGATTACAAGGAAAAACAATAATGATGATGGTTGGAAAATGTAAACTATGTGGTAAAGATAACGTAGATTTGGCGGAATCTCATATTATATCAGAATTTATCTATAGGGCTACTTATGATAGCAAACATCGCGGTATTGATGTTCCAGCAAATCCTGACGGACGTGCAGAAATTATCCAAAAAGGGGCACGCGAAAACTTGCTGTGTCTTGATTGTGAAAATTTATTATCAAAATATGAGAATAAATTGCGTGATTTTTTGAATGAAGTTATTACTAACGACAATAACACAATAACACGTTGTTATGACAAATTTAAACGTATGGAAAAAATAAACTATAATGATGTTAAAATAGCGTTGTTGTCAATTTTATATAGGATGTCTGTATCAAAATTAGAACAATTTAAAGGGTATTCATTGGGACCCAAAGAAAAAATCATTAAAGATATCATTTTAAATAATAAATATACCGATGAGTATACTTTTAGTATTCATGTTAAACCAATAACGATGGCTGGCAATTATTCTCCCGACCAAATTTCACCATATCAAAAAAAAATTAAATATAAAGAGATATACACATATAATAGTTTTATAATTTATGGGATATTATTTAATATAATGCTTTCAAATGTCCCGCACGATGATACATGGCACAAATTTAATATGAAAGAAAATGGGACAGTAATTTTATGTGACATTGATGTACGTGAAGTCGGTATAGGGGAAGACATTCTTGATAGATTTCGCAATGATAATCTTAAGTCACTTATAAAAAAGCTGAAATAAGATCGAAACCACACAAGGTTCTACAACATAGCGCAGATCATGAAATTGTTATGCACCGCAGTAGAAACACCACGTACAACTACATAGTTGTCGGCTTGATAGAGGTCTTGTCAGGTGACTCCGATGTGCCCCGTGTTGGGTGAGTTGGCCAAGCGCCACGCCGCTGGCAAGATCGCTAGAAAGCAAACATGGCGTAGCGCCGTCACCACAGCCCGGATACCAGCCAAGAAGCAAGCTATACAAAACGGTCTAAAGAAAACTTGCCCTTTCATATACATACGGACAAGTTTCAGCCTCTGGGGATGGGGAGCATGTCGGGTGGGACGATCGTCCCTAGCGGAGGATAGTCAAAAGGAACGACTGGCCAAATGCAACCGAATGGCCCACCATAAGCGCATCGCATCGAGCACAACCGGCGAGCTTAAAGGCGGACAATGCAACGTAGCCGTAATAACGGATATAACAAAAGATGGCGCGGATCAGGCCAAAATAGGCTTTGTTGCTATTAAAGATGAAAATAATGAATTATGGTACACATATTATAAAAAATTTGACGGCACATGGAAGATTTCTGATCTTAAATATCGTAGCTTCGATAAAGCGGTGCAAAATGCCAAATATGAGCTTACCGATAACGTTTACAAGCAAATTGAATCTAAAAGAAAACAAATTGAAGAATATGGCGAAAATTATGGCCCAAAACGATAGAAACTAAATAGGTGTGGCCGGACTTCGACCCCCACCGCCGAGCCATCGACCGCATTTCGCAAAACAAGGCGCGGAATACACCGAAATCGAAGCGGCCAAACTATAAAAACCGCTTTTAAACGGAAGGGTGGATGATAAAATGAAAATTTTTTTAACGATGAAAGAACGCATAGCCGGATTGTTTTCGCGGGAAGCGCGGGAAAAGCGGCGCGTCCGGCTTGCCCTGCAAGCGGAGCTTGATGCGGCAGTCGCGTAAGCAACGGAAGAATACCATCAAAATAGGGCGATTCTCGCACAAAATCCGAGAGACGATGCGAAAAGGGCGGCGTTCAATAACGAATACGATTCACGGGTTGCGAATATGGCGCGGATAATCCGCGCAGGGCGCGAGTCGGGCGTAACCCTTGACTGCGCCGAAATGAACAGGTTCATTGCACTCTAACAAGTATAATCGAAAACAAAAAAAGAATGACGGCAACATGTATCACTGTATCAGGTTTATTTGTGGGACGAAGCATGGGAAGTCTTAAGAGTGCAAACCCCACCGAAGATACTGGCCCTGAGACCGCTCCGCCCGGCAAAGCGGGTGATTGATCCCGTCCGGGCTTCTCGACCACCTGATCGCCTCCGGGAGCAGTGAGGCGATCAAATTTTTGATTAAAATATCAAATTTGTTGGGCTTTTTGAAGTTACTGTCGCCGGCAAGGGTGTTCGACCAACCTTCGCCTCACCCTGCTATCATCAGACCGTGCCCGGCGTGGCAGGATTTAAATCGTACGGCTTTTTTGCCCACGATACCAACCATAGTGTATATTATAAGGTACAAACGGCTTTTTGAGACCAGAGAGCATTCCGTCCAGAAACGTGGAAAAATGATACCTTATAATCCTTTTCAGGGCGGCGAGCCGGAACAGTGTTTGATCGGCAAGCCGTGCCCATACTTAACCGGCAACTTGCCATAGATATTACGGGCAGAAGCGTAGCCGCCGCCCAGCCCCCGCCGATCCAATCAAGCGGCTTTTGGGCCGGATTTGACCGGGGAACGTGCCATAACGTATATTATTTGCTGGGAGGCTGAATCATGAATCCGAAAAATGACGCAAAGAAAAGCGTAAAAAAACGCGCCAAAAGAAGTTTTAAAGTAAACAAAAAATACAAAGACACTCTTTTTAAGAAGTTGTTCGGCCAAGAACACGCCGCTGTGGAGCTGTACAACGCAATCGAGGGGACAAACTACGGGCCGGAAGCCGTGTCTATGGTAACGTTAGATAACACGCTGTACGTAACGCCGGTAAATGATGTTGCGTTCACGATAGGCAACAAGTTTGTGGTGATGATAGAGCATCAATCGACCATAAACCCAAATATGCCGCTCAGAATGTTGCTCTATATAGCGATGTGTTACATACAGCTGACTGATGACGTGGATATATACGGACGTACTCGGAAGACAGTCCCCCGCCCGGAGTTTATCGTTTTATATAACGGCGAGGAAGAACAACCGGAAGAGGTGGTATTGATGCTGTCGGATATGTTTGCCGCTTGCGATATGGAGTACCCTATAAATTTTGAGCTTATCGTACGTGTGTACAACATAAATAAAGGCCGTAACCCCGAAATGGCGCAACAGAGCGTGACACTCAACGGATACGAGGTATATATAGCGAAAGTTCGCGAATACGGCAAGACGATACGTATTGAACAAGCGGTTGCTCGTGCTACCGATGAGTGTATAAAAGAAGATATTCTGGCAGAGTTCTTAAAACTTAATCGAAAGGCGGTACAAAATATGCTGACAGCCGAATGGGATTCCGAAGTAGAGAAGAGAGTCTTAATAAAAGATACTCTATTGGAGGCAAGTATAAAGTTTGCACGTCGCCTTAAAGCCAAAGGTATGAGTGTCGATGAGATTATCGAACTAACCGATCTTTCGGTAGACGATGTTTTAAAAGCGTAACCGCTTGATATTGGCTTCGTGCGTCCTTGCCAGCCCCCGCCGCAAACACAGGCGGCGGGAACGGATTGCGGTTAAGAAAAGACACGGTTCGTGCCTTTTCGACCCCGTGGGCGGACATACCGGGCGGAATCCGGCACCGGACGCGGGACGAACGCCATGACGCTGGCCGTCCCGTGCTGATCGGCGGGGCGGAGTCCCGGGCGGAGCCAAGTATATAATTCCCCAAAATTAAGCGGTTTTGCGAGACTGTTTCAAATTTTGTGTAAACTGATTTAGCTTCGCCTTGGATTGCAAGGTAAATTGGGCGATAAAGCCAGCCCTCGATATGGGCTTCCCAGAAATAGGAGACACACATAAAACCCCAAATTATATTTAATACTATTAACGTGGAGGGTTTTATGGTTAAGAGATGTTTGGCGTAAACGTTTTGAATATATCGAGTGCTACTATAACCGGAAAAGAATACATGGGAGCCTAAATTACTTGACTCCGGTCGAATTCGAAAACCCGTTTTATAGTAAGCTCGTAAAGAAAGTGGCTTAACGGGGGGTGTCTACTTTTTCGGGGGAATACCCGTTTTTCGATACCCCTTTTATTTAGCATTCTTGCTGGTTTTGTTTATGTTCTCGTATTTATGTTCCATTTTATAATAATGGAATACTTTCTTCTTTGCTAACAACCATATCCCTCATGGTGTTCTTGTCATTAAATATCCGGTATATATTATAAAGAATGTTATTGAAATTATCTGTACCGTCTTCTCTCTTATGGTAAAATATCTTTATTCGGTGACAATGTTTATCCTCAAATAATTTATTTAATAACGTTCGATCTGAAATGCCACACGAATGACCCACAATGAGTATCTCGTATTTATCTGCTTCAATGAATGTACGCAACTGTTTGTAGTGACTATTTCTTAGATATTCAATTGTTTTCATATACTGGAGATACTCGTTGTTTTTGGTGTTTTCAATCTCCTTACTATGCTCGTCCATTTCATCTCCATAGCCAAAAATTATGGGATTATCTGGATCTTCTAAATCGCCGTGTATATGGATAACACTATCATCACGAGTTACGTAATGATTTATGGTGCGAGTATAATTAAAGTTTAGAAAAAGTACGTCAGAAATAGGTTTTTCATCAACAGTTATCGCCTTATCAAAATATTGGAAAACCTTTTTACTAAATATTTTCGGTATATTATTCAAATAGTGTTCTAATGCCTTCTTTATCACGGTAAATTCTTTATTGAGCTGTTTTATCCCGTCAAGCCTTGATCCACGCAAACAGTTACATAACTCCCGGTAATATGTTTCTTCTATATCAACCCAATTTTGATACATTGTCTCGCTAATGAATCTTAAAATGGTATTTTTGACAATTAGTTTGCCGTTTAGATGATTTCCAACAAATTTAAACCAATCATAACCATATCTGTTTGTAGCGTCATTTATCGTAGTTGGTGCATCTATTGCGATTGCATAATTTTCACAATCATATTTGTGAATAAAACAGGTGTTCGGGTTAGGGTATACATTGCAGTCAGCGATGACTTTTTCTTTTTCTTGCTCCCAAAAATCATTAATAAAATCTCGGTAGCTTGTTTTCAAGCCGTGGGCTAAGTCAAAACCGTTGCCTATAATTACTATTCTATTCATTCTCATACCCCATTCATTATTTAAAATGAGTACGCCTAATTTTGGGAACTATATACATAATCCCGCGAATCCTCCAAATTTCCCCCGCTTCCTGCCGACTGCCCCCGCGAGGCGGAGTGCAGGGTCAAGTAATCAATTCCCAAATCTAAATATACATCATGGCACGTTTCATTAAATATTAATCGCATCAGGTGTTGCCAATAAGGTCATATGTTGCACCTGTTTCGGAATCACGCAATCTCACCGGCGTACCCACAACATGATCGTCCCAAATCAGCTCTAATCGATTTAAAAACGCTCGTTCTTCAATCGACTGGTTCTCTGCCTTAATCTTTTTCACGGTTTTCTTTGCAGCCATACTGCCGCCCAATTCGCCTTTCTTGCCCTCAAAAGAGGGCTTTTTTGGTAATAATCCTATATAATATACATTGTGGTACGTTGTTTGGTCAAAAAAGCCTCTTTGCTGACTGACACGGATTGGCCAACACCACGTCCCCACAGCGTTGATCCGCACCCAGACGAGGTGCCACCGATTGATTGCTTGATTCAACGGCGGAGTTTGTCGGTCACGACCATCTGCCATATCTAGCCACATACCGCAGACGGACGTCGTCGAGTCTCCACGTAAATCAACCTCGATGCCAATCCGTAAGCTACTCCGCAACGCCTTTGGCCGGATGCATCTGAGTGACCCACCATAAATGCAGCGCATGGAGCGCGACAGCGAGCTTCACTTATCCTGCGGCGGCACTTCATGAGCGCACGGCAACCTCAACGGCGACGGAGTACGGATTCTCAGTACGTTGTCTAATGGATGCGCCACCGCCGGAAAAATATGGCCGCAATCGATTTCTAACGCCGCCGCCCCAAAACCGCCGCCCGACCGCTCCCCGCGTTTGATACGTCTTTCCCATCATTTATATTAGTGTGTAACGAAAACCTGCCCGCTGCCGTCTAACTTATTTGGCGCGGAAATCATTGGTGAAAACAGGGCTGGACGACGGAAATTTGGCGTATATATAAATAAAACGCAGTTTTTTTAGCCGTTTATTGGAGGAAATACCGTGTTTGTAGCTATTTTTGACGCGCCGTTGCTCGGCGAAACCTCATTAGGACGATGCTTTGACCCGCCGATCCTACCAACTGGGTACTTCTTTTATTCGGGCGTTTTTTTGCCGGACGATGTGCCCATAATGTATATTATGGTACGTTGTTCGGTCAAAAAAACATATTGGCTGATCGGTACGGTGGGCCAATGGGCCAACGTCGTTGTTTGATGTAGTTACGGCGGCTTCTCCCACACAATCGCTCAAACAGCACAACGAGTACGTTGAGACTAACTCAACGTTCAACGAATGTAAATAACGCATTTTCTGCCCTATTTGGCGTAAAAATGCCTAAAAGACTCAATTTTGACATTTTTACCAACCCAGTGGTATCCCAGCCAACGGCCACATAGCATTCAACGCATCACGGAACCCATCTGCGATGATCCTCCAGCGATGTACGTTATACGTCGCATCCCGACCTCCCGCCCAGCCGATCGGGTACTTCCGACATTCATGCGTTTTGGGGTTGGACGGAATAAACCAAACATTAACAAGTTGGTATCGCCTTAGATTGATGTGAAAAACTGTCTAAAAATTAGACCTGCTAACCATACCGATGCCTTTTACGCAACGAACCGAGTATTCGTCGCGTCTGTCAGCGCCGTGACTATACACGTTCTCGTTGCATCCATTCATAATCCAGGCTGTCATGCCACCGGCGCCGCTTTCCGTAGTTACCCACCAAGTACCGGTTGAGCCGGCGTTGTTGAAGCGGCCGTCGCTGTAGCTGTCTCGGTCACCACCCGGCAGAGCCGAGAAACCGAAACTGTTTGTACCGTTCCCGCTCTTATCGTCGCAATTGATCCATCCGTCGGCCGCTTTCAGTTTTATCCCTGCGTCTTCCCAATCCCCGGAATATTCAATCAATTCGACCCACTCCTCACTTGTCGGCAGGTGCCATCCGACCGGGCAAGCTTCCTTTGCTGTGTACCAGCTGTACAGCCGTCCGTATTTTTTGCAATAGGAATCGCTGTCGTTGTAGCACCAGCTACGTCCCATCTTGTAGTTAAGGTTTTCCGCCATCCATACCTGGCCGCCTATTTGCACGGTGCGGTATTTTTGACCGTCACGTGTATCGGTAAATATGTTGTTTTCTTTGGGATCAGGTTGATTTATATCTACGATCCGGGTTATATGCTCCATAACGGAATAATCGTAAAAAGTTCCAATGTTTTGCAATGTTATCAGTTCTTTGATTGTTATATCATTCCATACCTCGTCAAACGCGGTTTTCTCGTTGTTTGATGTTTTATTTGTTTTTGTTTGCATTTTTTTCGACAAAAGATTCACGCTTGTTGTTTTTAGAATAATAGGGCGGTCTTCGCCGCTAAGATATTCTTCCGCTACGGCATCATAGCCGATCAATTCAAAACCGGCGTCTTGATATCGGAACTTATATGTTTCGCGGGGGTAGGTGCCGACGCATCCTCCGGCATAGTCGATAATCAAAACACCGTTTTTTATGGAGATGTTCATTCTGTCAGGGGAACCGCATTTGCCAAACCCGATGTCTTCGTAGGATAAACATCCGCGATTTTTCATCGCTGTTTCGTAGCGTTCTCCCGTGTTAAAAGCGATAATAATACCGCTGTTGCTTCCATCCGAATCCCCATCGATAATCAGAACGATATCTTCAAGGCCATCTTTATTCAAGTCGCCTTTGATTTCCACGTGAACGGTATATCCCGGCGGGACAAGGTCGTTGTTTTTTTTCGTAGCGACGGCGGGGTGTTTTGACGCAACCGGTTTCGGGTTACGCTCGACAACGAACTGCACGGCTGAATCCATAGTCTTTTCCACGAATGACCAACCGGCATGGTAGAGATACCCTGTTCCCGCCATCAAAAGAGTGGCTAAGATACATTCGATCCATCGTCCGGCGATGGTATTTTCGGCTGTTTCCAGTAAAGACGCCCATTTGGATTTTTTACCCTCTATATCCGGCGTATTCTTACGGTTCCTTTTTTTTGAGGCCATAGCAATACCATTCTCGCAACATTTTGCGCAATTATTGTGTTCTGATTTCACACGAAGCAAATGCCTCTACAATAAATATAGCAAATCATCAACATCCTGTCAATATATATTTAGCGTTTTTCTTTTTTGTCATTTTGACAACAAAAAAAGGTGGGTTTTGCCACATTTTGTCATTTTGACAATGGTGGCGAGGGGCACTCTAGGGAGTGGGGTTTATGGCGCTATGCTCGCGAAAACTGTTTTATTCATCGTCTTTCTCTGTTTCCCAATGTACTACGTTAAGGCAATGGGGCGTTGTTTTGTTTTCGTGATCAAACTTAATTGTCGAGTCGTTTTCCGGCCACCATTCTTCATCTACCGGAAAATCGGTCTTGGTATAGTCTAACAATTCAACCGAAATTTTTACGTTGAGTTTTCGCCCATTTTCTACGTGTCTCCCGTCTGTAATGTATTTTATTCTTTTATAGCCGCCGTTATATCCCAACATCGCGAACTTCACTGCTTTTTCAAACAAGTCCATGTGCTCATTGTCGATAACGCTGTGAAAAGCATACCCTATGTCACTATTCAACTGATGCATAATTGCTTCCCCACGCTCTTCCTGTTCGGGCGTTGCACATTCTCCATGTTTGACCGGCTTTTTCTTGGCTGTTTTGCAGGTGGCAGTTTTTTTCACAATTTTCTTCGCAACTTTCTTGGCGGCACTTGAGACGCGTTGCTTTTTTGCTGTTTTCTTGACGGTCATACACTCCTCCTTGTTATTGATAAAATGTTCTAACATGTCAAATACCAAACCTCACCATACACGATATATGTGTGGTTTTGTTATAGTTACCCTATTCTCGGCCTCACGTATCTCTATAATGTAAAACCCATTCTTACCGGCATCTTTTTCACACCCCTTAGATGTAAACATATCCGATAATACCGCGCCAAAAAGCTTTTTGCCCTTAATACCGGCTTCTTCTTCATATTGGCGTAGTTTTTCTAACAACTCGATGTGTTTATATATTGTGTCCATACATATATGTAGACGATCGAATTTCGTCGCAACAACCATAGCCTCAGTATCGTTGTACAGTAATATGCCTATATTGGCAACAACCGTTTCCCGACCGTCAACAATCGCCTTAACATTTTTATTCATCACCATATCTTCAAACTTAAATCCACCCCAGTCACTCATGACACGGCGTATTTGCGGAGCCACGATATGCTCCACCGGATTACCTACCAACATACGGTAGGATATTTTGTCAACTTCTTTGGACTGTTCCCAAAGATTTTTAGACACATCCCAAATGTCTTTGGTATCATCTTTGATATCATCGATGCCACTGGATAGACTCTCTAATGCAACCGATATTCGGTCTTCTGCTCGATCGGCACCGGAAGACAACCCATTAATCTTATCAGACAACGTACTCAATCGAATCGACGCAAGGCTGATCTCAGAAGACAGCCTGTCAATTTTAGTAGACAACGTACCCATTCGAGTCAACGCTACATCGATTTCAGAAGACAGCCTATCAATTTGGATTTGTGTCAACATTAAGCTGGCTTTTGGAGACAATGTCTCTAATTTACTCGGTTTGCGCATTCGAGCAGTCTTTTTCGCTACTTTTTTAGTCAGTTTCTTCACCGTTTTCTTTGCCGTTTTGGCCGTCATACTAATCACCCCTTGTTTTCAGTTTCTGTTTAAATACTAGTCTTATGTATATATAAATATAAATTATGGGCAGCCCCAAAGCCAAAATTGTCGCCCCAATACTATAAGTACCCGGAGAGAAGCAGCGGGTAAAGCTAGGACGTCGGTGGTCATATAGTCGGTCTTCAAAAGACGCTTATATTGATGTCAAGGTGTTTATCGACATCGAAGAAAGCCCCTATTGGCCAAAGAACCGTTGAATCTACGCATTTTTAGCGGTTTATTTACTATATCATCGCCACCTACAGGTGGCCCTCTGCGGGATAAAAACAATAGATATACGGCCGTACATCGAAGAGGAAAACCCGCTTAATTTTACTAATTTCGCCGTTTTTGGGTGTTAATGGGCTTGACCAATGGTCGGTAAGAGCTGTTTTGGCGGTCTGTGAAACAACTGTTTCACAGATAAAAACAACGACTTCCCCACCCCCTTTAACTAACAAAAAACACAAAAAAACCATAAATTGATGCTTTTTTGATTTTTGACCATACCACAGAAGCTCCGTGGCGACCGTAGTATCCACAGCCGCCGTCCGACATCCAATCGACACGTCCCTATAGGCTAGCAGTGTCGGTGAGGAAATCTAACGTTTGAGCTTGGTCAAGGGATTGATCAACCGCTACCTGACCGCTTCCTATTTGACCTGGCTTCGCCCCCCGCCGATCCACCCGGCCACCCCTGCTTGACCGGACATCAATAATATGCTTTTTTTGACCAACAATAACCGACCATAATGTATATTATATGAGGCTGTAAACCAAATACTACAAATACTGACTAATTAATTTTTGGAGTCAAAACATGGGCATAGATATAAATAAAAAACAGTTACCTATAGGCAAATCGTTCTTCGACAATGTGATTGAGTGTGAGTCTTACTATGTCGATAAAACGCTGTTTATTAAAGACCTTATTGATAAAGACGCCGCTGTTATCCTCTGCACCCGTCCGCACCGATTTGGAAAGACGTTAAATCTTACGATGCTCAAATGCTTCTTTGAGGATACGGCGCAGATCGGCAGCAAAGACACGAGATCGCTGTTTCGTGGGCTTAAGATAGAAGAGGCCGGAGAACGGTATATGGAACATCAGGGGAAGCATCCGGTGATATTTCTGAGTTTCAAAGAGGCTGTGAAAGAGAATATCAATGAAACTTACAAGGTATTTAAGAATATTATATCGGAGGAATTTCGTCGACATAGTTATGTTATGGAAAAGATCAAATATACGGTAGACTTGAAAGGTTTTGAGAACATCTCTTCCGGTCACGGCGATATTTCATTGTACTATAACTCGCTCGAAATCTTAAGCCGCTGTCTAGAAAATTATCATGGCAAAAAATCGGTGGTTTTAATTGACGATTACGATACTCCTATGCAAAATGCTTGGACTCATGGTTTTTACCATGAAATAATTAAATTCATCTATCCGCTCCTCGGCAGTGTGCTCAAAGACAACCCGCATCTAGAAATTGCTGTTATGACCGGATGTCTGTGGGTTTCCACGGTGGGAGAGTTTAAGGGACTCAACCATTTATATGTGGTTTCATTACTCGGATATAATTATTTAGAATATTTCGGTTTTACGCAGAATGAAATAGATGCCATGTTGCGGTACTATGGGATGGAGGACAAAACACAGATCATAAAAGATTGGTACAACGGTTATCTGTTTCACGAAACGGAAATGTATAATCCGTGGAGCAGCTTGCATGCCGTGGAGTCTTGGATTACTGATATAAATCAGCAACCAAAACCTTATTGGGAGAAAGATACCAGCGACAATGACATCATTCGCGAGATGATAGACAAAAAGAACCTTAACCCGAATATCAGTTCGGAAATTAAGGTCCGTCTCGAAACCCTATTGTCTGGCAAAACAATCTCGACGGTAGTTCACGAAATCATAACGTATGACAAAATATACAATGACGCTGACTACCTTTGGAACTTTTTGTTTTTCACCGGCTACCTGAAAAAAGTCGGCGTGGGGCGTATGGAAGGTGTAAAAAAGGTTTTGGATTTGTCTATTCCGAACTTGGAATTGCTGTACATTTATGAAACCAAAATACAAGACGGGTTTAAAGAGATGGTCCGCCAGAAAGATTTTGACCCGCTATATCGGGCAATTTTAGACGGCGACGCGGAGACGGTGCAGAAAGAACTGGGCAACTTCCTTTTGGAGACCATATGTTATTTGGACGCTAAGGAGGATTTCTATCACGGGGTATTGCTCGGCGTACTCGCTGGAATGGGTGAATTTACCGCAAAATCCAACCGTGAGACCAGTCTTGGCCTGGGTGATATTGTTTTACGGCATACAAGCGATCACGGTAAGGCCATTATATTTGAACTTAAATGTACGCACGATATGCGCGAGATCGTAAAATTGTGCGAAGAGGCCGTGAAACAGATGAAAGACGGCAAGTATGCCAAAGAACTAGAAACGGAGTGTTATACCGATATTATCAAGTACGGGATCGCGTTTTGTAAGAAAAGCTGTGAAGTAAGGAAAGGATGAACTTCTCCCGCCCGGCGACGGTTTGCCGGAGACCGCGCCCCCGCCGCCGACCACACGCGGCGGGAACGGGTGCCAGTCAGGGGGAAGGGCTAACGCAGTTGTACTACTCCAAGCAAAACTCGGCTACACTTCCCCGCCCGGCCCCGGCGGGGATGCCTTTCTCATGACGCGCAGACCGTCCGCGCTGATCGGTTCGACGGTTTCGTTCGTGAAACAATTGCCTTATGGCGAGATAAACACGTTGTTTCACAGACCGCAAAAACAACTTTTACCGACCTTTGGCCAAACACATTGACATCCAAAAACAGCGAATTTAGCGAAATAAAGAGACTGTCCCAATTTTTGTGTAAACTTCCTGTCAGGGATTATATTACTAAATTATCAGTTTTTCCACCAATTGTACAGGAATCAAGATGATGCTGTATGGTACTTCTTCAGTAACGCCAACCCCAACAAATTTTGAGGCAAAAAAATTAACATTTTGACTCTCCGGGTTGCCTCGTTAAGGCTTCTGTAAACAGTTTCGGACATAATACACTCCTTGCCGGTTTAACCGCTTGGTTTAAAAATCTGTGATAAACCCCGCTTCGCGGCGCAACCCTGCCTTCTTTAAGGCCGCCGATCAAGTCGATTGCCACGCCATCTCACCCTTCGGCGGGGGGCGGTCGGCAGGTCGGCGGGGTTTATTATCAATAAATTTGACATCATCGATCCACGAATATTATATTATAAATATTCATACTGTACTCGCAGGGCGTTGTGTGGCGTTCTGCACCTTTCGGCCCCACGGATGCTTCGGTGTCTGGGGGGCTTTTTTGGCTCAAGGCTGCGGTTATGGCGGTCTCTCCCCCGCCCGATCCCCGAAAAATCCGGTTTTAGCGCCAAAAAAAGTGAAAAAAGACAAGATTTCACTTGACTTTTTAATTGGCGTAATATATGTTTACCTGTAGCCTTTTTCGATGCGACTCCGATTTATAAAAAATCATCCTAAATAGGAGGCGGTATGAACCCTTTTTCAATGTTTAAACTCTTCCTTTTACCCCGTCGGAATAGGCAGTATAAGAACTCTTGCACACATTGCTCTAAGGAGGTCTGTTGTGGAGGATAAAGAACTGGAACGCATCCTCCAAAAAGTCAGGGAGAATGCGGCGAAATCGGACATGGATGTTGATTTTAGCGTGGACGCGGAAATCTGCGGCTCGGCGGCCCCGAAACAAGATACGCCGTGCCCCAAAGCGGGTACAGCCGAACGCGCCAAACTGAAAGCGTTCTTCGCGAACTGGTGGAAACCCGGGTTCTGGCTGAGAGACGCGGACAGCCACTGGCGCGAATTCCGCCCCAACGAGTATAAACGCCTTCAGGAAGACGAAACCCTGCAAAAGGCCGTAAACGACTTCCTAGCGACAATGAAAAGGGAGACCGACAGCGGACGGATGACCGAAGATTTGGTGTTGGAAGTCTACGGCCCTATGTACATCTACAAAACGCCGGAACCCGGATCGGAGTACGGGTACGATACCGAATACGTGGACTCGGAAGAATCAACGGGCACGTTCCCGATTTGGTAGAAACATAATAAGTATCGGCTAGGCGGTTGTTTTGGCACGTCAAGCCGGCCCGTGATTTATATTATTAGTGGTTTTGACGCAATAAAGAACGAAGGACGCCAAATGATACGCTTTACAGAAGAACAGCGAGACGCGCTGACAGAGCTGAATTTATTTGCCGTCGAAGAAAAAAAAACGGCAAAAAGAAGTACGCAATGACCCGCAAATTCCACACAACGTGGAGCCATGCGGATAAATAGGTTATGAGCGAACTTGAGCGGTTTTACGTCTGCGGGAAACAATTCACAATCAACCACAACGAAACGTGCAAAGCGTTTACAGGTAAGGTAATTGAACGGGTAATAACGTCGACCAAAGAAAAGGCTGAATCCAAGTCGCAACGATCAAAACGATTGGCCTCTCCCCCGCCCGACCCGAACCCCGCCACGATCACAAACGGCGGGAACGGATAGCGGCAAGGGAGGAACGGCGACGACCACCCTGACCGCCCTTGATGTCGTGATTTTGTGTGGGTAGGCAAAAAAGCCTTAAATTCAAATTCTTTTTAAGACGAAGCCTTCGGCTTCATAGATAAATGCGGGGCTAAACCCCGCATTTTCAGTCAAAGGCAAAGTCAAAATCACTCCGAACACGCTTGCGGGAAGACATTTTACGGTTAAAACGGCGTCAAACGGGCGTGCAAGGGGGTTTAGGCGGGCTAAACGGGCGGCTTGCGCGGCGGGTTCGGTTTTTTTCCATAGTTTCAGACCGCTTTTCGGTCGGGTTGCGACGGGTTTCCGTTCTGAAAGACTACGGCGCGGGGGGATTGATATTTTAACAAAAAGGTGGGGGTTCGGGCGGCTGTTCTCCAGCCCTTTTTTTATTTAAATATTGACATTTTAAGTTCCATGTACTTATATTATGATTCGGCGCGGGGAGTGATCAGGCCGATGGGCCACAGAATTATGCCATTGATTCCCCAAAATAACTTTATTCTATTGTTTGCCTTTAAACGCTATCGCGTCAAGTTGAAACAAAAGTCCTTCTTGTCCGCCGACATGAGCGAACTCTGTTTGTATTGATTTTCTCGCAGGATATTTTCCATTGAACCTTTCTTTAAATACTTTTTCCATTACGGGTATATTCCATATATCCCTAAACAGGCAATCCAGTTTTACAACAGATTCCAGCGTTAAACCGATTGATTCTAACCGATTTGTTAAATGGTCTAACGCGCCATTTATTTGGCTTTCGATTGGTTGACCGACATTACCAACACAATAGTTTATAAAAACAAAGTTTCCTGCCTCAACAATCCCAGAATGTGCCCATTCTTCACTTACATCACTCCTTTTAATTCCTCCCATATTTTTTCCTCCAATGCTTTTTTGTGTAAACAAGTCTGTATTTACGTTTGAACGTCAGGCGCAACCGTGCTTGACGACCGCCTTCTTCCATCTCCCTGATCGATACCAAAGCAAGCTGGTACACAGCGCAAAACCGAACCCGATCGCGTACGCCACCCACACGCCATTGATCCCCAAACGAGTGCGCGACAAAATCGTTGCAAACGGCACTCTTATTCCCCAAACTCCAATCAGCGTGAAAATTAGCGTGGTCAACGTATGCCCCGCGCCGTTTATCACGCCGTTCGAGACGAACATCACCGCGAAGAACGAGAGGGTGGACGCGGCTATTCTCAGATACCCTTTGCCGACCTCGATCACTTCCGGGTCTGTCGTGAACGGCGTCATTAGAATCTCCGGTATTGATAGGGACGCTATCGCGAAGGAGGCCATTACGCAGCAGGTCATTATCACACCCCACTTGAAGATAATGGGAATCCTATTGTAGCGCCCCGCCCCGATATTTTGACCGCTTAGGGTGGAGACGGCCAGCCCAATCGACTGCACCGGCAGCCACGCTACGGAGTCTATTCGACCGCCCACCCCGAAGCCCGCTATCGCCGCCGCCACGAAGGAGTTCACTATCGAGGTAACGGCGGCCATTCCTAAGGCGGCTACACTTTCGAGACGCGCTGCGTATCGCCCGAAACCTCAAAATGGTCAGAGGAATCAAATGTCGTAATAACGGCGAGGAAATAGAACAAACCGGACAGACTATCCCCTTGAAATGGTCTCGAAAACCGCTCGCCCCATTATTTGAAACGGCCGCAATCCGGATGCGATTGAACATTAATTTCCGAACCCTCCGGCAACCCGTCCACGATCTCCGCCGTCCTGACGCTGACCGCAATCACAGACAACAACAAGTTCAAAACATAGTCCGGCTGACATTGCTCCTCCGCGTATAAATTCGGGTCGTTCAGGATACCGCTGTCCTTGTCCGTTTTAACCCGATAACGCTCCATCACCCACTCTATAGCGGATTTGCCGTTGACTACGTATTGATACGCCTTGGCGGGGATATTCTCTATCATAACATACGGATTGAAAACGATTGTGTCTTTCCGGTCTTTAGCCAAGAAACGCATCTTCTCAACACGCAGACGCGCGGATCGGACGGGGGCGTCGCCGAAAAATACGCCCGGTTCGGATATTGGTAACACTACGCCTTCAGCGGAACCGGGTAGCGGCAATGAGGTTGGTATTGTCATTGGTTTATCAACGGGATAACCCTTTACAACTACCTCGGGCAACGGTTTGACAGACTCGTAATTTATGTGCAACTCGGCAAGATCACGACCGGCTTTGGAGAACGACCAAAAATCGGCGGCGGACTCTGCGAGCGGGATACGCGGCAGAGACTTTTTCAGGTCGTCGGCGAAAGCGGCGCGGTAGACGGGGCAGTGGAGGAAACCGTAGACGTAGTAGAAGATGTCTTCTTTGGTTATGGCGGCGGTGGCGTAACGGGTGCGGGCCGTTGATAGGATGCGGTCGCTTATGGCGTCTTTGCGGGTGTAGCGGACGGCGGTTGTGGATTCTACGGTTAATAGATTTGGCGGAGTGGTGGTGGGTTGTTTTTCGTAGTAGTAGAGGGGGAAGCATTGAGACTTGCCTACATATTCTAGGTCGGTAAGCCTATCTGAAATCAGGCAAGAGAAATCTTTATTTACTCCTACTCCACTGACAGCTATCAGTAGATTTTTTGTGTCTGGCGTTGGAAAAAATTTATCATTTTGATAGCGTTGATCTATTACTCGTTCTCCAAAATAGAAATGTTGTTTGTTAAATGGACGATATAAAGCGGTTCCAATTTTATGATCTTCAAATAATATCCTTCTTGACCGTTGTCTATCTTCTAATAAACTTCTTGACCACGAAATTTTTGTTGTATCATAACTAACTTCCTCCGTACCGACTTGCGAATTGTAGAAATCAACCATGCCGCGTACATTTTCAGTTAAATTGACTCTTGAAAAATTGTAAAGCCAATGGTCTTTTGCTGTTGCCATTCCTCTTGAATGAACTACAAACATGCTTTCCGCCTTTTTGTCAAACTTTTCCTCACTAGCTAGATGTATAAACGTTTGAAATGCTTCTTTTCGTTCTATTATCCAATCCCCATGTTCATTAGGTTGAATACGTATCGATTCCATATCAGGATTTAGAAACGTCTTTTGTTTCTTGATAATGCCTAATTTTTCTTCCCGACTAAGATAATCCCCGATGTCTCGGTAATAAATTTCCGCTTTACCTACATGACTAGCTCGTTTGACAAGAAGAGTAATGGCAATGGGTGTGCGTGTGCCACTTCCAAAAATGTTGCCTCCTTCTTTACGGCGTAATTCACCGCTCGTTCTTGCATTCCCTCTCAAATTAAAAACATAAATCTTAGCGAACTCATTCTCAATGGATTTCCTAAAGCCCACCGTACTATTACCATCCAACCATCCACCGTTTGATACAAAACAAACTATCCCATCGCCATTGCGCAATCTGTCTGTGGAATACCGAAAAGCTCTTATATAGCTATCGTAAACACTGTTTTTATTTACTGCATCGGAAAGCGTGGCGTATGTATCTTCTATAGCCTTATCAAGCTGTGGATAGCTACTGGTTTTTGCAGTCGAATAAGGCGGATTTCCAAATATCACGGTTATAGGCTTCAAATTCTGCCTCTTCATCCTATCCGTATTCTCATCAAACAACCTCTGCCCCACACCACCACCTTCCCAAGCTTGAAATGTATCCGTCAAAGCGATCCCCTCAAACGGCGTATATTCTGTCGCCTCCATAGCGTCATGGTAAGCGTTTTCAATGTTTACGCAGGCTATGTAATAAGCGAGTAACACAATTTCATTAGCGAACACTTCACTCTTATATTTTCGGGGCAGATCTTTCACCTCAATCAGCCAACTTTGTATCAATCTAGTAATAAAAGTCCCTGTCCCTGTGAACGGATCAAAAATGTTCACATTTTCATCGGTAAGTCTGCGTCCGAATTCTGTCCGTAGCACATCGTCAACCGAGTGTACGATAAAATCCACGACTTCAACAGGAGTATACACAATTCCAAGCATTTCCGTCATCTTGGGAAAAGCGGTTTTAAAGAAGGTGTTGTATAGTTCAATGACAACTTTTTGTCGTCCTTCAGCGTTGTCAATTCCTTCCGCACGCCTATGTACGCTTTCGTAGAAGTTTTTCAATTCATCGGTATTTTCATTCAATCCACCTTTTTTATTCAGTTCTTCAAGCATCAAACTCATGGCACAAGAGACTGCATTTTCTTTTGCGAAGGCGTAATCTTCAAATAGGGCATCAAAAACGGGCGCGGTTATCGCATGTTGTGCCAGCATTTCTATGGCACGTGACGGTGTTATATTGGCGTCTATGCTAGTTTGCATTTCCGTTAAGAATGTGTTGAAGACAGTTCTTGTTTCGTTATTGGCTGATATTGCTTTTGTTATCGTGGCTATTTGGCGTTCCGCGATTTGCGCTACTGACTTTGCCCAATCCTCCCAGTAGCGGCGGTCGCCTACTTTTTGGACTAAGCGGGCGAAGATTACGTTTTGGAGTTCTTGGAATTTTAGGTTTAGCTCCATCTGTTCGACGATGTCGTCGTCGGTGGCGTGGGCCGTGCGGTCGCCGTTGTTGTCGTCGAATGGCGGTGCGCCGCCTATTATGATGTTTTCGGGGCGGTTTTTGTTGAGTTCTATTTTATTTATTATAGCGTGGAATCTGTCGTCGTGGGCGCGGAGCGCGTTTAGGACAGACCAGATCACCTTGTAGCGTTCATTTTCGTCCAAGGCTTTGTCCGGTTCTACGTTTGAGGGTATCAGGACGGGGATTATGATGTAACCGTATTTTTTGCCGGGCGACTTACGCATTACGCGGCCTACGGACTGGACTACGTCTACTTGCGAGTTGCGTGCCGAGAGGAACATGACGGCGTCGAGCGCCGGTACGTCTACGCCTTCGCTCAGGCAGCGCACGTTTGAGAGGATTTTGCAGTTGTTGGCGGGGTGATCTGTTGTTTTTAACGTCCCCTTGATCCAATTTAACAATTCTTCGCGGCGCGGCGCGTTCATCGTGCCGTCTATATGGTTTGATTCTATTCGGACAATTTGCCGGCGTCGTTCTTCGGGCAGAGCGTCGATGTATTTTTCGGTCAGGCTATTTAGCAAGGCGCTTATTTTTTGGGAGTTTTTTATGCTCTGACAGAATGCCACGGCTCGTTTCATCGGGGCGGGGTCGGATTGCGCGAGCGTTTCGCTTCCGTCGCCTCGCAGTTGTTTTGAGAGCGCGTTTATGCAGCCGACTATTTTGGCTCCGGTGTCGGCGGGCAGTTCGCCTTGCGTGTCGGCGGCTATGGCTTCTTGGAGGGCGGCGGGCACGTCTTTGTCGCTTACCGTAAATATCAGCACTTTATAGTCGCTCAGGAGGTCTTTTTCAACGGCCTCGCCGAAACCTATTCTGTAGATTTCTTCGCCGTAGATTTCGGGGTCGTCCATTGAGCATAGCACGGCGTCGTTTTTTTGGGCTTCGGCCTTGCTTTCGAGCGTGTATAGGCGGGGGGTGGCGGTCATGTAGAGCCTCTTCTTGGCTTTGACCGAGTTGTCGTCGTGGACGCGCACAAAAACGGCGGCGTCTTCGCCGGACAGGGTTACGCCTGTTGTGCGGTGCGCCTCGTCGCAGACGATAAGACCGAATTCCGGCAGGCCTAATTTTTGGGCATCTTCTATTACCTCTATAGATTGGTATGTTGAAAAGACGACGGTAGTATTCTTGTCTTTAAATTTCATGAATAGATCTTTTACGCGTCTGGGGTCTGTGGTCGCCGGGACAGTGAGGTCTACGACGCTGAATGTATCCGGATCGGAATCACTCGCCCTTTTGGATTGGGTTACTTTGGGGTCGGAGCATACGCAGATGGCGTTCAGCGGTTTCTCGGCGTGGGCGGTCCATTCGCGGAGTATCTGCCCGACTAAGGCGATGGACGGTACCAACACCAGCGCGAGGCCGTCGGCTTCACGCTCCGCGATTTTCAGCGCGGTGAAAGTTTTGCCGGTGCCGCAGGCCATTATGAGCTTGCCGCGCCGCGCGTGTTTGAAGTATTCGGCGGTAACGTGTATGGCGGTTTCCTGATGCGGTTTGGGCGTGTGTCGTGCCGTTCGCGCCGCGTCGCCGTGTACGTCGGTTTCGAGCTTTTCCCAAACGACGGGAGCGTTTTGGAGGTCGCCCGTATTTATGCGGGTTACCGGTATTCTTTGCCCCGATAGCGATTTTTCCGCGTTTGCCGTCCAATGGTCGGTCGTGGAAATCCATATACGTTGCGAAAACTCGGTTTTCTCCCCGTTTGGGCTGTTAAACTCTTTGCCTGACGTTGCGAGGAAAGTGTCTACGTCGGATTTGTCTATATACGCGGTTTCTCCGTAGCATTTGCACTGGACGGCCCAGTATTCGCCGCCGCGAGTTTCAGCGACAAGGTCTATGCCCGTGTCTATTCCGCCAAGTTTGTCTTTGGCAAAGAAGTCTTCCCACATGCAAACGCTTTTCAGCACAGCGGCGTACTTTGGATCGGTGAGCAGGTACGCGCGCATCAGACGCTCGAAGCGTGTCCCTTGATCGCGCTTCGAGAACGAGACATCGCGGTATTTTTCCAAAATCTCTTGAAATGGCATGTTTGCTTAACTCCCATTAATACGATTAAAAGCCCCCGTCAACCCGACCTGCCCTCCCTAAATATAAATCATTACAAACGCTCCCAAATTGAAAAAATATAGAAAAATGTGTCCGAGCGCGTCAAAATCGCCCTTTCACGTTTTTTTGTAATATCAACCCCCCCCTGCGCACCGTAGTCTTTACGAGCAACACCCGCGATACCCGCAAAACAACTTTCACCATAAAATAGCCGCCCCCCCAACTTTTTTTGCCAACCGTCCCGCCCATAATATATATTACAAGTACCAAAACCGAGGAGACCGTATGCAGGTAAAAAAGAAAGCCACGAAAAAGACCTATAAGTCGTCGGCCACGAAAAAGACCGTTCCGAGCCTAAAAATGGTGTCGGTCGAGGAGTTAGCCACCATTGTAGCTGATGCAACCAAGGCAATGGCCGAAGCCCAAGCCAAAACAGAGGCATCAATTGATAGACTATCCAACGCCCACGCCAAAACAGAGGCCGCCCACGCCAAGACAGAGGCCGCCATCCAAGAACTATCTGCCGAAAACCGATTGTTAGCCACCGTAGTCAGTGAAACATCTGCGGCAGTTCGGGAACTGCATGCCGAAGTCATGGAAACATCAATTTCTGTTCGGGAACTGAACGACACGGTCGGCGGGATGGGCGGACACCTCGGCGAAGTGATAGAGTTTATCGTCGTCCCCAAGATACGCCCAGCGGTAAATGCTTTGGGGAATCACACGTTTAAGGAGATTACGGCTAAGAAAATCGTCAGCATCGTTATTAACAATAAAAAGAGAATACTCACCGAAGTTGACGTGCTTCTGTACAGCGACACCGAGGCGATGGCCGTTGAGATAAAAACTTGTTTACAGACAAGCGATGTCGATACACATTTGGAACGGCTACAAAAACTGCGCGACCACGAAGTAGACGCCGAGATCAACGACAAGACGCTTTTCGGCGCGGTGTTAGGCGCAATCGTACACGATCCGGTCAGAGCCTACGCCCTAAAAAGGGGCCTATACGTCATAGAAATCCGCGAGGAAGAGGATAAACTCGACATAGACAAACCCGACACCTGCCGGACGTGGTAAGGAGGCAGTATGAGCAATAGGTGGACGACGCCCCCAATGGCGAAAAAGGCCGGCAAGGTACTTAATGACGACAACGCAACCAAGCGTGAGAAGTCTTTGGCAGGAAGCGTGCTTTCTCAGGCGGCTCCAAGCAAATCAATGCCAAAGTCAAAACTCAGATCAAAACCAAATTGAAAAGGCCAGTGGTTGATCCCGCAAGCCTCAAACAAGGAGTAACCCTATGCCCAAAGACAACTACCACGTGATAGCCTACCGTCTCCTGACCCACCTCTACGCTTGCCTGAAAAAGGGTGCCCCGGTAGACCGCGCGGTCTTAACCGCTTCTTACTTTAAGGTAAGCGAGCCGTATTGGAAGCATATCCTCAAAACCCTGTCTCAGGATGGCTATATTGCCGGCATATTGATATGCCCCACACTCAACGGCGACATGTTCAATACGCAAAATATCGCAATTACACACAAGGGGATAGTGTTCCTCTCGGAAAACTCGCCCTTTCAAAAAATCAAAAAGGCCGTAACGTATATTGTGGAGAGATTTCTAAGGATATCGTGAAGATAATTCCCGTGTGATAAATCCACTAAATCCCCCCGTGACCACCCTCTTTGATCTTCCCCATAGCCAAAATTGAATATTTAATCAATGGTGAAAACAAGGTTCGGAGCACTAAGCGACGCTCTATCGCAAAAACCTCTGTTGCAGCGAAAGCAAAGAAAAAAACCGTTGCCAAGTAAACGAGCAATGTCCGAAACCGGAGCGCAGAGCGGCAAACCACCAAGAAATCTTACGCGGTCAAATAAGGTACGCAGGGGCGAAGCCCCCGCATTAACACCCGGCACAAACGACAATCCCCTACCCCATCCGCGCCGACGGCCCCCTCCCTCATAAGGGCAAGCAGCCCCCGCCGGTCAAATCCTCATGGATCGCCCCCGGAGGCTTGTCCAACGGCGGCGAAATCCCGGCTTCGCTCCGAAAAAGTGAAATTTGTATTTTTTTTTCTTGTTTTTCTACTTCCCGTAATTTAAGTTTACTGAAGTAAGCCTTTTTTTAAACGGATTCCGATTGGCTACCGTAGAAATCATACGAGAAATCCCCATTGTACTCTATGGCCAGAACTTTAACGTCTTTGCCCTCTCTACCCATCCATCAATAGCCGCGCCCCCCAGCGTATGAAAAAAATATTGCCGTCGCCGCCGCGTCCGGTCGGGCGGGGGAGAGGCCGCCGAGGCGCTTAAGACGCTCCATCGCGCCACAAATCAATCATCCTCGGAGAGAGGGCCACACATATCCACGTCGTCATTGAAGACGTCTTCATTGCTCGCTTCACCATCTTCTATAAAAGCTTTTGCTTATTTCCTACCGCTTGCCCCGCTTCTTCGCTATCTTGCTGGAGACGGCTACGGCTTTGCTCTTGACACGCTTCTTGGCGGTGGACTTCGCCGACGCGCCGGCCGCGCCGCGCTTGACTTGCTTCTTCTTCGCGGGCTTGACGCTGAAACTGCGTTTGGACAACTCGTCTCTCAATCCGGCAGGATCAACCCCGTCGTGCTTTAGACGCTGATACTCGGACTCCGATACCGCCTTGATCGGGCCTCCCCGACGCAGATGCCTTGCCAGGGACGAGCGTTATCAGACCGCCAGCGGCATAGTTGTATACGGTGGTAGTGCCCTTGCGCAACATCTTCGCGACCTGCGCGAGACTGTAAACCTTTTCGGACTTCGATCTCATTCTATAGCTTCCTGTGGGATTCATCCCGCCGTTGAATTATATATCTATAATATAAACTATGGGCGGCACTATAAGACAAAAAAGCGTTACGGAAGATCGGGAAGCCGGCACAAAAACCACCATTAAAAATTTGACACCCGCATCCGAAATTTATTATATTTAGGTATCTATATAGGTTAGCCTAGCGCGGCGGGCGGCAAGGTTAAGCAGATTAACTTAATTAAGGAGCGTCAAAATCATGGTAATTAACGAAATTAACCTTGTTAAACAAAAACGAAACAATACCTGCGGCTACGCAACTACCGGTATGCTCTTGAATTATTTTCAAGGATCAAATATTGACGAAGACTACTTGCTCGAACATGAGCCTTTGGATGAAAAAGGTATAACCTTTTTCAAATTGCTGGAAATTTACAAAAAATACTTGGAAGGGTACGACGCTTCGCTTATTAAGGAAGATAAAGACGGTACGTTGCAAATAATAAAGCAAAATTTAAGCCAAAACATTCCGTTTCAGGTATTATACCTTACAGAAAATCTACTTGGCAATAAAGAACCGGTCTTACACTATGCCGTGCTGATAGGTTACGATGAAGAAAAGGAATCGTTTACGCTTGCCGATCCGTATGGCTTTAACAAGACAATCGGCAAAGATGATTTTTTTGAGGCGATATCATTTAGAAATGATTGTTTACCGGAGTTTATAAAGAAAATAATGCCGAGTAACGCAATGATTAGGTTTTCAAAACGTTCATAATCATACTTGCTATACCGTCATCTATTATATTGGATAACCCGGTAATTTAGCGGTCTTGCGCCTCTATTGCCGTAGATTACCAAATATAATGGACGAAAACGCAACCCCAAAGCAAAAAAGATTCGGCAAAGACCTGACCGAGGGCAGCGTCCCCCGATACCTGCTCAGCCTCGCCGTGCCCATGCTCCTCACGAACCTCCTCAGCACGGGTTACAATCTCGTTGACGCCATTTGGATAGGCCGCTTTGTGGGCAAGGAGGCCATTGGCGCGGTGACTGTCAGTTTTCCGGTTACGTTTACATTTATAGGCGTAGCCGCCGGCGCGACTATGGCGACCACGGTGCTAGTCTTGCAGTTCTACGGCGCTCGTAACCAAGCCATGCTACGCAAGACCCTCGGTACGTCTTTCTTTCTGACCCTCATCCTCGGCGTGATCTACGCAGCTGGCGGGATAATCGCCGCAGAACAGATACTAGCCGCCCTCGGAACTCCGGAAACGGTCGTTCCACTCGTCGGGCCGTACTTGAAAATCACGTTGCTAAGCATACCGGTCATGTTCATGCACTTTTTGGTGAGTTCCGTCCTTCGCGGCATGGGGGACACCAAGACGCCGCTCTACTTCATGACGGTCGGCGTAACACTCAACGCCATTCTCGACCCGCTGATGATCATCGGCATAGGCCCATTCCCAAAAATGGGGCTGAACGGCGCGGCATGGGCATCGCTCATCTGCCCGATAATCGCCCTAGCGTTCTGCGTCATCTACCTATGGCGCAAGGGCGGTGCCCTGACCCGCCGGGGTAATGTTCTTCTCCATAGACGCCGGAATAGCGAAACTCATTGCCAAGATCGGCTTCCCGTCTATAATACAGCAAACATCAATATCTTAGTGAGGCCTTCTGCGGGTGAACCTGCGGCTCTGTGGGATGAAAACAATAGGTATATGCCGTAGTTAGAAGAGCAAAAACCGCTTAATTTCGCTAATTTCGCCGTTTTTGGGGATCAATGGGGTTGGCCAAAGGTCGGCGGGGGCTGTTTTTGCGGGCTGTGAAACAATTGTTTCACGGAAAAACCGCCACGCCGATCAGCGCAGACGGTCGGCTTCATGGCGTCCATACTCGCCGGGCCGGGGGCTGTAGGTTGTGGCCGCGTTTTGTTGGAGCAGTACGCCCACGTTTCGCCCTTCCCCCTTGACCGGCATCCGTTCCCGCCGCGTGTGGTCAGCGGCGGTTACCACGTCCGGCACGTTTCAGGTTTTTCTATGTCCAGTTTACCCTCTTCTTCGTGTATTTCCACAATATACAAGCCGTTTTCCTTCGCGACTTTTCTCGCAAAATCATCTATAGCGACACCAACCACCGCTCCAAAGAGTTTTTTGTCTTTAATACCGGCTTCTACCTCGTGGTCGCGTAAGCTCTGCAAACGCCCCAAATGCTCCCGCACGGATGATTCTTTTAGGCGGGATTTTACTTCAACAGCCATCGCTTCCGTTGGCCCGTATAGGAGCATATCCACTTGGGTGATGTCCTCTTTTCTGCCGCCGGTAATGCCGCGAATCAACGTATCCGGCTCCGCGCGGTCAAAATTATGGCCTAGTGCGTTCATATTGTGACGTAATTTAGGGATAACAATAAGTTCCGTTATATTGCCCAATCTTCGGCTTACACCGCCGTAAGTATTCTCTAGGTTCGCCGTTACTCTTCGGACTTCTGCGGCGGTCTTCGCGTTTTCAGCGGATAGTTCTCGAAGCGCCTTATCCGTTTCTTCGCGAGATTTAGCGTTTTCAGCGGATAGTTCTCGGAGAGCCTTATCCGTTTCTTCGCGGGACTTCGCTATTCTTGCCTCGGCATCCGCAACAACGGCGGCTAAATCCTCAACCGTGATCCTTCTCGGTTTTGGAGGGGTTTTCTTCCTCGGAAAAGTTTTTTTTGCCGCTTTTTTCGTTGTTTTCTTTACATTCATATACCCGCTCCTTGTTAATATGTATTTATAATATACATTATGGTTGATATCGTGAGCAAAAGAGCCGTACGATTTAAATCCTGCCACGCCGGGCACGGTCGGATGATAGGCGGGGTGAGGCGAAGGTTGGCCGAACACCCTTGCCAGCGACAATAACTTCAAAAAGCCCAACAAATTTGATTCTTTAACCAAAAGTTTGACCGCCTCACTGCTCCCGGAAGCGGTCTGGTGGATCGCTACGGCGGGCGGGTGGTCGTAGCCCAGACGGGATCGGTCATCGGCTTTGCTTGGCGGAGCGGCCTCAGGGCTAGTATCTTCGGTGGGGTTTGCCCTCTTAGACTTCCCATGCTTCGTCCCACAAATAAACCTGTCTTTTTTGTTTTCGATTATACTTGTTAGAGTGCAATGAATCTGTTCATTTCGGCGCAGTCAAGGGTTACGCCTGACTCGCGCCCTGCACGGATTATCCGCGCCATATTCGCAACCCGTGAATCGTATTCGTTATTGAACTCCGCCCTTTTCGCATCATCTTTCGGATTTTGTGCGAGAATCGCCCTATTTCGATGGAATTCTTCCGTTGCTTGCGCGACTGCCGCATCAAGCTCCGCTTGCAGGGCAAGCCGGACGCGCCGTTTTTCCCGCGCTTCCCGCGAAAACAATCCGGCTATGAGTTCTTTCATCGTTAAAAAAAATTTCAATTTATCATCCCTTCTTCCGTTTAAAAACGGTCGGCGGATTGGCGGTGGGGGGCGACGTCCGGCCACACCTATTTAGTTTCTATCGACTTAGGTCATAATTTTTGCCATGTTCTTCAATTTTTTTATGTTTTTCTTCTACCTGTTTGTAAACCTTATCGGTAAGTTCATATTTGGCATCTTGTACTGCTTTATCGAAGTTACGATATCGGGAATCAGGCTTCTTCCATGTGCCGTCAAGATTTTTGAAATAGTATACATACCATAATTCATTATTTTTATCTTTACAAGCATAAAAACGTATTTTTGTCTGATCTGTGCCTTTTTTTGTTACATCATGTATTACAGCTATTTTGCAATATCCGTCTTTATTTAACGTAGTAACATCTTTTTTAATGCCATAGATAGTATAGTTTTCATTAATTTCCTTTTCGGTGTCCTCGGAGTTTTTATGGAAAAGCCAACGGCTATTTTGAACCATCCACGGAGTTCTTTCAAATTGTAGCTTCTTTCCCATTAATTTACTATCATACAAATCTTTTGTTATTTGTTGATGCCACTTGTTTTCTAATGCGGACAGCGCGGCTCCCTCCGGCTTCGGTTGCGGTTTGGCCGTCTCCGGTACGGCTTCTTGGGGTGGATGGGCGATGTCGAGCTTGGCCGTCTTTGGCGGCGTAACCTGTATCGACGGCGCGGCGTCGGGCGCGGCCATCGGGAGCGGATCAGCGGCGGGAGCTGTAACCAGTCGCGGCGGCTCCGGCGCGGTCTTCTGTATCGATGGGGCGAGATCGGGCTTGACCGTATCCGGCTTCGGCTGTGGTTTAGCCGTGACCGACTCATTCACATCAATGGCCGGAGCTGTGGCTGGTCGTGTCATCTCCGGGGACGACGCGGTCTCATGGGGCGGAACTGCGGCTATGGGCGCGGCTGTCTCCGGGGCGGTCTCTTGGAGCGGACGGGCGGTTTTGGGCTTGGCTGTCTCTGCGAGGGGTATAGCCGGTTGCGGCGACGCCTGTTTACGTTTTTGGAGCGTCTCGCGGTGTTTTTTGTACGTCTTTTCGTACTCTTCCTCAAATTCCTCGTCTATCGTGCTGATTTTTTCTTGTTCCTTCGCGGCCTTTTTCTGCAAATTCTCGGTATTATCGGTATAAACCGCAACATCGTGCTTGCAACGAGTGATCGCAACGTAAAAACTATTCATATTTACCTCTTTTTGGCTGTCGGCATCCCAAATAACCTTATCGACGGTCATTCCTTGGGATTTATGCAAGGACAAAGCGTAGGCCGTTGTGAAGTAATTATAATCTGTGTTTATGTTGAATTTTATATCTTTTTTGTCCATTTTTACGGAGATATTGCCTTCGTTGTCAAGCGCTGTGATCGTAGCGAGCTGTCCGTTTCGGATGTTGACCGTCTTACCGGTATTTTGGTCTGTTATTCGGTTGTTTTTCAAAATGGCGATCTTTTCACCGATTCCCAAAGTAACCCTTTCGTTATGCTCAAATACGGAAAATTGTTTACCGGCATAATCGGGTGTGTGAATTGGAAAAGATTCGCCGGTTATTGGGTTTTGAATTATGATTCGGTTTTTATTCGGATCAATATCAGTAATCACGCCAAATTCGGCTTTACCGTCTACCTTTAATTGCGGTAATCCCTTAACACGTTGCCCGACAGAAAAGCTGTCGGCAGAAAGAAAATCTTTAATATTTTGAGGTTCAAGTAGCGAAAATTCGCCGATATTTTCAATTTTCCCTTGATTTATTAACTTGTCGCGGATAATCCCGTTGAGACTCCGGCGATCATCGTTTGTAGCGGTAACAACGATTGTGTTTGTACCCGCGTTATAGCAATTAACATAATCATCAGCAACAGCTTGTTGGCGAGCGGTGCTGTCCTTGATCTCCTGAATACAGTTCTTATATGAAGTATTTTTATCGTATACCGTAAAGTTTTTGTGGGCTTTTCGGGGATCGATTTTAACCTCGATTTTCTGGCCCCGAGCCGTGTATTCTATAGTCAATTCGCTTCCAACGTCGGTGATTTGGGCGGTTGTTCCAAGCGGTATGTCTTTGGCGCCGGTGCGGTCGTATTCATGGAATAATAATCTTTGTCCTTTGTTATAATTTTTGGCATCGGTTTTGTCATACCCGGCCGAGATCACCGCGTAGCCAGTTAGGTGGTTAAATGCTTCGGGAATCTCTTTATTTGCCAATGTTTTCACAATATTCCGCGTTTGAGCGGTCTTTTGTCGGATAACATCTTTCATTTGCGTAATTTTGACTGCGGTTTTCTGTAGATCGGAGAAGAACTTCCCTGCTCCAACCGGCTGAAATTGTTTTTTATCGCCCACAAAAACCACTTTCGCCCCGTATTCTTCGGTAACTTTCAATAGTTCGTTGATTGTTCGCGAACCGCCCATCGAGCTTTCGTCCACGATAATACAATACTTTTCACCGTGTTTGAGGGGCTTGTCCTTTGTCTTGATCAGGCTGTCTATGGTCATGGTGGTTGTGATTCCGGCGGCGGTAGTTAGTTCATCGGTTGCTTTGCCGGTCGGCGCGACACCGCAAACCTTGTAACCATGTGTCTCAAACAGTTCCCTAGCGTAATTCATTGAAAAGGATTTGCCGGTTCCGGCATCGCCCTGAATCACGGAGTATTGGCAGTCCGTTGTTAGTATATGCTTGAGCGCGTCTACCTGTCCCGGAGTAAAGCCGGTGCCGTCCGGCTTGCTTATTAGCTCTTTATGGGTTTTGTTGATAAATTCATCGACGATTTTATTGTCTATTACATAGTTTGTCTTGGATTTCACGCAAATTTCAATGTTTTCACGCTCAATATTCATCAATTCGGGGGTTGAATAATAGGTTGTTTCACCTGTTTTTGAGGTTTCTGTCCGTAAATTAGCAATGTCTTTCCCGATTAACCGGTCGAACTCTGCGAACACGGACTTTGGGGGGACTTCGTCGCCGATTGTCAATCGAAGGGCGTCACGAATTATCTCTTCCTTTGTGTAGGCGACTTCGGCCTCTGTCTTGTTTTCAATAGCGGCCAAAATCGCCTTTTTGATTTTTTGCTTCGCCGGTATGCTGTCCGACAGTGCCGGTGCTTCGGCTTTCGCTTTGGCAAGGAGGCTGTCGAGCGTCTCACCGTGGCCGCTGAGGGTTTCGTTGATTTGCTCTATAATATCTTCTTTTTTGACGTTTTTTTTACGTTGGCGGCTCGTCTTGACCGCCCAAACAGCGATCCTCGCGTCCGTCCAACCGGCGAAGGCCAATTCGTCTGAATTGCGCAATTTTTCAAATTCTGCTTCTACTGCGGCAGGGTCGGCTGTTCCGACACGCTTCCTCGCCCACTTTTTCAAAATAGCTTCGCCATCGCGATCTTCGGCTTCGTATAACATTTTGTACGTTAATTTACTAAGGGCGTCAACCTCTTTTTGAACCTGTTCTGCACGTTTTGAGAAGTTTTCTATGATCTCTTTCGATACTCCTTTTATCTCAAAAAAGCCTTTTTGCCGATCAGTGATATTTATTTGATACCCTATTTTTTGTAGTTCTTTGGCAAGTTCATTTCTGAAATACTGCCCGACTAAGTGAATTTTGTTTTTATCAACAAATTCATTGTGTATGGCCATAAATCGCCCATTCCCGTCAAGAGTCGCGTTGACCATAACGCAGTGGGCGTGGAGTTGGGGGTCAGGCGCGGTTTTGGAATCCGGGGCGCGAGCAACGCTGTGGTCGAAAACGGCAAAAACTGCCTTGCCTGTTTTTTCGTAGGTAGTAATGTCGTTATGTTTGTGTCGGCATTGCGTATAATTTTCAGAAGTAAAATCTATCGATTTGGCCACAGACCGGTCAAATGCTTTTTTGATATTTTCGTCAATATAGGACAAAAGTGACGCCGTTTTCGGAGCCGAAAAAGTTAAATCTGATCCAGCGCAACGGTTTTTGTCTCCGGAGTTTGCGGAAATAGGCATTCCGCTGATCGGGTCGAATCCGCGCATAAGTTTTGAAAAACTTTCGGCCTCAACCGCCCCGTCGAGTCCAAACGCCTCTTTCAGTTCATCGCTCCCCTGCCAATACCCGGGTTCGCCGAGATAGTAATCGTCGGCGGTGTAGTACGCTTCGGCATCTTCGGCGTGTAGACTTAATTTTACTGATAACATTATTTTTTATCCGTTTCAATCGATCCTGTTGACCGTGGATGGGCGGTCTTTTGGTGTTTTTTATCTAAAAAGTCTTTTAAATCTTTCGCGGTTTTATCCGCACCGAATTGTTTTTTATAAGCGTCTAAGCAAACCCAGACACACACTTGGCGCAATTCTTTGAGGTCTTTTTTGAATCTGTTCCTTAATTCGTCCGATTTGATTTTATAATCTGAATAACTTGAAACTATCGGTTTCAGCTCATCGGATGGAGTATCGCCAATGATTTCAAGACTTGCAAAAATAGCTTTTTCCGACTCAGCAACGGCCTCACGTTCCTGCGCTTCTTTAAGTTCTGCGGCTATTTTCTGATCTTCCGCTCTTCGTGCTTCTTGTAGTTTCAGCAGTTCTTTAACCGTCTTTATAGATGCGGTTTCGGTTTTTTTGCGGTTCATGGCTATTCTTCCTTTTTGGTTAATTTGATTAATATTGATTTTATTTCTTTAAACTCATTCCGAACTTCTTCCTGAAAATATTCCGCTTCTACCCGTTCTTTAGCGACTTTATTGTTAAGTGACGCAAGACGTTTTTCAATTAATATTAGATCGGTGTCGGTTTTGATGCCTTTGCGACGATTAATATCCTCAAGCGCGGTTTGCACCATATATTTCGACATCGATACGCCGATACTTTTACAATGATCGGTTATGATCTTGTATTCCTCCGGCTTTACCCGGATGTGCATCCGATCATTGTTTTTTTCTTCATCGCTCATAAAGATCAAGTCTCCTATACATAATCTAACATAAAAAAACACAAAAGTCAAGTTTTTTTTACTTTTTTAATATGGCGTACAAAAATAATATATATGGCATATATTGGCGTACAATTTTAGTCGTTTGGCGTACATATATAGCGTTTAGACGCTGTTTTGAGGGTTTTTACCCGCTCCAGTTAGGGGCATTGGTGTGATGTTAGTCTGGGCCGTTGACATTGCTTTGGACGTTGGGGGGCGACTTTAGATGTGGGACTGGAAACTGTGGGCTTTTGACGTTTGTAGTGATAACGGTTTCTGTAGGGGATGTAACGGTCTTTTTCTGTTTGTTGCGGTAGCGGGATGTCCAAAACTGACGATCCTGTTGATTTGTAGCATAGTCTTGTAGGGCATCATGGCCACCAACCTTGCGTTTGGTTTTGACCGTGGTTTGGAGGGTGGTGCTGGGATTTGTAACGGTCTTTTTCTGTCCACTGCGTATAACGGGTGTCCAAAATAGGTGTTCTAGTTGATTTGGGGTTATGCATCGGTATCACCTCTACCCTACCACACTAGACCATCTAGGGAACGGTGATCTCGGATTCCGTGCAGACATGAGACCGTGCTTGGGTGCGATGTGTTGGGATATTTGGGTCATAAACTTTACATTTTACTTTGACGATGTTTGGTAGCGTGGAGCTGGGATGTAGACTTTTGTTAGGATAATGATTTTTATGTGGGTAGTAACGGCCTTTTTCTGTGTACTGCTGGTTGCTGGTATCTATTTTGGGCGATTTGTTGATTTGGTGTTAAACGCCGGTGGCATCTCTACCCTACCATACTAAGACCCACATCAATAGCTGCGACTTCGGATACAATGCTGGGCACGTGGTCGCGCTGAGGTGTGGAGTGTTGGTGCACGCAGGGTCGTTAACTTTGCTTTTTATTTAAATAGTGGTTCTAGGCGCAATGCTGGAAAATGAATTTTTGACTTTAAATCCGGTTGCTACGGAACAATTCCTGTATATAGGTATCCAAAATTTTTGGAAGATTCGGTAGAACCGTTATATGTTTACATGGACAAGATGTTGCAATTCTACCGACTGATCTCCAGCATCAAACGGTAGTTCTTTACTTTTATGTCCGAGGCGCTTCGAGAAGTCGTTACTTCGTTTGACGCTTGTGACGACCATTGATGGGCGGCTGGAGCTTTTCGGAAAAAACGCGGGATGCCTCGGCGTTGACTTTTAGCTCGCTCGACATGGAGTAGAAGATGCATCTGCATCCGGTAATCTGGATTGACCTAGGACGCGGAGCTTTACGGAAATCTACGGCGTTAAACTTAACCGCGCCGATTTAAACGTCTAGCCGACAACCGACCTCTCCCACACCCAATCGTCTCCTCAGACAACGATCCTCCGCAAGGTGGGGGCCACGTAGCCAATATTGATGGGGTACGTCCACTGCGGCGGCGTCATTGTCTCTCTTACCCCTATTGGAGCTGCCGGTGACGGTTTGGGTGTGGGTGTTCTTAGCCGGCCAACAGCCGTCAAAGGATAAGGGTTAGGTCGGCAATAATGATTTTATGCTATTTGGCGTTGCGCAAATACTAATTTTAACTATATATGGCGACAAACACCCAAAGAATCCTGCCCGTAGGCGTCCAAGACTTCCTGAAGATTCGGGAGCGTGGTTTCGTCTACGTAGACAAGACCGCCCGTATACACGAACTCCTTACCGGCTCCAGCGAGACGTTCTTCCTCTCACGCCCGAGGCGCTTCGGGAAGTCTTTGCTCTGTTCGACGCTTGGGGCGATTTTCGAGGGTCGGCGGGAGCTTTTCGGGGAGATCGTCGGAAGACCAGCGTTGGCCATCAATGACCTAGACTGGGAGTGGAAGAGGCATCCTGTGATTCGGATCGACCTGAACGCAGGGAATTACAGCAATGGGACCAAGACGCTCCTCTCCACCCTATATGCCGGGATGCGGAGCATTGCGGAAAAGTATGAGGTCACGCTTGATCGCACGGACAGCCCCGCCGGTCAGCTCATGTACCTCATAGAAAAAGTTTGCAGAAAAACCGGCGAAAAGGCGGTGGTGATTATTGATGAATATGACAAACCGCTGACGAGTACCTTAGACAAGCAGGATGTACATATTGAACTGCGGGACGAACTCAAGGGATTCTACGATGCCTTGAAATCTTGCGATACCCATCTACGCTTCCTTTTCTTAACCGGCGTGAGCAAGTTCTCCCAAGTAAGCATCTTTTCTGCCCTGAACCAACTGTCCGATCTGACGCTTGACCCGCGCTACGCGGACATTTGCGGGCTGACGCAAGAGGAGTTGGAGGCGAATTTCGGGCCGGAGATTGACCGCGTTTTGGAAAGTACCGGGCGTAACCGCGAGGAATACATAGACAAAATGCGCCGTTTCTACAACGGTTACCGCTTCTCCAAGAACCAGCTCACTGTCTATAACCCCTTTGGGATACTCACTCATTTCAATCAAAACGGTGATTTCAGACCATACTGGTACAGAAGCGGTACGCCAACCCTACTGACGGACCTGATTAACAGCCAAAATATAGACATTACGAACCTGAACAATATGCAGGTCGGGTACGACGATTTCGATGCCTTTGACATAGAGGAGATGGAACCGGCGCCGCTTTTATATCAAACTGGCTACCTTACTATAACTGATTACGATGAAAAAGAAGAGTGTTTCACGCTTGATTATCCGAATATCGAGGTGCGCAGCGCCTTTGCAAAATCGCTTGCGACGCGGTGTCTTAAGACCCCCTCAAACTGGTCATACTCATCATGCAAAAAGCTCATGGCGGCGCTAAACGGCGGCGATGTAGACGCTGTGATGGAGGCGGTAAAGCTGTTTATGGCCAAAATCCCGTACGATTTGTTCCAAAAACGGGAAAACTTTTTTCAATCGGTGGTATACGTGATGTTCGCAATGCTCGGCCTCGACTGCCGCACGGAGGAACGGATCGCCACGGGGCGTGTCGACATGGTTGTCGAGACGCGGGGCTTCGTTTATTGCTTCGAATTCAAATTAGACGGCACCGCTGAGGCGGCGCTCGCGCAGATCGACACCAAAGAATACGCGATCCCGTGGATGGGGCGTGGAAAGAAGGTGTTCAAGGTCGGCGTGAACTTTGATTTCGAGAAGAAGAACGTCGGGGAGTGGGTGTCTGCGGCAGCGGAGTAATCTAGCAGACAGTAACGGCCTCTCCCCTACTCCATCGTCGCCATCAGACGTCCGTTGCTAGCGGTACAGACGTTGGCGGTGGTCGGGGCGTTTGTGGCGATTGACGGTGCTGCGGAGGGTCTGTTGGTCGAATAAAATACGTAGGTATATCGCCTACCACGATGTAGTGATAAAATTCGTCCACGGCATAGCGTATTTCCTTAACTACGTCATGGCTTTTGTTGGCCAATATTTCCTTGTCGTGCTCCCGAATCAATTTTTTGACGATGTTGTATCTTTTTTTCACGTTTATTTGCTATATAATGACTTTTAGAAAACCATGATGTCGGTGCCATTTTGCGATACATATTCAATTTGTTATGAAGTTGGCATGCCCCTAATTTTTTCCCACAACCACAAGGACAACGCTTTTTGTTTGCAATTCGTTTTCTGTTGCATAATAATTGAATAGCCTGCATTGTCTGCTTGTTATTTTGTAAACCGAATATATCAGAGTAATCTTCTGAAATTCCTTGGTTCCCATGTGATAATTGACCAAACAAAAATCCCCCGCCATTTTTCAACTTGCTAGAAACCGCATATAGATACGGTACAAGACACCCATTTATAAAACCTGTCAAATTTGGTGCATCATAGATTTTTTTCATTAATCTAATGGGTGAACCTAAACATAATGATCCATCGCCATTTACGTGAAAACTATCTTCTCGTGGTATTTTGCCACCAATTTCTTTTACCGTTGGAATATCCCTCGGAAACTGATCCGGTATAACAATTTCCAGCATATACGTGTCTTCTACCTCTTCGCAATCATCGCCCACTGCTTTAAAGTTAAATTCTCCACGCAAACGTATACCCGACCCTAAACATACGACCCTTGACATTAATGGGTAATCATCCAAAAATTGATTCAGTCCTATTATTTTTTCCATGTTCTTAAGCTCTCCATGGTTTAGGTACTTCTTCTCGTTTGATCACATATGTCTTTGCTGTCTTAGAGGAACTATCCATTTTTCCAAGTCGTTCCTTTAATTCTACTATATTTGCCCGTACTAAAAATTTACGTTCGATTAATGTGCAAAGTTGCTCAATATCTGTAATTGTTTTAATGTGTTGAAAATCTTTTTGGACCTGATATATCCAACAATCAAAACTTTCCTTAAGCCTTAGGTGTAAACATTCCTGTTTATACCAACGATCGGCAAAATCTTCTTTAGGATCAACGGGGTTAGGAACGAACGGTTTTACCGCATTCACAAATCCTGCCATTCCATTAAGTATATTTTCAAGTGCAGTAACGATGTTATCTTCTCCCTTATATGCTCTTGCTGCCAATGTTGTTATAATGATTGAAATAGGCTTAGAATCGGGGTTATCTGAACTCCAATTATCTCTATGCCGTTTTAAAAGCTGAACCACTCTCTGCAATGGCGTCTTTTTCTTAAACATCGGGATTTTATCCACTTGCGCCCGCACGTCCACGGTGTGGGATTCTGTTTTTAGCAAACTCATTCTGTGCTGAAACCACATTGCATATCCCTCTGGGTTGCTACTGTTCCAATTATCACATATACTTTTATAGCCCGGATGTCGGTCATCTGTTATCGAAACGGTTGTTTGTGCAATTGTTTTGGCAATATCTTTGTCAAAACATGCTCTGTCAATAGATTCCGAAATCATGCGCAGTCCACTTTCGTTCATTGGTATACATGGAACGATGTCGATGTGAAAACGTAGACGATCTTGATAATCAAGGCGCAAACAGCGATGCTTTGGCTCTATTAGAGTTTTTATACCTCGCGCTATACGATATTTTTCAAGTTCAGCACATATTAACTTTTTAAGACCCTCTTGTGTATGTGTTTTCTTACTAATATCATATCGAAGTTTACAAGCAAGATCAAGGTCATACTCCTCGTTCTCGTCAATCGGACGAATAGCTGTACCAAGGCAGAAAGATCCTTGTGAAAAAATATGCGGATTATTTACTGAGACTTCTGATTCTTTACGACTGAACCATTCTCCTAAATCTTCATACCTTTCTTTGGCTTTATCATAGGCGGATTCCGGAAGCTCCAGCCCATTGATAATGTGATCAATAATAATTTTCCTTTGTTCATCGGTATTCATCAGATACCTCCTTAGTTGATAGTTAGCGTTTTAATAAATCCATGTTTTTCATTATTTTGATCATAAATAACCCACGGCATATCTGCTTTCGGCATTCTTGCTCTCCCCATTTCTACAGAACAAGAATTTGCCATCGCGGGAAATATAGACAACGGTACAGAACCATGCATCTCTTTGATCCGAATCATTAGGTCTCGAATTTTTGTACGCATCATAGAATGTTGCACTTTATTACGAATATTATCATTACCTATGTATTTTTTAGGGACCGTCAACTCCCAAATTGAGATTTCTTCCCCCATAATTTTTTTTACTCGTTCGTGTTTAATCGTATCACTTAATGAAATTACCAATACCGGGTTGCAATTTTTCTTTTCGGGTGGTTTGATAACAAACTCGAACCCTTCGGGAAATTCTTGCCAACACCAACCCTCTGGCTCTCTGAAACGTTGATAGGTATCAACCGGAATCTTGTCTGAAAATAATGTCCCCAATTTAATTAACAACGGAATAGACGCCATTGGGAATAAAGAAAAATGCATTATGGCTCCTTTTGCATTTATTAATGGTTTTATTTTTCTCTCAAATTCTTGTTCGAGATTAGAAACCTCTTGTTCCCAAAAACTATGTGTATTATCCTTATTACTCCACGTCATGGAAAGACATATCGGATTTTCTGAAATAGGATACCTTTCAGGAAACATTGCTATAACGGCATCCTCCGGCTGAAACCAAGATTGATGATCCCCAATATTGCTACAATAGAACACCACATGAGATTTTAGGTTAGCTTCAATGCCTGTAACTGTATATATCCTACTCTCGTGTTCTTTTTTCCATTGTTGAAGCACCGGGACTGAATATTTGATTTCATCTTGGTCAACTGTTTTATGGCAATCATGACATAATAGCATCAAATTCTCTATATCGTCAAGCCCCTTGTTGTTTTCTTCGTATGGCCCACGCCCTCTTGGACCTCCTTTAGAAAAAGAATGCACGTGCGCTTTCTCCGATATATTCACTTTTTCTTGCGTAATTGGAGACTTATAAAGTACACGATTGCACCCTTGGAATTGACACCGTCCGGCAGCACGTGCCCATAATTCTCGTTCCACTTCAACTTTTATATGTCGTCGTTGATTGGTATTTTTAACACTCTTCTCAGCCATTTTATTATTCCTCTTTGTGGATTTAATATACGCTGCTTCTATGTTATTACGCAATTTTCGTGCCATATATAGCATATTAACGAAATCTATGTATAAATGGTAGTTACGTAATAGTTTTACAAAATTATGTTAAAAAACAAAACAATATGTGTTTCATTTTAGAACACCCTATGCCGACTTCAATCTCAGCACCCCACGACCGTCACCTTCTTCTCCCCCACCCTCTCCACCCTCTCATAAATCTTCTCGTCCCAACTTTTCCCGGCATCCTTATCAAAGATGACAAGCCACCCTTCATCCGAACCGACCTTGTCCATGTATCCCACTATTTGCTCTATGCCCTCATTGACGCCGCCTCTCATGTTTTGCTGGATTTTCAGCTCTATCGGGTATTTTCGCCCGTCGTAGACCACACACAAATCCGCTCGCGTCTTGCCTAAAGCCATCTCGCGGATGATTTGACCGCCACCGTTTATCACGCGCTGCAGAAACGCTTGCAAAACCAAGTGGTGAGCGGCTTCGGTGTATTGGTAAAACTGGGTCTCGTAGCACTCCGTCCATATCTCGCTGTTTTCCCGCCAATACCGCTGGAAATCTTTGAGGAGGTAGTCAATGTCAATCTTGCCGTCTTTCAAGTAGCGTGGAACCTCGTAGTTGGCGTATTCACGAGTTAGCGACATTTGGACGCTCCAATTGAGCGTTCGGACGATCAGTTCGGCGTAGATGGGGTTGGCCGGCTCAACCTTGCCGCCGATCTCCCTTATCAGTCCCAGATCGCGAGTGTATAGGTAGTCGTTTGATCGCACATCTAAGGTCATGCCACCACCAAGCAGGAGCGGCTCTATAATGTTGCGGACTTGCGGCTCTTTGAGCCTCTCCATCATGCTGTCGAAGTGCGTCCCCCAAGCTTTTATTAAATTTTGGACGGCCTGATCCACAAGAGGCTGGGTGATTGGGATTGTGCCGTCCTTTTTGGTGATCTTCTCCACACATTCGCGGGCGATGGCGTTTACAAGCCACGGCTGCCCCTGCGTTTGCTCAAAGGCATATTCTGTCGCTTGCCGTTCAAATACTTGCCCGGTCTCCGCCGTATGTTGGGCGTAGAGTTCGGCGACCTCGGATTCTGTGAAGTTCCTCAAACTAAGGGCCGCCGACGCGATGTTAAACGGGCTTGCGCTTCCGATCGTTTCGGAGTCTTTGCGGATTTGGGCCTTATAGTCACGGATATTCCGCATCCCTATGAGGGCTATGGTGTGGGCAAAGGGGATGTCCGCCCGATCTATGTACCCCTCCCTAAGCTGCCTCAAAAACGTGATCAGCGTTCCTTCGGACAGGCAATCGGCTTCGTCGAAGAATATGACCAACGGCTTGCTCAACGTCCTGCAGTAGGCTGAGAGCGACTCTTTAAGCACGCTCGCCGCGCCGATGCCGTCGCAGTCCGTAGCAAAACTGTTCTGCATACCGTTGTCCCTAAGAGCTAACCGCAGCTTTTCAACAATCACCGGAATCCCCTTCTCCGGATCGGTCCACCCCTGCGCCGCCTCCACGTTGCAGTATAGGGCGTGATACTTGCCCTGCGCGTTGATGTCGCGGGCGAGCTGCTTCAAGAGCGTGGTCTTACCGCTTTGGCGGGCGGCGTGGATTACGAAATAATGCTTGTTGTCAATGAGATCCATCAACTCGCCGCCGATACCGCGCAGTGGGTCAAGCATATAGTGATCGCCTTGGATACACGGGCCGGCAACATTGAATTTTCGTTTGGACATATTATATGCTACCTTTTGTTCGCTACGGAATTTAAGTATATGATTATCCCATATAAAATAATATATGGCGGCTGTTGGGGTCAACGGAGGAGGCTCAAAAACTTTAGATGGGCCGGTTTGGGCGACCGGAGACACTTTTGTCAATAGGGCATTCGGGAGGTCAACGGCTATCGAGGGGGTGGGATCATGTGTTGTTTGACCGGCCCAGCATCGCCTCTCCCCTGCCCCTTCGTCTCCACCAGACGTCATTACTCGCGGTACGGACGGCGGCTGCCCGTAGGCCACTCCAATTGGTCAATGACCGTCGATTGGCCGATTTTTGACCGGCTAATAAATATTTCTACCCTTTGGCGTTGCACAAATACTAATTTAAACTATTATGGCGAAAAATTCAGCAATCCAAAGAATCCTACCCTTAGGCGTCCAAGACTTCCCCAACATCCGCAGGCTGGGGATCGTCTATGTGGATAAAACCGCCCGTGTCTATGAACTTATCACCGGTTCCGAGAAGATGTTCTTCCTCTCACGTCCGAGGCAGTTCGGGAAGTCGCTCTTATGCACTACGCTTGAAGCGATCTTTGAGGGGCGGCGGGAGCTCTTCGGGGAAATCGCGGGAAGACCGGCGCTGGCCATCAACAACCTTGACTGGGAGTGGAAGAGACATCCGGTGATCCGGATTGACCTATTCGCCGGGAATTACGGCACAGGTACAGCTGTCTTAAACGATGTTCTGCAACATGATCTCGACAACACGGCACGGCTCTACGGGGTTACCCTGCGCGGAAAAACCGTGCCAGCAATATTCAAAAACCTCATCGCCGACCTACATGAACGCTTTAACGAAAAGACCGTCGTTATAATCGACGAGTACGACAAACCGTTGAATACTACCTTAGGCAAGCGAGATGTCCATGTTGAATTGCGGAACACACTTAGGACATTTTATGGCGTCATAGGCTCTTGCGATACACACCTGCGTTTTGTCCTTCTGACCGGCCTTAGCACATTCTCCTACAAGAGCATATTTTCCGATTTGAAACTGACCGACCTGACCTTCAACCCGCGCTACGCCGACCTCGGCGGATTGACGCTGGTGGAGATGGAGACCAACTTCGGGCCGGAGATAGATTGCATTCTGAAAAAAACCGGTTGTAGCCGCGAAGAATACATAGACAAGCTACACCGCAGGTACAATGGCTATCGTTTATCCAAAGATCCGCTCACCGTTTACAATCCGCTAGGCCTGATCAGGCACATTTATGATGCCGAAGAACGCTCGACCCACTGGTGCAGCGGTTGCCCCACCATGCCGTCTTTTCTTGCGGAACTGATCAAAACACATAAGGTTGGCACCTTAGACCCAAGCGATATGCAGGTTAGAACAATGGATTTCAGTACATACGACATAGATAACATTGCTCAGGCGCCGCTGTTATATCAAACCGGCAATCTAACGATTTCCGACTACATTGCGGAAACGGACACGTATACGCTCGACTTCCCAAACAACGAAGTACGCACCTCCTTCACCGAAACGCTTGTTAAACACAATGCCGGGGCGGCGGACGACGGACAATAAAATGTACTTAAAACTCGCAGTTGCGCGGTACGCGGTCTTTGGAACGGGATTTTGATAATTACAACATTGCTGAACCGGAACTTGATGCGCTGGTGACCGGTCTCTCCCCTACCCTGACTTGGCTACCCACTCGTCCAACAAAAATTCTTCGTTCAGCACCGTATAATGCAACGCTCTAGACGCACACACGCACCCACTGGTTCTTCCGATGGCAACGCTATCGAAAAGCCCAAAACCACCATAGTTGTAACTGATAGATACACCGAATAGCAGATGCAGGTCTGCCTTGATCTGTTCTAGGGTATTTCCGCCACTAAGGTCGATTATTGTGGTTGTGTCGAATTTTATATCCCGCGACTCAAATTTTGTGTCTTTCCAAATCCGGTACAGCGCGACGAACGTACGGATTGTGCTCAACGTCGGCGGACCGTACTTGGCCGACCATGATATCGTCCACTGCCTTTCCAGCGGGTGCTCGTCTGGCCCCTCGACTATGCCGCTGTATTTGATGGGTTTAGCGGATGTTGCGGAGAGTAAAAATGTCAGGAGTTCCGCCGGAAGCAACGTCTGGTGCTGGCTACGGTATTCCGCATCGATCCGCTCGCAAACCTCTGTCGGGATTTGGCAAAATAGGTTTTCTGCTTGCATTTTTTTGGCCCTTATCGTTTTTTCGTTACTGTTTGTCCGTTTACTTTCAATCCGCGCACCGCACGGGGCAACTCCGGCGGTCATGACTTCGCCGGTCTCTGTTTCTTCTGAATTACAAACTGGCCCAGCTCACTGTCACTCATGCGTTCTAAGTAATCCAAACCCAGGGTGAAAACGTCGTCGTAGGTTAATTTTCCTCTCATCGTCTTCACCTTAAAGGCAGCATCGTTAAACCGTTTTAGGTCAGCAAGTGCCAGCCGCATGGATGTCGAAAAACACTCTGTTTTTTCCGCACCATGCTTATTCGCCTCTCGCTGCCGTTCTGTAGCGCGGTTCTTTCCTTCCTCTGAGTACATCGCTTCTAATTCCTCTCCCCTACCCATATCTACCGTAGGGGGTTTTTCCTTCTTCTCCTTCTCTTTGGCTTTGATTCTGGCCATGATCGGATTGTCTTTTTCAGCATCTTTCACCGGTTCGTCTGTCATTTTAGCTCTCCTTCGTTTTCGTTAGGTTTTTTCTAGCCTCCACCATCTGTTTGAACTTTTCACGAATAGCCTTTTTCTTTTCTTCCGCAGCCCGATCCAGCGTTTTCAAAAAGTCATCTTTATTCATCCAGGGAAAGACGTCGGTACACAGCGTTTTAAATTGCGCCGCCGCCTCGGAAGACGCGTGACTGATAAACAAATTTTGACGCGCACCGATTGATTCGGGGATTTCCGACCTATTCCCTACCCTAACGTCAGATACCACCGTGTTATCGTTGAGACCATGATATGCTTTCATGATAACAGATAACGTTTTTTTGTGGATGGCCCTATTCATAACCAGTGACGGAACGATCACCAGGTATTTTTCCAAGAAATCGCGGCATTGCGCCTTTATGTATATGTACGTCCGCACGAGCGCGTCGTAACATATATCGTCGGGAATCACCGGTATCACTATTCTGTCGGCCAACAACGTACAGTAAAGCGCGACACCGTCTTGGGTCGGCGGGTTGTCGAAAATAACGATGTCAAACAAATCGACGAAGTCCGAATCTGTGCGCATATACAGAACCATATCCGCTACAGCAGCGCTTTTTGAGGTCAGATAGACGTTTTTCAGCTTCAGACCAGCCGGTGCGATAAACAGGTTTTCTACGTGTGTCGTGGTAATTACGTCAACCAACGGCGTCTCGCCGCTGTATACCCTATCCATGCCGTCCTTGACCGTGGCAACCGAGGCGGATACGCTTGTGGACAGAGAACCTTGCGGATCGTTGTCTATGAGCAACACTCGTTTGCCGGCGCTGGCCATTGCAACGGCGAGTTCCAACGCGATGGTGGTCTTACCTACCCCGCCCTTGTCGTTGTATACGGATGCGATGTCCATGTCTGAACCATTCCTTTCGCTATTTAACCAAATACAGTATTATGTAATTACCTGTTTAGGTATTTATTTTTATAATTAATACGCTAATTAACGTTATATATATTAGCATTAACAGATAAATAGCGTTTAATGTAACCATATAAATCTGTATTAACACTTTTATTTTATTACTTCAATAATTAAATATAATATTCTGTAATTACAAAAGTCAATATTTATTTTTAAAAATAATACATTATTTAGGTAATAAGCTATTTAACGCTATATGTAATAGTGCTAACAACTAAATACCGCTGAATGTGATTACTAAAGTCAATATTTACCGCATTATCTCAACAACTAAATATAATATACGGTAATTACCAAAGTCAATATTTATTTTTTTAATTTATACATCGTTTAAATAATGCGGTATTTAACTAATTACCGCATTGGTTGACGTCGCTTGGCGGTTCATCCAGGGGAGTGACAGATTTGAATAGCTGTTTGCTCCGCTTAACCGGAACTGGGGGCGGCTTTAGGCCATCCAAAACCAGCGTGACTCGGCAAACTCTCAAGAACGTGTTAAATATCGCTTTGGATTGATTTTGGCGCTATGGCGTACCAAGGGAGCCTCACCCCCCAAAAACGCTACTGTACGCACTGTAGCCGTGAAAAAATGGGGATGTAGTGGTTGGATGGGAGGTACACCACCATATTTTGTGGTTTTTAGGCAGGAGGTACTCGGCATAGTAGCATATAATATTCATTCTGCGTTTATTTTTTAACTTATGCGGTATTTAATTAATGCGGTGTTTAACTAATTACCGCATTGGTTAACGTCGCTCGGCGGTTCATCCAGAGGAGTGACAGAATTAAATTGCAGTTTGCTCCGCTTAACCGTAACCGGGGGCGGCTTTAGGCCATCCAAAACCAGCGTGACTCGGCAAACTCTAAAGAACGTGTTAAATATCGCTTTGGATTGATTTTGGCGCTATGGGCGTACCAAGGAGCCTCAACCCCCCAAAAACGCTACTGTATGCACCGTAGCCGTGAAAAAATGGGGCTGTAGTGGTTAGATGGGAGGTACACCACTATATTTTGTGGTTTTTAGGCAGGAGGTACTTGGTATAGCAGCGTATAATATTCATTTTGCCTATTGACTTTAGATGCTACCTAATATTATATTTAGTTTGGGATAGGGGAGTGCCTATGTTTCTCCAAAACCGGTATTTGACGAGGATTTTGACTTTTTTGCTTTTAATTCGCGAAGCGAGACTGACAACAACATATCAAAATTTGCGCTTGTTCTCGGACAGTGTGTCTGCGTTGTGGATGCTGTGTGCCTTGTTTGTCAATCTTTTTTAATTCTTTTTGTTAAAACATACTATTAGAGTTGTTGTTACGCGCACGATTCACGCGCGCGATACATTATATATAGTGAGCGTGTTATTTTTGCCGACCGCGCGTGGTAGTTTTTCCGAAAGCAGGTGTTACTTTATCCGAAACGGTGTGTCAATTTTTCTAGCGGTACGTGTTATTTCTTCCGGATTAAACGTGTTATTTTTGCCGGAGGATGTGTTAGTTTTTCCGGCGGTACGTGTTATTTTTGCCGGACATTGAAAAGCGTGGTAGTTTTTCCGCTGAGGAGTGATATCTTTTCCGGCGCGGTGTGTGGCTTTTTCCAAAAAAATGTGTGAAATATCTTGCTTTTTCATCACACATATGTTATATTTTATATGTAACCGGGAAGGATTGCCGCCGCACTAAGGAGATATATTATGGAATTACCGACGAATTTGCCGATAATTAACTTAGACCCAAACGTCCCGCTGAAGAAACACACGGCGACGATACACGTTGAGACGACCCTTACCGTGACCGAGCACAAGTTGATGAACATCCTTTACAAGGTAGCTCTAGAAACTCGGAACTGGGGGGCCGAGTGGTATAGGGTGAGTTTGTCTGACATAAAGGACTTTTTGGGCAGGACGGTGATTGATAAATCCGATATTGAAAAAAACCTCGAAAATCTCAGAAAGGCTCGTATTTCGTGGAACATCTTTAATCAAGACCAAAAAAATAAAAAAGACTGGGATGCTTTATCAGAATCATCGATAAATGGTGCTGTCGGTTTTATTTCAAGCTGGGCTTACTCGGTGGAGGATTCATGCATCGTGTTTTCTATCGATCCGTTGTTAAAAGGTATAATCAAAAATCCAAACATATTTACCTACATAGACTTGCGGGTTCAAAGAAAATTAACCAGTAAATACGAGGTTAAACTATACGAATTATTGGCCGATGAATTAAATCGTTCAAAAAAGAGCAACATGATAACAAGATTGTACTCAATCGGCGACTTACATCGAATATTCGGTGTGTCTCCGGAGTCCTATCTCAGCGATGCGCGTGAATTTAATCGGCATTGCATTAAAGGCCCGATGAAAGAGATTAATGAGCATAGCAACCTAGTTGTTGAGATTCAAGATATTATCAGAACCAAAAATAAGGTTACGGGGTATACGTTCAAAATCGCGACAAAAGAGGAAGCTGCGGCTGCCGATGGTGCGGTACAGGAAGCGCTGGACTTAACTATCGGCGTTGAAAACCCATTTATTTTTAGCAAAACGGATTACAACGTATTTGATGAGCTAGCACAGCTTTTTAATAGTATAGATGTCGCAACCAAAATATTTGATAATGCTAGAAATAAGCATACAAATTTTGATTTCAAGGATTTAATAAGGGAAAATATTGAGTATGCTAAAAGAAATCAAAAAACCGCCAAGAACTTCTTAGGTTATCTTCGGACGGCCATTGATAACGATTACGCGGGCTACGAAGCAAAATACCAGAAAGCGGCATTGGAACAAGCGGAAGCCGAAGAGCGGCGAAAAAGAGCTGAACAGCAAGCCGAAATCGACAAAATAAAAAGGCAGGAAGAAGCCGAAGCCGCTGAACGAAATAGACAGAAAGAGCGAAAACACTTGTCAGAGGTATTGAAGCCGTATTTGACAGAAAAATCAGATATATGGCAAGATTGCTTGCTGGCGATCAAAAAGAAAGTGGGCGAAAGCGCATTTGAAATGTGGTTTTATTTGTGTAACCAAATGTTTATTGATGAGAATCAAAATACATATATCATTGTTCCGAGTGAATTTGCTGCCGAAATGATGCAAATTTATTTAAGCCATATCAGGGAATCGCTCACAGAAAGTAATATAAAGGCAGCCGCCATTAACCTAATATCAGCCGGAAAGATAGAGAAACAATTTTTACAGGATACGCCAGAGGCTAAGAGTGCGCCAATATAGGCCAAAAAGCCCACAAATGGGTAGTTAAAAGGATTAGTGATTGTGAAAACGGTTTGCCGGTAGGGGTAGTGGAGAGTTCATAATTAAGGAGATTTATTATGCCATATACCATGTTTGACGAATTAAAGATAACATTTGACGAAGATACCGCCAAAGAGGTATATACTTATACGGTGTCTCAATATCCAAACCAGATTTGTGAAACAATTATCTGTGCAAATATGGATTTTGTAAAAAGAAACTTTGATTCGTCTAAACACCATGATTTTTTAGAATACCTATATGAGGCGATCAAAAACGACTATGCGGCTGCATGTAAAGAAGATGCAGAATTGAATAAGCCGGTATTAGATATATTGACGGAACTCTTTTATGATAAAGAAAGAGCGGAAAAAATATACCGCCAAATTCAAGCTAAATATGAGGATATTGATTATGACGGATTGATCAGAGCAAATATTAATTTTGCTAAAAAGAAAGAAAAAAAGCTGGGGGTAAGGTTTCTGCCATACCTACAGGATGCCATAGAAAAAAACATGGCGGGGTACGGCAATGGGCAATGATCAGTTGACTGAGAAGAGCCAATTACCGAGATTGGGGAACGGGTAGGGTGGGGGAGTGCCGATGTCGGTCATCATAGGAGTTACTGAACAGTAGTTGATACATGATCAAAGGTAAATAAAAAAGGAGCAAAAATGACAATCGAAATCAAAACGATGAAACAATTTGCGCATCTTCTCCCGGAACTAAAGAAAGAGGAGCGTAGCAAATTGGAAGAATCTTTACGCAAATATGGTTGCCGTGATCCGATCATAACCTGGCATGGCACAATAATCGACGGTCACAACCGGTACTCAATCTGCAAACAGCATAATCTCCCGTTCAATGTCAAGGAAATGGATGAGTTTCCGGACGAGGACGCCGTGAAAATGTGGATAATTAATAACCAGCTTAGTCGTCGGAACCTGACGGATGAGCAGCGGGAACGATTCATTGGAATCCTCTTCAACACGAGCAAAAAAGGGTGGGGTGGCGCTCGTGACAATTCTGGACGAAAACCAAAGGTTCAGACTGAACCATTGAACAACGCCAGCAAAAAAGAGAGTTCTGGTACGTCCGGCACAGCGGATATGATCGCCAAGCAACACGGTGTCTCCCCAGCAACGGCTAAACGGGCAGGCAAATACGCCGAGGCTCTTGACCGGATCAGTAAAATCAGTCCCGTCGCCGAGGCCAAAATAATGAGTGGCGAAGCCAAAAGTATCATTAACAAAAGTGACATCCGAAACCTCGCCGAAGCGTCTGAGACAGAAATCAAGAAGGTCGCCAAGGCAATTGAGAACGACAAGCCGGTCAAAACAGTCAAGCTGCCAGATAAAGAGCCGCAAATTCAGCTGGTGTATAAGGTAATCAATGACATAGAAAATCGGACAGACATCCTAATAGATACAGTGAGGAAACTCGTAGAATCTCACGGGAAACTCACGGACGAGGATCGCGCCAAGATTACTAACCACATTGATAATCTGTCGAATAAGATGCAGTTAATCGAACAAAATTTTTTGTAGGTGGCTAATGCTTAGACAGGTGGCTTGTTACAAGTAAAAAAGGATAGGGTAGGGCTTGTGATAATGCCGGATGAAAATCAATAGCTCAGACTGAACCATTGAAAAACACCGGTAGAGAACAGATCAATTATATGACCGACACGAAGAGATTTTGTAACGTCATTGTTAAAAAACTGTAAAAAAAGTTGACATTTGAATCGTTTATGAACCATATTTTATAGATAGATTTCTACCGACTCGTTTCTAAATTATGTTGTCTTTAGGTGGGAACGCGTGGAGGACAGGCACCTGTTTAAACGTTAATCGCTGGCTTGAACACGTTAATGTTGGCAGGGAGTGCAGAAATAGTAGGTCGCTTACTTGTAAACAAGTGGCGATTATGGCGGAGTTTTGCCTATAGGAGCAAACCAAATGAAAAACTGGGTGATACTGTTTGTGCGAACAGGCTTGGAAGAAAAAATTGTGCGTGTGCTTAAAGAAAGGCTTAACGCTGGTGAGTATTTGCCGTTCCTCCCTACAAAAGAAACGCCTCGCAGGAGCAGGGGGATCATTTGCAAAGAATGTAAACTCTTGTTTCCTAGTTATGTTTTCATTAAGACGGTGATAGAGGCTGACTTAATAGCGGAAAAGTTGAAGTCCGCGTTGGTGGGTATTGTATGCCGTAAAAATATTTATTCTATACTACACTATGGGGATGATGAAAAAGATGTGGTAATGCGTGAACAAGAACGTTTACACTGGGAACGCTTATTTGATTCGAATTTTTGCATCACGGGGTCGCTAGGGTTTATTGAGGGAGATGTTATCCGAATTACGTCCGGCGCGTTGGTTGGTATGGAAAGCAGGATTAAACGGATTAACCGTCATAAGCGAGAAGCTGTTGTTGAGATGGAGATAATGGGAGCAGTACGGCAAGTAATGGTAATGTTGGAGGTAGCCGTAAAAGTGCGGTAGTTAAGTGAGGTGGTCTAACATTTTTGAACAGTTGGCAAGATGTATTTTAGGTGGTACCCTAGTAAAACCAAAGGAGCCACGATATGCCCCAAAAGACCACAAGTGGGAGGTGACCGTTGAAATTGATGTTATGGGAGATGTCCGTAATGTTCGGTTGATGTTGGAGGTAGTGGAGAAGGCTGAGTGAAAACTAATTTTATGATGATAGCTTTTGGCATAAAATTATGATAAGAGGTGCGATAATGAAAAAAGATGTAACGATTGAAGTTACAACTTTTTGTGGAGCGGATTGCGTGATGTGTGTAAGGAAGGATTACATTGTAAAATCTCGGCACATGGATTTTTTGCTATTCCAAAAATGTATCCAAAAGATTTCCTCGTATGGTTTTAATAGTGTTGTTTTCGGAGGGACAGGTGATCCGTTAGCACATCCACGCATTGTTGATATGTTAAGTTATATTAAACAGGAATATCCGAATATTTCTATACGACTCACTTCTACATGCCATTTATTAAACAAACACATAATGCCAGAGGTGTGCAATTTCGTTGATGTCCTTAAGATTAGTAATTACGGGGCTTCAAAGGAAGTTTTTGAAAAAGTGCATCGAGGAAACATTACATTTGAAATCGTACATGAAAATTTGATAAATTTATTTAGTTATAATGGGAAAAAACCGTATGTTATTTTGAATTATCTGCTAATAGATGAAAACAAAGGAGATTTAAAACCTTGGCTTAATAAGTGGAGACGCACTACTGTTGACGAGATAAATGTTTGGCAAATACATAATTGGGCTGGATATAAGCAGGCTAGTGGTACAAACATTATGAAAGACATAAAGGCATGCAGCAGGGTTTTGGAAAAACATGTTGCTATATGGGTTGATGGAAAAGTGTCGGCGTGTTGTTTTGATTGTGAATGTCAGTTATTACTTGGAGATTTAGCAGAAAAATCATTTTTAGAAGTGTTTTCAAGCGTTAAGTATAAATTCTTGTATAAGGTGCATACATCTAATTCAGTTATAGGTTCTGGATTGATATGTGAAAAATGTGATCAAATATCTTCGAGAGATTATGCAATGATATACAAAGAGCAGCGCGGTCAAATATTAAAAAACAATATCATGGAAGGACTATGAATTACAAAAATGATGTTGATGAAAGATATATGATGGATAAATACGATGTTTTTCCTTGCTTTGAGCAAGCAACACTTCGTATTGAAATTACAAATGCTTGCAACCATCGGTGCATTTTTTGTCCGAATTCATTTCATGGCAGAAAACGAAAAAATATGGATCCTATTTTAGTCGAAAGAATCATTGTAGAAGCTGCCGAACTTAAAATCAAGAGAGTCGCATTGTTTATGAACGGTGAGCCATTTCTCGTGCCTGATTTAGCCAAGTATGTTAAGTTGTGTAAAATTCAAGGAATAGAATATGTTTTTATTACAACCAATGCCGGAGTTGCAACAGAAGATAGGATGATTGAAGTTTTGGAGGCTGGACTGGACAGCATTAAATTTTCTATAAATGCTGGCACAAGGGAGAGCTATAAAAAGATACATGGTGCTGACGGCTATGATAAAGCTATGTCATTGTTACGTTTTACTCGTAAGCACAGAGACGAGAATCATCTTGCGTGTAGGATATTGGTAGGCTTTGTTGTTACCGATTTCACCCAAGAGGAAATGGAATTGCAAGCATCAGAGATAATAAACGTCGCTGATGATATTTTATTTTTCAAGCCGGATAATTTTGGTGGTTATATGACAGAATTATATAAAAATTATTTCAGCAAAAATGTCGATACTGAATTACCATTTTATGATTATCCAAATAAAAATCTACCTTGCACTATGCTATTTAACTCAATCAATGTTACATGTGAAGGTTATCTAACGCTTTGTTGTTCTGAAGCACTAAACTATATGGTTATTGAAGATATTAACAAATTATCTCTTAAGGATGCATGGCACTCAAAGGCGATGGCGGAAATTAGGACGCGCCACATAAATGGTAACGTGAGTAATACTCAATGTTACCGTTGTATATTTGACACTCAAACAAGTGTCGAGCCTTTAAATTACGAGTTTTTCTTGAAAGGAAAAGAGTGATTATGTATGCAATTGTTTTTCACTATTTTCATAATAATCAGCATATACCATGCCAGGGTTCGCTCTCTCAAACAGAATTAATGAATGTACTTGAGTATATAGAAAAATACTATGATGTAATAACACCCAAAGAATTCATTGAATGTGTTGTGAACAATTACGTTTTTGAGGAAGATGAGAAGGTATGTTTATGTTTCAATTGTGGATTAAAATCACAAGAAGATATAGCTTTGCCGGTGTTAAGCAAATTGTCTTTAAAGGCTTTTTGGATGTTAAACACAAAAATATTCGATGGTGAAAGCACAAATGTTGAAACCTATCACCACTTTAGGTTTTATAAATATATTAATGTGAACGATTTTTATTGTGATTTTTTTGATGAAGTCGAAGAGTTGCTTGCTAAAAAGAATAACAGTTTATCAAAGATAAGAGCCAGCTTGTTATTTCAAAATTATTTGGGGTGGAGCAACTATTATACCGAAAGTGATAAACTTTATAAGTTTTTGCGTGATAACATTATTGTAGAGGATTTTGAAATAATCATGTCTAAACTAATGCAGAGAAAGAATTACAACCCATCAGAGCATGCTCATCACCTATGGATTTCAAAAGAAAAGATAGCTCAAATCTTGCAAGAAGATCACGTTGTTGGATTGCACACACACAGCCATCCATACAAAGTTGATGCCTTGTCAAAAAAAGAACAGTTCAATGAATATGTTGAAAATAAAACTATACTCGAAAAAATAACTGGCGAAAAAATCGTTTCGATGTCGCACCCATGTAATAATTACAATGAGGATACTCTAAATATACTAAGAGAACTCGGCATCATAATAGGTTTCAGGTCAGATTTTGGATTCGATGTAAAATCAAACTTAGAATTGTCGAGTAAAGATGTTTCGGAAATTGTTAAAGAAATGAAAGAAAAAGGGTATGGAGATGAAAGTTATAGCAGAAATAGCACAGGCACATGATGGTAATATTGATCGTGCACATGCTTTTATAGATGCATTAGCTTGTACTGGTGTTGATATTATAAAGTTTCAAACACATATAGCAGAACATGAAAGCAGTGACGTAGAACCGTGGCGTATTAAATTTTCAAGATTCGATGAAACAAGATACGAGTATTGGAAAAGAATGGAGTTTACAGAAGAACAATGGATAGGGCTAAAAAAACATGTTGAATCAAAATTTATGGAGTTTTTAAGTTCACCATTTTCCGTTGAGGCAGCATTGATGTTGAACAAGATTGATGTCTCACAGTGGAAAATAGCATCAGGCGAAATAAATAATATCCAACTACTAAACTTTATATTAGAAACACAAAAGCCTATTATAGTATCTACTGGCATGAGTGACCTTAACGAAATAGACAGAATATACAACAAGCTTGTATCATCTGGAGCAGACTTCACGTTAATGCAATGCACATCTAAATATCCAACTCCGTTAGATGAAATCGGTTTGAATGTAATGACTTATCTGAAAAACAAGTATTCAATACCCGTTGGATTATCAGATCATTCAGGGCGTGTTTTTACTGGCATTGCCGCAGCCGTCCTAGGAGCATCAATCTTGGAAGTGCATGTGTGCATGAGTAAATATGATTGCGGTCCAGATACTGCAGCATCCTTAACGGTGGACGAATTACAGACATTAGTAAAGGGGATTCGAGAAATTGAAATGTTACAAAGAGTGGTGGACAAAAATTATATAGCAGCAAATCTATGTGATATTAGTAAAATATTCAAAAAGAGCCTATGTGCCAAATGTGATATCCCTGCAGGTGTTGTACTAACTGATGATATGTTAACTGCACGAAAGCCAGCCATTGGAATATCCGTAGAAAAAATTGAGGACATTATTGGACGAAAGACACTTGCTCCAATACTTAAAGAAAATTTTATAAAAGAAGAGGACATTCAATGACTAAACGTAAAATTTTGATAGTAATAAGTGCGAGAGCGAGTTATTCAAGGATTAAAACCGCTTTACTGGCATTATTAAGAAAAAACAAAATTAATTTAAAGGTTATTTTAGTAGCATCTAGTTCCATATCGTTCTATGGAAATACTAGACGGCAATTAGAAATTGATGGGGTTTCAATAGATCAATGTTTTGAGACTTTATCTGAACACAAGGACTTTTATGGGCAGCTTGATACGCTGTGTACATCAATGCAAGCAATCGGTAAATATATATTAGCTAATAACTTTGATGCTATTTTTACTATAGCAGACAGATATGAGACTATCGCTACTGCAATTAGTGCAGTTTGTTTTAATATTCCTTTAATTCACCTTCAGGGTGGAGAGGTGACAGGTAACATAGATGAAAAAGTGAGACATGCCGTAACAAAGCTTGCTAATATTCATCTGGTATGCACAAAGATTGCGCGTGATAATGTAATACGAATGGGCGAGTACCCCTGTAATGTTTTTATAACGGGGTGCCCTTCTTGTGATTTAGCTGAATATGCAAGTAAAAGCAATATTTCACCGAGCGAAATATTACCGAGATATGAGTGTATTGGTATTGATAAACCAACAGGGTGTAACCCTTATTATATTGTTCTACAACACCCAGTTACAGATGAGTATGAGGACGTATCAAGACAAATAACGGAAACGATTAAAGCTGTCGAGAATATGAAACACGATGTTATTTGGATTGCAAATAACGCAGATGCTGGAGCTGATAAAGTATACTCTGCAGTAAGTACCTTTGTAAAAAGTAAAAAAAAGCAAAACGTGTGGCTTTATAACGGTATTGATAGCTCTGATTTTTTGTCATTACTAATTGGCTCGGTGTGTATTCTTGGTAATTCTAGCGTTGGAATAAGAGAATGTTCTTACTTGGGTGTACCAGCAGTGAACATTGGCTCTCGTCAATCAGGTAGGGAGCGAGGGAAAAATGTGATAGACGTAGCACATGATTGGATGGAAATACTAAATGCCGTTAATTCGTGTGTTAAAATGCCAAGGTGTAAAGATAATTTATATGGCGATGGTAATGCAGGTGAAGTAATAGCAGACATCCTCGAGAATATCCAGTTAAACCACATTAAAAAGTTGGTGTTCAGTCAATGAAGCTACTCGCAATAATAACTGCACGCAAAGGCTCTAAAGGTTTACCTAATAAAAATTTCCTAAAACTATTTGGGAAATCACTATTTGAACATGTTACAGACAATGCACTAACTTTGAAGAACGAAGGTCTTATAGATGACGTATATGCATCTACTGATAGTCAGTATTTTTTAGATTTGTTATATGCAAAAGCAGGAATAATGTGTCATTTAAGGCATAATTCACTTTCTGGCGATAAAGTCAAGTCTGTTGAAGTGGTGAAGAATGTTTTAGATGAACAGTATTCACTTAATAAATCATTCACCGATATTATTTTATTGCAACCTACATCCCCATTATGCTCAACAGATGATTTGCGCTCAGCCATTTCAATTTACAAAACATCTAAATGCCAATCTCTTGTGAGTGTTGTAAAATTAGATAGTATTAGCCCAAACGGATTGTATATGAGAAATGTTGACGGTTCTACAAAGCCGCTACTTGAGTCGCACAACAAGGGTATGCGTCGCCAAGACGAGGGAGGACTTTTTAAGCGTAACGGAGCCCTATATATATGTGATGTTAATTGTGTAATAAAGAGTAATTCTTTGATTTCCGAGAATCCGTTTCTTTATGAAATGCCAATTTGCAGATCCGTAAACATAGATACATATGCAGATTATTATGAAGCAAAAAAAATTTATAGAAATACAAAAAAGTTAATTTCGGCAATTGAATATAGTACTACTGCTCAAACTAGTAAAGCAAACTGTACATCGATAAATCGAAAACAAATAATTAATGTTGAATTGCTTCTAAAGTCAATGTGCTATGAAGTGGAAATATGTGGAATGTATCACACAAATATGGAATATTCTTGTATTTATTTTAATGGTGAGAGAGTGTTTCATTATGGCGAGGACGTAACGGTGAAATGTATTGAAATTGATATATGCAATTATCTTAATCGATTTGCATTTGAGTTCAAACAAGATGCAATACTAAACAGAATATGTTCGCTTGCCTTGTTTACAGAATCAATAATAGTGTTGTCCTCGTTATGTGAAGAAATAGCAGGTATCACACAAAATAAAATTGAAAAGATTATGGTTGATAAGGAGAAAGAAAAAACTCTGTTATGATTATACAGCCGTTTGGGACAATATTCCACTATTTCAAAGATGGAAAAATTCATAAAGATTGTCAAGGTGCATTAACCGAAAAGGAATTCGCGAAAATAATCAATTATCTGCGTAGTAATTATGTTTTGCTTGACGCAGATGAATTTTTGTTTCAAGCAAAGCAGGGAACGCCTGGCATTACATGCATTACCATTGATGACGGAGTGCGTAGTCAGTATGATATTGCTCGCTCAGTATTAAACAGAGAAAAAATAAAAGCCTTCTGGTTTATATACACGTCGCATTTTAACGATAATCCTTCTCGTTTGGAAATATATCATGACTTTAGATTTACTTGTTATAATAGTGTAGATGACTTTTACTGTGACTTTTACAGAGTTTGTAATGAGTCTAAATTTGGTATGGAAATCGATATAGATGATTTCAGTAAAATTGACGTATCCAATTATCGCTTGAATAGTGATTGCCATACTGTGAATGATTTAAGGTTTCGTTTCATTAGAGATGTTATTTTAAACAAAAATCAATTTAATGATATTATGATGTCTCTCATAAAATACAAGAATTATAGTATAAGTGACAGGCTGAACAAGCTTTGGATTTCCGCTGAAGAATTAAAAGTGTTAGAGAACGAAGGTCATGTTATTGGGTTGCATTCAGAAACTCACCCTACTAAAATGATAAATAATGAGTATGCAGTACAATTAAATGAGTACTCAACAAATAAATCAACGCTTGAAAGGCTTCTCGGGGGGCCTATTAATTGTGTAGCATATCCGTCTGGCTCTTATAATTTGGATACGTTATTAGTGATGAAAAAATTAAACATTGAATATGCATTTACTGCAAATCGTATGCGGTCTTTGATTTCAATGCTTGAGTTACCCAGACGAAATCATACTGAAATAGTTGATGAAATGAAACAAAAGTAACTAATTTACAATGAATAAGAAAATAAAAATTTTCGCCTATGATGTGCAACCATTCGAACTAAATTATTTAGTTGAAATAACAAATAATATTGGGATATGTTTTCAATTCACAGAACATCCATTGACGGAAAAAAATGTGGATCTATGCGTTGGGTATGATGGTATTAGCGTTATTGGGTATAGTCGTGTCAATGAGGATATTATAAATAAACTCTATCATCAGGGCATAAATATAGTTTCAACAAGAACAGTGGGATATGATAACATTGATATAGAATATGCGAGAAAGAAAGGATTGGTTGTTTGTCATGCCCAATACGCTCCTAACAATATAGCTGAATTTACCGTAATGCTTGCACTTATGTTGCTTCGCAAGATTAAGCAACTAATCAATAGAACTAGTGATGATTTTTCGTTACCTTCGAGCGCTTGTATGCAGTTGAGTGAAGCAAAAGTGGGAGTTATAGGAACAGGAAAGATTGGAAAGTTAGTAGTTCAAATATTAAAAGGGTTTGGAAGCGATATAATAGCATATGACATAAACCCTAGTGATGAATTAATATCAACTGTTACCTATGTTGATATTGACACTCTCTACAGAGATAGTGACATTGTCTTAGTCTTAATTCCGGGTAATAAGGAGAACCATCACTTTATTAACGATGCTGCTTTTAAGAAAATGAAAGATGGTTGCATTTTTATTAACACGGTAAGAGGCAGTATAGTTGAGACTGGTTCATTGATAGATGCATTAAAAAGCGGGAAGCTTGGAGGAGTTGGTCTTGACGTAATCGAAGGGGAGTCAAATGTAATGCACCACTCAAATATTACAGAAAACAGAGAAAATGAACATATTTTTTTACTCAAGCGATTGCCAAATGTTATTTATACGCCACACTGTGCGTTTTATACCCAAGAAGCCATTCGTGAAATGGTAAATAGTGGAGTAGTTTCTATTGTTAATGAAATAAAAGGAATTAGCAATCCATATAGAGTTAATAATTTATAGATAGGTGGTTATTCAAAATGAAAAATAGTCTGATGGAGTATTTGGAAGATATTGCAAGTGTATACCCAGATAAAGCCGCATTTTCGGATGGAACCTCTTCAATCACGTTTTGTGACCTCTTGTCGATTTCTAAAAAAATTGGAACTTCTCTTATAAAATTGATTCCAAAGTCAAAAAATGTGTTGTTTATTGCGAGTCGCTCAATTCAATATCCAGCTTGTTTATTAGGAATATTGTATTCCGGAAAATGCTTTATACCTATTGCTCCCGATTTGCCCATATCTAGAATCTTGGAGTTAGTAGAAATATCGGACGCCGACACCTTGATATACGACTGCCATTTCGAGGCGATAGCCGATAGCATACCATCAATTCAAAAAATCAGCGTTAATGACTTATTAGAAACGCAAAAAAACTCAAAAACATTACCAAGTGTAAAACGCATAAGTAGTGAGGTTTCATTTATATATTATACGTCTGGTTCTTCAGGAATGCCCAAAGGCGTCGCATTATCGCAATTATCAGCAATTGATTTTGGCTCAAATTTATATCGCGATTTTGAGTATTGCACGGACGATATTTTGGGATGTCAAACTCCGCTATATTCGCTAGCTTGCATGCATGACTTCCTCCCCTGTTTTATGAAGGGCTTGACCGTTTATCTTATACCAACTCAATTCTCAACCTTTCCATCTAGTTTAATTAAATTTTTAAGCGAAAACAGAGTAACAGTCCTTTGTGCAATGCCAGTTGTTGTTGGTAGATTAGCCACTACAGGAGGAATTGACGTTAATAAACCGCTTTCACTAAAAAAGGTTTTATTTGGCGGAGAAGCGTTACCCACCCAAAAATACGTTTTTTGGAGACAGCATTGCCCAGATATAAAGATGTATTCGTGCTATGGATTAACTGAAGTGTTTACTACTGTGCTTTACTGGCAATCAAATAGACAACTTGCAGAAGAAGAAAAGTTACCCATAGGTAAGCCGCTTTCAAATGTTGAAGTTTTTTTATTGGATGAAAATAATAATATATCGACAACTGAAGGTGAAATTTGCATAAAAGGTGTTTGTTTATCGACAGGATATTATAATAATACCGAAGCAACAGACAATCACTTTGTTATTAACCCCGTTAACAAAAAAATTAGAGAGTGGATTTTTCGAACAGGGGATATCGCCTTTTATAATGAGCATAATGAGCTAGTTTTTAAGGGAAGAAAAGATTTTCAAATCAAGAGATTTGGGTATAGAGTCGAATGTGAAGAAATAGAAATTGTTGCCACGCAAGAAATTGGACTACCAAATATTGCTTGCGTGTACAACGCAAAAAAGAAACAATTGCTATTATACTACGTTGGAGAAGTCGATCCAGAAGATATTAGAGGTAAACTAGTCTTAAATTTACCAAAATATATGATTCCAGACAAAATAATAAAATTGGAAGAAATGCCTATTTCTTCCAACGGAAAAATTGATAAAAAAGCACTATCAGATGGAGGAGCTAAAGATGGAAAAATTGATTGAAATATTAGAAAGCATTAAACCAGCATTGAATTTTCATATCATCGAAAACTTTATTTACGGCGGTGTACTAGATTCGCTTGAAATAGTGTTGCTTATTACTAAGATAGAGGAGGAATTCGGTTTTGAGTTTTCTGCAGAAAACATGACCGCAGAGAATTTCTTCTCAGCACAAACGATTTGGGAGTTAATTTCTACCGAGAAGAGTTATGGAAAAGATAAAAGCTGAGAATGGTGTAGTGTTTTATCGTAGCTTGTTACTGAAATCCCCACATGCTTTTTCAACAAGGATAGGTGGGGTATCCACTGCTGGTGTTCTAAAAGGCCTCAACTTAACTGTAACACAAAGAGATGGGGAAACACGAAAAAATGTTATGGTGAATCTTGCACGATTCTGTGAAGCAATTGGGATAAGCAAGAATAAAATACTTTCTTTGCCAGCTTGTAATGGTGAATATATTTTAGAAGCCACTAAAGACGATTTGTTAAAAAGTTATTACAATGCACCAGAGCTTGCGGCGTTTGCTCATTACAAAAAGGGGTTTGATGGTTATGTAACACAAGAACGCGATGTCGCAATTGGTATGAAAACTGCGGATTGTTTACCAGTACTTTTTGAGTATTTAGAAAATGAGTTGCATGTTGTTGCCAGTGCACACGTAGGTTGTAAGGATGATGAAACAAATCCGATGTGTAACATTCACAATATAACTCAATTAGTTATTGAAAAATTATTATTTCTGGGTGCCGCTCCTCAAAATATTAGAGTTGCTTTGGGACCATGTGTACACACTTGTTGTTGTATGACGAGTAATATTATTATCTCAATACTTGAAAAGGAACTTGGAGTAACAAAAGTAGCACAATATTGTAAAAGATCTGGTGAAGGAACGTGGTCAGTAGATATGATAAAAATGAATTACGATTTTATTGTCGATATAGGTATCCTTCCTTCAAATATTGATGTTTGTGACGTATGTACCGCGTGCAATACGGACGTCTTTTATTCTCGCTTTAAAGAAGGGAAAAAAACAGGTTCAATGTTATCTGTGATTGCATTACCAGAAGAATAGGAGTTGGGTAAATGATGGATAAAGACCGTATTTTGACTTTGATAAAAAGAAAAATATTACAGCTGTCCGAATATGATATTAGTGTCGATGTGCCAATTATCTCTATGAATAACATAGATTCATTAAAATTTGTGGAATTAATTGTTGCAATTGAAGATGAATTCGGCATTGTGTTTGATCCGGAAGCGGATGGTATTGTTTTGGCTGAGCTCACCATTGAAAAAATTTCAGAAATAGTAATAAGAAAAAAAAATAAGGAAATGTACGATGCTTTATAATAAAGACTTAAATAAAATCGCTGTTAGAGGGGTAAAATATACAAAAACATACGGTGAGTTAAATAATGATGTTCATGTGCTTATGAGGCATATTGAAATTAATGGTATGCAACGTATCGCAATAATAGCAGAACAAAGCTATGCTTCATATTGTACTCTGTGGGCGGCTTATCTTGCAGGAGCTACTTTGTGTTGTATAGGCATTGACTATCCGCAAGAGCGAATCAAACAGTGCGTTGATTTGTTTCAGCCAGATATTATTATTTCATCAGTTGATATACAGTTCTCATGCTTTATATCGCCGGAAGAGTTTATTTCCGTTGCATTAAATGAGCAAAAAACACAAGAAAGCCATAAATGTTTACATCAAAACAATGTTTTGTTCGTTCTGTTTACGTCTGGTTCAACGGGTGATCCAAAAGGTGTTGCAGTATTAAGGAAGGCGTTTGAAGATGTTATTGATTGGGCAATAGGCAACCTTTTTATGCTAACTGATGATGTTGTTGGGCAATACTGTAGTATTAGTTTTGACATGGGACTATGCGATGTATTTCTTGCATTATCTGTTGGTGCAGAATTGGTTCCCATAGTAGGGGTATCAAAACTGACACCCGGACGATTAATAAGCAAATATAATATTAGTTGGATATATGCAGTACCTACATTAGTGGATATATTTTCAAAGCAGCGCGATTTTGAAAAGGGCAATTTAAAATCTTTACGTCAAATTGGTTTTGGTGGCGCGCCACTATATGAGAGGCATATGCATTATATTTGTGAAAATCACCGGACTTTAATAATTTTTAACACATACGGGCCAGCAGAAACAACTTTGTTTACGTCTTGCATAATTTTTATTGCATCAGATTTTGCACATATAACCTCAAAATCAGTATGTTTAGGGAATCCTTTACCGGGGGTTACATATGAATTAGAGCCTATAGACGATTCACTGTGCGAATTAGTCATTTTAGGCGATCATTGCTTTACTGGTTATTTAAATTGTGTTGGAGACATAGATTTTCCCAAAGCGACTTCTTTGGGGCGATATGCGACGGGCGACATTGTAAGTTTTGAAAACGAAAATTATTATTTTGTTTCACGAAAAGATAACCAAGTTAAAGTTCGGGGAAATAGAGTTTCTTTAGATGGTATTGATGCTTATATTAGCAAACTAGGATACATTTCTGTTTCAACCATAATAAACGAAAGGTTGGTTACATTTTGTAAAAAAGATATTGATTTAACACCTAATATTTTGATTGGATATTTGGGAAAATATTTACCTATAAGCCATATCCCAGATGAAATCATCTTCAAAGATGACTTGCCTTTAAATAAAAATGGTAAATACGATAGAGTCACACTAAAAGAGGAGTATGTCAAACATGCGGGTGAATAACGCAATTAACAATAAAGACCAAATAATCAATAAAACGATATTGTTGTGTGGTTGCAAAGATATTGCATCTGAATTTATTCGCCGACATAAAAATGAACTTTCTATTGTCGGGTTTTATGATTTGCCGGATACCTTAAATAGAACAAAATGGTCTTCGATACACCCAGTTAAGCAGAGTCAAAAACTAAACGGTGCTTACAATCTTCACTTTATTGAAGATTTCCAATCAATAAAAAATTATGTTTGGGTAATTTGTCAAAATGGAATATACAAAAACGTTATTGAAGAATGGCTTGTTTGCAACAACTTAGAATCCAATGTAGAATTTACGTATTCTTTTATCATAGATATGTTGCTATCCACTAAGAAAAAATGCTTATTGCATGGTTATTACTGTTACGTTCGAGACATTTATCATTTGTTTCTATCGAACAGTGAGATGGTAAACAATTTTGATTTTTATGTAGGCATTTATGACGAGCCTGAAGAATGTTCTAAATTTGATAGATATTTGCTACAGGCAATTAACCTATGTGATTATTATATTTGTAATAACGACATCGAAAATAAAAGAAGATTTACAAAAAATGAAATTAACCCTAAAATTAAAATAATTACATTTCCTGCTTTTTATTTTGGGGGACTTTTCCCTCAAAGTGGGAATAGCCGTGACATGTACATGAACGAGTATTATTTAGCATTAATAGACGGTGAAAATAGTGCGTTTCGCTATGCCGATCATGAACTAAATAATCTAGTAACTTCAGGGTTCACAGATGAACAAATTGTGGAAATAGTTAAAGATATTAATTATTTTGACAAGGAAAAGGTAATAAAATTTTTCAATACCGCACTAAGAAGACTGTATTTATATGAAAGCACATGTAATATCAAAGTTGCTCAGTACATTGAGCGAACATTTCAATATAAAAAACTTATCTGTTCGAATGATCACTGGAGCGGGAATTTACTATTAGAGGTTGTCCGTCAAATTGCATTATCTTTAGGCATGTCAAATACTTTTGGGGGGTTAGATGGTATAGTACTTCCCAAACGATATCAGGATATTCCAGTCTATCCTTCTGTTGCAAAAGCACTTGGCCTTTCATGGGTCAAGTCAGACACACTATATAATGTGCGTTTTCGAACAGGCGAAAAAAGTGTGGTATTCGAAGAATATACCTTACGATATTGTAGATACATTCGACAAGTGCAAGAGCTAAAGAAAGTATGGTAATGAACGACATTGTTTAACTAGGTGGTTTTTGAATGAATGTTTTAATGATTGTATATGATAATAATACAGCAACATCATTTTTCCCTCTAGGTCTAGCCTATCTAGCATCATCTATACGCCATTCGTTTTATGAAGTGAAAATTGAAGTATGGCAACAGGACATTTACCACTACGCTGATTATATGCTGACAGAAAAACTTAACTCGTCACAATATGATTATGTACTTGTTAGTATGATTGGTGGAGCATACCAATATAAAAAAATACGTTCTCTTTCAGATGCTATAAATTGTTCAACGCGCAGACACAGTTTTAAATATATGATCGGTGGACACGGCCCCGCTGGAGCACCTGAATTTTTTTTAAGAAAGACTGGGGCAGATGTGTGTTGCGTAGGTGAAGGTGAGTCAACAATTGTTGAATTGTTGAACTATTATTCAGGAAAAGGATGTGTGGAAGATATCGAGAAAATAAAAGGGATTGCTTATTTAAGTAATGGCAAGTTTATTCAAAATCAAAAACAAGATACGATCAAAAACATAGATGATATTCCGTGGCCAGCGTGGGATCTCTTTGACATAAACTATTATGCATCATATCGCTTTCCTTGTATGAAACCCCATGATAGGGCAATGCTCATGCTTTCTGGAAGAGGGTGTCCTTTCAAATGCAACTTTTGCTTTAGAATGGATAAAGGGTTTCGTCCAAGATCAGCAAAAAGCATCTTGAGCGAAATAAACTATTTAATAAATAAGTATCATATTACTTACATTTATTTCGCTGACGAATTATTGATGAGTTCAGAGCACAGAATCATCGATTTTTGTAATGCTCTACTCGAAGAGAACATCTCAATTAAATGGTGGTGTAACGGGAGGCTCAATTTTGCTAGGCTTGAAGTTTTGGGACTAATGAAGCAATCTGGATGTGTTTGTATTAATTATGGAATAGAATCCTTGGATGATGATACCCGCGAAAAAATGGGGAAAATGCTGTCTCGCAAAATGATTATTGAAGGCGTTGAAAACACAATCAAAACAGGAATCACTCCGGGCCTAAATTTCATTTATGGGAATATAGATGAACCATTAAGCGCAATTGAAGACGCTTGTTGTTTCTTATTGAAATATGGGAGTCTTGATGATTTCCATACAATACATTTAGTAACACCTTTCCCTGGAAGCGAGTTGTTTGAAATTGCTCTTGAAAGAGGATATATCGAAGATGAAGAAGATTTTTATGAAAACAAACATATTAGCTATGATTTGCTAACTTGTAATTTCACAGACCATTACGATAAAGAAATATACACTGCAATTTATAATGCTAACAAAAGGTTGGTAGAGGATCGATATAAACGAGCAAAAGATGCTCATATGAAAAATCGATATAAATTACTAAGACAACGACTTTTTGAGGATAATATAGATGAATAGATATGTAGAAATTTTTCTTGATGTGGAAAAAAATGCGGGGTTATTTAATGAATGTCTTTATGATTTAAAAATATGGCCATTTCTAAGATTAGAGATGTTCAGGTTAATTGAACGTCAAATCAAGTCTACAAATATGATTCCAGTATGCTATAGACACAAATTTAATAGCGTGGGGAATACGCTTATGGACGTAGATGCTCGTCGTTATTGTCAGCAGTTTTATAATCGTCGTGTAGGAAAAGACGTGCTTTTTGTTAATTCAAAACACCGCATGGTACAAAAAAACGGAGTAAAATTTTGCCCTGTGACATCAACGATGGCTAAACATTTTGGTGACCGAGGAGGTTATATAACGCATTCTTACCAACAAACTAGCAATATTGATGGCGAGTCGTATTGGGATGTAAACTATGACAATGTAATAAAGTCTCCGAAATTTAGTTATGAAGAAACCGATATAGAAGCATTTATTAATCGTATGGCAAATCAATTTTCCACAGTATATAATGTAATATTTGATGCAGATTTTTTTCATGATCTAAAAAATCAAATCATCTATATATTCGAATGCCGTTCATTCAGTTATTTTTATGAAGAACAATTGAGCAAATTATTACCCAAAGCAATAGTTTTTTCATCATACTATGAAATAATTAATATGTTCATCATTGACATCGCAAACAATTTGGGAATAAACACAATTGAAATGCAACATGGGATAATTGGTGCAGAACACATTCCGTATAATACAAAAGTAAATGGCAATTATATGTGCCATCCTCGCTATATGTTTACGTATGGTCAATTTGATAAAGAAACCATGCGCCCATTTGTGAAGAAAGATAATATCTATATTACGGGAAACTCTTATCTTAATTATAGCATAGATAATTATAGTGAAAAGTCTATAAATAACGATGGGGTTCTTATTGTGGCATTTATTAATAATAACGATGCGTTATTGCGTTTCGCAGTTGAACTGAAGAAGAGAACAAAATTTCCTATTACATATAGGATGCACCCCGAAAGAATAGATGACGCTGAAATTAGATTCTTAGTGCGTCATGGCATTTCAGTAACTAGTAGTCGTTGTAGCCTTATATATGACGACATCGTGAAACATGATTATATTATCAGTACTTGCAGTACTGTTTTGCACGAAGCATTATGTTTCGGCAAGAATGTGTTTTCTTTAGAATTAGATATCGATGATGAACGCTCTATAACAAAAAAATTACCGCGTATATCAAATGTAGATGACTTCATTCTGAAACGTCATCATTTCAATAAAACGGATTGCATAAAATTAGGTGAGTATTTTTATGCACGAAATCAGTTTGACAATGCGTGTTTAGTATTGGAACAAATTATTAGTGCAAAATGAACTAAATGGAGAAAAATATGCGTATCGTTAGTGGATTGAAACATAATGAGTACGCCTTGGCGATAATTGGACTAGGCAATGTGGGCTTGCCATTAGCGGTTGAATTTTCAAGAATATTTAGTGTCATTGCCTATGACATAAACATAGAAAAAATTACTAAATATAAAAATGGAATAGATGAGTTTAACTTTTTACGGGGAAAAGATTTGGTTTCGGCGAATATATCTTTTACAAACGATGAATCTGATTTGCGAAAGGCGAAAGTGTTTATTATTGCCATTCCAACCCCTGTAAATGAAGATAAAACTCCCGATTTGTCACCGTTAGCGAGCGCAAGTTCTATCGTTGGGAAGCATATAACCAAGGACTCTTTAGTAATCTTTGAGTCAACAGTATATCCAGGTGTTACGGAAGATGTATGTATACCAATCTTGGAGAAGGCATCTGGGCTTAGATGTGGAGAAGATTTCAAAGTAGGATATTCGCCCGAGCGAATAAATCCTGGTAGTAATAAGACCGTAGCAAGAATAGCTAAAATTGTTTCTGGAATAGATGAAGAAACAACGAACGAATTGTTCGCATTATACAGTTTAATTATAACGAAACCACTTCACAAAGCAGAAAACATCAAAGTGGCAGAGGCTGCAAAAATCCTTGAAAATATTCAAAGAGATGTGAATATTGCGCTAATTAATGAAGTGTCAATAATATTCAAAAAACTCGGGATTGATGTGAGGCAAGTGCTGAGATCTGCAGAAACAAAATGGAATTTTATATCCTTTAACCCGGGTCTTGTTGGGGGGCCGTGCATTGGAGTTGATCCTTACTATTTAATTTACAGGTCAAAACAAATTGGGTATAGTCCTCAATTGATTAGTATTTCAAGACAATTGAACGAGTCTATGATTGAATATGTTTTAGCTACTATCATAAAATTAATGAGAGATAATAATATTAAAATATATGAAGCAAAAGTGTTGGTTTTGGGCTTTTCTTATAAAGAGGATGTCGCAGACATTTGTAACACCAAACAAGCTGATTTAATAAAAAGGATGAGTTGCTTTGTTTCAAATATTGACATAATAGACCCGATAGCCGACAAATTAGCTGCAAAGATTGAATATGGACTGACAATATACAACAGTATGGATGGTCTAAAAAACAGGTATGATGCTATTATTTTTGCTGTTGCACATAACATTTTTAATTATATTACCGTAAAAACGTTAAAGGAGTATAGCACACAAAAAACCATACTAATTGACCTAAAAAATAAGTTTTCTAAGACGGAAGCTGAAAGCAACGGTATGATTTATTGGAGTCTTTGAGGAATCAACCAAAAGACAGAACGGAAGAATAGTATGTTTATTTTGACTGTGTAAAGAGGAAAATAAAAAAACACTATTCAATTTTAAAAATATAGAAAACATTTTCATCATTATGGGGCAGTAATACACGGACGTACGCCCGATAGAAAGGAGACAGCACTGCCGAGACAGACTCAAGTCTTCTTGTTTGCTAACCATTTTGTGTCTCACAGCAGGTCAACTTCTTCAAGTTTTTTTTAAAAAGTTGTTGTCGATAGTCAGTTCTCCGACAATATGCGTCAGTTGCTCTTTCTCCCGGAGCAGACCCTCCAACTCTTGGCGGTCGGACGTCTTGCCGCTGAAAATCTCTGGCGCCTTTTACAAAAACTTCGCCTTCCACTGGCTGATCTGATTGGAATGGACACTGTACTTCGACGCAAGCTCGCTAACCGGCATCGTCTCACGTAACGCCTCCATGACGACTTTCACTTTGAACGCATCGTCATACGTCTTCCGGGTGCCGGACGGCTTCTCTACGGTACTCTTCTTTCTAGGCATATCGTGGTTCCTTGGGTTTTGAAGGATACCACCTAAAATATATCTTGCCAACTGTATAAAAAGTTAGACCACTACAAAATCTAGATTTAAATCTGGGGTGGGGGAGTGCTAAATCTGTGTTTCAAAAATCTTTGAAAAAAGCTGTTCTTTAATGTTTGTGGATAATTAATAACCAGCTTAGTAGGCGCAACCTAACGGATGAGCAGCGGGAACGGTTCATTGGAACCCTCTTCAACACGAGCAAAAAAGGGTGGGGTGGAGTTCATGACAACTATGGACGTAAATCAAAGGTTCAGAATGAGCCATTGAAAAACACCAGCAAAAAAGAGAATGATGACGCTACTGACACGGCAGATATTATCGCCAAAAAAACACGACGTCTCTCGAGCGACAGCTAAACGTGCTGGCAAATACGCCGAGGTTTTTGACCGGATCGGAAAAGTCAGTTCGGTCGCCGAGGTCAAAATAATGAATGGCGAAGCGAAAAACATCATTATGTAGAACCGATGTCCGAAACCTTACCGTGGTTCCAGAGGCCGAAATCAAAAAGATCGCCAAGGCAATCGAGAAGAACAAATCGGCCAAAAAAGTCCAAACGACAGAAAAGGAGCCGCAGGTTCAGCAGATGTACAAAATAATCGATGAGATCGAAAATCGTGTGGATATACTTACTAGTATAATGGGGAGCATCGCTAGCGGATCCACGCAGACAAGCTCTCGGATGTGGGGCGTGTGGAGATATTTTGTTAGTCGTATTGACGGGTTGTCGAGTAAAGTGCAATTAACAAGACAGAACTATGTGTAGGTATTTACGGATAATGTTTAACCAACACAAGTTACAAGTAAAAAAGGACAGGATGGGGCGCACGTGATACTGTAGGACGAAAATCAAAGGCTCAAATTGAGCCGTTGAAAAAACTGATTTGCCGATTGGACGATGATACGGCTGTTTCTGGGGTATTTTGAATAGTGGCACATAGGCTAAAGCCGTTGTTGAAAATTTTTCAAAAAAAAGTTGACATTTGAAACGTTTATGAACCATATTTCATAGGTGGGTTCTACCGGTTCATTTGTGAATAATGCTGTTTTTAGGCGGGAACACATAGGGGACAGGCACCGGTTTAAACATTAATCGCTGGCTTGAACACGTTAATGTTGGCTGGGAACGCAGAGGCAGTAGGTCGCTTAATTGGAAACGAAGAGCGATCATGGTTGAGTTTTACCTAAAGAAGCAAGCCGAATGAAAAACTGGGTGATATTGTTTGTGCGAATGGGTTTGGAAGAAAAAATTGTGCGTGGTGCTCAAAGAAAAGTTTAACGTTGGTGAGTATTTGCCGTTCCTCCCTATGAAGGTAATAGTGGTGTTGGAGGTGGCAGTGAAAGTTTAATATAAAAACATAGTGTTTCTTGTGTATGTTTTGACATTAAAATGTGGTATATTTGTTTTCGGTTAAAATCGAGTATTTAAGGTAAGATTGCGTCCTGAAAAAACCAAGTGAAAATATATAGAAAACCGTCAAAAAGAGGTAGCCGTTTATGAATCTTATCGCAAACACAGGTATTCATTATTGTGTTGTACCATTGGATATTAAGCAAAAAGACGAAGTTAAGATGTATTTCCACGAATGGGAAGAGGTCGGGCAACTGAAACTAGAGATTGCTCATTGCTTTTCGGACAACGGTGTGTGGGTAAAAAAACATGACCTATCGGAACTTGGTTACATAAAAGACGGTATTATTGAAGCGAGATATAAAGCTTGGGAAGATGTTCGCGAGGATTTCGAGGAAAACGGCAAAACGATAATCGCTGATAGTTCCGATGAATCAAGAGATTTGGGGTGCTTTTCAGTGTATCTCGGAAAAATAAACGGGAGTAAATTTAAAAATGTATGGATTCCTATGCCATTCTTTTTGTTGGGTGACAACAAAAAGTCTGAGTTTGGTCCGACAAATTGGTGTCGTGGCAAGCTGGTTCCAGTGGAACCAAATGTGGATCCAAATTCGGTTGTTGGAAAATACGACCTACTACTTGCATTCGACACGAGAAGTTTGTTTGAAAGGGAGGGGTTCGATGGAGAAGAAAGAAGCGAAACGCCGGTATTTATAGAAAATAATGTTACATCTAAAGATTACGCATTGTGCAATAATGAATACAAATTGGTTAATTACTGTTCAGATGCCTTCGATTGTGAGTGGGTGGACAAATACCTATTGAGACATTTCCACGATCTTGAAAATATCAAAAACTACAAAGAAACACACCAGAAATTAAATTATTTGGCGCAGTATATATTCCTTATGAGATATATACAACGGCTTAACGTTGTGCCAACAATAACCCTATTTTCCGATAATAATGTGAGTCGTGGCGATGTTGACCTTGTGGTGGACATAGGGAATTCGCGCACGTGCGCCGTGTTATTCGATGAAGGTGATTTTGAAAAGTCAAGTCCTCTGTTATTACAAGATTTTTCTGTGCCCGTTTTTAATCATGAGTTAAATAAGTATCATGATTCATTTGATATGCGTTTGGCATTTCGGGAAGCCGATTTTGGTGGAAATCTCGGACTTGACAGTCAGCAATTTATTTATCCGAGTATGGTTCGGTTGGGAAAAGAGGCAAATCGGTTGATATATAAAGCAATCAACACGAACGGGGAACAGAAGAAAGAAAAAAAATGCACATTTTCAAGTCCCAAACGCTTTTTATGGGATAGCAAACCACAAAAACAAGAATGGGAGTTTGTCCAACTAGAAGGAGAAGCAGAAGCCAAGCCCATTTTCATTAAAGGAATATCTGAACAACTGAATTCAGATGGATCATTGAACATGGCGGGTGATGGTAGTCTTATGACGGAATATTCGCGCCGCGCGCTGATGACGTTTGCTTTTCTTGAGATACTCGCGCAAGCGAAAATGCAAGTTAATAGTTTCGAGCAGCGTTTGCGCTGGAATAGCGACAATACGCCCTTGCATAAACCAAGAGAAATTAGTAGAATTATTGTTACTTGTCCGATAGCAATGTCGAGAGAAGAGCAGGTTTCTCTGCGCAGATGTGCTGAAGACGCTGCTATTATGCTAGATCGCTTCTTTAAAAATACTTACAACGACGAAATCAACGAAAATCACGCCCGTGGTACAGTTCTGGTTCTTCCTTCTGCCAAAAAACTGGCAGCAGTTGGTGAAGAGCGAACCGAGTGGATATACGATGAGGCTACCGCTGCGCAGTTTGTATTTCTCTACGCCGAAATTGGCAAACGTTATTTGTCAAACACAAAAGACTATTTCGATCTTTACGGTAAAGTACGAAAAGATAATCGTTTGGGGGATTATAGTCAAAAATCATTAACAATTGGTTCTGTTGACATCGGTGCGGGAACCACTGACGTTATGATTGCTGCGTACAAACGCGGTGATGGTGACGTTGCTGGGCATTGCATCCTGACCCCAGTACCATTGTTTTGGGAAAGTTTTTATACAGCCGGAGATGATCTGCTTAAGGAGCTTATTCAGCAACTCGTGATTGAAGGGGGGCATTCACCCATTGCAAAGAAAATAATCGAAAACGGCCAAAACCCAATAGAATTAATGATGGGGTTTCTTGGTACTGATAATGGGGTCGCGTTTATTAATAGGAAAAAACGTGCGGACTTTAACCTGCAAGTTTCAGTGCCTATTATTTTTCATTTTCTTGAATTGCTGAGACGAGGGAAAGAAAGCCAAGAGTTATCGTTCAATGATATTTTTGGCGATAATCGGCCGACTCAAGTCGTACTTGATCACTTTAGGCAACATTTTGGATTTAACCTTGAGGACATACAATGGCGGTACGATGACAACACTGCTAGGATTGTTGAACAGAAGCTCGAGCCGTTAATCGGTAAAATCGCGGCGCTTTTTTCGTATTACGCTTGTGATATCGTATTGCTTTCTGGTCGTCCGACATCTCTTAAGCCGGTGAGAGATTTGTTCACAAGGTATTACGCTGTTGATCCAAACCGGATCAAATCAATGAACGATTATCGTGTTGGTCGGTGGTATCCAGAGGACAAAGAATATCCGTTTATTGATGAAAACGGCAGATTTACAAATCCAAAATCGATTATCACGACGGGGGCGATGATCGGTCTTAAGGCGAAAAATGGCGAATTGAGCGGTTTTACGCTAAAATTAGAAGAATTGATAAACAAATTATGTCCAACGACTAATTACTTCGGCCGATTCGATCAGCAGCGGAAAGTTGTCGAAACCATAATCACACCTGATCAAAATAAAGGAAAAATAGATATTTGGTCGTTGGACAAACCAATAAGAATAGGTGCACGTCAGGTAAACGTAGATGCCTATCCATCGCGGCCATTCTACACATTATGTTTTAATGAATATAACATAGAAGATCGAGCGAAAGGGCGGGTGGGGGAGGCCAATGAAAACGATAAAGAAATTGTTAAAGAAGCAGTTAAGAAAATAAAAGCAGAATTTTTTCAGCATAAGCCACTCACAGTTACGATAGAACGCGATAAAGATGATATGGAAAAATTATTTTTAGATAGCGTTGTTGATAGCGAAGGAAGTGAAATAAAAGAAAGATTTTTTTGTTTGCTAATACAAAGTATGAGCGAAATAGACAATTTTTGGCTTGATTCAGGTATTTTTGAATTGAATCTTGGTGACGACATCGCACGAAATTAAGGAGAAAACAGTATTATGAAAGATATGATACGAAGACACTTGGGATTGATAGAAAAGTCTATTATGTGGATTGAGCGTGTGTTGCATGGCGAGACTCGTAAGAAAGCACGTGATATTATGATTAATAATAGGCGCAAATTAAAGACAAAGATGTTTGCGCTGGAGAGCAACCCTGCCGCAGCCACGTTCGGTGAAAGTCAGGCAGGAAAATCGTATCTCGTCAGCGCCTTGTTGTCGGAACAGGGAAAGCCATTTAAAGTTCTTGATGGTTATGGGCGCGAGTTTGATTTCAAAGGTGATATCAATCCCCGAGGAAATGAGGTGGAATCAACATCCTTAGTTACTAGATTTTCAATGCATTACAAAACAATTAACAACAACTATCCGGTAATTGCGAAAATGTTATCGCCAGCGGATATAATACTTTTAATATGTGAGGCGTATTATCACAATCTTAATGGAAACAATGCGTTGTCTAAAGATGAAACCCAAAAGCATATGGACCTTTTTGTGAAAGAATATACAAACCATCCAGAATGCCAGCGGTTGATTATGGAAGATGACATCCTTGATATCGGTGAATATTTTAGCAAAAATTTTTCAGCAAGGAATTACACCAATATAAGAGACGTTGGTTTTTTTGAGGAGATATCTAGACTAGCTACTAAAATTCCCGATGAGAATTGGAAAGATGTTTTTTCGCTGCTTTGGAATCGCAATTCACACCTAACACGACTTTTTGGTGATTTGATCACTCAATACAAACGGTTATCTTTTTCCGAAACAGTATATCTTCCGATGAATGCGGTTTTGCGAGAAGAGGGGACGCTTCTCGATGTTACTCGTCTTGACGAAATATACAGCAAGTTCAACGGGGATGAAAAGAAATATACCGCCGAGACAGAGGTTTTTTTCAAAGATAAAGATGGTAGCGATAAAACCATAACTTTTTCAAAACCTTATTTATGTGCTTTAATGGCAGAAATTATATTTGTTCTTCCTGACACGATAAAACGTGAAAAACCATTTTTGAATGAAACAGATTTGCTGGATTTTCCAGGGACACGCCGTTTTGAAAATACAAATGAGGAAAACATCAGCGATAAATCATTGACGAATTTGTTGCGCCGGGGCAAAGTAGATTACCTATTTAACAAATACTCAAGTTGCGAACGTGTCAATGCGTTGCTCTTCTGTCAGAATCATAAGCAGTCAAGTCAAAGTGTTATGCCTGAAAAACTAAATCGCTGGATCAAAAGCATGATAGGTAAAACACCAGAGGAACGTGAAGAGTACAAATCACAAGTATCACCCTTGTTCGTTATATCAACGTGGTTTAACAAGGATTTGGAATATGGTAAGAACAAACGCGGAGATTCATTTGACGCGAGATGGAATCAAAGATTTAATACGGTGCTTGCGGATCAAATATTTAAGATACACGAAAATGATTGGTTCACTAGATGGACTACATCTCAACCAAATTTTCAGAATATATTTCTATTGCGTGATTTTGAAAAATCGGGTATTGATGTAGAAAATTGTAGTAATCTTTTCAGAGGTTACAACGAAAACAATGAGGAACAGGAAGAAATTAAACCCAAAGACTATGAAGATTTCCGAAAAGATTTGGAACAATCGTTTGTTAAATATAAATTTGTGTGTGACCACTTTGAAAACCCTAAGATATCTTGGGATAGTGCGGCAAGCATAAATCAGGACGGCACAAGGTTGATAATAGAGAAGCTAACTGTTGTTGCCAACAATATCAATCCAGCGAGAATAAACAAAACACGAGGAGAACTCAACGAGATATTGCGGAGTACACGTGAAGAATTGAATAGACACTTTCATAGCGACGATAAGGATAAAATACTGGAAAATGAAAAAAACAAGGCAGGACGAATTCAATTCGAGTTTGACACAGCCTTTGGCAGTAAAGGTATTAAGGATTATGGGTTAGTAATGAGGGAACTGTCAATTGACGAGAGTTCGGTATTAAAGCTTTATCGCACAACGATAGACAATATTGAACGCGACAACTGCAACCAGCGTATTGAAGACCCATACACTATGATAAAAAGGCGAGTACCCATTGAAAGGGATAGCGAAGGGAAAGTTATTGATACCAAAGAAACATATTTTGAACGTGCCCGTAATAAATATAATCAGACGGCAGAAGAATTCAGCGCATTGCTTGAAAGACGTAATGTTGACTTAGAATGGCTTTTAAAAGAAAGTGATACCGAACTGATTAAAACCAATGCGCAGTATTTGGCAGAAGAGTTACTTCAACATTGGCTTGATCATGTGCAGAATGGCGAAAATCCAGTTATTCGTCGGATTTTGAATAACGGCGGATCATCGGATTTGCAGGAAGTTACCGTAATGTTTGAAAAAATGTTTAAAAAATTAAATTTTGCAAAACGGATAGCCGAAAAGATACGACCTTATATTGATGAGCATGGTAAAACCGGTATTCCGTATGAGACAATAGCCGACATCAGTGCTGAACTCCTAAACAAATTTGTCAACACTGTCGGTTTTGAATATCTTGATGAAGCAGCACTTACCGCATTGCGGGAGGCAAACCAAAAGAATAATTTAGAATTGATTATGGACAAAGAAGTTGCTCAGACAGGACAAACGATTGAGGAGTTATTCACAATGATTCATAACTGGATTGATGATGCTAACGAAGATAGCAAAAATCTCGGAAAGCTACCAAGTGTCAGTAGCAGTGAATTGTGGCTTAATCGCTTGAAAGCCGGATTTGTGTATGTTTGCGATATACCGAATTATGATCCTAAAGAAAATGCAAAATTAGGCAATATTATCGACGAATGTAACATAGGATATTAAAACGATGAAAAATTCCGATAAAAGGCCGTTTGAAACCAATGGTTTTGATCTGACAAAATACAAAAACTCCATTCAGTATATCAATGGCGGAAAGGATATGTTGTTTGACCGTTATGATTGGGCTGAACAATTCATAAGCAAAAACATCGATTTACAATATCAGGATTTCTTGTCACAACCTCAAAAAACAAGTGACAATAAAGTCATTTTTAAAGGAAAAACAATTGCTGAAACGCCACGGCGTTTATCCGAATTAGATGGTGAAGAACAGATCAAATATAGAAAAATAAGAGATGAAACCATCGCTCATTACAAGAGTAAAATTTACGATTTAAGGAATATTGGTAAAAAAAACGAAGCGGATTATCTTGATCAAGCCATAAAATGGGCGGATAGCAATGAGCATGAGGAATATGTGTACTGCTACGATGATGACAAAGTCGTATTGGGTGCATGGGGAATGCAACTTAAAGATAATCACACTCAGCATAATACAGACAAAGAGGGTATATATGAAACAGATGGGTCAGGCTCAAAAATAAAGCCAAAACTCTCATTTGCACCACAAATGCCTACGCAGGTGATGTCTGCTGACACCAATAAATCGTCAGTAATACCATCTGATGACACAACGAAATCACTTGATGATGTAACAAAACCTCCTGAGACAATTTTTGATGACAAATTAGAATCTCCACAAATTAATATAAACCAAAAAACAGAGAAACGTTCTGTTGTTCGATGGTCTGGCTTCCCAAGAATTCTTAAGTGGTTGCTGTGGTTGCTTGGGTTGCTTTTACTTCTACTGCTGTTGGTGTGGTTGTTCAGTGGTTACAAATGCGGCGGTCGGAATAATACATATGCTCCAAATAATCCATATAGGTCGCCTGCGGCGACTCCACCTGATTACGAAAACCTGCTTCCGCCACAACAAGGTGTATTGCCGCGTCGTGATAATCCACCGATTGTCCGCGAACCGGGAAAGCCACCAGTTATCGGAGATGAGTTAAATATTTTAATGGAAAACAAAGACAAATCCATATTGGACTTCGCGGAGGATTTTGCCAAAAAATATCCTAAACCCAAATATGTTACGGTTTATTACGACACCATTATAAAAATGATGAAAATAAGAATTCCACCAGAAGAACGAAAGAATCTTAGAGAAGAAATACCTAAAAATTTCGCGCCAAAATACGAATTGTTCGTATACGATGAGGCACTCTTTGAGGCCAAATACACACCTAACGACCCAGCGTTTAAGGATCAAAAGAAATCATGGTATCTGTATGCGGTAAATGCCCCGCAAGCGTGGGCAATTACTCGTGGAACGCCTAAGGTTATTGTTGCAATAATTGATAATGGATTTAGCTTAAAACATCCAGAATTGAAAAACAAGGTCGTAAAGCCATATAATGTATGGTCACGATCGAATAAAATTACGGCGCGTAAGGTTGATCACGGAACGCACGTCGCCGGTATAGCATTAGCCACTGCTGATAACAAAAAAGGGCTTCTCGGTATCGCTCCTGATTGTGCGTTCATGCCCGTGCAGGTAGCGGATGTTAATGGACTTATGACTACAACATCGACTGCAAATGGTGTGTTATATGCGATTTATCAAGGGGCCAATGTGGTAAACGTGTCACTGGGCGTTAGTTTGTCTGGGCTGGCTCGACTACCGGAAAATGCTCAGCGGGAATTAATACGTGATAGTTTTAAAGAGGAAGAACGCCTATGGAATAAAATCGCGGAAATTGCCAATAAATACAACTCCACCATTATTGTTTCCGCTGGAAACGATAACATTTTGGCCGGTATTACCCCATACCAGCGCCAAAGAAACATTATAACGGTATCGGCTATAGACAAAAAAAATCACTTGGCTTCAAAAAAAGCCGATTTCAGCAATTATGGTGAATATTCTGATATATCTGCTCCCGGAGTCGATATTTACAGTAGTGTAGGCGAAAACGGTTACAAAATGATGGATGGAACAAGCATGGCAGCACCTATTGTAACAGGCGCGGTCGCCTTGATGAAAAGTTTGCGCGAATCAATTACAACGGAACAAGTTATTTGTATTTTGCAAACAACAGGGCGCGAGACGGCTGACAACAACATCGGAAAAATGATACAGATTGACAATGCGCTACAAATGGTAAAAATGGGTGATACAAGTGCATGGTCAGCTTGTGTCAATAGGCAATCCGATAGGCTCGCGGTTTGTGATGCCGAAGTTGACGCCACAGGAGGTATCGAAGGTTACGTTAGGACATTCGATATGGGACAAAAATCCGGTTCGTTCGCTTTTTTTTATGATACAAAAAATATTCCAGACAGTATAACGATTTATGATGGTACTACTACAGATGGAAAAGCAATTTTTAAATATCTGGGAGGCACAAAGGGAACTCGCAAAGCTGAAATTAATTTTAATGAACGATTCGTTACGATAAAAATAGTAGGCACTGCGGATTCAACAGGGTGGGCGTTTAGACTTAGTTGCCCTACGAACAACACACAGCAACCGGCGAAAGACAGTGTAGGTAACCCAGGTAAGCAATCAACGGGAGATAGAAAAGATGGGTTACGCCGCGAACGTGAACGATTGAAACGTAGGATGGATGAAATAGACCGTGAACTGCAAGATGTCTAGAAAAGAAACAACTTAAACTCAAAAACAACGGTATAAACAAGCAAGAAAGGCTGTATAATATGGAAAGCAGTAAGGTAAAAATATGGGCATTAGGTGACGGAATTGCGTTGGCGGCAGCCATGGGATTTGGTGGTCTATGTTTTCTTGGCAGATACCTATATACCTTGGGTGATATAACTCAAAGTGTCCTTTGGGCATCGGTTACAGCGGTGTTGTTGTTTGTATTCGCTGATGGTGCGGCGCGATTGAAACGGACAAATCGTAATTTTACGATTTGTTTGATTTTTGAAGTCATTTTTGTATTTTTGTTTGTTGGTGTGGTATTATACTCTGTTTTTTTTGATTTTTCACATTATTTTGTAGTCATGGGCCAAAAAGCAGAAATTCAACACAAACTAGTAAAAAACATTACACAGGCAGAAGCTATGTTTGTGGAGTATGAGAAATATACCGAGAAACGTAAAGAGTCTTACAAACGGTATCTAAAAAGCGTAGCAGACCCAGATGCTAAAGCGATGAGGCCGAGCGAATATGCCGGAGTTTTTGACACATCAAGCGGTATTGGGGATGAAAAACAAATTGAAGAGGAAATATTTATAATTAATGCCGAATTGTATCCGAGTGATTACAATACAATGAAACAAGAAGCCACTAGTTGGTTGGCAAAGGCACGGAATAATGTTGAAACATGGAATGCGATGGGTATTGTCGATGTGGTAAACGAAGTCGAGAAATCAAAGGAGTGGTTATCAGCATTGGTGGAACTCTCTGCCAAAGCTAAGCGTCAAAAAAATGAGCAAGTCAATAATTTTGTGTATGGATTCACGATTGATGATGTAAAAGAACGTTTTGAAACGCATGGCAAACCAACACTGTGGTCAATAGGGTTGGCGGTGATATTGGTTACACTCATGTTATTGTATTATATTGTTTCACCACGTAGCGCAAGATTGTAGGTACTGGCGTTAAAAAACAATGGACACTAATTCTTAAGGCGAATAGGAGAAGAATCTTCAAATGAATCAGATGAATTTGACGAAAGAGAAAATTTTAAAACAAGTTGATACTTTGTCGGCGAAAGACCTTGCGGAATATATTCGTAGAGAGGTAGTTTCTTTAGAAGAGCTACAGAAGACAGGAGAATTAGATGCCTCAAAACGAAAGGAAATAAACAAAATACTAGACGTATATAAAAAAGAGGATGCAGACAAAATAGAAAAGAAAAAGGCAGAGATAGAAGCGGAGAATAGGGCGAGTACCAAAAACGCGGAATTAGAGTATATTATAAACAACAATCATAAATATACACCAGACATGATCAAAAAAACGTTTGAATCAGATGAAAATTCTCTGCGTGATTTGTGTGGACGATTGGATATAAGCCTAGACTTGATTAAAAACTATACAGGAACGGAAGACTGGGGTAGTAGTAAGAATAACACGGTTCCTAAGACATTAGAAGAAATCCCGACAGGATTTACAGATGTATTTTTTTGGGGCACATCCTCATCTGGAAAATCATGCGCGCTATCGGCAATACTAAGCACGATAAATACAGGGAATCCATATACGATAACCAATCCAAAAATTCGCATAAAATACGGTAAGGCATATCTAGAAAAACTGAAAGAATTACCGGTCGGAGGAGGTGGTGGGTTGTTACCCCCTCCCACACTTAGCGATATGACGCAATATATGCCATTTCGTCTTCAAAAAGATGGCGAAAAAAGAGCTAGAAACATATCATTTGTTGAATTAAGCGGGGAGCTTTTTGAATGTTTCAATCAAATTCAAGAAGTTTATAATGGTATTGTGCCAGATGAATATCTTCGCGAAGGTCATGAATTTGCAAAACTTAATTTATTACTTAAAAGCGACAATCCCAAAATCCATTTTTTTCTTATTGATTACTGTGCAACACCGGATATACAACAAAAGAAAAAACTACAGGATGCTGCTGAGTATTTTGAACAAGCTGATAATATCTTTAGAGAAAAAACGACGGCTGTTTATATTATCCTTACAAAGGCTGATAAAATAGAACCTCGTAGTGGGAAAACGCGTGAAGAAGAAGCGCAAGAATTTTTAAATAACCATTTTGGTAATTTTGTGAAATTAATTAAAAGGAAATGTGGCGAGAATGAAATCAAAACATCCGAACCAAGAATATTTTCAATCGGCCAAGTCTATTTTAATAGAATATGTAAACTAGACAGAATATACGCAGACAAAATCATAGACGATTTGTTTGCGGTGGTCAAACCACCGCAAATTAATGTTTGGGCATGGTTATTTAAACTGCTTAGTCAGTGAGGAAAAAACAATGAATATAATCATTCATGGAACAAACGGTGGTTACAGAAACATATTTCCTGCTCAAAAAACCTCTGAATTAATAGAGGTGAGACAAATTGATGAAGTAGTTGCACCAATAGGGCAGTGTGCGTACTCTATTCGTTTTATTGACGGCAATGTTATTTTTTCTAAATACAAAATAATACGTGACAAACTCGGTAGCCTGAGAATAGGAAATATTGCGTTTTCCGTTTTTATTCCAAACAATAAGAATCTCGCAGGTATTGATATTAAATCATTATTGGATTGTTTGGAAAAAGAGTTTTCTCAAAAACATATTGATGAAAACAATAATTTGGGTAGGATTATTAATGAAGATTGGACGTTCATTGATAAAATTGCAAATGAATACAAACTTATGGATATGTACCCTCCTCAACAAGGTACACAAGGCACGCTTGCGGCAGCGTTTATTTATTATTCAACCGATTCTAACGACAAAGAATATAAAACACTGGAAGAATACTTTGATGCACCGTATCATGAAGTATATAACAAATATAAACAAGTGTTTTTTGTAGATAAAATATTGAAAGATACTGAGAAAAATCCGCTAAATGCATTAGCACATTCAAGGGATGGTGATCTGACAGGAAAAATCAATCTTGCCTCTCTAAATCAGTCCACATCTACACCACCATCCACGCGCATCATGAATCTCGACAGACTTTACGAGGAAGAGAATAAAATAAAGAATTCTAATATAAGTGTTTGGAAGGGTACATCTGAAAATACTACGGATAAAGTAACAGATATGCTGTCAAATGGAAAAAACAACCAGAATGATAAATCAAATAACCAGCAAATCCCCAAGGGGGGGTTTAGAAAGAAAAATGTCTTATATATTGTTGTTGCAATGGTTGCTATAGTTTTTGTTGGAATTTTTTTGCACAATAACGGCAAACAAACATTTAACAAAGGCGAAGTTCCTAACGAAAATACAATGATAGCTATTAAGACACAAATAGATAAATATGTTGCTGGTAACGACCTTTTACTTGATACACTAAATATTTATATGGACATTTGGAAAAAATATAAGCCAAATAAACCTGACGAGGCTAAGGACAACGAATGGAATCGTGTCTTGATTGAAATTACACAGGCCAAGACAATAAGAGAAAATGTTAATGAGTGCGCATTTGCTAAATTGAATGGTGGATTTTATTTCGGAGAACAGAGCATCTTTGAAAATGCCGTTAGAAACATTGATAGTGTCAATTATAGCGCGGTTAAAGAACGATTAGGTGACGTTACCGCATTAAAATTAAGTGAAATAGCAGAGAGTATCAATAATATCAATAATGACTTGAAGGAAATGGAAAGAAACAACGAGAAGAATGATGGGAAGATAGCAACCAGCGATAAATCAAACGGAGAGATTAAATCTAAATCATCGCTACTATCCGATAATGACCACAAAATAGTAAATGCCTTGAAAAGTAGCGAGTTAACATTATCAAAACTCTTACAATACAAAAACATAGCAAATGACAGTGGCTTGAAAAGAAACATTGATTTAGCGTTGAAGTTTTGGGGGTTGACCGGAGACATAAAAACATATATATCGTATAAAAAAAGTCTCAGCGATAAAGAATATAAATATCTAAATGATAGTTATTTAAAGTGGTTAGTGGAAGAAATTATAAAACAAGGAAAAAACCCTTTATTTGTCAAAGATATATCGGAGCCGAAATCTAACAAAAATTTAGAACAATTAAGGGCGGATTTATTGCAGTGAAAACACTAAAGAACATAATTTTACCTATAATTGTATTATTGGTGATCATCATATTGATTGTGATACGATCATTAGGGTCAATAGAAAAATTTAAAAACCCGGTGTCTGGATCCAGAAATCAATTTATACAGCGGATTGACCGGGAAATAGATTCGCTTCGCAATATGCCGGATGGTATATCATGTGATACAATTTACGTAGAAATCGGTTCTCTTATTAAAAAATACCATAATGAAAAACGGTTTGACAATGAAAATGCACTGGATAATGATCAATGGAGTAGGCAACTAACCGAGAGTCTTTTTAACGCCTATGCCGTTAAGTTTGTTAAACAGGCGATCTTCATGTTTAAAAAAACAGAGTGGGAACTTAGGGATCTGAACAATATTCGTGACAAATGTCAAACATTGAGAAAAATGGAAATACGTGACAACGGTAAAACGTTAAAATTAATCGAAAAGGGTAGTGACATGGATAAAACGCTCACGAAAATCGACAATATATGCGTTGAATACAATAGTATAAATGATTTTATTGATGCCTGCAATAAAGTTTGGAGTTTTCAGCCTACAGATATTAACAAGAAGATTCAGGATGCTAGAAACTATCAAAATAGACGTTTTGAACTAAAGAATGAGTCATTCGTTATTTGCGGACGTCTACGGACCAAATTGGGAAAGGTTCCGCAAATTTTGTTTGAGAGACATATTGCGTTTTTGAATAGTGAAATCTATAAGTCATTAGGAGAATATTCCAAATATACTGCACAGCCATTGTATGTGGAACAGCGATACAATGTGCTACTGCGCGAAATAAACAAACTCAACGATTACAAAAATAGTTACAATATCAACTCCAATGAATTCGATAGTAAATATGACGAGTTAAAGGCCAAATGGAATGCTGAACTTACAAAATCAATGAATTATTTTATGTATCGTGATGAGAAGATTGCATATCTTAAAGGTAGTGAGTTGAATGTAGATACATTAAATGGATATAAAAAACTTAATTGGATAGCTGGAGACCTCAAGACGGGTATTGATTTGTGTTTGGAGTTTTGGGATTTAAGTGGCGAAGGTAACGAACCGTATAAAGAATTCCGTAACAAGGTGGTTGCGCATAATATCTTAAAAGACAGTAAATTAAAATCGTTTCTAGACAAAGTGTCTACTGAGGAAAATCCATCGTATTATACATGGGATAAACGTGTAGGATTAAAATAACATATTTTTAAGGAAGATGTTATGGTGAAAAAAATAACGCTTTTATTATTGATTTTATGTGTGGGAAACGTATTTTCCAAAAACGATATGAAAAACAGCAATACGGGGAACGGAGCCATAGTACCCATTACGGAGGGTGCGTTGGATTCACAAAAAACGGTGATCTCTAAACCCGAAAAGCAACAATCACCTGAGCTGGCGCAACAATCCCAACCAGCGAATGTCGTAGAAAATGACAATAGTTTAAAAAAAATAGTTAAAACCTTGACGGATTCGCTTAAGGTTCTTATGAGTGAAAATGTTCGTCTTAAACAAGCGAATGAGCAACTTGAAAAAAAACAAGATGTGCTTCAACAGTTAAACATAAAATTACAAAATGACGCTATGCAGTTTGAGATAGTAAAAAAACAACTAGAGAAAGATACGGAGGGGCTTCAGAAATTAAACGTAAAATTGCAAAAGGATAGCATACAATTTGAGATAGTGAAGAAACAATATGAGAAAAAACACGATGTGCTTCAACAAACGAACACGAAATTACAAAATGACATTGAGCAGTTAGAAATAGGAAAAAAACGTCTTGAACAAGACACTGCGCGACTTCAGAAATCAAATATAAAATTGCAAAAAGACAGTGTACAACTTGAACGGGTAAATAAACAACTTGAACAAGAAAAAACGCAACTTCAACAGTTAATAAATGATGCAATAGTTAGTAATTATAAACAATCATTTGACACATTGGTAACATCGTCAACTAAACAGTCTCTTAGACGAGATATGCGGTTTATTAACATAAACTCGGAAGAAGGACGGGTTTTGGCGGATTTGAAAACCTATTTTGTTGCCAAAGAATTGCTTGCTCAAAAATATAATGCAGGGAAGGTTTCAGAAGAGTTGGCACGACTAAATCAAATTAAGCGGCAGTCACAACAACTTGATGCGCTCAAAGAAAACATCGAAAGGTATAAGGATTGTAATGATGCGCTCAAAAAAGTTATTGATGAACTTATTAAACTAGATGGACGTATTAGTGCGGTACGTGTTCCGGAGGCTCAGAAAATAAAATACAAAGAAGTTTCAGCTATTCTTGGTGAGTTCATGTATCGTAATTCAGATTATGTCAATTTTTCATATCTATCAAATATCGTTCATGATCTTTTAAGACGTAAGGGTCTTGATGCCGATGTGAAAATCGAAGAGTTTAAGGGGAAACTATAGGCTAGGTAATACCGACAGAGCAATCTAAAAAATGAAAATTATTCTAGATTATTTGTGTGATATTTCTGCGGTAAACAAAAAAAAGGGGTACTATGCTAAATTCTACCACAAAAGAATATAATGAGGCTATAGCACTCTATGATGCCAAACGATATGATAAGGCAGTGCCAATATTAGAAATGTTGGCAGATCAGGGTTACACTAAAGCGCAGCTTAAATTGGGCAAATGTTATGTTGATGGTATGGGTGTAGTGGAGGATTATGCTAGAGCCGAAAAATTATTTCGCAGAGCGATGGAACAAGAGTGTCTTGAGGCTAAGAAAGAATATGACTGGATGGCGAATAGATACTTTTATCGTGGTTCTACGTATAGCGATAAAGGCGATCATGACTTAGCGATAGCAGATTTTATCAAAGCTATCAGTTTTAAACCTGATTTTGCGAGAGCGTATTATGAGAGAGGTTTGGTGTATAGTAAAAAAGGTGATCATGACATAGCGATAACGGATTTCACCAAGGCGATCTGCCTCAATTCTAATTGTGCGGAAATGTATTATGATCGAGGTTTGGAGTTTAGTGAAAAAAACGATCACGACCAAGCAATAACAGATTTCACCAAAGCAATCTGTCTCGATCCCAATTATGCGGAAATGTATTACTATAGGGGTTTGGAATATTACAAAAAAGACAATTGCTATCAGGCAATAGCAGATTTTACTAAAGCAGTCAGTGTTGATCCTAATTATAAAAAAGCGTATTGTGGACGTGGTAGTGCGTATTATGAGGAAAGCAATTACGACCAGGCGATAGTAGATTTTACCAGAGCTATCAGTATTGATCCAAATTATAAGATAGCGTATAGTAATCGAGGTTGTTCGTATTGTGGCAAAGGCGATTGTGGCCAAGCAATAGTAGATTTTACCAAGGCGATCTGTCTTGATCCAAACTATAAGATAGCGTATAATAATCGTGGTTGTTTGTATTATGATAAAGGAGATTACGACCAAGCAATAGCTGATTTGACAAAGGTGATCTGTCTTGATCCTAATTATAAATTGGCGTACTGCAACCGTGGCAAAGTGTATAATAAGAAGGGCTGTTACGATCAAACGATAGCAGATTGTACCAAAGCAATCAATCTTGACCATAGCTATAGGTTAGCGTATAACATTCGTGGTTTGGCATATGCTAATAAAGGAGATTACGCTAACGCAATAACGGATTATAACTCTATATTACATATGGATCCAAACAATGAAAAGGCCAGAAGAAATTTGGAAAATACATTGAGACAGCAATCTAGTCAATGTTCAAGAGGTAGCTAGAGACCAGCGTTTAAATTTTGTGTGAATCCGTGTCATATATCATATTAAATAATCCATCTTTATGAAAAAGGAATACATCGATGTAACATGATGTGATGTTTTTCAAGAAACTGTTGATGCAATTAGAATTGACTTTTAAAGCTCTTGACAGGTGCATATGATGCCAAACACGCGCAATGGGCGTTGTCGTAACCCCCTTAAAAATCAACGACTTACGTATGTCGTATAATGTATCTTATGTAAACTCAGGCGTTCTTTTGGGCACACCGTCACGGGAAACCGACCGTATTACCCGGTGCTTGCCACAGCACATTTACGAACCCAGGTTCTCTATTTTGCCAACCCAAACATTAAATAAAGGGCAATGCTCCCGCATCCGTTGAATACCGATCCGCTTTGCTATGGCGATCCCAGAAGTTATCTTTCTGTACTTATTACAACTAAGTTTGCTCAATCTTTTGGACGGTGCCGTTTCAACGTTATCATTAATAGCTTCCGGGCCGCCGCCGCACTTTCGTAAAATTAATTCTATTTCTGCTTTATTTATGTTTAGAACGTCGGCAATAATCTCCGGGTCGCTGAAATACAATGCTTCCGTTTCATGCATGGACACGTATGGTATGAATCTGCGCTCTCTGTTTTGTTCAGGAAAAAGTTTCTGCACCTTTTTTTGGGTTTCAATGTTGATAACTTCGGCTTTTTTGAAATACTCTTTTTGATGTTTTGATTCTGTAAGTCCGGGCCATTCTTTGAGTGCGTAATAATCCATCATTAGGGTAATATAGGTCTCTGAACGTTGTTTTAGATGGTTCCTGATGTCTCGTTCCGCACGCGAAAAGCGAATATCGCCACCTTTTTCACCAGGCTTGGTAAATATTATCGGACGAAGATACACGTTTTTTTCGGCAGTATACGGGCAAAGTAGCTCTTCAACAAAAATTTTTTCTGTTTGCCCTTCAACAAGTACTACTACCTCAATTATGCTATTCATGGCAAACGCCCCCGAGTATGACATTTTTCGTCCACAGCTCGCCTACGGAATAGTCCTCCAACCATTTATCAAACTCATTTTTATTAAGGCGCTCAAAAATGGACTGATCATTTTTGCGATTAACGATTATAATATCATCTATTCCAAACTGATCTATTAGCAACGGCGACTGTGTAGCAACAATAACTTGTGTTCGTTCCGCCGCCGCGTTGATGAGTTCGCCGAGAACACGTATGGCTTCAGGGTGCAAGCCCAATTCAGGTTCGTCAATGATCAATGTGGATGGCGGGTTAGGCTGTAAAAGTGCGGTCACAAGACAGATAAAGCGGATGCTGCCATCGGATAAATGGTACGGTTGCATGGGAAAATCTGAGTTTTTAGTTCTCCAAGAAAGGTTGACCTTTTTAATTCCGCTAGCTCTCTCGTATATCTGTTCTTTGAGCAAAAACTCTTTCAGATCCGGGACAACTATTTGGCAGGCCTCAAGTATTTCACGATACTCTGCCTTATTTTCCTCACGTAAGCGGAAAAGGAAAGAGGCAATATTGGAGGCATCTGGGCGTAGTGTGTCATTGTCCTCAACACTCTGCCAATTGCGCATCGGTGTTGTTGAACTTGTATCGTGAAAATGATATACTTTCCACGACATTATCGTATCATAAATATACCTGCTATTTGTAGCATCTGACGAATTGCCTTTTGCTTCTTTAACCAATGATGAGAACGCGTCATTTCTCTCTGGTAAGTACCACCACTGTGTATATCCATGTTCATAATAACGGGCTTCTTGCGATAGTACAACACTATCGTTAGCGGTAGGAATAACGATAAATTTGTAACCGCGCACTCCAAAGTTCATCGAAAACACCATTTTGGCCGTGTACTTTCGCCCGTTATAGAGCACATCACCAATCCCGCCATTCTCCCTAATATAATCGGCGAGGTTATCATCCATCAACCGATGTAGCATTCTGAAAAAGGAAATCAAATTGCTTTTCCCGGCACCATTGGCCCCGACAAAAACATTCAAGTTTTTCAACTCAAAATTATCCAATTCCATAATAGATTTAAAACCGCATATAGTTAATCTATTTAAAGATTTATCGATATCCATGATCAATCCCTTTTAAGGTAGCCTCTTTCCCCAATATAAAATAATATACCAATAATATCAAAGTCAAGGTTTCACCAATAAACATATTAAGCGCTTCCGACGCTAAATCCGAGCGCTGGGCGGGTCTCGTTACTTCCCGCAAACGCGATTTTCAAAACACACTAATACCCAAACCCTTCAATCTCATAATACTCGTCCCCCTTTTTTATTCCCATTGTCCATCTCCGCTCTCCTTCGCAGTCCTTTTCAAACTGCGCGTCATAGTCATCTCCAATCGCATACCCGCCTCCTTGTTTTTGCAGCTCTTCAGCGTACTCCCCCCATCCACTATGTCCGATCACCCTGAATCCCACGTTTCGACCCTCCTTTCGGTATTTTCTACCATCGAAAAAATTTTGTTCTTATCGTCCGTATAAAAAGCAATGGATTATCTTATTAATATAATAATAAATCTTTACCAGAAAGTCAACGTTCTTTTCAATTTTTTGCTCCTCCTCAAAACCCTCAAATACTCCCTTCCTGCCCCAATTCCACACCCCAGCGATTGGGTCAAACCAAACCCTCCTTGATACCGTGGCCCCCGGTTGGCTTTTTGGGGGCCCTACTTCCTCAATCGATCAAGTCGCTCCCGTAGCCGCACTACCCGAGCGGCCGTCTCCTCAAAGTCTATCTTCATCGCACCACTGCCGTCAATCAACAGTAACTGACCCTCTTTCGCACCGTTGGGCAGCTCTTTCTTGGGCCGATCCTGTGTTTCCTGCGTATCCGTGTTTATCAATACGGCTATACCGTTTTCTATACGATCTATCACCCAGTACATGGGTTACCTCCTTTTTGCTTGGCAACGTTATCTTTTGGCCGTCTGTACTTATGACCACCGTTCCGTCCTCGTCCGTACGAAACAGGGTTATATGGCGCTCAGGTTTCAGAATATTTGTCAGCACCTTTTCTCCGGGAAATCCGTAGGTATTTTTCTTGCCGCAGGAGATGACAACCACAGATGGGCGGACAGCATCCAGAAACTCAACCGTCGAGGACGTCCCGCTCCCGTGGTGGCCGGCCTTCAATACGTCTGCTTGAAGAGGCAGTTCGCCATTGAGCATCTCGCGCTCGGAAAGCGCCTCGGCGTCGCCGGTAAACAAAAAGGCGGTCTCGCCGTACACCATGCGCACGACGATTGATCTATTGTTTAGGTCTTTGAACCTCTTGGCCGAGGCAAGAACGGTAAACTTGATTATCCCTGCCGCGAACGTGTCGCCTACGGCCGGTTGAGCATATTTAAGCCCTTTCGCCTCCATAGCCGCAACGAGTTGATCGAACGCCGGGCTTGAGATTACAGTATCAAGCATTAGAATGTCTTTCACCGTAAACTGTTGCAGCACCTGCGGCAATCCGCCGATGTGGTCGGTGTGGGGATGGGTTGCTATTACGTAGTCTATCGAGGTTATTCCAGTAGATCGCAGGTAATTGATGAACTTTTTCTGCGTTTTGGTGTCGCCACCGTCAATTAGGACAGCGTTGTCCGCCGACTGGATCAGCGTGGCGTCTCCCTGCCCCACATCAATATAGTGGACGCGGATTTCATCACCGGCCAGTGGACTGTTGGGTTGTATTTCATCCTGGCGAGTGTTGATTGTTACAATCGTTGCAGTTATTACTGACAGCAGAACTGCCGCTGTAGTAATCGTTTTACGTACTGGTTTGGCCATATCTCTCTCCAATTCCACTGTGTGTGCCGGCGCACGGCATCAGCACCCGATTACCGTAACCGTCTTCTCCCCTACAGTCTCTTCCCTCAAGTAAATCTTCTCGTCCCAGCTCTTTTTCGTGTCCTTATCAAAGATGACCAGCCATCCAGTATTCGAGCCGATTCTGTCCATGTATCCCAGCAGTTGCTCTATGCCTTTGGCGTTGCCTCTCATGTTTTGCAGTATTTTGAGTTCGATCGGGTATTTTTGACCGTTGTAAACCACACACAAATCCGCACGTTTCTTGCCGAACGCCATCTCTCGGATGACCTGGCCGCCGCCGTTTATCACACGCTGCAGGAAAGCTTGCATGACAAGGTGGGTTGCGTACTCGTCGTACTCGTAATAGTGTTTCTTGTAGCGGTCGTCCCAAATTTCACTGTTCTCCCGCCAATACTGTTGAAAGTCTTTCATCAAAAACGCCATGTCGATCTTACCGTCTTTCAGGTAACGAGGGATGACGTACTCTTCGTGCTCGGATTTTATGGTTTCTTGGACGTCCCAATTCAGCGCCCTGATAATCAGTTCCGCGTAGATGGGGTTTGCCGGCTCGACCTTGCCGTCGCGCTCCCGTATGATGCCCAAGTCCCTTGTATATAGGTAGTCTTCGCCGCGCCTATTGGCGACCTCTTCGCCGATGATAAGCGGGCCGACAACGTTGCGGACGCGTTCCTCTTTCAACCTCTCCACCATGCTGTCGAAGTGCGTGCCGTGAGCGAGGACTATGTTTTGGACGGCAAGTTCCGCCATGTCTCGCGTTATTGGTATCGTGTAGTCCAATTTCGCGACCTTTTCCACACATTCGCAGGCTATGGCGTTTACAAGCCACGGCTGTCCTTGCGTCTGCTCAAAAGCGTAATCTATCGCTTGCCGCTCAAACACCTGCCCGGTCTCGGCGGTATGCTGCGCGTAGAGTTCGGCGACATCCTGTTTTGTGAAGTTCCTCAGACTAAGGGCCTCTTTTACGATATTAAACGGACTCACGCTTCCAAGCGTAGCGGAGTCTCCTCGGGCCTTGACTTTGTAGTCGCGGAGGTTCCGCATCCCGACGAGGGCGACGGAGTGGACGAACGGGACGTCCCCTCTGTTCACATAGCCGTTCCTAAGCTGTCTTAAAAAGGTTATCAGCGTCATGTCGGATAGGCAGTCGGCTTCGTCGAAGAATATTATCAGCGGTTTGTCGAGCGCGCGGCAGTAATCCGTCAGCGCCTCGTTAAGCACCACCGTTGTTTTGCTGTAGTCGATATCCTTAGCGAATCCGGCCGGCAACCCATGATTTCTGATGTTTAGCTCTATTTGCTGAATCACCGCCGGAACCCCCTTCTCCGGTTCCGTCCACCCGTCCACTGCCTCTAAGCTACAGTATAGGGCGTAGCGCTCGCCGCGTGCGTTGATACTGCGGGTCAGTTGCTTCAGGAGCGTGGTCTTGCCGCACTGGCGGGCGGCGTGGATGACGAAGTACTGCTTGGTGTCGACGAGGCGCGTCAACTCATCGCCGATACCACGCAACGGGTCGAGCATATAGTGTTCGCCGGGTATGCATGGGCCGGCAACGTTGAAGATTCGGTTACCACCATTGGACATATTGTACGTCTCTCTTTTACGGTATGGATCGCAATTTTATACAATATACATTATGGGCACATCGTCCGGCCCGAAAAACGCCCAAATGCCGAAAATACCCGGTCGGCTGATCGGAGGGACGGGGCGGAAGGGCTGCGGGTGGTCGATCATTGGTCAAACTCGCCGGTGCGCGGTCACGAGAGCGGCGGATGATCGACGTCCGGCCAAGCCGGAGGCGCGGAGTGTAGCCCGATCAGTCAACCGCCATCGGTTTGGCCGGACGTCGATAATAGTTTTTTTAACCCATAGATAACCTACCATAAAGTATATTAATAAAGTCATGAACCAATGGCCCGATGTCAACGGTATTATCTGGCTTAGGTGGTGGGGTTTGCCAAGACCTTGTCCCCGCCGATCAGATGATCGGGTTACTTCCGGTATTAGGTATAATCGTTTATGGTTAAGCAGACTAAAAACAAAGGATAACGCTATGGGAGAAGGTATTAGAGGTGCAATTCCGATTACATTCTGTTTTGCAAAAGAATATATGTATGACCGTGCTGAAAATAAAGCGGAATTTCAAGAATACGCGGCAACGGATTTTTTTGATTTTTACAATGAGACCATGATAGAAACCCACAAACACGAGATTGTGCCGCATTACACAATAAAGCCTGAGATATTATTGCCGAATTTCAAAGACTTCTTTCTAGAATTTCATGATCTTATCCAAGAAATGGAGGAGGATAAATTTTCAAAAAAATTCAATAAACATTATGACAAGGCTGTGGCGTCCGGCAATATTGAGAGTTTTTTGAAACATTTTGATGACGACACTGGGCGTGCGCCGTTACGAATGTCCCATTTTGACGCGTCATATATTGATGTGCTTGGAGACTATTTGCTTGTTTATCATGGGAGTTACAAAGCGTACTTAGAAGTATGGTCCACATTAAGACACATGGAGCTGATGTTGAGAGCCGCTATGCGGAATCCGTTGGCAAAAATTGTTCGGTTTGGAATTATATAGGTCAAAGTGTTTGATTTTTTTGAAAAAAGCGGATATGAGGTATTTTGAGAAAGGTTTGAAGGGGAATGGAATGAAAAAACAAAACAACGTGAACGCAAAGATAAATGGGGGTTAAAAAAATGAAACCAATGCGGGAAATAAATGGGGGTTTACTTGGATACGTGCTGTTGGCATCGATTAAATGATGATCATAGACAAGCAACCATCCGAGATGAACCTGCGGCGATTTTGAAATTCACGGCATTACAATTTAATGTTGGGGGTGTAATATGATCGCTGTTGATATTGATGATGCTACCGAGCTTTACGCCACTGGAACACGCATACTAAACGAAGAACTGGGGCCGAAAGGGGCACGGGCGTTCCTAAGCCTATCTTTGGGCGGAAGAGGCGATTGGACGAAAGAAAAATATAATCAGCCGGATATGACGGAAGCGGAGCTGAACGAATTTATTGAGCGGGCGGAGGCAGATACCGTGGGCTGAGGAGGCGGTTTCGAGACTGTCCCAACTTTTGTGTAAACGTCCGGTGGTGGCCGCTCCCCCATCCGGCGCGTATTTGAGTGCCATGATACCAACCAACAAGCACCTTAAACTGACCGCTCAGACGTCTCATGAAGACCGATGTCTCCAGGGGATGGCCAAACACCTGTCACGGGGGCGACCGGATGGGCCGACTATCGGGTGGGTAGGACGTGGCCGACGATGGGCGGTTTTGACGGTGGAGATGATGCGGGTATCCAGCAGTATTGCTTTTAAGCGCAAATTACGGTCTTCAACTGTGCCAGCGAGCTTGGCCGGGCTTCAAATCACCCCCCCGCCGTCCATCCGACGCTCCCCGTTACCCCACCAACGCCTCCAAAACAACCCGTTAGGCGGTACAACCAGCAAACCAACCGCCTAAAATACCCGTTTCCGGCCCTTCCTGCGTTAAGCCGCAGACGCTCCGTATTCGCCCCGCCCAACCCATAATCAAGGTCCGGCAAGCTCCCTGGCCAAGCCCCAAGTAGCCTCCAGCCGTAACCGATTCGACCGACTGCCGGCCGCTTTGTCAGTGTCACCAAAATTTATTTTTGTTTGGCGGCGGCGGATATTATATTATGTTATACGGCGTCATAAGGGAACATGACCTTACGGAAGGCGGGACACGTGTCGAAAAGAAACGTTACAGAGATTCTTGACAGCACATATAAAATCAAGCAACGAATAAAGCAACCCGACATACCGGAGGATGTGATCCCTTTAGTTAAGGAATTGATTAAGTTCTCTTTGGACAATGTTTGCGGCTTGCAACTTAAATGGGCCTTTGAACGTGCCGTTGATAAACTATGGTCCGAAAAAATATTATTTACTGTCGGCGCAATCGATTTTAGAAATCTGTCAGGACTTAACAAGTATTTTGAACTCAAGAAACCCAAGCTTGGGGCGCATAAACAAGCAGACGCGGTATTGAATGAAATTGCGAGAGACGCGATTAAATATTATACAAAAAAGAGCGGCGGAGAAGCGTACAGAGTAGGAGGAGATGAATTTTCCGTTATCCTGCCGAAAATGACGGTAGAAGAAGCCACGCCGGTAATGGAGAGTATAAGAAAGAAAGCGGATGAAATTGTTAAGAAACACGGACTAGGAAAAGAACCGCACCCAAAACACGATTACCTGCCGACCGGAGCGGGCGGCATTGATTACGGTTGCGCGGATTCCGCTCATTGTTCGAGTGCTGAAGAAATCAAAAGCGAGGCGGACTGCCAAGTCTTATTCTCAAAAAAGGAGTTTTTGCAAAAGATAGTGTCAAATCAGCCGAACCCGGCTTTATGGACATGGAACGAAAAGAACGGTTGTTACCAACGAACAAAAAATATATAACCATTAACAAACGGGGTTTAATATGGGAATAGAATTAGAATCCAGACTGGAGAAAATGGGCATCCACAAGATGAGCCTGAAAGACGCACTGAAACTCGCCGAGCAAAAAGGCGACACTGTAACTATAGCGCGAATTAAAAAATTAATCAGTTTTGATTTGAATCTTATGAAATCGAGACGGCGATCAAGCGTAAAAAACGTTACGGTGAATGTTACCAAAAAGACGACCGGCGCGTCAAAACCGTTGAGCAAAGCCGGCGGCCGGAACACCGGGCGGCGAACCGCCAAGAAATCCTATGCGGCCAAATAAGGTAGGCAGGGGCTTCGCCACGGCAATATTTTAAAGCAGCAGCGGCCTACGGCCTTGCCCTACCCACCGTATCGCAAGAGACATACATGGCATATAACGCCACATCGACCAGCAAGGCAAACCCGGTCGGACTTCCCTTGATGCCGGCATGAGTTCCCTCTGAGACTTCGATACTCGGCTTTTTTGTAGCCGACAACCAACCCCATCACGCGCTACCACCGATGCTGGGCCTCCGGCCATCCATCCCGCGCTGATCAGCGCTAGTGGGGGGCGGATAGAGTCATTGCATATATCGTTGCGATCAAAGGGAGTTATGGGGTTTGTCAGGCAACCGTTTAAGTTTACATACGATACATTATACGACATACGTAAGTCGTTGATTTTTAAGGGGGTTACGACAACGCCCATTGCGCGTGTTTGGCATCATATGCACCTGTCAAGAGCTTTAAAAGTCAATTCTAATTGCATCAACAGTT